>Ga0315336_1000988_pt1 | contig 62397 bp, 60 predicted proteins | sample ASW5metaG_FD_204512 | JGI IMG/M metagenome (GOLD analysis project Ga0315336, IMG submission 204512) | Ammonia-oxidizing marine archaeal communities from Monterey Bay, California, United States - ASW #5 | ecosystem: Environmental > Aquatic > Marine > Intertidal zone | place: USA: California... | reverse complement strand
GACATCCCATCAGCGCTTCAAGCGACCTCACCGAACCGACCGGGGCACGATCTAGCGCTAGGAATCAGACATTCATCCCCGTCAGACATAGTGCTCACCGGTCAGCGGCTCGACGATCAGCGTCCCGTGCTCAACAACTCAAACCCCTCAACGCCACGCCGATCGACTCCCATTAGTCAGGCAGCGGCCGCCTCTGCGCCCTCCGCAGGCTCTGCGCCTTCCGCGCCGTCGACGTCCTCGGGCTTGACGGGGTCGACGGGGGCGAGCGGATCGGCGTTCTCGCCACCGGCCGGCGCGCCCTCGGGCTTGTTCGGTGAGAAGTTCAACGACACGCTGCCGCCGTTCGCGTCGACCCTGTTGTCATCCAGGTCCTGGTCCTCTTCCGGATCCTTGACGACTATTTGGGTGCCCTGGTTGGGGTCGCCCTGGTTGGAGTTGTTGCCTTCTTCGAGCAGTCCATCCACATTGCCCGCGGGGGCCTGCTGGAGCCCGGCCCCTTCAAGTCCGACCGTGTCATCGGCGTTGGGCGTCTCGACGATCTCCGGCGGCGTGACCGCTTCTTCGGTGTCGAGACCGATAGGAACCGCCTTCTCGTCGCCGTCGAGCTGCTGCTCGAGGCCGCCGTCGTCCTGCAACAGCGACAGTCTCGATTTTGCCCGGGACATATCGTCGAAGTTACTGAGCAACGAGAGCTGCTCAAGATTTTCGTCTTGCTCCTCGTCCTCCTCGGGAACCGGTATCGGCGGGGTCAGCGGGATCTCCGTCGCCAAGCCGAAGTTCGCGAGGAAGTTGTTGATGCCCTGGAAGATTGCCGGGATCAGCTTGACGATGAGCGTGAACGGATTGAAGAGCGGGAACAGCCCAATGGGCGTGGCTTGACCGTAGGGTATGTTGCGGTTGTAGCCGGTCTCCTCGATGATCACGCGCAGGGCGGGCTCGAAGAGGTCCGCGATCGGCTTGCCGATGAGCGGGATGGAGTGCAGCGGACGGACGAGCGGCAACACCTTCGGCGTAATGGTGTAGTAGGTCGTGTCGCTGCCGGGCACCTTCTGGATCTGGACATTCTGGGGATAGAGCTCAGGGTTCGTGGTGAGCTCACGCCATTCGGCAATGGAGTATCCGGCGGGCAATTCACCGGGATCGCTGTCGCCGTTGATCGCCAAGTAGGTGCCGTGGTCGTAGTAGAAGCCGAGGAGCGAGTTGACCACCGCCAGCGGATTCAACAGATACTGCGGGAAGTCCGCGATGCCCTCCCAACGGATGGCCCAATCTTCGGTTTCGAATTCGGTGTCCGTCGGCGTGGGCTGGCCGGTCGTCACGTCCAAGATCGGGATGGTCCCGAGGATGCCGAATCGCGACAGGATGCCGCCGTTCGGACGGTTCGGGTTTCCGATGAACACGAACTTTATGGAATCGATGTCGTCAAGCACGTCATTCCATTCGCCGTTGGCGATCTTGGCCTTCGCGATGCTGACGACGCGGCCGCCCTGCGAATAGCCGGCGATCACGACGCTCCCGTCGAAGTCGGGGTCGAGTGTCGAAATGGTCCCCAGTGTGTTGCGCAGTCCTTGCACGCCTCCCGCAACCGACACGTCGAACTTCTCGCAACGGCCGGGATCGCACCAGCCGGGCAAAGGTATCGGCCAGAACGACGCGTCGTAGTCGATGCCGTACAACTGGTCGTCTGCGCAACCGTTGGGCTCACATGGCGTCTGCATGTAGTAGTCCCGGAAGTTCTCCATGTAGTTGGTGACCTCGTTCGCCTTGGGCGTCCCAGTCCCCGGCACGATCAGCGCCGTCGCGGCCAGACTGACGGCCGCCACCAGGGCCGTCAAGGCGGTGAACAATGCTGCGCTCAGTAGGCCCAGCAAAGAAATGAGGAGAAGCCTGATGGACTTGCGCATCTGTCAACAATCACATAATCAGGCGACTAGCCACCGCGAAACAGCAAACTTCGCGAAGATTTCTTCTGGCAAACATCTACATGCCCGAGCAATGCGTCACCGACCCCGTTACTCGGCTCGACGCCGCCACGGAGACGGCCGCGTTATGGCAGACGGCCGGTAGCCGGCCGAAAGACCTACGCCTCGGTGAAGTTGCGCGTGACCGCCGGGTCCACCGGGATGCCGGGTCCCGTAGTCGTCGACACGACAACCTTCTTCAGGTAACGACCCTTCGAGGACGACGGCTTGGCCCGCAGCACCTCGTCGAGCGCGGCGCCGTAATTCTCGGCCAGCTTCGTCTCATCGAACGATGCCTTGCCGATCACGAAGTGCAGGTTGGCCTGCTTGTCGACACGGAAGTTGATCTTGCCGCCCTTGATGTCCGAAACCGCCTTGGCGACATCGGGGGTCACGGTGCCGGTCTTGGGGTTGGGCATAAGGCCACGCGGGCCCAGCACGCGGGCGATCTTGCCGACCTTGGCCATCTGGTCCGGCGTCGCGATCGCGGCGTCGAAGTCCAGGAAACCGCCCTGAATCTTCTCGATCAGGTCGTCGCTGCCCACCTCGTCCGCGCCTGCGGCCAGCGCCGCCTCGGCCTTGTCGCCCACGGCGAACACCACGACGCGCGCCGTCTTACCGGTGCCGTTGGGCAGGTTGACGGTGCCGCGCACCATCTGGTCGGCCTTGCGCGGGTCGACGCCCAGCCGGATCGCCACCTCGACGGTCGCGTCCTGCTTCTTGGACGACGTCTCCTTGGCGAGGCGTACAGCCTCGATCGGGGAGTACAGGTTGTCCTTGTCGATCTTCTCCGCGGCTTCGCGATATGCCTTGCTGTTCTTGCTCATTGCTATCTCCTAATTGATGAGTTGTGGTCTGTGATGACCGCTCTTCGCGCGAGCGCTCATCGCCGAGCCGAAGCTGGCTCTCCCACGGGATCTGCCGAACTATTCGACCGTGATCCCCATCGACCGGGCGGTGCCCGCGATGATCTTGGACGCCGCGTCGATGTCGTTGGCGTTCAGGTCTTCCTTCTTGGTCTCGGCGATCTCGCGCACCTGATCCCAGGTCACCTTGGCGACCTTGGTGGTGTGCGGGGTGCCGGAACCCTTCTGCACGCCTGCGGCCTTCAGCAGCAGCTTGGCGGCGGGCGGGGTCTTCAGCGCGAACGTGAAGCTGCGGTCCTCGTAGACGGTGATCTCCACGGGGATGACGTTGCCGCGCTGGCTCTCCGTCGCGGCGTTGTACGCCTTGCAGAACTCCATGATGTTGACGCCGTGCTGGCCGAGCGCCGGACCCACTGGCGGGGCGGGATTGGCCTGCCCGGCCTGGATCTGCAGCTTGATCAGCCCGACGACCTTCTTCTTCGGGGCCATGAGTATTCGGTTCCTTTTCTTCTTACTTGTCTTTAGATCTTGGCGACCTGAGTAAAGGTCAGTTCGACAGGTGTTTCGCGACCGAAGATGGACACCAGCACCTTGAGCTTCTGCTGCTCGGCGTTGACCTCGCTGATCGATGCGGGCAACGTCGCGAACGGGCCGTCCATGACGGTGACCGACTCGCCGACCTCGAAGTCGACGAGGATCTCCGGTCGCTCCAACGAGGCCTCGGTGGACGCGGCCGCCCCGGCCGTGCTCTTGGCCGGCTTCTTCGCCGAGGCCGGCGGCAACAGGAACTTGACGACGTCGTCCAATGACAACGGCGACGGGCGCGACGTCGCGCCGACGAAGCCGGTCACGCCGGGCGTGTTGCGCACCGCGCCCCACGACTCGTCGTTGAGTTCCATGCGGACCAGGATGTAGCCGGGCAGCACCTTGCGGTTGACCTGCTTGCGCTGGCCGTTCTTGATCTCGGTGACCTCTTCGGTGGGCACCTCGACCTGGAAGATGTAGTCGCCGACGTCGAGGTTCTGCACGCGGGTCTCGAGGTTGGCCTTCACCTTGTTCTCGTAGCCGGCGTAGCTGTGGATCACGTACCAGTCGCCGGGCCGCAGGCGCAGATCCTTCTTCAGCGCGACGGCCGGATCCTCGTCCTCGTCCTCGTCCTCGACGGGCGCCTCCGCGGCGACCTCCGACTCGGCAACCTCAACTGGTGCCGCGTCCTCGACAGCCTCGGCGGCGGTGCTGTCCTCCAGACGCTCAGCCGCCTCATCTGCAATCACGGTTGCCGGGTCCGCTGCTTCTGCGATCGCGTCGGACACGGCCGAAGGCGTATCGCCCTCGAAGCTAGTCACTTGTCAGTCCTCTCAGTACTTCCACGTCAGCCGAACACCCACATGACGACCTTGCCGACGCCCAGATCGACTCCGCCGATCAGCGCCACCATGAACGCCAGGAAGACCAGCACCACGATGGTGTAGCTGACCATCTGCTTGCGGTTCGGCCAGATGACCTTGCGCAGCTCGGCGACGACCTGCTTCAGGTAGTTCCAGACATAGGCGAACGGGTTGCTCGAGGAGCCGTCGCCGCGCTTCCTGGCCGTCTTCTTCGCCGTGCCCGAGCCGTTCTTGGTCGGCGACGCCTCGGTGCCGGTCTCCAGGTCGACGGCGCTGCTGACGTTCTCGCCGCTGGCTACGCGGCGCGACCGCTTGCCGCTGGGCCGAGTAGGCCGGGTTACGACCGCGCCGCTACCGCCGGTGTCGTCGGACCCTGCGGAGCCGTCACGATCACGCTCGTCGCTCACCGCATGCCTTCCTTGTTCTGGTCGTCTAGTTGTGTGGACACCTTCCAGTGTCCACACCGTGTCGAGTATTCAGTTGAGCAGGGGCGACAGGACTTGAACCTGCAACCTGCGGTTTTGGAGACCGCTGCTCTGCCAGTTGAGCTACGCCCCTTCACCTTGACACCGCTGGCGCTGCGATATCGCCGGTTTCCGGGGCTCACACAAACCGCGCGCTCCCCGTTCGGTCGATCTGAAACCGACGGACAGCGCGCTGGACTGGGGAAACCCCGAGTAGCGAGTGTAGCGCGCCACCCACGTCAGTTACTAATCCGCGACGTGACCGTTCGCGCTGACGGCGGTGCGCACAACCTGGCCGGTTTCGGGGTCCCATTTCGCCGAGATCGAGTTGTCGCCCTCATGCCCCATCAAGGTGGTGTAGGCCTCCATCACCACGGCGCCGTCGGGATCGGTGCAGACGTTGCGAGTGGTGACGATGTCGGCACCGAACCGTTCGTCGACCGTCTCGATGTACATGGTCCCGGTCAGCGCGTCACCGACCTTGATCGGCCGGTGGAAGTGGAACTTCTGGTCGACCTGGACGATCTGCATGGTCTCCAGGCCGACATCCACGTGCTGGAAGAAATGATTCTGGATCATCACGGCGAAGATCGACGCGAACGTGAGCGGCGCGATGAGGGCGTCATGCCCGAGCTCCGCGGCCGCGGTTTCGTCGACGGTGGCCGGTGCGGCCGACTTCACGGCTTTGGCGTACTGGCGGACCTGCTCGCGGCCCACCACAAAAGTGTCGGGGTACTTCCAGACCATCCCCCGGATGTCTGTCTTAAGCGCCATCGGTCATGCCAGCTTCGCGGTGGCGACGGCGCGACCGAAGATCTTCTTGCCGCCAGCCGTGGCGGTTAACGCAATTGTTACCGACTTCGTTTCGGGCTCAACAGATTTCACTCTTCCATTGAACACGATTTCAGCGCCGACGCCGTCGTTGGGAACCGGCACCACCGCGGTGAAACGCACGTTGTATTCGGTGACCGCCGCGGGGTCGCCAACCCAGGAGGTGACGTATCCGCCGCCCAGTCCCATGGTGAGCATGCCGTGCGCGATCGCGGTGTCCAGACCGACCTGCTTGGCGATCTCGTCGTCCCAGTGGATCGGGTTCAGGTCGCCGGACACTCCGGCGTAATTCACCAGGTCGCCCCGGGTCAGGGGGATCGTCTTTTCGGGAAGCTGGTCGCCCACCTTCACCGAATCGAACTCACGCAATGCCATCGCTGAAACCCTCTTCTCCTTCTTCCCCGGTTCGCCCCGCCAGGGTCGTGTACGACTCCTGGACGATTTCGCCTTCGTCGTCGGTGACGACGTTCTTGGTCACGATGATGTCGGTGCCGTGCGCCTGCCGGACGGAGTCCACGTAGACGTCGCAGAAGAGCGTGTCCCCGGCATGAATCGGCTTGCGGAACTTCAACGTCTGATCGACCTGCACGATCTTCATATCGGTGATGCCGATATTGGCGTTTTCGAAGAACGCCAACTGCGCCATGTAGCCGAACACCGAGATGAACGTCAACGGCGCCGGAATCGCGGCGTGGCCGAGCTGCGCGGCGACGTCTTCATCGTGGTGCGCGGGATGGTCGTTCTTCACTGCGACGGCGTACTCGCGCAGCTTCTCTCGCCCGACGACGTAGTGGTCGGGATAGCGGTAGTGCATCCCGACGATCTGCTCTGACAGCGCCACGTGGAGGTGAACCTATCCGTCAACCGCGGGCAATCGCCCACGGATTGGAGCGCCTTAGCGCGATTCCTTGTGCGCCTGGTGCTTGCCGCAGTTCGGGCAGAACTTCTTGATCTCGAGCCGGTCGGGATCGTTGCGACGGTTCTTCTTCGTGATGTAGTTACGGTGCTTGCACACCTCGCACGCCAAGGTGATCTTGGGCCGTACGTCAGTACTGGAGGCCACTTTTCTGTCCTTCGTCTTACGGATCTAACGTCTTGTAGCGGTGGGGGGACTCGATCCCCCGACCTCACGATTATGAGTCGTGCGCTCTAACCAGCTGAGCTACACCGCCCCGATAGTCCAGTCCGGCGAACCGGTCCGTCCACCGAGCCCCCTAACGGAATCGAACCGTTGACCTTTTCCTTACCATGGAAACGCTCTACCGACTGAGCTAAGGGGGCCTGCCCCGACAGTCTCGTCGTGGGCCTTAAAGAGGGTACATTCAACCCGTTTGCCACGCCAAACCGCTGGTGGTGATAGGACGGACAAGTGACCGAACCCGGCGCCCCGCGCGTGGCCGTCTATCTCGATTTCGACAACATCGTCATCTCCCGATACGACCAGATTCACGGTCGCAACGCGTTCCAGAAGGACAAGGCCGCCGGATTTCACACCAAACCCGGCCGGCTCACCGAGGCGACCGTCGACGTCAGCGCGATCATCGACTTCGCGTCCTCGTTCGGCACCCTGGTGTTGACGCGCGCCTACGCGGACTGGTCGGCCGACGTCAACGCCGAATACCAGGGCCAGCTCGTCGGCCGCGCCGTCGACCTGGTTCAGCTGTTCCCCGCCGCCGCCTACGCCAAGAACGGCGCCGACATCCGGCTGGCGGTCGACGCGGTCGAGGACATGTTCCGGCTGCCCGACCTCACCCACGTCGTCATCGTGGCCGGGGACTCCGACTACATCCCGCTGGCCCAACGCTGCAAACGACTGGGCCGCTACGTCGTCGGTATCGGGATCACCGGTTCGATCAGCAAGTCGCTGACGGCAGCCTGCGATGAGTTCGTCACCTACGACGCGCTGCCGGGTGTGCCGGTGACCGAGCCGCCCAAGAAGAAGCCCCGCAAGAAGGCGGCCGAAGGTGAGACCGAGCCAGACGCACCCGATCCGCAGGCCGCCGCGACCGCTCTACTCGAACGGGCGCTGCGGATCGGTCACGAAAAGGACGACGCCGAGTGGCTGCACAACTCCGCGGTCAAGGCGCAGATGAAGCGTATGGACCCGTCGTTCTCGGAGAAGTCGCTGGGATTCCGCTCGTTCAGCGATTTCCTGCGCTCACGCGCCGAGGTGGCCGAGCTCGACGAGAGCAGCACCACCCGCATGGTGCGGCTGCGTTCCAACGACTGAATAGTCTTACGGCATGACCGACCGCCTGTACTTCCGTCAGCTGCTGTCCGGCAGGGACTTCGCCGCCGGCGACATGATCGCCGAGCAGATGCGCAACTTCGCCTATCTGATCGGCGACCGCGAAACCGGCGACTGCGTCGTCGTCGATCCGGCGTATGCCGCCGGTGATCTGGTCGATGCGCTGGAGACCGACGGCATGCACCTGTCCGGCGTGCTGGTCAGCCACCACCACCCCGACCACGTCGGCGGCTCGATGATGGGCTTCGAACTGAAAGGCCTTGCCGAGCTGCTTGAGCGGGTCAGCGTACCCGTCCACGTCAATAGTGTTGAAGCTGAATGGGTTTCACGTGTCACGGGCATCGCCCGCAGCGAGCTGACGGACCATCAGCACGGCGACGTGGTCAAGGTCGGCGACATTGACATCGAGCTTCTGCATACTCCCGGCCACACCCCCGGCAGCCAGTGCTTCCTGCTCGACGGCCGACTCGTCGCGGGCGACACACTGTTCCTGGAGGGATGCGGGCGCACCGACTTCCCCGGCGGCGACGTCGACGAGATGTTCCGCAGCCTGCAGGCGCTGGCACAGCTTTCTGGCGATCCGACAGTCTTTCCTGGCCACTGGTATTCGCAGGAGCCCAGCGCGGCGCTGTCGGAGGTCAAGCGCACGAACTATGTATACCGGGCTAGCAACCTGGACCAGTGGCGCATGTTGATGGGTGGTTAACCCCGTCTGACGTCGGGTTTTGCATCAGCAAAACTCGCCGGGTAGCGCCGAAACTGCGTTATTCTCCGCCTCAGCGCCTACGGTGCGCGGGAGGGGGCCGACGCGATGACGACCCCGCCGAGCGAACCGGACGTCCCCCCGAAGACGCCGCGGCGGCTCGAATCCGTCCCGAACCCGCCCACCGTGGACCCTGCGACGACACCGCCGGACGACAACCGCAGCCTCCTCCTCCGATTCGGCGCCGCATGCGCGGCCCTGCTGGTGGTGCTCGTCGGCCTAGCCATCTACGGGTTTCTGATCAAAGACAATACGGACGTACCACTTTCGTCACCGGGCAGCGACCCATCCGAGACGCCGGCCGCAGCGCCGACGACGAACGCGCCACCTATTCCCGGCCCGACCGCGGGCGCCACCGACGGTCCCCTGTCGTTCACCGTCGACGGCGTCGAGATCGGGCCGAAGGTCGTCATGTCCGACGCGCCGCTGGAGAAGACCGCGGACGGCGTGTTCATCGTCGTGCACATGACCGTGGCGAACGTCGGCACCGAGCCAGCGTCATTCGTCGGCACGTTTCAGAAACTCCAGGCCAGCGGCGTCATCTATCCGTTGGCCGACGAGGCGACGGCCTACCTCGGGGGCACGGCCGCAACACTCGATCCGGGGGCGACGACCGTCGTCTCCATCGCGTTCGACGTGCCGCCGGGCTCTGTGCCCGAATTCGCCGAGCTGCACGGCGAGCCGGGCGGGCCCGGCATCCAGGTTCCGTTGCCATAGCTGTGGCAAGGTAGCCGCAAGCCTCTATAAGCACTCCTGTCTCTGCTTACCCACCTTCCTGGGGTTTTCCAGCAAATGACGTTGATGCAAATTTCTTCGATGCGGTAGCGGCCCGCGGACCGTGATATACACCGGGACGTGGAAACCGACCTCCGGGCGCTGAGCGTGACCGACGTATCGGCCCACGGGTGGATTGCACTGGCCGCCTGGGTGGCCGTCATGGTGCTCGTCGCGGCGCTGATCTACGCGTGGCGGGCATACCAGCGGGCCAGAGCACACGCCGAAGAGCTCATGCAGCCGAACGTGGCGATGTTCATGGAGCCCGCCGCCCACGACTGGCACCTCGTCGAACTCGTCGTCAGGAACTTCGGTCAGACACCGGCGTACGGCATCCGATTCGAGTGGGCCCACCCTCCCACCGTCGGCAAGTACGAGAACGTCTACGAGGACCGCTACGTCGACATCGTCCCGCTCAATCTGCCCGCGGAGATCCCGTATCTGGCGCCGTCGCAGGAATTTCGCATCGTGTGGGATTCCGCGCTGGACCGCCGCGAGCTCGGAGAAACCATCGCGTCGCGGTTCGACGGTGCCGTCATCTACTCCGATCAGCCGACGACCAAGGGATCGAAGCGCGCCGGTCGTCAGTTCCGGTCCGCAGCCGTATTGGACTGGGCCACACTGCATCCCGTCGAGCGCCTGGAGCTGCTGACGACGCATGATCTCGCGCGACAGGAGAAGCAGAAGCTCGAGCTGCTGCGAAACCTGTTGACCTACTACCACTACGCCGCGAGCGAGAGTCGCGAAGAGGTGCTGCGCAGCGAGATCAACAGGGTCCGCACCGCGGCCGACAAGATGCGCGAACGCCTGACGACCGCCAAGGTGAAACCGCCCACTGAACAACCGGCCCCGCAGCCGCCGCGCCCCGCGCCCCCGCGCGACGTCCCGTTCAACGCGCCGCCGCCGCGTCAGGTGCCGTTCAGCACCGGCCCGCAGGAGGTGCCGTTCATCACGCCACCACGCGAAGCGCAGTTCAATGGGCCGGTACCCCAGGACGTCGTCCACAACGACACCACGAACTATGACGACGCGAACTATGACGACGATGAAGCGCACACGCAGGTGATCAACGGACGGCCGAGGCACCGGCGCGATCTCGGCTAGCGCGGTCGAAGTTTTAGGAGCCCGGCACCGCCCCCACGCTGCCGGGCTGAATCAAACCTACGACGGTGGCCGTCGGACGTCGTGCGTAATCGACTACCCCACTCGGGGTTGGCTTTCGTAACACCGTTACGTAACATCGATCCAAATTCTTGACGCACTCAAAGGAGAGGCGATGACCAGCCCAGTTGGCTACGAACTCAATGATTCAGTCGCGACGATCACCATGGACGACGGCAAGGTCAACGTCCTGGGTCCGACCATGCAGGCCGCGATCAACGAGGCCCTCGACCGCGCGGAGAAGGACGCCGCGAAGGCCGTGGTGCTGGCGGGCAACGATCGCGTGTTCAGCGGCGGGTTCGACCTCGCGGTGTTCCAGTCCGGCGACGCGAAGGCCGCGCATGACATGCTCGCCGGCGGCTTCGAGTTGTCGGTGCGGTGTCTGACGTTCCCCGCGCCTGTGATTATGGCCGCGACGGGTTCGGCCATCGCGATGGGCTCGTTCCTCCTGCTGTCGGGCGACCATCGCGTCGGCCAGCCGAAGACCAAGTGTCAGGCGATCGAGGTGGCGATCGGCATGACGATCCCGATCTCGGCGATCGAGATCATGCGGATGCGGTTGACGCCGGCGGCGTTCCATCGCGGCGCGGCGCTGGCGTCGATCTACGTCGGTGACGAGACGATCACGGCGGGCTGGCTGGACGAGATCGTCGAGAAGGACCAGGTTCTCGCCAAGGCGCAGGAAGCCGCCGCTGCGGCGGCGCAGTTGCACACCGGCTCCCACGTGGCGACCAAACTGAAGGCGCGCGAATCGGCGTTGCAGGCGATCCGGGCCGGAATCGACGGATTGGCAACGGAATTCAGTCTCGGCTAGGCCGCTGAGATGCCGAGAGCCAAGCAACGTACGCCGGAACTTCGCGAGCATCTGCTCGAGGTCGCGATCGCGACACTCGCCGAGGACGGTTTCACCGGCTTCACCACGCGGCGGGTCGCCGAACGGGCCGGCACGTCGGTCCCTGCGGTCTACGAGCTGTTCGTCGACAAGGCCGGCCTGGTGCGGGCGGTGTTCTTCGAGGGGTTTCGGCTGCTCGGGGCCGAGCTGGCCAAGGTCCCGGTGAGTGATGACCCGCTGGCCGACCTGGAACGGCTGGTGCCGGTGTTCCGGCTCTTCTGCCGGGCGTACCCGCGGCTGGCGCAGGTGATGTTCTCGCGACCGTTCATGGACTTCGAACCCGGGCCCGACGAGCTGGCGGCGGGCGCGTCGGTGCGCGAGGTGTTCATCGGCCGGATCCAGCGGTGCGTCGACGCCGGGTTGCTGTCGGGAGACGTCACGGACATCGCGCACGTATTGCTCGCGCTGGCGCAGGGTTTGGCGGTGCAGGAGCTGGGCCGCTGGCTGGGGCCGACGGGGCCGTCGGTCGAGCGGCGCTGGAAGCTGGGCGTGGGGGCGGTGCTGGCGGGCTTCCGGGGCTAGCGGGTCCGTGAACCGCCGCGAGGGGCCCCAAAATGCACGCAGTAATCGGCGTGTCGGCGTACAGACACGGCCGCTCGCCGGCTTGCGCGTGAGCACTCGGCGGCCGAACTTGGGGCAATTGCCCCATGTGGCCGCCCCCGCCGTCATCACATGATGACGGGCATGACCACCACACCTGAAGCGGCCGCGACCGCGTCCAAGACCATGCCCCTGCCCGAAGGAGACGAGGAACGCGTCGTCGGCTTCGGCGTCATGGGCCTGCCCTTCGCCAACGGGCACTATCTGGCCTTCCGCGACTTCCCCGAGACGTCCTTCTCCCCCGCCTACCTGTCGGTGTGGCACCGCACTCCGGACGGCATGTGGACGTTCTACGCGACCACACCCGGCCCGCAGAGCTGCTCGCGCTACTTCAGCTCCGCGACCCCGGTCGACCCGGTCGTCTGCGACATCACGTCGCGCTGGGTCACTCCGTGGTCGCTGGCGATTTCCATTGACGGCGTGCTGGATTGGCGCGTCGACATCACGACCACACCCGCGACGCGACTGATGAGCGTCGTCGGCTCGAAGCTGCCCGCGACGATGTCGCGCAGCCGCAGAGTGCTCGCCGTGATGAGCCCGATCGTCGGTCCACTGCTGGGCATCGGCCGCATCAAGCTCACCGGCCACCTGCCCAACGGCCAGGAATTCCGCATCGCTCCGCGACGGGTGTGGGCGGTCGCCGACTCCAGCGCCGTCGTCAAGGGCGAGGACCTCGGACCCGTCGGACCCCACCCGGTCCAGGGCAACCTGGCCGACTTCCAACTGCCCCAGCGCGGCATCTGCGTCGTCGCGCAGGGCCGTTTCGAGGTGTTCGACGTCGCCCGGCATCGCGACGGCGACCGTCTTGACCTTTCCAGCTGACCAAGCGATGACGACGGCGCAGAATCGGCACATGCCCCCTCGGCAGTCGCCGCCAGCCCTTCCGACCCGCGCGGAAGTGCTGGCGGCGCTGTCGGTGGCCATCGACCTCGGGCTGGGCCAGCCCGCCGAGCACATGCTGCGGTCGGCGCTGATCGCGACGCGGATCGCCGACCGCCTGGGACTCACTGCCGCCCAGCGCGATTGCATCTACTACGCGACGCTGATCATGTGGATCGGCTGTCACGCCGACTCGCATGAGTATGCGCGGTGGTTCGGCGACGACATCGCCGTGCGCCGCGGCTCGTATCTGGTCGACTGGTCGGGCCTGCCGTATCAACGATTCCTGCTCACCAACATCGGCCGTGGTGAATCTCTGCTGTCGCGATTGAAGACCGCCGCGAGGCTGTACGCCAATGCGCGGGGCCACATTTCGCAACTCATCCACTCGCATTGCACCTCGGCGGCGCTGCTCGCCCAGCGGATCGGCCTGGCCGACGACGTGCAGACCGCGCTGCGGTTCACCTTCGAGCGATTCGACGGTGGCGGCCTGCCGACCGGCGCTGCAGGCGAAGCCATTCCGATCGAAATGCGCGTCGCGCAGCTCGCCGACATGGTCGAGGTGCATCAACGCGAATACGGCACCGAGGGTGCGGTCGCGATGGCACGCAGTCGCCGCGGTGGGCAGTTCGATCCCGCAGTGGTCGACGCGTTCGTCGCCGACCCGTCGGGGGTGCTCGCCGTACCGTCGGCCGGCGACGTATGGGCCACCGCGCTGCAGCATGCGCCCGACCGCAGCACCCGCCTCGACGGGCCGTCGCTGGACTCGCTGTTGATGGCGCTCGGCGATTTCGTCGACCTCAAATGCCCGTTCACCCTCGGGCACTCACGCGCGGTCGCGCAGCTCGCGGCCGATGCCGCCGTCGCCGCGGGATTGGACGAGGACGCCGTGACGTTGACCCGACGCGCCGCATGGGTCCACGACATCGGCCGCATCGGCGTGTCGAATCAGATCTGGTCCAAGTCAAGCGATTTGACCATGGCGGAGTTCGAGCGGATGCGGCTGCACCCTTATCTGTCCGAGCGCATCCTGTCGCGGGTGCCGGGCCTGAAGGACGTCGCGACCGTGGCCACCAACCATCACGAATGCCTCGACGGCTCCGGGTATCCGCGTGGGCTGGCCGCGCGGCAGTTGACGATGCCCGACCGGTTGTTGGCGTGTGCGGTGAGCTATCAGGGCGCACTGGAACCGCGGCCCTACCGCGAGGCGCTCGGGCCCGCTGGTGCGGCGCGTCGGCTACGTGAACGAGTCCGCGACGGGAAACTGGACTCGGTGGCCGCCGACGCCGTGCTGTACGCCTCCGGTCACGCGCCGGCCAAGCCGAAAGCGCGCCCGCACGGGCTCACGGCGCGAGAGGTCGAGGTGCTCAGGCTCGTCGCGCAAGGGGTCAGCAATAGGGAGATCGCGGCCAAGCTGGTCCTCAGCGAGAAGACCGTCCGTAATCACGTGGAACGCACGTACACGAAGATCGGCGTCTCGAACCGGATCGGGGCCAGCATGTATGCCCTCGAGCACGGCCTGGTCGCCGAAAGTTGAGGCATACGCCTCACGCCCTGCGCACCGCTGTGGCGAAGAGTCGAACCATGAAACGAACCATCGCCGTCGTTTACGGCACACTCTGCTACACCCTGTTTCTCGTCGTCTTCCTGTACCTGATCGGCTTCGTCGGCGGCCTCGCCGTGCCACGCAGTGTCGACAACGCCCTCGTCGCCGCGGCTGGCTGGGCGGTGCCGATCGACGTCGTCCTCGTGACGCTGTTCGCGGTGCAGCACAGCGTCATGGCCCGTCCGGCGTTCAAGCGATGGTGGACGCGCATCGTGCCGGCGCCCATCGAACGAAGCACCTACGTGCTGATCGCGAGTCTCGTTCTCGTCCTGATGTTTTGGCAGTGGCGCGAGCTGCCCGCAGTTGTCTGGGACGTGACGTGGCAGCCCGCCCGTCTCGCGGTGTGGACGATGTTCTGGCTGGGCTGGGCGATGGTGCTGGCGTCGACCTTCATGATCAACCACTTCGAGCTGTTCGGGCTGAAGCAGGTGTTCGCGGCCTGGCGGGCGCGGCCACCCGCGGAGACCGGTTTCCGGGTGACGCTGCTGTACCGGGTGGTGCGCCATCCGTTGATGCTGGGCTTCCTCATCGCGTTCTGGGCGGCCCCGACGATGTCTGCGGGTCATCTGCTGTTCGCGGCGGTGATGACGGGATACATCCTGCTCGCCCTGCAATTCGAAGAGCATGACCTCACCGCGGCGCTGGGGGCACGCTACGCCGAGTACCGGCAGCGAGTGCCCATGCTGATCCCGGGCCTACGTAAGCGACGCACTGAGGGATTGGCTGTAATCGCTACGCGCGCAGCAGTTCTTCGGCGCGACGGAGGTCCTCGTCGGCGTTGAGCGTCAACACCCCGACGACCTCGCCGTCAGACTCGTACCAGACCGTGAACCCGTCGTGGTGGTCGACGAGTCGACACGTTTCGTAACTGCCCCAGCCGCGGTACTTGAACACCGAATCGCCGATGGTCGACGAGAATCCGGGAACTTGATCCCAGGCGGCGGAGAAGCCGGCGGCCGTGAGTCCGGCGACCAGCCCCTCCTGCGCGGCATCGCGCCAGTGCTCGGCGCGGATGCGGCGCCCGGCGGTCACGTTGTGGGCGAGTGCGACGTCCCCCGCGGCGTAGACGTTGCGCGCCGACGCGTGCATGTGCTCGTCGACCACGATGCGCCCGTCTCGGGTGTCCAATCCGGCGGATTCGGCCAGCCGGACGTCCGGCCGCACACCATTGGCGGAGACGACGAGATCGGCCTGGATCGCCGTGCCGTCGTCGAGCACCACGCCAGAGCCGTCGATTTTGGCGACTGTGGTACCACCGACGAACCCGACCCCGTTGTCGGCGAGAATCTTCACCACACGCTCGCCGACCTCGACACCGAATCGTCGTTGCAGGGGAACGGTTTCCGGGGCCACCAGCGCGGTTTTCACGCCCCCGGTCGCCAGCGCCGCGGCGGCTTCACAGCCGATCAGGCCACCGCCGATGACGACTGCCGAGTCGGCATAACGGGCCGCCATCTTCAGCGCGACCGCATCGCTGAACGACCGCAGCGTGAGTGCGGACTCGGCGCCGGGGATCGTCAGCTTGATCGGCGTCGCGCCCGACGCGACGACGAGATGCCAGTAGGGGTAACGCTGCCCGCCCGCCGTGACCACCTCCTGGCCGTCGGTGTCGATGTGGTCGACGGTGACCCCGCGAATGAGGTCGACGTTGTTGCGGTCGAACCAGCCGGCGCTGTGCAACTCGCGCCGGTCCTCACGGCCGCACAGATAGCCCTTGCTCAGCGGCGGCTTGGCGTAGGGAAGCGCAGGATCGACGGTCAGGATGCGCACCGGAATGCCGGGGTGCTTGCTGCGGAACGTCTCCGCCGCGCTCACCCCCGCGGGACCGCTCCCGATGGCGATGAAACCCGGTGGCGGTACTCCCCCACGAGCCATCGGCTTGCCGATCATTACTGCGGAGTTGCCGTTCTCGCGACACGGCAAACGAGAATCAGCCCCCGCAGTTCGGCGTCGAACTCTTCGACGCAGCCACCCGCGTCGCCGCCTCGTTGACGCGGTCCATGCTCAGCTGACCCGAATTGACCGCCTGTTCAAGCGAATCCAATACCGCGGGCACCTCGTCGGTGGTGATCCACAGCGCGACGTCGGCACCGGCCTGCAGCGCGCGCAGCACCGCCTCCGGCACACCGTACTGCTCGTTGATCGCGGCCATGCTGGACAGGTCGTCGGTGTACACCAGCCCGGTGAAGGGCGGGCCGCCGTAACCCCCGGATCGCAGCAGGTCGTACGCCGGCTTGGACAGGCTGGCCTGATCAGTGCCCGTCAGGCCCGGCACCTGCACGTGACCGAGCATCACGGCCACCGGATGTTGCGTCGTCAGCGCCCGGTACGGGATCAGGTCGTCGACCTGCAGTTGCTCGATCGGCGGGACGGTCACGCCGCCGGTGTGCGAATCGCCCGAGCCGTGGCCGTGCCCGGGGAAATGCTTGAGCACCGGAAGCACTCCGGCGTCGCGCAGTCCGCGCGCGTACGCACCGGCATAGGCGGTGACGGTTTCGGCGTCGGAGCCGAAGGAACGGTCGCCGATGACGGTGTCGTCGGGGGCGTCCGTCACGTCGACGACTGGGGCGAAATCGACTGTGATGCCGAGCTGTTTCATCGCGGTGCCCCGCTCGAAGGCGATGGCGTACACCTGGTCGGGCGTACTGGTGGCGGCCAGGATGCGTGGCGACGGCTGCTCGCCGATGATGGTCGCCAGCCGTGACACGCGGCCGCCTTCCTCGTCGACGCTGACGGCCAGCGGCAGCGGGCCGGTCGACGCGGCGATGGCGGGCAGGGATCCGTCCTGCAGCATCGACAGGTCGGTCCAACTTCCGATCATGATGCCGCCGATGCGGTGGTCGGCGGCGACGGCGCGGGCGTCCTCGGCGCCGGTCACGCCGACCATCAGGAGCTGGGCCAGCTTGTCGCGGGTGGACATGGCGTTGACCAGGCCTTCGGCCTCGCCGCAGGGCGGCGCGACGGGCGAGGTGGGCGCCGACGAGCTGGGCGCCGACGCCTCGGTTGACGGCGCCGTCGACGTTCCCGACAGACGCGGCTTGATGACGAGGACCACCGCGGCGCCGAGCAGCGCCACCGCCAGCACGGCGAACGCGATCGTGATCCACCTCGATGCCTGCATACGTTCCTTGAGGCTCGGCGACATGGGAAAGAAGTTACCCGGCGTGGTTGCTTCACCGCCCGCACGTCATCCCGATATGTCAGGATCTGCCCATGACCTCCCCGGACGACCCCGAGGAACGCATCCGGCAGCTCGAGCAGTCGGCGGCCGCATACGGGGCACGGGAGCTGGGCAGCGACCAGCCCCAGTACGGCGAAGGTGTGAACCCGTCGTCACCGTTGCCGCCGCCGGCCTACGGCACACCGCCACCGGCCTACGGAAGCCCACCGGCCTATGGTCAGCAGCCGTACGGGCAGCCGTCGTATGGCCAGCAGCCCTACGGCGATCCGTACCAGCCGCCGTTCGGCACGCACTACACGCCGATCCCCAAGAAAGCCGGCATTCCGGTCGGAGTGGTCATCGGGCTCATCGCGCTCGTGTTCGTCATCCTCGCCGGTATCGGCGTGGTGGTGGCGTTCATGTCGTCGACGGTCGAGGATTCGGGCGTGGCGGGCGGCGGCGGATCGGTCGACAACCCGGGCGCCACGCGGACGTTCGTCCCGCCGACGATCACCTTCCCGAGCTTCCCGGACATCACGGGCCTGCCGAGCGACGACACCGAACAGACCGCGACGCCCGGCGCCCCGGCGAGTGTCTCGGGTATCGACGAGACGAAAACGGTCGTCTGCCAAAGCGGCGACGTGAACATCAGCGGCGTCAACAACACGATCACGCTGACCGGAAACTGCGGCACCGTTTCCGTATCCGGCGTCGAAAACAAGATCACCGTCGACAGCGCCAACGCGATCAGCGCCTCAGGCTTCGACAACGAAATCGTCTATCTCTCGGGCGATCCGCAGATCAACACCACCGATTCCAACAAGGTCACCCGCGGCTGAGCGGGCGTCGCCGTCGTAGGCGACTTTGTCGCTCCGAGCTTGGCACCACGGCCATATCACCACGGGCTATGGTCGGGAAGTCGAAGAGGAGACGACGTGAGTGAACAGACCTCGACGCCGAGATTGACCGGCCAGTTCTCCAAGGCGCTCGTGTACGCCGAGCTGAAACATCACAACCAGGTCCGCAAGGGCGGGAACATCCCCTACTTCGGACACCTGCTGTCGGTGGCGGGCCTGGTGATCAACGACAACGGCTCCGAAGATCAGGCCATCGCCGCGCTGCTCCACGACTGCGTCGAGGACGCCGGCGGCCAGCCGACGCTGGACGAGATCCGGAAGAACTTCGGCGCGGGCGTCGCCACCATCGTCAAAGAGTGCAGCGACACGGACGTCGAGCCGAAACCGCCGTGGCGTGAACGCAAGACGGCCTACATCGAGCACCTCGCACAGGTGGGCACGGACACGCTGCTGGTGTCGGTCGCCGACAAACTCGACAACGCCCGGTCGATGCTGCGTGACTACCACGAACACGGCCCCAAGCTGTGGGAGCGCTTCACCGTGAAAGACCCGCGCGATCACCTCTGGTATTTCGGCGGGCTGCTGGACGCGTACCGCAACCTCGGCCTGGACAGCTGGATGGTCGGCGAGCTCGAGCGCGTCGTCGACGAATTGAGGCGCCTGGTCGAAGGCGGCGACCGAATCGTGCTGGTCTGACGATGGAGGCCTCGCAGGCTGATTACCGTGCGGTGCTGTCGGCCGTCAACGCCCTTGGCGCCAATCAGCGGGAGCACTCGCAGCAATTGACCTCGGTTAAGACACGGCTGACAGCGGTCGAGTCCGGGCTCGCCGACCTCCGACAGGAAACTCGGGCCGGCTTCCGCACGGTCGAAGAACACATCGCCGAAGTCAAGGACTTGATCATCGGGCGCAACAGCACCTAAGTAGCTGCGCGGCCTCCTAAGGTAGACCGCGATGGCACTGCATCTGCACCGTGCTGAGCGCACCGATCTGCTGGCCGACGGTCTCGGCGCCCTGCTCTCGAACCCTCTGCCCGACCCGTTCGCCGAGGAAGTCGTCATCGTCCCCGCCAAGGGCGTCGAACGCTGGCTGAGCCAGCGGCTCTCGCACGTCCTCGGTCGCGGCAGCGGCGCCGACGGCGTGTGCGCAGGCATCGCCTTCCGCAACCCCTATTCGTTGATCGCCGAGATCAGCGGCACAGATCGTGACGATCCGTGGACGCCCGACGCGATGGTCTGGCCGCTGTTGGACGTCATCGACGAAAGCTGCGATCAGCCCTGGTGCAAGACCCTGTCAACCCACCTCGGCCACTTCGAATCGGGCGACGAGCGCGAACTCCGGCAGGGCAGGCGCTACTCGGTGGCTCGTCGACTCGCCGGACTCTTCGCGTCCTACGCCCGCCAACGTCCGCATCTCCTCATCGACTGGGAGAACGGTGCCGATGACCCGGATCTTTCAATCGACGACGACCTGCTGTGGCAGCCGCCCCTCTGGCGCGCGCTGGTAGACCGCATCGACGCCGACCCGCCACACGTCCGCCACGCCAAAACCCTTGCCACACTGCGGGAGTCCCCCACCGACCTGCCGCAGCGCATCTCCCTGTTCGGCCACACGCGGTTGCCGAGCACCGAGATCGAACTGCTCGACGCGCTGGCCACCCACCACGACCTTCACCTGTGGCTGCCGCACCCCAGCGACGAACTCTGGGCATCGCTCGCCGGCGACCACGGAGCCATCCCCCGTCGCGACGACACCACCCACCGAAGCGTCCACCACCCGCTGCTGGCGACGCTCGGACGCGATCTGCGCGAGCTGCAGCGCAGCCTGCCCGCCGACCGGCAGACCGACGAATATCTCGGCGGGGCCACCCATCCCGAAACACTGCTCGGTTGGCTGCAATCCGACATCACCGCCAACGCCGTTCGCCCGCAGGGCCGCACGCTGAAGTCCGACGACCGCTCGGTACAGGTGCACAGCTGCCACGGTCCGGCCCGCCAGATCGATGTGCTGCGCGAAGTGCTGCTCGGCCTGCTCGCCGACGACGAGACCCTCGAACCACGCGACATTCTCGTCATGTGCCCGGACATCGAGACGTACGCGCCACTGATCGTCGCGGGATTCGGCCTCGGCGACATGATCAAAGGTGTGCACCCCGCACACCAACTGCGGGTGCGACTGGCCGACCGGTCGCTCGTGCAGACCAACCCCCTGCTCGTCGTCGCGTCGCAGTTGCTCACCCTCGCCGGGGGGCGTGCGACCGCGAGCGAAGTGCTCAACCTCGCCCAGACCGCGCCGGTCCGTACCCGCTTCGGCTTCACCGACGACAACCTCGAGGACATCACCCGCTGGGTCCGCCAGGCGAACATCCGCTGGGGCTTCGACACCGACCACCGCAAGCCCTACGGTGTCGACTTCATCCAGAACACCTGGCGCTTCGGCATCGACCGCGTCCTCGCCGGTGTCGCGATGTCCGACGACTCACACGCCTGGATCGACACCACGCTCCCGCTCGACGACGTCAGCAGCAACCGCGTGGAGCTCGCCGGGCAGCTCGCCGAGTACGTGGACCGGCTACAGCGCTCTGTCGAATCACTCACCGGTGCACGGCCACTCAGTGACTGGCTGAAGTCACTGGCCGACAGCATCGATCTGCTCGCCAAGGTCGGCGACGATGACGCCTGGCAGACCAGCCAGCTGCAACGCGAGTTCGGCGACGTGCTCTCCACCGCCGGCACCCGGGCCGACAGCCTCATGCGACTCCCCGACATCAAGGCGCTGCTCGACCGCCACCTGGCGGGCAGGCCGACGCGGGCGAACTTCCGCACCGGCACGCTGACGGTGTGCACGATGGTGCCGATGCGGTCCGTACCGCACCGGGTGGTGTGCCTGGTCGGGCTCGACGACGGGGTGTTCCCCAGGCTCGGGGTGGTCGACGGCGACGACGTCCTGGCCCGCGCTCCGATGACCGGTGAGCGCGACATCCGTTCCGAGGACCGGCAATTGCTGCTCGACGCCATCGGCGCCGCCACGGAATCGCTCGTCATCACCTACACCGGCGCCAACGAATACTCCGGCCAGGAGCGTCCACCCGCGGTCCCGCTCGCCGAACTCCTCGACGCCCTCGACCTGACCATCGAGACCAAGGAACGCGAGGTTGTCGTCAAACATCCGCTGCAGCCCTTCGACACTCGCAATGTCATCCCCGGCAAGCTGATACCCGGCGAACCATTCACCTTCGACTCCACCGTGAAACGTGCCGCACTGGCCCGCGCAGGCGAGCGCGCCGAACGGCCGCTGTTCATCTCCGGTCTGCTGCCCGCTCCCCCGGCCGACGACGTCGTCCTCGCCGATCTCGTCTCGTTCTTCCGCGATCCGGTCAAGGGTTTCTTCCGCGCGCTGGACTACACGTTGCCCTGGGAGGTCGACGGCGTCGAGGACGCGATGCCCGTCGATATCAACGCCCTCGAGGAGTGGACCGTCGGCGACCGCATGCTGCAAGACATGTTGCGCGGCATGGACGCCGACCAGGCGCGCCAGGCCGAATGGCGGCGAGGAACGCTCCCGCCGGGAAACCTGGGGTGGCGCAAGGCCAACGAGATTCGCGATCAGGTCACCGAGATCGCCGACGCCGCCAGGCCGTATCGTGACGCCCAACCCGGCGCCGTCGACGTGGACGTCGACCTGGGCCGCGGGCGCAGGCTCACCGGGACCGTCTCGCCGGTCTACGGTGACCGGCTGGTGTCGGTGACCTATTCCAAGCTCGACGGCCGCCATCTGCTGCAGCCGTGGATTCCGTTGCTGGCGTTGATCGCTCACCGCCCCCGACGCGAGTGGCGCGCCATCACGATCGGACGTGCGCCACGGGGAACCGCACCGCGCGTCGAGATCTTGTCCAGGCCCGAGCGACCCGCGGTGGAGCTGTTGGCCGATCTGGTCGCACTGTATGACGAGGGGCGTCGCGCACCGCTGCCGTTGCCCGTCAAGACGTCTTACGCGTGGGCGGAGGCAAGACACGGTCACCGCGATCCCGAACAGCGGGCCGGCTACAAGTGGCGCTCGGGGCGGTACCCGGGTGAGGAGGACGAGCCCGCCTACCAGTTGGCCTTCGGGAAAGGCACGTGGCTGAAGCACCTCGTCGAGCGCGGCCTGGACGCCTATGCCTGCCGGCTGTGGCTGCCGATGCTCGGAGCACTCGAATGACCATGCAGCCGTTCAGTCTCGTCGGGGATCTACCCGCCGCGCGGTCGACCACCGTGCTGGAGGCCAGTGCGGGGACGGGGAAGACGTTCGCACTCGCGGGTCTGGTCACTCGGTACATCGCCGAGGGCGTCGCGACGCTGGACCAGATGCTGCTGATCACGTTCAGCCGCGCTGCAACGCAGGAGCTGCGCGACCGTGTGCGCCGTCAAATCGTCGACGCAGTACACGCTTTCGACCGAAAAGAGGTGACCGGAAACAATGAGGTCATCACGCATCTGCTCAACGCGAGCGATGACGAGCGAAAGGAACGGCAGCGTCGGCTCCGCGACGCCCTCGCCGCCTTCGACGCCGCGACCATCGCGACCACACATCAGTTCTGCCAGCTGGTACTCAAGTCGCTCGGCGTGGCCGGTGACACCGACAGCGGTGTGACACTGGTGGAAAGCCTCGACGAGTTGATCACCGAGGTCGCCGATGACCTCTACCTCCGGCACTTCGGCCGCGAGAAGGACAACCCGCTGCTGGCGCATCCCGACGCGCTGCGACTGGCCCGGGAGGTGGTCAATCATCCGGCGACCGAACTGCGCCCGAAGGATCCCGACCCCGATTCACGCGCAGCCGTGTGTCTCAGGTTCGCCGCGGATGTCAAGAACGAGCTCGAGAAGCGCAAGCGGCAGCGGGGAATTCTCGGTTACGACGATCTGCTGACCCGGCTGGCCGACGCACTGGAGGACAGCGATTCGGCGGCCCGCTCGCGAATGCGTCATCGCTGGCCGATCGTCATGGTCGACGAATTCCAGGACACCGATCCGGTGCAGTGGCAGGTCATCGATCGGGCATTCACCGGCCACTCCACGCTGGTGCTGATCGGGGATCCCAAACAGGCCATCTACGCGTTCCGCGGCGGCGACATCGTCACCTACCTGTCCGCATCCGCGACCGCGGGTACACAGATGACGCTCGGCACGAACTGGCGCAGCGACGCCGCGCTGGTCGATCGTCTCCAGGCGGTGCTGCGCGGCGCCCAACTCGGACACGAGCGGATCGTCGTGCACGACGTCGCCGCGCACCATCAGGGCACCCGACTGGCAGGTGCCCCCAACCCCGATCCCTTCCGGCTGCGGGTGGTGCGCCGGGATGCGTTCGGCCGCAGTGGAACCAACGTCATCCTCATCGACCAACTGCGCAGCCACATCGCCGAGGACCTGGCCGCCGACATCGGCGTCTTGCTCGACTCGGGCGCGACTTTCGGCGGCGAGAAACTGCATGCGGGCCAGATCGCGGTGATCGTGGAGAAGCACCGCGATGCCCGGGTCTGCTACCACGCGCTGTGTGAGGCGGGCATCCCCGCGGTCTACACCGGCGACTCCGACGTCTTCACCTCCGATGCCGCCGAGGACTGGCTGGCGCTGCTGGAGGCCTTCGACCAGCCGCACCGCCCCGGCATCGTCCGGGCCGCTGCGGCGACGATGTTCTTCGGCGAAACGGCCGAATCGCTCGTCGAGGGCGGTGACGGTTTGACCGACCGCATCGCGGAGACGTTGCGGGAGTGGGCAAGTCATGCACGCGAACGCGGCGTCTCGGCGATCTTCGAAGCCGCCCAACTCAACGGTATGGGCGACCGTGTGCTGTCGTGGCAGAACGGCGACAGGATGATGACCGACCTCGCACACATGACGCAGCTGTTGCAGGAAGCCGCCCATCGCGAGCACTTCACCCTCCCGGCCTTGAGGGACTGGTTGCGCGCGCAGCGGGAGGATCGCACCGGTGCGGCCGAACGGGCCCGCCGGCTCGACAACGACGCGGCGGCCGTCCAGGTCATGACGGTCTTCGTCGCGAAGGGCCTGCAGTTCCCGGTCGTGTATCTGCCGTTCGCGTTCAACAACAACGTGTTCGAACCCGAACTGGTGCTGTATCACGAGGGCGACACCAGATGCCTGCATGTCGGCGGGCCGGACAGCCCGGACTTCAACGCCGTCGCGAAACAGGGCCGCGAAGAAGACGCCAGCGACGACAGCCGCCTGATGTACGTGGCGATGACACGGGCGCAGGCGCAGGTGGTCACGTGGTGGGCGCCGTCGAGAGACGAACCCACCGGCGGGCTGTCGCGTCTGCTCCGGGGCCGTTCACCCGGCGAGCCGGTGATACCGGACATTGTTTCGCCGGTGAAGGTCACCGACGACCAGGCGATGGCGAGATTCAAGGAGTGGGAGGCGGTCAACGGGCCGGCGATCGAGGAATCGATCCCGCAGCCCCTGCCGTCGCCACCGTCGGATGACACGCCAATCACACTGCAGGCCCGGCACTTCCACCGATCTATCGACACGGCATGGCGGCGCACCTCCTACAGCGGACTGATCCGGACGAGCGAGTCGACGCCGGTGAGTAGTGAACCCGAGGTGATCGAGCTGGACGACGAGGTCGCCGAGATCCCATTGGTGACCGCCGCGGTGGGGACGGATGTGCCGTCTCCGATGGCTGACCTGCCGAGCGGCGCGAAGTTCGGCACCCTGGTGCACGCCGTGCTGGAGACCGCGGATCCGTTCGCGCCTGATCTCGCGTCGGAGTTGGAAGCGCAGATCACCGAACACGCTGTCTGGTGGCCGGTCGACGTCGCGGCTTCCGACCTGGCCGCCGCGATGCTGCCCATGCACGACACTCCCCTGGGTCCGCTCGCCGCCGGCCGGACGCTGCGCCAGATCGGTTTGCACGACCGTATGCGGGAGATGGATTTCGAATTCCCCCTCGCGGGAGGGGATCTGCGGGGATCGGCGCCGGAGATCCGGCTTGCTGCCGTCGGCGAGCTCGTGGGGCAGCACCTCGCCACGGACGATCCGCTCGCGCCGTACGCGGACCGACTGAGAGGGGCGGCACTGGGCGGGCAGTCCCTCAAGGGCTACCTGTCGGGTTCGGTCGACGTCGTGCTGCGGATCGGTGAGCGGTACATCGTCGTCGACTACAAGACCAACTGGCTGGGCGACCAGAATCAGCCGCTCACTGCTGCGGACTACGCGCGCCCCCGGCTGATCGAGGCGATGCTGCATTCCGACTACCCGTTACAAGCGTTGCTGTACAACGTTGTGCTGCATAGGTTCCTGCGATGGCGGCTGCCGGGATACCTGCCGGATACGCATCTGGGCGGCGTGCTGTACCTGTTCCTGCGCGGCATGTGCGGACCGGACACACCGGTGGTCGACGGCCACCCGGCGGGGGTGTTCAGTTGGCAGCCGCCCACGTCACTCATCACCTCGATGTCCGACCTCCTCGACGCAGGCAGGGTGGTGGCATGACGAGCGTGGAGTGGCGACGCGCGGTCAGCGCGACCGGGCTCTTGCAGATCTTCGCCGATGCGGAGGTCATCGATGCGTCGGATGTGCATGTGGCACAGCGCCTCAGCGCGATGGCGTCCGAGACCAACGACACGGTGGCACTTGCCGTGGCGCTGGTGGTGCGTGCGCTGCGAAACGGATCGGTGTGCCTCGCTGTGCGCTCGGTCGAGGAGCAGGTCGGCGTCGAGGGGCTGCCGTGGCCTGCTGTCGACGCCTGGCTGACGGCGATCCGCGACTGTCCGCTGAGCGGGGAACCACCTGTGCTCCGGGTCGACGGCGACCTGCTGTACCTCGACCGGTACTGGCTCGAAGAGCAGCAGGTGTGCGACGACATCCTCACTCTGATCGCCACCAAACCGGCAACGGCCACCACCGACATCGACCGCCTCTTCCCGAAGGGCTTCGAGGAGCAGCGCGCCGCCGCGGAAGTGGCTCTGGCACAGGGATTGACGGTGCTGACCGGCGGCCCGGGCACAGGCAAGACAACGACGGTGGCGCGACTGCTCGCCCTGCTGGCCAGCGGGACACAGCTGCGGATCGCGCTGGCGGCACCGACGGGCAAGGCCGCCGCCCGACTGCAGGAAGCGGTTCAACTCCAGGTCGACAAGCTGGAGGATGCCGCGGACCGGGAGGCGCTGTCGGGTCTGCATTCGACGACGTTGCATCGCCTGCTCGGCAGCAAGCCGGACACCTCGGCGAGGTTCCGGCACAACCGGGCCAACCGGTTGCCTCACGACGTGATCGTCGTCGACGAGACGTCCATGGTGTCGATGACGATGATGGCGCGATTGCTCGAGGCGGTCCGTCCCGACGCGCGTTTGATCCTGGTCGGTGATCCGGACCAGTTGGCGTCGGTGGAGGCGGGTGCGGTACTCGCCGATCTCGTCGACGGACTCGGCGGTGCTCGCATCGCCGAGTTGACGACATCGCACCGGTTCGGCGAATCGATCGGCACGTTGGCATCGGCGATCCGAACCGGCGATGCCGATCAGGTCATCGAGGTGCTGCGCGCGGGTGGAAAGCACATCGAGTGGATCGACACCGACGAACCGGCCGAACATCTGCGGAGAGTCGTTCTGCCGCAGGCGAATGCGCTGCGCCAGGCAGCCGTGCTCGACAATCGGAGAGCAGCGCTGGCATCACTCGATGAGCATCGGCTGTTGTGCGCGCATCGCCGGGGTCCGTACGGCGTGCCGTACTGGAACCACCAGATCGAGCGATGGCTGGCGGAGATCACCGGCGACCCGATCTGGTCGGAGTGGTATCCGGGGCGTCCGGTGTTGGTGACGGCCAACGACTACGGTCTTGGCCTGTACAACGGTGACGCCGGTGTGACGCTGCTGCGCGACGGCGCGATGCGGGTGACCATCGCGGGCTCCGGTGAGGTGGAGTTCGCGACCAGCCGGCTCTCCGATGTCGAGACCATGCACGCCATGACGATCCACAAGTCGCAGGGCAGCCAGGCCGACGAGGTGACCGTGCTGATGCCGCCCGAGGATTCGCGGCTGCTGACCCGCGAGCTGTTCTACACGGCGGTGACGCGGGCCAAGGAGAAGATCCGGGTCATCGGTTCGGAGGATTCGGTGCGCGCCGCGGTGCAGCGGCGGGCGGTCCGAGCGTCGGGCCTGGCGCAGCGGCTACGCGCCTGACGCTGCGATTTCGGTGTCCGCAGTCGCGCTGACCGCGACCAACTACACCGAAATCACCGGTCGGCGACGAGCTCGAAGACCGGAATCACGCGGTCGGTCCGTTTCTCGTACTCGGCGAACCCCGGTGCCCGTTCCACGACGGTCTGGTAGATGCGGTCGCGGTCCTCCCGAGTCAGTTCTCGGGCCACAACCGGGCGTTTCGGATCCGCGCCGATCTCGACCTGAACGTGCGGGTGGGCGCGCAGGTTGAACACCCACGCGGGACTCTCCTCGCGGCCCGCCGCGGAACCGACGACGTAGATCTTGTCGTCGATGTCGAAGTAGGCGATGAGATTGACCCGCTCAGCGCCGCTCTTGGCGCCCGAGGAAGTCAGAATCAGCAGCGGAAAACCTTCGAACTGCCCGCCGACCTTTCCGCCGTTGCGACGGAACTCGTCGATGTTGCGCTTGTTGAATTCACGTTCTTCGGTCATTGCGTCGTCGGACATGCTCCTATCGTGGCACTTGCACGGACCAGGCGAGCCGAAACGCGTAGCGTGAGGCGGTGGCCCGGATCGACCGCTCGCGCACCATCGCAGCTGCCCCGCAGGACGTCTGGGAACTTCTTGCCGATTTCGGCGCGCTGAGTACGTGGGTCGACCGCGTCGACCATTCCTGCATCCTGGTGCACGGCGCCGACGGTCCCATCGGCACGACGCGACGGGTTCAGCTGGGGCGCCAGACCCTTGTCGAGCGCATTGTCGAGTTCGACCCGCCGCACGCGCTCGCCTACGACATCGAAGGCCTGCCCAGGCAGCTGAAGAGGGTCAACAACCGCTGGACGTTGCGGCCGTCGGGGCAGTCGACCGTCGTCACCCTGACAACCACCGTCGAGATCGGTTCCGGCCGAGTACGCGAGCTCGCCGAACGCGTCATGTGCCGTCTGATGACCCGAGAGTCCGACGGCCTGCTCGATGGGCTCGCCAAACGATTGGAGAACACTCGTGTCTGAGCTGTCTCAGCGTCCCGACATCGTCATCCTGATGACCGACGAGGAACGCGCGATACCGCCCTACGAGTCACCCGAGGTGCTCGCCTGGCGTGACCACACGCTGCCCGGCCGCAAGTGGTTCGACGAGCACGGCGTCAGCTTCCGCCGCCACTACACCGGCTCGTTGGCCTGCGTGCCAAGTCGCCCAACGATTTTCACCGGCCAGTATCCCGACCTGCACGGCGTCACACAGACCGACGGCATCGGCAAGGTGTACAACGACTCCCGCATGCGTTGGCTGCGCCAGGGCGAGGTGCCCACGCTTGGAAATTGGTTTCGTGCCGCCGGATACGACACGCATTACGACGGCAAATGGCACATCACCCACGCGGATCTCACCGACCCGGCCACCGGCAAGCCGCTCGCGACCAACGACGACGACGGCGTGGTCGACCACGACGCGGTGCGCGCCTACCTCGACGCCGATCCCCTTGCACCGTTCGGGTTTTCGGGCTGGGTGGGCCCCGAACCGCATGGCGCGCTGCTGGCCAACGCCGGGGTTCGGCGCGACGGGTTGATCGCCGACCGCGTCGTCGCCTGGCTCGACGACCGGTATGCGCGGCGCCGCGCAGGTGACGCGGACGCGCTGACACCGTTCCTGTTGGTCGCCAGCTTCGTCAACCCCCACGACATCGTGCTGTTCCCGGCGTGGTCGCGCAGGAGTCCGCTGCAACCGTCGCCGCTGGATCCGCCGCACGTGCCCGCGGCGCCGACGGCGGACGAGGACCTGTCGACCAAGCCGGCCGCGCAGATCGCGTTCCGCGAGGCGTACTACACCGGCTACGGCGTGGCGCCCGCAGTCGACCGGACCTACAACCGCAACGCCCAGCGCTATCGCGACCTCTACTACCGGTTGCATGCCGAGGTCGACGGGCCTATCGACCGGGTGCGTCGCATGGTGACCGATGGCGGCTCGGACAACGCGGTGCTGGTGCGCACCTCCGACCACGGCGATCTGCTGGGTGCCCACGGCGGCCTGCATCAGAAGTGGTTCAACCTGTACGACGAGGCCACCCGCGTTCCGTTCGTCGTCGCGCGCACCGGGGCGGGCGCGACGTCGGCCCGCACGGTGACCGCGCCGACGTCGCATGTCGATCTGGTGCCGACGCTGCTGGGTGCGGCGGGTATCGACGTCGCGGCGGTGGCGGCGGCGCTGCGTGATTCGTTCTCCGAGGTGCACGACCTGCCGGGCCGCGATCTGATGCCTGTCGTCGACGGTGCGCCCGCCGACGAGTCGCGTCCCGTGTACTTGATGACACGCGACAACATGCTCGAAGGTGACACCGGCGCGTCGGGCGTGGCGCGTCAATTGAAGCTGACGGTGAATCCCCCTATGCCACTACGTATTCAGATACCCGCGCATGTCGGATCAAACTTCGAAGGGCTGGTCGTGCGAGTCGACGAACACCTGTGGAAGCTGGTGCGCACGTTCGACGATCCGGCGACCTGGACAGAGCCCGGGGTACGGCACCTCGCGGCCAACGGGCTTGGCGGTGAGGCGTATCGGACGTCGCCGCTGGACGATCAGTGGGAGCTCTACGACCTCACCGTCGACCCGACCGAGGCCGTCAACCGATGGACCGATCCCGATCTCGACGAACTGCGTCGCCACCTTCGGATGGAGTTGAAGCAGGCGCGTACCGACACCGTTCCAGAGCGCAACAACCCGTGGCCATATGTTTCTCGCCGGCCACCGACCGCCAAGCCGTCGTTTGTGGGTCGGATACGGCAACGATTGGGCGGCACACGTCTCGCCTAATAGTCCATAACGCCAGGCGACACGGTAAAGTCTGACCGGGTTGATTTTCCAGCCTTACGGAAACGTCTCGGCGGCGACTACGCCTCCCCGCCGATTAGGTCTTTGACCTCCGACGTCGGCCGAAAACTCACAGGTGCAAATGTTGGGCTGGGGGGCTCGGTTGCCTGCAAGTACAGAGTTGATAACGACTTGGGGCGGTGTCGGCGTGCAAAGGTGTCTGGCAACGGTCGGGTCTGTACAGTCAGTGCGTCCGTCATACACAGAACGTCGCGCCGACCGGCGCGGCGAACCATCTGGGGTGAACACAGAGGAGATACGCACCTCCACCGTCATCGTCGGCCCTGAACCGGGCTGGGCGACGGCCGAACCCCAGCGGCTTCCACATCACCTGGCGCAGCAGCAATTTCGCGCCGGGTCTACCAGAACAGCCAATTCGCGGCGTCGTCGCGCCTAGGCCAAAGGGATTGTCGTGAGCCGATTTACCGAGACGATGTACAGCAATGCCCTCACCAGCAAAAAGGGCATGGTCACCGGGGAGCCCGGCGCACCTGTGCGCCATACCTGGGCTCAGGTGCACGAACGGGCCCGTCGCGTGGCGGGTGGCCTGGCAAAAGCGGGCATAGGCCCTGGTGACGCCGTCGCCGTTCTCGCCGGCGCCCCGGTCGAGATCGCGCCGACCGCTCAGGGCATCTGGATGCGCGGTGCCAGCGCGACCATGGTTCACCAGCCCACTCCCCGCACTGACCTGGTGCGATGGGCCGAAGAGACCACCGCCGTGATCGAGATGATCTCGGCGAAAGCCGTCGTCATCTCCGACCCGTTCATGGCCGCGGCGCCGGTGCTCGAGGGACTCGGGATGGCAGTGCTGACGATCGAATCGCTGCTGGCCAACGACCCCATCGAGCCGCTGGAGACCTTCGACCACGACGTCGCCCTGATGCAGCTGACGTCGGGCTCGACCGGCTCGCCGAAGGCCGTCCAGATCACGCACGCCAACATCGTCGCCAACGCCGAGGCGATGGTCGTGGGCTGCGACTTCGATCTCGACACGGATGTGATCGTGAGCTGGCTGCCGTGCTTCCACGACATGGGCATGACGGGGTACCTGACGGTGCCGATGTACATCGGAGCCGAGCTCGTCAAGGTGACACCGATGGACTTCCTCAGCGATACGTTGTTGTGGGCCAAGCTCATTGACAAGTACAAGGGCACGATGACGGCCGCGCCGAACTTCGCCTACACCCTGTTCGCCAAGCGATTGCGCAGGCAGGCCAAGCCCGGTGAATTCGATCTGTCCTCGCTGCGGTGGGCATTGTCCGGCGCCGAGCAGGTCGACCCACTCGACGTCGAGGATCTCTGCGAGGCGGGCGCACCGTTCGGGTTGAAGCCCGAGGCCATCATCCCGGCGTACGGGATGGCCGAGACCACGGTGGCCGTGTCGTTCTCCGAGTGCGGCGGAGGCATGGTCGTCGACGAGGTGGATGCGGACCTGTTGTCGGTCCTGCACCGCGCCGTCCCGGCAACCAGGGGGAACACCCGGCGACTGGTGTCGCTCGGCAAGCCTCTGGAGGGCCTGGAGGTCCGCATCGTCGACGAAGACGGCGGCGTGCTGGCGCCGCGTGGAGTCGGTGTCATCGAGGTCCGCGGCGAACCGGTGACCAGGGGTTACACCACGGTGGCCGGATTCATCCCAGCCCAGGACGCGCGCGGCTGGTACGACACCGGCGACCTCGGCTATCTCACCGAGACCGGCGACGTGGTGGTGTGCGGGCGGCTCAAAGACGTGATCATCATGGCCGGGCGCAACATCTACCCGACCGACATCGAACGGGCCGCCAGCCGCGTTGACGGCGTGCGGCCCGGTTGTGCGATCGCCGTGCGACTCGACGCGGGGTTGTCACGGGAGACGTTCGCGGTCGCGGTGGAGTGTAAGGACTATGCGGATCCCGAGCAGGTGCGCCGTGTCGAGCGCCAGGTGGCGCATGAGGTGTTCGCCGAGGTCGACGTGCGTCCGCGCAACGTGGTTGTGCTCGAACCGGGGATGATCCCCAAGACAGCGTCGGGCAAGTTGAGGCGCGCGCATGCGCTGTCGCTCGTGGACTGACCGACACGCCAAATACGCGAGTAACATTCACGGGGCACATGGCTGACTACGACCCCCAGCCCGGCCGATCTTCGGATCCGGAGCCCGATTTATCTGCCGCCCAACGCGAAGCGGACGATGTCGACCTGTATGCCGGCCTTCGAGGGGTCGCCGGACTGGTGGCCGGGGCCCGCGGGGTGATCGACCTCCTTGGCGACGTGGCCGAGTTCGCGGCCCGGGCGATTCCCGGTGCCGACGGCGCGGGCGTCACGGTGATCGATATGTCCGGAGACAAACCCTCGATCAAGACGTGGGCGGTCACCGCGCAGTTCATCGAAGACATCGACAAGTTGCAGTACGTCGACCACCGAGAGGGGCCGTGCATCACGTGTATGCAGACGCGGCGGCCCACGGTCAGCGGATCGCTGGGAAGTGACAAGCGGTGGCCGCGCTTCGGCGGCGGCGTCGCCCGGATGGGTGTGCATTCCGCGCTGGCACTGCCGTTGCTGGTCGGCGATCAGTTGATCGGCGCCATCAACACGTATGCGCGTAGCCGCGACGCGTTCGGCGAGCACGCCGTGGAGCTGGGCTCGCAGTTCGCCGCGTCCGCGGCGGTGTCGGTGCACAACGGGCAGCTGCTCGACCGCGCTCAGGAGCGGACGAAACAATTGCAGACGGCGCTGGGCAGCCGCGCGGTGATCGATCAGGCAATCGGAATCATCCGATCCCGCTCCGGAGTCGGCGTCGAGGAAGCGTTCGACCGTCTCGTGCGGATGAGCCAAGCCGAGAATGTCAAGCTCCACATCCTGGCCGAGCGAATGGTCGACGAGGCGGTGCGTCGCGCCATAGCGCGACTCCGCGACTGAATTACGTTGCTGGCTTAACGAATTCAGCGATGGCGGAGACCAGCACCGGACGCGCGTGCCGGTCGGTCATCACGCGCTGCGCGACGTCGGTCAGATGCTCGCCATTGGCGCGGGCATAGGCGCGCAGCAGCCTGAAGGCCTCCTCAACCGAGACGTCGAGAGTCTCGCGCAGATATCCCTTGGCTTGCTCGACGATGACGCGGCGCGCGAGCGCGGAACGCAGCTGCGGGACCACTGTCGACGGCGTTGGCGCGTGCTCCTGCAAGACGGCCACGCAGGCGATGTGCGCGAGCGTCTGCGCGACGAGGCGGTCCGCGTCGCTGAGTTCGCCCGACTGGGAACCGAACAGCCCCAGCGCGCCCAGCACGATGCCCGCCGCCCGCATCGGCACGGCGTGCACCGAGGCGAAGCCGGCGTCGAGTGCAGCGGGCACGAAGCGTGGCCAGCGCTGTTCGGCGGCCCGGATGTCCGCGACCGACACGGGTTCGCCGGTGGAGTAGCAGTCGACGCAGGGACCCTCGTCGGCCTGCAACTGGAAGAGCTCCAACTCGCGGGCCTCCTCGGTCGTGGCGGCCAGCAGACGCAGTCGGTCAAGCGGGTCGGCGAGCAGGAAGCCGGCGGCTGCGACGTCGAGCAGCTCGGCGCAGCGCTCGGTCAGTTCGGTCAGCAGATCGACCACGTCGAAGTCCTCCAGGAGGGTGTCGACGAGGGAGACGACCGCATCCAGGACACGGGTCTCACGGGAGGATTCGGTCATGCCACACTCCTTTCCTCGGTGTGCATTCAGTCGGCCTCGAGGCGCAGTCGACGTTCCAGAATGTCCCGGGCGACCTCGGTCGAGGTCCGTCCCGTGGCGTAGGCGTGGGCGCGCAGGCGGACCAAAGCCTCTGCAGGCTCGATGTCGAGCTGTGCGACAAGCATGCCGGTCGCCTGGCTGACCTCAGCGCGCGACAGGGAGTTCAGATCCGCCCAGGCGTTGCTGAGCGGGTCGGAAGCTGCCGCGGAAAGGTCTCCGTCGAGGAGGTCCAGCAGGGGAGCGCCTGCCAACTCCGCGGCGACGACGGCACCCGAGAGCTGCTCGCCGTCCAGCTGGCCGGGCTGAGTGCGGAACAGGTCGAGCGCGCCGACGTATTCGCCGGCGACCAAGACGGGCATCGCGAATACCCCGCGGATCTCGAGATCGAGCATCGCGGGCCCGTAAAGCGGCCAGCGTCCTTCGCCGGGATCGGCGAGATCGACGACCAGCACTGGCGCACGGCTGGTGACCGAGTCGAGGCAAGGACCCTCGCCGACGAGAAACTGAAGTTCGTCGTACGTACGCGCGGGCTCACCGCTGGATCCCAGCGTCCCGGTGCTGGCGCCGTCGAAGACGAGCGAGATCGCCGCCGCGTCGACGCCGAAAAGCATCACGCACGCCTCGCACAGCCGGTCGGCGGCATCCACCCCTCGCCGGCCGTCGACAGCGGCGAGCAACTGATCCTGGATCGCCACATCTAACCGAACAGCGGCGGGGCCACAGCGTTGCCCGCGGGTGTTGGCGAGGTGCGCGGAAGTCGGTCGGGGAACGCCAGCGTATGGATCGTGCGCAGCACCTGAAAGTATTGGCGCACAATGGATCCGGTGGTGTAGGGCAGATCGTACTTTTCACACAGTCCCTGCACGCGCACCGCGATCTGCGGGAGGCGGTTACTGGGCAGGTCGGGGAACAGATGGTGCTCGATCTGGTAGCACAGATTGCCGCTCGAGAAGGCGAGCAGCGGGCCGGCCCTGAAATTCGCGGCACCCAGCATCTGGCGCAGGTACCACTCGCCTTTGGTTTCCCGATCCAGTATGTCGGCGGTGAACGTCTCTGCGCCATCGGGAAAGTGACCGCAGAAGATCACCACATACGCCCAGAGGTTGCGCAGTAGGTTGGCCGCCGTGTTGGCGGCCAGGGTTCTGCGCCAGCGGGATCGGCTCAACGCCGGGAAGAATACGTAGTCCTTGAGTGATTGCCGGGCGATCTTGCCGACGAACGCGCGCCTGGCCGCGCCGACCTTGGCGGCATCCGGAGCCAGCCGATCACGCTCCGAATGGATACCGTGCAGTCCGATCCCCCACTCGAAGATGCTGGCCAACAACAGATTACGAAGCGGTTGAAACAGATGTTCGGGCTTCCAGGCTTGGTCGCGGGTCATCCGTATCACGCCGAAGCCGAGATCGTCGTCCACCCCGACAACGTTGCTGAACACGTGGTGGCGGTAGTTGTGCGAGTACCTCCACTGCGACGACACACCGACCATGTCCCACTCCCACGTGCTCGAGTGGATCTCCGGGTCATTCATCCAATCCCATTGACCATGGCCGACGTTGTGGGCGATCTCCATGTTCTCGACGCTCTTCGCGAAGGCCAGCGATGCGGTTCCCAGCAGCCAACCCGCCCTTGACCGAGAGCAGGCGATGATCAGGCGCGCGGCGACGTCCAGCGTCCGTTGCAATTTGATGGTGCGTCGGATATAGGCCGCGTCGCGTTCGCCGAGTGACTCTTCGACGTCGCTGCGGATGGCGTCGAGTTCACGAGCGAGCGCGTCGACATCTGCGTCGCTTAGGTGCGCGTACGCGGCAACATCGGCAATTGCCATTACTAGAGTCCCCGTGGAGCCGGCTGCGAATCAGGTCTGGGCTCCTGAGTGAACCCCGAGAATGCGGACGAGCGGTCGAGATCGAGCAAGACGACGGTTGCGCGTCGGCGTAAGCACAGCCTACCCCTTCGAGACCTCCGGTAATCGCGCGTCCAAGGGGTAGGGTTTGAGCATCGGGACCATTCAGGCCCCCACTACCAAGGGGCATCGATGTCTGATAAATCTCCTCGACAAGCCATGGCGAAGAAGTCCGGCAAGTCTTTGAAAGAGAAACGCGCGGCGAAGCACCAGAAGGCGGCGGCCAAGGCCTCGTCTGCCGAGGCCTTGTTCCATGACAAGAAGCGCTGAAGGTCAATCGCTTTCGCTTGGAATTCTCGCTCGCTCGCGCAAACCGAACGAGCGCAGATTGCCGATTCACCCGGCACATTTCGACCGGATTGACCGCCGGCTGGCGCAGCGCATCTTTCTGGAGCATGGCTACGGCTCCGATTTCGGCGCCACGGACGACGAACTCGCCGCCCTCGTCGGTGGAATCGGCACCCGCGAGCAATTGATCGCCGATTGTGACGTCATTCTGTTGCCCAAAGTTCAATCGGAAGACTTGGCCGAACTCAACGCGGGCCAAGTTGTCTGGGGCTGGCCCCACTGTGTGCAGGACGCCGAGCTGACCCAGATCGCCATCGATTCGCGGTTGACCTTGATCGCGTTCGAGGCGATGAATCACTGGCAGTCCGACGGCGGGTTCGGCCTGCACGTCTTTCACAAGAACAACGAGCTGGCGGGCTACTGCTCGGTCCTGCATGCGATGCAAACCGTGGGCGTCACCGGCAGCTACGGCCGGCGGCTGCGGGCGACCGTCATCGGGTTCGGTGCGACCGCCCGCGGCGCCGTCACCGCGCTGAACTCCCACGGTGTCGACGACGTCCGTGTGCTGACCAACCGGGACGTCGCCGCCGTCGGGTCGCCGATCCACTCCACCCAGATCATCCAGATGGTCCCCGACCCGGACGCACCCGAGAAGATTCTGGCGGACACGCCGGAGGGGGTCGTGCCGGTGGCCGAACTACTCGCCGACAACGACATCGTCGTCAACTGTGTCCTCCAGGATCCCAACGCACCCCTGGTCTTCGTCACCGAGAAGGACCTCGCCGACTTCACTGCGGGCAGTCTCATCGTCGACGTCTCCTGTGACGTGGGCATGGGTTTCAGCTGGGCGGCGCCGACGTCGTTCACCGAGCCGATGATCGAGGTGGCGAACCGCATCCACTACTACGCCGTCGACCACAGCCCGTCGTATCTGTGGAACTCGGCGACCTGGGAGATCAGCGAGGCGTTGTTGCCTCACCTCGACACGCTGCTGACCGGGCCGGCGGCGTGGGAGGAGTCTCCGACGATCTCTCGGGCGATCGAAATCCGCGACGGTGTCGTCCTCAACCCCGCGATTCTGTCCTTCCAGCACCGCGACGATGCCTATCCGCACGCGATACGCGAAGCCCGCTCCGCGACGTGACGGGCGGTCAGGCCAAGACGGGTGTTCCGGCGGTGACTTGTAGTGCCAGCTCCACGTACGCGCCGGCGACCACCGGCCAGGCCATCTCCGGCGCCCGTTGACGAACCTCGGCCGCCATGGCACCGGCCAGCCGCGGCTGCGTGATGATCTGGCGCAGCGCCGCCGCGAGTGCGACGCCGTCGTTGTGCTCGACGACGATGCCCGCCCCGCTGCTCAGCAGCTCGATGGCATGCGGAAATGCCGTCGCCACAATGGGTCTGCCATTCGCGACCGCGTCGGCGAGCACACCGGAGCTCACCTGCTCTGTGGAGTCATAGGGGACGACGACCACAGAGGCCTGCTGAATCAGCTCGGCCAGGCTCGATTTGTCGTAATAGCGGGGGTCGAACGACACCGAATCGGCCACACCGAGTCGCCTGGCCTGCTCGATGCGCGCATCGCGATACGTCACGGCTTCAGCCTCGGTGATGCCGGGATCCATGGGGCCGGCAATGACATAACGCGGCCGGCCGGGGACATCGCCCAGCGAAGGCATTGCGTCGATGACCCGTTCGATGCCCTTACCCGGACCCAGCAGACCCCACGTCAGGATGGTGGGTCTACTCGGGCGCTTCACCCGGGGGGCGGTCGGCAACGTCGCGCCGTGCGGGATCACGCTCACCTTCTGGCGGTCGACGGCATACGTGAGATTCAGCCGCCCTCGTGCCGCTTCGGACATCACGACCACGTGATCCGCGGCGGCGGTGATCGCTTCGAGCACCGAACGCTGCTGCGATGTCGGGGCTTTCGGAACCGTGTGGACGACGACGATCGAGGGCACCTGTAGACCGTTGACGATCTGGACCATGTCCTGGCCGGTCGTGCCGTCTTGGTATTGCAGGATCGCGACGTCGACCTGCCCGACGAAAGAGTCGTCCGCCACCCAGCCGGCGCTGGACCCATCGATGCTCAAGGCGTCGACTAGGCCTGCGGCGAACCTCGCAAGCCCGCATGGTGGGGACGTGTGGGTGTCGACGATCCCGAATCGGACGGTGCGCGAGATTTGTTGCGGCGCAGCATAAGGAAGAATCGGCTCATAGTCAGGTAGAGCAGTCAAGGCAGTCCAGACTTCGCGGTCAGTACCGGCATGTCCGGCGTGAGCGGTTGCTCGGCGGATCAGCGAGGATCGGCTGAAACATTCCCGGACTGGCTGGGCTCCCAACACTTCGACGCTACACCCTGACCGGGGATTATTCGGTATTCCGCGACGACATCGCAGGTCAGCGGGATGACCCGAGCGGCCGCGGCCGGCGACTCAGGCGAACGCCGACCGTGTCCAACCCGGCATGTTTAAGGTGCGCGGATTTCAGGAACTCCCCCCGTCACGAGTGTGGTGTAGAACACAGCTGCAGCGATGGAGCCGCCCCATGACCACGGACAGCCCGGCCAAACAGACCGACGTCGACAAAGCGCTTCTCGGCAGCGCGACGTATCGAAGCCTCGGCGAGCAGAAGCTCTCCCCCAAGGAGGAACGGTTCGAGAAAGGCCGACGGACCGTCGGTCTTTTTCTCGCTCCGCTGCTGACGGTCGCCTTTCTCGTTCTTCCCATCGACATCCCTCGCGAGCAGCAGGTTCTCGGGGCGGTGCTGCTGGGTGTGATCGCGCTGTGGATCAGCGAAGCGATCCCGATCCCCGTCGGCGGTCTGCTCGGCGTCGCCGTCGCCGTGTTCCTCGGCGTCGCCCCGGTCGACGACGTGCTTGGTCCGTTCGGGTCGTCGACGATCTTCACCTTCATCGGGGCGTTCATCCTGGCGCAGGCAATGCTCAAACACGGTCTCGCACGGCGGTTCGCGTTCCGCATTCTGTCGTTGCCGGGTGTCGGTCACTCCACCACCGGCGTGATCCTCGCGTTCGGCGCGATCACCTGCCTGCTGTCGGCGTTCGTCTCCAACACCGCGACCGTAGCGATGTTGCTGCCGACGGCGATCGGCATCCTCGCGGTCATCGCCAAACTTCTGCAGAAGCGCGGCGACGTCGAACCCGACTTCGATCCGCAACGGCTGCGGGTCGGCTCGGCGATCATGCTGATGCTTGCCTACGGCGCCAGCGTCGGTGGCCTGTTGACCCCGGTTGGCAGCCCGCCCAACCTGATTGGCCGCGGATTGATCGAGGAGGCCACCGGGGAGCGGATCAGCTTTGGGCAGTGGATGGTGATGGCGGTGCCGATCTGCCTGGTCATGTTCGCGCTGCTGGCGCTCATCTTGTTGCGGCTCAACAAGCCCGAGATCAAACGGATCGACGGCGTCGCCGAGTACGTCGCGGAGGAGCGCGAGAAGTTGGGTTCGTTGTCGCGAGCGGAGAAGAACACGCTCATCGCATTCGGCATCACCGTCACGCTGTGGATCCTGCCCGGCGTGGTCGCGCTGATCTCCGGTACCGAGTCCAGCGCGTACGAATTCGTCAACGACCGCCTCGACGAGGGTGTGGTCGCGGTGTTCGGCGCGGCGCTGCTATTCCTGCTGCCGACTGACTGGAAGGACCGCGAGTTCACGCTGCGGTGGAGTGACGCCGCCGAAATCGACTGGGGCACCATCATTCTCTTCGGCTGCGGCATCATTTTCGGGTCGCTGATCAGCTCGACCGGGTTGGCCGAGACCATCGGTACCTCGATCGACGACGCGCTGGGCCTGTCGAGCATCGTCCCGATCACGATCTTCGCGGTGATCCTGGCGATCATCGTCTCCGAGACGACGAGCAATACGGCGTCGGCGGCTGTGGTCGTACCGATCATCATCCCGGTGGCGATGGCCGCCGGCGTCAACCCGTTCGTGCCTGCGTTGGCGGCGACGTTCGCGGCGTCCTTCGGGTTCATGTTGCCGGTCTCGACGCCGCAGAACGCGATCGTCTACGGCTCCGGCGTCGTGAAGATCACCACGATGATCAGATCCGGCATCACGTTCGACATCGCGGGCGCGATCCTCATCATCATCCTGCTGCCGATCATGGTCGGCCTGCTCGGACTTGGTGCATGACGACGCCGACCGAGCCGGCCATGCAGACCGTCGCCGTGATCCCGGGCGACGGGATCGGACCCGAAGTCATCACATCGGCCCGCGCGGTGCTCGACACTGTCGGCGCCAAGCACGGAATCGAGTTGTCCTACAAGGACTTCGACTGGTCATGCGAGCGCTATACCCGGACCGGGGCGATGATGCCCGATGATGCCATCGAGACGCTGAGCGGGTTCGACGCGATCCTGCTCGGCGCGGTCGGCTGGCCGGGAGTACCCGACCACGTGTCGCTGTGGGGACTGCTGATCCCGATCCGGCGGGCGTTCCGCCAGTACGTCAACCTGCGCCCGATCAAGGTCTTCGACGGCGTCGAAAGTCCGCTGCGGGCACCGGGTCACGTGGACTTCGTGGTGGTGCGGGAGAACGTCGAGGGCGAGTACAGCGAGATCGGCGGACGGCTCAACCGCGGGTTCCCCGAGGAAATGGCCGTGCAGGAGTCGGTTTTCACCCGTCTCGGGGTCAGCCGGATCGCCGACTATGCCTTCGAGTTGGCGCGGTCGCGGCGCGGGTACGTCACGTCGGCGACGAAGTCGAACGGGATCGTGCACACGCTGCCGTTCTGGGACGAGGTGGTCGCCGAGCGCGCGGCGCAGTTTCCGGATGTTCGGATGGACAGCGAGCACATCGACGCGTTGGCCGCGAAGTTCGTGTTGCAGCCGCATCGCTTCGACGTGGTGGTCGGGTCGAACCTGTTCGGCGACATCCTGTCTGACCTCGCCGCAGCCGTCGCGGGGTCGATCGGGATCGCACCGTCGGGCAATCTGGATCCGACCAAGGAGTACCCGTCGATGTTCGAACCGGTGCACGGTTCGGCGCCCGACATCGCGGGCCGTGGGATCGCCAACCCGATCGGCGCGGTGTGGTCGGCGGTGTTGATGCTCGAGCATCTGGGGCATTCCGACGCGGCACGTGAGGTGATGGCGGCGATCGAGGCGACGTTGGCCAAGCCGGAGACGCGCACCGGTGATCTCGGCGGGTCCGCGTCGACAGTCGAGGTGACCGAGGCACTCGTCGCGCAGTTACGGTGAGCATGTGGGCCGAAACTGAAGTCATGCAGGAAAAACCCCCCGAAATCCCGGCACAACCTCAGCTTCGAGCCATCTCCATTTCGTGGAGAAGTTCTGACATCGGGACGGTCGCGAAACCGATAGCCGCATCCCCGATTCCGTAGGGCACGACCAGGGTTCCGGCGTGCACGAGTGCGCCGCACGAGTAGACGACATTCGGAACATAGCCGTCCTGCTCGTCGGCGCTCGGGCTCAGTAAAGGCTGTCGGAGCCGACCGATGATTCGCGACGGATTCTCCAGATCGAGCAATATCGCTCCGATCCGGTATGTGCGCATCGGCCCGACGCCGTGAGTGAGCACCAACCACCCCGCGTCGGTTTCGATGGGCGGCCCGCAGTTTCCGAGTTGCAGGGCCTCCCATGCCTGGGTCGGGTGCTGACAGGGTACGGATTCGGCCCAGATGAGCGGGGAGTCCGAGTAGGCAAACGAATTCGATTCGCGGTCAGACCTTGACATGGCAGCGAATTGACCGCGGAAGCGGCGGGGAAACAGCGCCAAACCCTTGTTGGCGGCGGCACGGCCGACCAGCGGCGAGGTGGTGAACGATGCGAAATCCTTCGTCGTGAGCAACTGCTGGCTGATTTCCGTTCCGCTGTATGCCGTGTAGCTCGCGTAGAAGGTGACCGACCCGTCGTCATCGACGAACCGGACGAAGCGCGCGTCCTCCATACCCCCGGCCTCTGCACCCATCGCAGGCCACAGAATCCGCTCGGCGAGCGGAATGCCCTCGGCGAAGTCGATGCCGTATGTGCGGTCGGCGATCGTCCGAATCCGCGAAATCGTCTCGGACGCATGGCCACGCGTCTTCCGATGCTTCTGAAGTCTGTCGAGCTGTTCTTCGAGATCGTTCCGTGTGAACCGGTCGCCGAGCGCGTTGAGGACGTAATCAGCGCCTTCGCCGGCATCGTGCAGACGAGAGAGCTCGGTACGCATTACCGCGGCGTCAAGCAGCGTCGGCACCACCTCGCCCGCGCTGGCGAACGGAGCCGCAGCATCGATCGTCACCGCACCCGTGGCATCGATGAGGCCCGTCCGGAAACCGATCGACGATACGTGCCCCTCCCCGATGCCGCGCACGCTCATCACGAATCTCAGGCTGCCGGCCGGTGTATCCGACTGGTCCGGGTGAGCGACCATGCTGGGATTGCACAGGGCAGCCCCTTCGATGGCGTACTCGCTCGTGAACGTCGCACCCAGCAACATCATTCGTGCGTCGGACAGTTCGCGTGCGTCCAGCCGATCGGCAAGTTCACGGGCATGCGCACGAAAGACGCCGATGAGGTCGCGGTGACGCCAACCGAACCGCGTGACGACATCGTCCAGCGACGCGCGGACGTCGTTCTCGTCCAGCGCCAGGATGCGCCTCAGCACCGCGCCCGCGCGGGAGTCTTGATGCTCGAAACCCTCCTGCCCGGGGACGAACAATTTGGTGATGACCCGCGACGAATCGGCCGCGAGTCGAAGCGGGCTGCGTGTGACGAGCCCAGCCTTTACCGAAGTCATTGCGGCACTGCCGAAAAGCGTTGCGCGTGCTGCAGCGTCGAAAGCACAGCAAGCGTGGACTCAGCGCCCTGGTTGCGGTTCACCGCGTCGGCGTGCAAGCCGTCGAATCCGCCACCGGTCTCCGGGTCCCACATCAGCTGCCCCGCGTCGTTGGCACCCTGGAACCACGCCGCCGCGGCTCGGACGCCATCGGGCCACATCGCGTCGTCGTCGACGGTGGCCGCGCGGGCGCAGGCATCGGCGAGCGTGGACACCTCGATCGGCTGCTGATCGAACGCCGGCCCTTTCTCACCGGGCCCTCTGCCTGCCACCGGAGTGACCGAGAGCTGACCGTCGATCGTTTCCACGTCGAGCAGCCAGGCCAAGAGATCCAGACCGCGTTGCCGCAGTGACCCGTCCTCGAGCACGGCGCCGGCGGCGATCATCGCCTCGGGGAGGACCGCATTCGCGTAGGTGAGTCGCGGCTCGGGCCACGGCCACGCCGGGTCACCGTTCGGATCGGCCACCGATGCCGCGTAATCGATGATCAATAGCCGCGCCGCCCGATTCTCGGGATCGAACGCCAGCATCTCGGCGGCGCCCAGCGCCGCGAACGCCATTGCCCGCGGCCACGGCGACCGCTCTTGCGCACCGCGCTCGAACTGCATGATCGCCGATTGCCGGGCCCAGACGACATCACTGTGCGCGGCGGCGGTTCCCAGACCCCATAGGCAGCGCCCCCAGGCGTCCTCCACGGCGGGCTCGTCGGTCCAGTTGCCCTTGCTGTCCATCCGGTTGCGGCAGGCGCCGGTGAGAGCCTGCGCTTCGCCGAGAAACCGTACTGCCGTACCGGCGACACCGTTGAGGGTGCGTTCCAGCCCGGGCTGTCGAGTGGTGACGACCAGCACCCGCGCCATGTCGTCGGTGCAATAGCCGTGCACCGGATCGGGCTCGGCGAACTGCGCATGCTCGAACGTGCCGCGATGGTCTGTCATTCGCTCCAGGTGGTCGAACACCGGGGGCGGGATGGGGGCGGTCATACGAACGCCGGCCGTTCGGCGAGCACGCGGTGGGCCAGACGCAGATAGGCGCCGGCGACCACTCGCCACGACATCGTCGGTGCGAGTCGACGGGCCTCCGCGGCCATGGAGCCTGCCACGCGAGGGTCGGTGATGACCTGGCGCAGCGCCAGCGCGAGTGCCTCGGGATCGCTGTGGTCGACAACGATGCCCGCCCCGCTGGCCAGAAGCTCGTTGGCGTGGGGGAAGGCCGTGGCGACGACGGGTCGGCCGCTGGCGATGGCGTCCACCAGCACGCCGGAGGTGACCTGATCGGTGGAGTCGTAAGGAAGCACCACCACGCTTGCGGACTGAGCGAGAGCGCTCAGGGACGCGACGTCGCGATAGTCGGAGTCGAAGAAGACGGAGTCGGCCAGACCGCTGCGACGCGCCTGCTCGATACATCCGTTGCGGTATTTTTCACCCTGTGCGACAAGCACTTTGGGATGCGTCTGCCCGGCGACGAGATACCGTGGGCGGCCGGAAAGGTGCGCAAGCGAGCCCATCGCGCCGATCACCCTCTCGATACCCTTACCCGGACCCAAGAGACCCCAGGTCAGCAGGGTAGGTCTGCCCGCCTGCTTCACCGCAGCGGCCGTCGGGACAGCCGCACCGTGCGGAATGGTGATGATCTTCCGCCGGTCGACATTGAAGGTCAGGCACAGTCGTTGACTGGCCGCCTCCGACATCACGACGACGCGATCCGCTGCTGCAGTGACGGCCTCGAGCACTGAACGCTGGTGTGCCGTAGGCTCTTTCAGGACTGTGTGAGCAACCACGATCGACGGTACGCGCAGTCCCTCGATGACGTCGACGACATCGTCACCGTCGACACCGCCGTAGATGCCGTACTCATGCTGAATGATCGCGACGTCGCTTTGATTCAGCAATTCCGAAGCCGCGGAAACAGATGCCGGCGAGTCGGCGATGAGCTCCCCGACGACGCGGGCGCTCGAGGACGACGATCCGTCGGCCACTCGCACCACGCTGACCTCGGCGCCATCGGCGGCCAATCCTTTGGCCAGTGCCGCGCTGAAGGTGGCGAGTCCGCACGCAGTCGGCGGATAGGTAGTGAGAATTCCGAAGCGCGCCGGATCGGAAAGTGATCGCTCGACAACGGAATTAGTCAATGAAGGAAGAGTCGTTAAGGATTTCAAGTTGATCCAGACGTGCGGTTGGTACCTGTTTAGCCGGGCGTGAGCGGTTGCTCGGAGAGATCAGCGGATGACGGCTGTCCCATTCCGGAGGGGCTGGGTTCCCAACACCTTTGACGGTACACCTGTTCGTCTGGCCGCCGGATCGACCGCTGCGGTGCTCAACCCCAGAAACGGCCTGTCTTCCAGGTCTTCTGGTCACCGTCGACCTCTGTCCACGCGCCCGACGCGTAGTGGTAGGCCTGTTTGGAGCCGCCGCGGATGACGTCGAGCGTCCCGTTGTCGTGCTGGACGTAGGTGTCGCCGAACCGCATGTATTCGTCGGTTCCGCCGTCGGGGAGTGTCACGGTGACTGTCATGGTCGCTGCGTCAGCGCATCTTCTCGGGAATCGAGGTCAACGCCTTGAGGATGTCTGCAGCGAGGTCGGCTGCATCTTTGTCATCGAGCTTGGTGCGAGCCATGATGGTGTCTTTGACGAGGTCGACACGAATGTCGTAGGGCGTGCGAAACATTGTCGGTGAAGTCATCACATCTTCCTTGTCTGTTCGGCATGACGGTCGGTCATGAGGAGAAGCCCGTCGACAGTTGACTTGTCGTGCGGTGTCGCGGCGGCCATCAGCGTGGCGTGCGCCTCGTCCGGGTCGGAGTCCGCGGGAACGACGAGTAAGGCAATCCTGCCCCCGCCGCTGAAGCCGAGAACTTCGATCGTGTGGGCCGGCTGACGCTGGTAGCCGTCCAGTCGAACCGCTCGCCCGCCGGCGGAGAGTTTCCTGGGCGGCGGCACCCATTCATTGACGTTGAACAACACCCGGTCAATGGGGCCAAGTCGAACGGAGAGCACTGCCAGCAGATCAGGCAGTTGTGTGGCGAGGTCGTCGCTGTGCGGCCACCACGCGCCGTCTACGTATCCGCTTATGCGGCCCTTGGGCTTCAAGCGCAATCGGGGCGTGTGTTCCGGAGAAGAGCGCGGCGCAGTGGTGACGCCGGTGGGCAAAGGTTGGTTCAGCGTCATTGCGACGCTCCCGTCTTGACCGAGAATCGGCCGGATACTGCGAATCGACGACGACACGACCTTGAACGATCATATGACGAGATACCGCCGATCCCCCAAGCATACGCTCTTAAATTATTTGGGGCGCAATCATTTTCCGCCTCGCCTCTGGGCCAGGTGCTGTTGACATCGGTGCTGATCAGGCGTGTACTGGGAGTCTACTTCGCGATGAGTGGTGCCGTAGGCGCCAGCGAACCAAGGGGTCGACATCGCAACCAACGCAATTATTTTGATGGCAGTGACCGCAGTTGCACTGCTCATCGTCGCCGTCGCGTTCATGATCGTGATCGCCAAGACGTGGAAAACGCATTGCCGTGGAGAAAGTCTTTCGATCGACGATCTGGTCGCTGAAGACGCGCTACGCCGCCAGAAAGCCCCCGCGACCGTCAACCATTCAGCGGGATCGTCACGTGCAACGTCGTGCCCGCCCCTTGTGCACTCACGATCTCCAACCGGCCCGACACCGCCTCGACCCGGTCCTTGAGCCCGATCAACCCCGACCCGCCGCCGATCGTCGCTCCTCCGACGCCGTCGTCACTGATCGTCATGCGAAGCTCGACATCGTCAGACGATGCGTGTAACTGAACCTCCGACGCCTGGGCGTGCTTCGCGGTGTTCGTCAGCGCTTCGGCGACAACGTAGTACGCCGCCACCTCTATCGACTCGGCCAGTCGGCGGTCCACGTCGGCGTCCAGCGCGACGGGCACCGCAGATCGCCGGGCCAACGTCTTGATCGCCGGCCCCAGCCCGCCTCGCGACAGGATCGCCGGATGGATGCCGCGCGAGATCTCTTGCAGCTGTTCATGTATTTCCATCAGGTCCGCGACTGCCCTGTCGATGCCCTCGCGCGTCGACCCGTGCTCGGAAGCCTCCAACGCCCGCAGTTGCAGGCCGAGTGACACGATCCGCTGCTGCGCTCCGTCGTGCAGATCGCGCTCGAAGCCGCGGCGCGCCTCGTCGGCCGCGGCGACGATGCGGGCACGTGAGGCCTTGAGCGCTGCGCGGTTCTCCGCGTTGTAGATCGCCGTCGCGATCAGATCGGCGAAGTCGGACACCTGGTCTTCGGTTCCCGTCGGTAATGGTTGCGCGACAATCGAACCCACCATCAGGGCGGCGCGAACCTCGCCGTCGACCACGACGGGAGCACCCACACCGGAGCACACGTTCAGCCCGCGCATCCGGTCGGCGATAGGGCCCTCCGCGGCGCTGTAGTCGTCGATGCGCGCCGGCGTGCCGGTATCGACGATCTGTGCGCTCAGGCTGTGCCCGTCGAGCGAAAACCGTTCGCCCACAGTCATTGCCATGCGGTCCGGGCTGTCACGGGTGGCGAGCACGACGCCGACGTCGTCCTCGTCGTAGCCCACGAGTGTGACATGCTCGACGCCGAGTCCGCGCGCCAGCTCGGCTACCGCGACCCGATACACCTCGGACGGCTCGGCGCCGCGTGCCACCAACGTCGCGACGGCGCGCAGCGCGGCTTGCTGGGTGGCCAGTGCGGTCACCTCGCCGGTGATCTCCTGGCGATCACGGGTGGCCGCCATCAACGCCTCGAGCGACGGGACCATCCGTTCGACGCGCCGCCGCGCCGCGGCGGGCAGGTCCGACGGCACCACCAACGTCCCCACCACGTCGCCGCCGTCGCGCAGCGCGATGGCCGCGCGTTCGTCGTCGCCGGGCACGTCTGACAGATCCAGTACGGCGAACGGCAGATCGAGTGCGTCGGCGATGCGGCGGCCGGCGGCGTCAAGTGCGGCATTGAGATCCTCGGCACGCAGCGTCGAGCGTGCGAGTTCGGCCGAGAGGTCGGCTTCCAGCCGGCGCTGCTCGGCCTCGAGTGCACGCAGTCGAGCCTGCCCCACCAACACGTTGGCCAGCAGCGCCAAACTGAGGAACACCAGGACTGCCGGGACGAAGCTGTCGGCCCCCTCGCTGTGGATGTAGACGTAGACCGCGGCACTGGCCAGCGACGTCGCTACGGCAAGGCCGAAGCCCCAGCCGGCGGACACCACCAGCACGCCGAGCAGGAAGACGGCGCCGAAAGCGTTCTCCGGCGCGACTCTTTTCAGCTGGACGACGAGCAGCCATTCGACTGCGATGAATCCAGCCCCCACGAGCACGCCGAGCCAGAGCGGCGGCGCGGTCGGCCGTACCACCAGGTTGAGGAACCTGCGGTAGAGCGTTCGCCATCGGGTGACCGCCGGTGGGCTCACCTGGCCGATCGTAGTGACGAAACCCCAGCTACCACAGCACGGCGATGGCGGCCGCGAGGAAGGACAACACCCCGACGGTGACGAACAGCGGACGCGGCACGGGCGCTCCGGTGCGCTTCTGCCGAGCGCTGCCCATACCGAGCACGCCGCCGATCACGATGAGGATGACGAGCTTGATGCCGATCTTCGGATAGTTCAAATCAATGCCCGCGGGCCACGGCGCGGCCAACGCCAAGCCCGTGAGCAGTGACAGCAGCAGCCCGTAGTCCATGACGCGGGTGAAGCTAAACCGCTTGGCGACTGCCTCGGTGACCCACGCGCCGAAGGTGACGGCGAAGCCGACGATGTGCAGCAATACAACTACGTCGCGTAGTAGCTCCATCGACTCAGCGTACGTCAGGGCGGGCGTACGGTGCCCCTGTGTATGTCGACGCGATGATCACGCCGCAGCCGTTGCAGAAGATCGGGGCGCTCGCCGCCCGCACTGAAGCGGCCGGGTTCTCCGGACTGTTGTTCACCGAGACCGGCCGGACCGCGTATCTGAATGCGGCGGTGGCTTCGCAGGCCGCGCCGGGCCTTGACCTGTCGACGGGTGTGGCGGTGGCGTTCCCGCGCAGCCCGTTCGTCACGGCGGCGGCGGCGTGGGAACTACAGGAGGCGACGGACGGTAAGTTCCGGCTCGGCCTGGGCACGCAGGTGCGCACGCATGTGGTGCGGCGCTACGGCGCGGAGTTCGAGCGTCCCGGTCCGCGTCTGCGCGATTACGTACGGGCCGTCAAGGCGTGCTTCAAAGCATTCCGGACAGGCAGGCTGGACCACCACGGCGACTTCTACGACATGGACTTCATCACGCCGCAGTGGAGCGCGGGCCCGATCGACGCGCCGGATCCGAAAGTCGACATCGCGGCGGTCAATCCGTGGATGCTGCGCATGGCCGGCGAGGTGGCCGACGGCGTGCACGTGCATCCGCTGGGCGAGCCGGGCTACATCACGCGTCATGTGGTGCCGAATATCGCTGAGGGCGCGGCGAAGTCGGGCCGGTCGGTATCGGATGTCGCGGTGATCGTGCCGGTCATGACGATCGTCGGGGACAGCGACGAGGAACGGGATCGTGAGCGCGAGCTGGTCCGCACGAGCATGAGCTTCTATGGGAGCACACCGAACTACGCGTTCATCTGGGACGAGGCCGGGTTCGAGGGGACGACGGCGCGGATCCGCGAGAAGCAGAAGGCCGGCGATTTCAAGGGCATGGCCGCGCAGATCACCGACGAGCACATCGCCCAGTTCGCAACGGAGTCGACGTGGGACGGGCTGGCCGACGCCCTGGTCTCGAAGTACGGGGATCGCGCGACGCGCATCGTGCTGTACAACGCGTTGGCCGATCAGGACCGCATCGAGCGCTACGGCGAAGTGTCACGACGGATCTCATCCCGATAACAGACTGGTCACTGCCGAGCGCGGGAGCGCAAGAGTATGCGGCGGCGTTGTTAGTTTCGCGCCGTGGTGGAGGGATTCGCGCGTCGTGTCGGCAGGCTGGTCGTCTGTGCCCTGATGATGGCTGCGGCTGTGATGGTTGTTCCCGCGCCGCAGTCCTCGGCCTATTCGCGCGACGGCCTGCCGGTCGAGACGCTGATGGTGCCGTCGCCGTCGATGGGCCGCGACATCAAGGTCCAGTTTCAGGGCGGTGGGCCGCATTCGGTGTATCTGCTCGACGGCCTTCGCGCGCAGGAGGACTTCAACGGCTGGGACATCAACACCGCGGCCTTCGAGTGGTTCTACGAATCCGGTGTGTCGGTCGTGATGCCCGTCGGCGGGCAGTCGAGTTTCTACAGCGACTGGTACGCGCCGGCGCGAGGCTTCAACGGAACGGTCACCTACAAATGGGAGACGTTCCTGACCAACGAGCTGCCGAGCTGGCTGATGGCCAACAAAGGACAGGATCCGCGCGGCAATGCGGTTGTGGGGCTGTCGATGTCGGGTGGAGCCGCCCTGACATTGGCCGCATGGCATCCGCAGCAGTTCTTCTTCGCCGCGTCCCTGTCGGGATACCTGAACCCGTCCAAAGGTATGTGGCCGACCTTGATCGGCTTCGCGATGATGGACGCCGGCGGCTTCAAGGCCGCCGACATGTGGGGGCCGCCGAACAATCCGGCGTGGCAGCGAAATGACCCGATGCTCAACATCAATCGACTGGTGGCCAACCGTACGGCGATCTGGGTGTACTGCGGCAACGGCACGAGTTCCGACCTCGACGCCGGCGGTGGTGGTTTCGGAACGCAGTTCAGCGCGTCGTACCTGGAGAACATCACGCTGAGCACGAACAAGGAGTTCCAGGAGAAGTACCAGGCCGCGGGCGGCCGCAATGCGGTGTTCAACTTCCCGCCGAACGGCACGCACAGCTGGGGCTATTGGGGTGCGCAGCTGCAGCAGATGAAGCCGGACATCCTGCGCATCATCAACACCCCGCCTCCCCCACCGCCTGCACCGTTGCCTGCGGTGCCGGGTGCGGTCCCAGGCGTCGCGGCGGTGCCCGCAGTCGTACCGGCGCGGTAGTTACTACACTTCGCAATTACTAGGCCGTCTTCGTTCTAACTAGCACGTCAACCCTGGTTTGCATTTATTGACGGCTGTCGTAACAAATTTGCTGTTGCTGCGCGCTGCCCTATTGACACACTGTCCAATTAGGCGTATGTCTAATAACCGATCGCGTTGGTTCGGGGCCGGCGCGACGGACAGCTGGGGTGTGCCATGGATGTTGATTACTGCGTTGTGGGTGCCGGGTTCGGCGGACTGACTGCGGCGTTGCGCTTGAAGCAGGCGGGGCATTCGGTCGCGCTGCTGGAGGCGCGCGACCGGGTGGGCGGCCGCACGTGGACCGAGACTCGAGACGACGGGTTGTGGATCGATCGGGGCGGCGCGTGGATCGGGCCGGGCCAAGACGCCATCTATGCGCTGATGAAGGAGTTCGGCATCCCGAGCTACAAGCAGTACACCGACGGCGAGGCGATGATGTACGTCGACGGGAAGGCGTACAAGTACAAGGGCACGATCCCGTTGTCGATGAGCCCGTGGGCGGTGGCGAACATCGGCAAGGTCTTCCTGGAGCTGACCTCGATGTGCAAGTCGATTCCGCCGGAGGCCCCGTGGGATGCGCCGAAGGCGAAGAAGTGGGATCAGACCACATGGGCGGAGTGGCTGGACCGCAATACGCTGTCCAAGCCCGCTCACCAGTTACTCGACTACTCGGTCTCCGGGCTGTATACCTCTGCAGCATCGGAGATTTCGCTGCTGTTCGTGTTGTATCAAATGGCCTCGGCCGGCGGGCCGAGCTTTGTGCTCGGCGTCAAGGATGGGGCCGAGGATGAGCGGCCGGTCGGCGGGATGGGCGCGATCCATCGCGCGATTGCCGCCGAGCTAGGCGATGTGATTCATCTGTCGCAGCCGGTGCGCAGTGTCACCCAGGACGACGGCGGCGTCACGGTCCGGTCCGACGACATGGTGGTCCGGGCACGTCGAGCGATCGTGGCCGTGCCGGTCAGCATCGTGTCCCAAATCATCTTCGAGCCAATGCTTCCGGTGGATCGAGCGTTCCTGCAGCAACGGATGCCGTCGGGCGCGGTGTACAAGATCGCGGTGATCTACGACGAACCGTTCTGGCGGGCCGACGGCCTGTCGGGTCAGTCGTTCGCGCCGGGATCGATGGCCAACTTGACGATCGACTCCTGCACGGACAAGGGGACACCCGGGAGCCTGACGGTCATCACCGAAGGACCCGTCGCACGCGAGATGACGAAACTCAGTGAGGCAGAACGTCGGCAAGCGGTGCTCGCGGCGGTGGCCGAGCGGTTCGGCGATAAGGCGCTGACGCCGGTCGACTACGTCGAGCAGAACTGGACGATCGAGCGGTATTCGGGCGGCGGCATGATTGCGCACACACCGCCGGGTGTGCTGACGGAGTTTGGCCCGGCGCTTCGGGAGCCGTGCGGGCGGATCCACTGGGCGGGCACGGAGAGCTCGGCGCGCATGTACGGGTTCATCGATGGGGCGGTCCGCTCCGGTGAGCGCGCGGCCGTCGAGGTGATGGAGCACGACAAGGCGATGACGTCGGCCTAATTCGGCTTTCCTGCGTCAAGGACTTCGCGGCTCAGCGAGACCATATGTGGTTGGTGCCAAGCTCAGAGCGACGAAGTCGCTGACATTGTTCGCGACGGTAGTAGTTGAGCGACAAAGTCGCTATGAGGTTGGCACACAGTCATATTGGTCATCAACCGAGAGTCCATTATCACGGGCAAAGTCGACGCGGCTCAAGCCAACTCATGAGGTCCGATCGGAATGACGATCACGGTGATGTTGTCGTGACCGCCGGCCTGCAATGCGTGATCGACCAGCGCGCGAGCGGCCTCGTCCGGTGCGGTTCCGTTGCAGAACCGAGCGATGTCGGCGGCCTCGGGGAGGTAGTTGTGCAGTCCGTCCGAGCACAGCACCAGGACGCCCCGGTCGGCGGTGATCATCGTATGAACGCTTGATTCGTCCCACTCCCGATCGGCATCGCGACCGAACCACCGGGTCAGGGTGTGCTCCCCGCGCAGCACGGCGGGCGAGTCGGCCGGTATACCCGCCGAGATCAATTGCTGCGCAACGGTGTCGTCGACGGTCAGACGTTGCGGCTGCGCGGGCGGCTCGGGGAGCCAGTACACCCTGCTGTCCCCGACGTTGGCGATCGCGATCTGCACCTGTCCACCCTCGGCCGGAACGACGACGGCAGCTGTGTAGGTGCATGAGGCAGGGCTGAATCCTTCGGGCGACGTGGATTCCGCGGCCGCCTTCGCTCCATCAGCGAGTCCGGCCACCATCACCGACGGGATGTCGCGGGATGCGGCCAGTGCCTTCAGCATTGCGTCGACGCCTGCCGCCGACGCGGCCCTCGACGCATTCTGCGCGTCGGCGGAGGTGGAGACACCGTCGCACACCACGGCGGCGATCGCGCGCGGCCGGTCCCCCGCGCTGTTGAGCACGATTCCCGCTGCGCCGGCGTCTTCGTTGCGCGTGTGCTCGATGCCGCGGTCGGTGAGCAGCACAATCGCCCCGAGCTGATTCTCATCGCGATCCGGCTCCTGGCCATCGGCGCCCGGAGCTGACCTGGGCACCGCGAGTTGTCGGATCGCCGTCAACGCCGCACCGCAGTTCTCACAGACTCCCTCCGCGGGACCTGCATGCGTCCCGCACGTCGTACACGTCGACACTGCACCCCTCACATACTCGCCCGACGATGAACAGCTTTGCACGGCCGGCCGGGAAACGAGCCGAATGGAGATCCTCGGAAACTCATGCGAGCACGCTCGGCCGGAAGAGATCGAACGATCGCTGCTCCGATCCGGCGGCGATGCGGCCCGCGCGGGAGCGTTCGGCGATGTGCGCACCGACGATGGCGTCGACGAGAGTCGCACCGTCGACGTCGGAGCGAAACGACCCGTCGGCCGTGGCTTCTTCGATGACTGACTCCAGTTTGGCCCGCTGACGAGCGAGGATGCGGCGGAAGATCTTGGTGAAGTCGGGATCGTCGTCGGTGAGCAGGGATGCCAGGCCGCCGAAGCCGATTCCATCGTCGATGACCTTGACCGCTTCGTGGATGAGCCACCGCAATCGATCCGGTGCCTTGGCGTCGTCGGCGAGCGGTCCGGGAGTGGCGATTCCCGTCAACGCGGCGGACAGCATCTCGCGCCGATCGCGGTGCCGGCGATAGATCGTCGTCTTGGCGATGCCCGAGCGCGCCGCCACCGCCTCGACCGTCACCGAGCGCGCGCCTTTGGTGCGGAGCAGCGCCAAGGTGGCGTCGGCAATGCGTTCGTCCGCGGTCCGGCGCTGCGGCATCAAGCCCTCCTGGTGGCCGGGAATAAGTGTCGTCGTCGAAACGCTACACTAAGCGTAGCGCTACGATACGCGTAGCGTTTTTATCGGATAAGGGTGAGAGTGATGTTGAAGGTGTTGGGTCGCGTTTCTCCGACGAATGTGGCCTATGTGTTGTTCCTGTTGACGTTCGTCGCCCTTGGAACGTTCGTCTACTCACTTGCCGCCGCGAGTCCGCTGGCCGGGGTCATCGGCGCCGTCTTGGTCGTGCTGATGGTCGCGACGGTCGCGGGCTTCCGCATCGGTGACCGCAAGCGCGCGGCGGCCAATGACAGCGGCATCGACATCGACGGTGCGAACATCTGGGAGCGGCCCTTGCGGCGCGAGCAGATCGACCGGTATCTCCAGAGCTACCGTCCCGTGCGAGAGAACCGGCTTGCGGCTGTCCCCGCCGGCGCGGTGGCGGAGTGGACGGATCGTCGGGCGGCCTGAGCGTCGCTGATCGCGATAGTCCGAGCCTGCGGGTTTCGTTATCTGGCTAGGCATCTCGGACACACCGTCACCAACGACGAATGTGACCGAACGGCGTGGGATTCGCGGTCATACTGGCGACGCGTCCGCGCTATCGGGGGGTCCTGTGATCTGGCTTCTGCAATTGCCCGCTGCCGTGCTCGGGTTCTGCGCGGTGACGTTCGTCGTCGCGGCGTCGGTGGGTGGGTTGATCGTCTTTCGAAAAGCGGTGTCCCACACCCGCCTCGAGGCGGCGAGCGGGATGTCAGGCGATGTGTTCCAGCTCGCAGGCGTGCTCTACGCAGTGCTGGTCGCCTTCGTCGTGGTCGTCGTATGGGAACAGTTCGGCGAAGCCGAGGACGCGACCGCCGCGGAGGCCAGCGCGATCGCCGACCTTCTTCGGGATTCCACGGCGATTCCTCCGGAGTACCGGCTCGAGGTGCGGCAGCGACTCGTCGCGTACACCGAAGACGTGATCAACGACGAACTACCTCGGATGCGGCGGGGCGAGACCATCGAGGAGGAGTCCGAGCACATGTCCGCCCTCTGGTCGACCTTCCTCAAGGTAGAGCCCCAGAGCCGCAACGAGATCGCCTTCTTCGACCACGACATCGTGAAGTTGAACGACCTGAGCCACAACCGCAAGCTTCGGGTGTCGACGGGCGAGTCGGCGGTCCCCGGCGAACTGTGGGTACTGCTGCTCGGCGGCGGTGCGGTCGTGATGGCCTTCACGTTCCTGTTCGGGACCCGCGACTTGCTCATCCACGCTGTGGCGGTCGGCCTGACCGCGGGCCTGATGGGCTTCGTGATGTATCTGATCTTCGCGCTCGAGCATCCCTTCGTCGGCGCGCTGTCGGTCAGTCCCGACCCCTATGTCAACGTGCTCGAGATCTGGCGGGAAGACCAGCCGCAGAACTAGCCGATGAGTTTCGGCGGGCCAGGTGGTCTCCTTGGGTATGACGCGAACCAACCTGTCGATGTCGATCTCGGCGGACGGCTATGTCGCCGGACCCGACCAGAGCGAGGAGAACCCCCTCGGAGTGGGTGGGATCAAGGTGCATGGTTGGCATATCGGGCCGGCCAGCGATCACCCCGTGAACCGACAGGTGATGTCGGAGATGCTCGACGGCATGGGGGCAACGATCATGGGCCGCAACATGTTCGGGCCCATCCGTGGCGAGTGGGCGGATTCGGACTGGAAAGGGTGGTGGGGCGACGAGCCGCCCTACCACTGCCCGGTCTTCGTCCTCACCCACTACGCACACGAGCCCATCGAGATGAAAGGCGGCACCACCTTCCACTTCGTGACAGACGGAATCGAAGCTGCCTACGCACAAGCTCAGGCGGCGGCCGGCGACCGGGACATCTCGATCGCCGGTGGCGCATCCTGCGCGCGGCAGGCGATCAAGGCCGGGCTGGTCGACGAGATCGACCTGCAGGTGTCGCCGGTGATCCTCGGTTCCGGCGAGCGCCTGTTCGACGGCTTCGAAGCGGGCGTCCCCGAGCTGGAACTCGTTCGCGTCCTCCATGCGCCAGGCGTGGCGCACCTTCGCTACGCCGTGGCCCGGTGAGCCAGCGACGCTAACGCGGCGGCGGTAGTTCCCGGGAGCCGCGGTGCCCACGCACTGCACGGGTGCTTCCCCCGGCGAGTTCGGCCCGATCCTCGCCCTTCACCACGGCGGGTGACACCTGTTCGGCACCGCCGAGACTGGGTCCGCGGTCATCGCGCTCGACCGTCGTCGCATGCCGCGTGCCCGCCGCATCCGCAACGAATCCGCGTTCTGCTGCAACGTCTTCGGTCTCCTCCATGTGAGCTTTCACCCTGTGGGTGCGTCGCATGGAGATGTGAATCTCCTCGGTCTCCTCGAAGATCTGCCGCACGCCCCGCAGCGGCTTGGTGGTGGTGTCGATCGCGTTGATGAGGATCGGCGGCACCAGCGGGCGAATCCAGCGCGCGGCGGCCCGGGTGACGTCCGGAATGGCCGGGATCAGCGGACGTCCGGACCGCTCCACCGCGCCGTCGCCCTCTGGGGCGCTCTCGTGTGTGTCCACCACCGCCGGCAACTCGGCCGGTAAGAGGCTGGCCGCTTCGGCCTCGGCGGCGATCGGTAGGAACACATCCTCAATCGCGGCCTGGGGTATGCGCTCCGATCGTGCGGTCACCGCCGGCTTGGTCGCCTCGATCACCCGGCGGCGTTGCTGCTCGCGATCGATCTCGAGCTGGGCCTCGACGGCCATGCGGGCACTGGCCAGCTGCTGTTCGGCCCACATGTTGTCGATGGCTGCGCGCACCTCAGCGCGCTTCACCGCGATCGCGGTGTCGGCGTGGAGTTCCGCTGTATCCCGCTCGACATCGGCGGCAACAACGCGATCCTGCGACGTCTCGCCCCGCCACAGTTTGAGGATCAGGGGCAGCAAGCTGAGCAGGACGAAGAATCCGTCGACGAGCAGGCGCATGACGAGAGCACCCGAATCGGCCAGCGTGTGGTCGTTCATCGCGACCCATCGAGCGCCCAGCCCGCGATCCGTATCGGCCATCGCGTCCTGCCGGGCCTGCGCCAGCGCCCGCTCGCCATCGGCGATCTGGGCATCCAGTACGGCTGCCTGCCGGTCCCGCTCGGCCAACGCGGAGTCGAGCGTCCGCTGGGCGTCGGCGAGATAGTCGTTGGCCGTGCGGGTTTCGGGCCCGGCGCCGGGCACGCCGGTGATGGTGATCTGCGGGCAATCGGGGCGGGGGTTGAACTCGCAACGGGCCACCACGAGGGCCTCCTGGCGGCGTTGCACGGCCTGCTCGACAGCCTCGTCGAGCCCGCCGCGGGCCATGCGGGTCCGGTCCAGGTCGGCCACGGCTTGCGATGCGGCCGGGGTGGACTCGGCGGTGCGCGCCGCCTGCTCGCCGAGCAGCCGATCGATCGATCCGGAGAACACGACGACGGCAGCGAGTTCACCGACCACGAGTCCGACGGCGAACAGGACGGCGGCACGTCCCACGACACCGGAGCCACGACGAATCGCGCCCGAGGCGATCGTGCGACTCACCGCACCGACCAGCAGCCCGAACCCTGCCGTCACAGCGACGACGGCCGCCACCGGCCAGGTCGTCGACTCGGTCAGGGCGACGGCCGCGACCAGCCAGGCGAGCATCGCGGCGAGCAGCACCACCGCCCCGGCACTGGCCAGGGTGGACCGCTCGTGGCGAGCGCCGACCTCGCGCCGCTCGCCGCCACCGAGCCAGACGAGCGCCGCCGTGATCGGGGCAGGATCCTGCTCAGAAACCCTGTGGGTGGACATGGAAACTCCAAACATCTTTCGGGCTTTTCCAGGCGTGACAGATGCGCCGACGACAACCCTGTCGAGGGTGTGGAACCAGGCGGAACCCCCCGCGCATCGCATCATCACGCCGATGCGAATGCGTTGAATCCTCCCACAGCGGTCGGGGCCGCGCGGCGTCAGTGCTCAGGACACCGCCGCGCGCAGCTCGGCGTAGACGGCGGCCTCGAAGCCCAGCGCGGTCTCGACCATCTTCTTGTCGAAGAAGGGCAGCAGTTGCGTGGCGATGACGGCGCCGATCCCTGCCTTGCGGTCGACCCAGAAATAGGTGTTGAACAGTCCCGACCAGTCGCCCGAGCCGGCGCTGCGCATGCCGGGCAGATCGATCGAGTACACGTGGAAGCCCAGGCCCCACCCCTGCGGCACATCGAGCAGCTCGACCGGGTTGGCCAGCTCGGGGACAGTCGGCTCCAGCTTCTTGGGCAGCGGCGCCCCGTCGAGGTGGTCCCGCAGCGCGAGCTCCACCGTCGCCTCGTTGAGGATGCGCCTGCCGTCGAGCTCGCCGCCGTTGACCCACGCGCGGACAAACCGCCCGTAGTCGCGAATCGTCCCGTAAGACCCGTGGCCGCCTGAATGCCATTCCTGCTCGACATCGAGGTCGATCTCGGTCGGCACCAGGCTGCCGTCCGCCGCCCTGGTGAGAACGGGCAGGAAGCGCGCGCGCTGCTCGTCGGTCGGGGTGAACGTCGAGTCCGTCATGCCGAGCGGGCCGTAGACATTCTCGGCGAGGTAGTCGCCCAGCGTCCGGCCGCTGACGGCCTCGACGACCTGGCCGACCCAGTCGGTGCTGACGCCGTACTCCCAGACCGTGCCGGGATCGTGGACGAGCGGCGAGCTGATGCTCTGTTTGAGCCCGGTGAGCACGTGAGGAAATCCATGGTCCATGCAGTACTTGTGGAGCTTCTCGTTGAGGAAGAAGTAGCTGCAGCCGGACGTGTGGTTCATCAGCTGGCGGACGGTGGCCTGGGTCTTGGGCGGGCGTAGGACCGGTTGCCCGTCTTCGAACCCGTCGAGGACCTGGAGCTCGCCGAACTCGGGGAGGATCGAGGCCACCGTCGCGTCGAGGTCGAGGCGCCCCTCCTCGAGGAGCTGCAGCGCCGCGGTGGTCGCCACGGCCTTCGTCATCGACGCATTACGGAATATGGTGTCGGGCCGGGCGTCGCCGGCCGCGCCCTCGTAGAGGACCCCGTCACGGCCGACGACCGTGGCGGCGATGCCGTGCAGGGACCCGTCGGCCGTCACGGCGTTGAGTAGGTTGTCGATTCGCTCAAACCCCATGTCACACTCCTCCGCTTTCCGGGATCATCGCACGGGTCGTGGCTCCGCCGACGCGCTTCCGAGCCCGACGATGCGCAAGAAGCTAGCGCCGCAATAATCGACGGCGCTCGGTAATCCGAGCGCGTGCGTCCGTCGTCAGATCAGCGCGCCGACCGCGCTGCTGACCTCGGGTGGGGCATGCTCTCTGCATGAAGAAACGGCACCTCGCGGTCGCAGTCGCGGTGATCGTCGTTGCAGCAGCTTGCGACAGCTCCACCGAGCCGGCACCCTCGGAGGCCGTCACGACGCCGCCGACAACGGCGACGTCCGGGACGACCACCACATCCGTCGCGCCGACCACCACGGCTGCTGCCTCCGCATGCACCGAACTCGAGGGAACGGTGGGCGGCGCAAACCTCTGTATGGTCCACACCGAGACGCCCGGCTACACGATCGACATGAGCTTCCCCGTCGACTACCCCGACCAGAGCGCGGTGGCTGACGTCCTGACGAACCAACGCGACAAGTTCATCGAGGTCGTCGAGGAGCCGCCGGTCCGCGATGTGCCGAAGGCGCTCGACATCAAGTCGCAGACATACCGGTCGGGAACGCCGACCGCGGGGACCGAGAGCCTCGTCTTCGAGGAGTACATCAACTTCGGCGGCGCCCATCCGGTGACGAACTACGAGGCCCTCAACTTCGACCTAGGCAAGAAGGCGCCGATTACGTTCGACGCGCTGTTCAAACCAGACGCCGACCCCGTCGCGATGCTCGACCGTCTCGTGGCGGCCGATTTGGAAAAGCAGTTGCCCAGCGTGACCGTCGGCGACAACCCCATCGGCGCGGGGATGTACAAGAACTTCGCCCTCACCGATGACGCGGTGCTGTTCTTCCTCAGCCAGGGGCAGTGGACCATCTCGGCCGCTGGTCCGCGGACGGTCTCGATACCTCGCGCAGAACTCGCATCGATCCTGGCCTGACCTCGCCCGATTACCGGGTATCACGCAGCGAGTCGTGGCGTTAGCCGTCACTGAACCGCCCCGATCCGCGTCTGATATTGGTGTCGAGCACGGGTCACTGACGGCGGTAGGGTTGCTATCAAATGCTGTTTGCTGGGGGTGCGGGGTGTCGAATCCGAACGAGCGGTTGAAGGTTGATCCGACAGAGCTGCACGCGGCGGCGGACCAACTCGACGGACACGCAAGCGAGTTCTTGGCGACCCACGGGACGGCGCTCTCGCGGGCGAGCCAGGCGAATCTGGGGGCGGGCTTGTCGGCTGCCGCAGTGCCGCAGATGTTGGCAGCCTGGGAGGCCGACAGCGCCCGCTTCGCCCAGCAATTCGCCACGAACGCGCAGGGACACCGCGAAGCAGCGGCGCGCTATGCGGATACGGACACCGCCAGCGCCGACGGAATCGACGACGCGGGTGCTGCGCTGAGCTGACGCCGTGGCGCTGAACTTGAGGGAGCTGCGGGAGTGGCCGCCTGAAATCGCGGATCTCGCGGCGTCCACCCGTGCGGCTGCGGCGAACCATACGAATTCGGCTGACTTCTATCGGTCGTTGGCGACGGTCTCCACGTGGGAGGGCGACGGCGGAGATGCCGCGCGTGCGGCAATAGTTACCGCCGCCGGTGAGCACGACGGGGTAGCGGAGAACCTGGGCAAGGCGGGCGCCGATATGGAGCACGCACAGCAGCAAGCTGAGCAGGTTGCCCAAAAGATCACGGACATCCTAGATTTCGCCGCCGAGGCGCCCGCGGTACAGATCGACGAGTCCACGAACCAGGTAATCCCGCCGGACACAGCGTATTTGGATGACGAGGCCGCGGCTAAGGTGGCAGCCAAAGTCGGCGACTTGCAAGCGCAGATCGCCGCAGTACTGGCCCAGGGCGAAGGAGTGGATGCCGACCTGGCGGGGGCGATTGCCACGGCCACCGGCATCCCGGCTCCTGAGGTGAAGACGGCGTCCTCGGTGGAGGACCTTTTGCTGCCCGGCACTGGGGAACGGCAAGCACCGCCATCCGCGGACAGCGCATCGCAACCGGACAGTCTGGACAGTGCACTCGATCAGCTCGCCGGACAACCCGTCCCGTCGGGCGCCCAGGGGCCTGACGGCTCTGCGGCACCGGTTCCGTTGAATCCGGCGAAGGTCGAACAGTTCAAGTCGTTGGCCCGGCAGACGATGCTTCGCGACGGTGTGCCGCCGGATCAGATCGAAGCGCGCTTAGATGCGGTGGTGGCCGCGGCGCGACAACCGCTCAAGCCCTACACCCCGCCAGAACCGGACAAGATGCCGCCGCCCGGCTTCGCAGAGGGCTTTGCCGATCGTTGGTTCGAGACCGAACAAGGAATCAAAAACCTGATCGGACAGGGCGGACCGGGGGCACCGGGTGTGTGGGAATCGTGGCGTGACCTACTCGAGAGCACCAACGACCAAATCACGAACCCGGTTGGGACAGCTGTCGACGAGGTCAACAATGCGCTGGACTCTCCGAGTGCGGCGTATTACCTCGGCGGGAAGGCAGCCGAGGGTGCCATCGCCGCACCTGGTGTCATCTTCGGCGGCGAAGCTGCTCTTGTCGCACGAGCAGTGGCACTCGACGATGTCGCGGGCGTGGGCATTCCATCGCACCTCGTCGATGTGCCCAGTGGACACCACCCTGCCGCCGAAGCCTTTCCAACACCGCTCGCTGGAGAAAATCCAGCACCCGGCGTTTGGGATTACTCCGACGGATACTCGTCTCACGCTCCCGAAATGAGCATGTCCCGAGTCGCGTGGAATTTGGGTGACGATCCACGATGAACTCTAGGCGGCGGCACCGACAGATTTGGTGTCGGCGCCGGTGTCGGGGTGAGCGTGTCGGCGCAGGGCGTCGACGAGC
>Ga0315336_1000987_pt1 | contig 62422 bp, 57 predicted proteins | sample ASW5metaG_FD_204512 | JGI IMG/M metagenome (GOLD analysis project Ga0315336, IMG submission 204512) | Ammonia-oxidizing marine archaeal communities from Monterey Bay, California, United States - ASW #5 | ecosystem: Environmental > Aquatic > Marine > Intertidal zone | place: USA: California... | reverse complement strand
TCCGAGGCTGGAATCAAGGTGTGCCGGATGGCGATGGAGATTTGGGGAAGGGTGGGTGCGACCTACCACGCTGACCGGCCTACCCCCGAAAAATGCTGGCGGGACGTTCTCAGCTACCTGCACGGATTTGGAACAAATGAGGCAGTGAAACTAAAAGCAGCTCCTTTTCTGGCGTTGCCGGGCGAGGAAGAATGGTAAACAACAGATAACAGTCATTTGCCTTTCGTTCATCATAGGAGGAAAAAATGGTTTCTTACAAAAAGTCGGGCTCACGGGCGTATTGCAAGAAAAACATGAAGGGCATCTGGGCAGCGATCCCCTATCCCTTCGACAAGAATGACAACATTGATGAAGATGCGTTCCGAGCGGATATTCGCCATTATATTGATAACCTGCACATCAAAGGGTTTTTTGTTGGCGGAATGATCGGAGAATTCTGGTGTCTGACGAAAGAAGAACGTTTGCGAGGGCAGGAGATAGCTTGCAACGAGGCTGGAGAGGTCCCCATCATCGCCCATACGGGCCATACTTCGGCGAAAGAAGCCGCAGAACTGGCTAATGCGGCTGCTGATGCTGGCGCCACCTACATTATCATGTCCAACCCCTATCTAGGGGCGCAGGGAATCCCTGAGCGGGTTCGTGCTTTCTTCAAAGATTTTTGCTCTAACGTGGATCTCGGAATTTCTCTCTTCAACTCGGGGGCCACCGGCTATTCCCTCTCGGCCCAGCTGATTCGCGAACTCGTGGACGAGAATGAAAATATATGCTGCATAAAAAACGCTCAGCCAAAGTACCATTGCGACGAAGTACGCGAGGCGGTGGGCGAAGATATCGTCGTGAGCGATCCGATGGAAACGCAGTGGTTTTTTAACCGCGCCTACCACAAGCAGCAGACTTACATGAGCGGTCCAGATCCTTTCCTCTATCAGCGCAAGGGCAACCTCGGGATGGAGAAATACACCGATCTCATCGATGAAGGAAACTTGGAAGAGGCCTGGACTGCCAGGGAGTCGATGAATCCGATCCGCCGTACCGCCGAAAAATGGCTCTGGAGTCCGTGGTCGAAAGGTGCATTCCCGATTGCTGCGCTGAAGAATTGGATGGACCTGATGGGGGTGACTGGCGGACCATCGCGGGCACCGATGATTCCTCTTACGGCGAACCAGAAAAAAGAGTTAGAGGGCGATCTCAGAACCGTGGGCCTAATCGACTAAGCCAAAGTCGCACCATACCAACTTTGTTGGGGGCCGATTTGCATGGATTTTGCGCCTAAAGAAACCCATCTTGCGCTCCAGCGGATGGCCAATGATTTTTCACGGCAGGAAGTTCTTCCTGAGTCCGAGGAGATCGACCGGAACAAAGACCCCGAGAGACGTTTCCCGGAAGTCTTGTTAGGAAAGGGAAGCCGTTTAGGACTCCGAACTCTTGCCGTTCCTGAAAGTTCAGGTGGTGGCGGCGCGGACTTGATTACTCTTTGTATTGTAGGGGAGGAACTCGGATGGGGCGATTTGGGAGTTGGGGCGACCTTCGCACAGGACTGGTCCGTTTCCTTCGCCCTGAGCGCCACATGCGATGAGGCGAGGCTTGCTGAGTTCCATGCGAGCTTTGTAGCTGATCATGGTGCCCACCTGGCGCGCGCCGAATTTGGTTCCGGTCCCTCTTTTGAATGCCGAATGCCCTACGCCGGGGGGAAGGAGAGGCCGCCCGCTGCTGCAGTCAAGGATGGGGAAGGGTGGAATCTCGGGGGATTTGCCGCCCATGTGATGAACGGCGCAGTTGCGCGCCATGTACTTCTTTCATTTGATTCTCTTTTGAGCGAAGATCGTCAGGCGTTTCTCGTGGATGGCCCCGCATCTAGCAATTTGCATGTGGCACGTCATTTTGACCCGATGGGGATGCGCTCCTGTCAAGATGTTTCCCTGGTGTGTGACGATCTGAGGGTTTCCGAAAAATGCCGGATTCCGTGCGTGCCGGGGGATTGGATGCGGGCTGTCCCCGCCTTCTGCGTTCTTCCGTCTTCGGTCGCGTTGGGAACGGCGCGCCGCTCGAATGAGCACGCCACCGTCCATGCGAGAGAACGTGTACAGGGCGGAAAGCCAATCATTGGGCATCAGACCGTAGGGTTCATGCTTTGCGATAATTTAATGGAACTAGAGGCTGCGCGACGCACACTCCACGCTCTTTCTTGGGAGGCCGGTCAAGAAAGTCTGTCCAGCCTTCGCCAATATTATCTAATGAAGGTGTTTGTGTCAGAGGCCTGTGAGCGCATCGCGCGAAGATCCATGGAGATCTGGGGTGGAGCGGGATACATGACAGAGGCTCCGATGGAGCGATTTGTCCGCGACATGACTAGTTTTATGCATGCAGGGGAGATGATGGCTTCTCTCCGTGTGCGGGCTATGAGCATGATCTGAAATGTAAGTGCTGTAATTTCATCCGGAGAATAAGGAGTGAAAGCAGCGGGAAAATTTTTAACGTTACACACCAATTAGGTGGAATGGGTGGACGGGAGGAAAGTGATCGGTCATCCGCCGGGCGTTGAGGTCAAAATCGTTGAGGAAGGGACAGACGAAGTTTCCGAGCGCCTGGACAAGTTCGCAAAATTCCCTCCTGGCTATAAAGAGCCGCTCTACATCCATGTCATCTGCACAGTACCCTTATGACTGAAAGTGAGATGCACGTTCATGGAAAAATCCTCAAGCCTGGGGATTTTGTGTTCGCGGGTCCGGGTGAGCAGCGCGGTCCATTTCACTATCCAGTCGGGTGCACAGTTTTTTCGTGTAGTCGAGCGAAAAAAATGAACCAAATTCACCGCAACTCCCAGGGTAGAATGAGTTCGGTCCTTACCAAGGGGTATTAGGCGCAAAAATTTTGAGATTACCCGAAAAGGGAGAAGGGCTTTGGAATATATCGGTGAATTTTTTTGCTGTAAACACTGATGGTCTTGAATGGAAGGATGGTTCGAATATTTTGGGTCTTCCTGAAGGTGTGGAGATCAAGACTATTCGCGAGGGATACGGTGAGGTTTCCGAGAGAACAGAGCGGTTTGTCCGGTTTCCTCTGGGCTATGTTGAGCCGCGCCATGAACACGTTCACTACCACTCTATTTATATCCTCAAGGGCGAGATGCACGTGGATGGAAAATTTCTCAAAGCGGGGGACTACATATGCGGGGGCGGGAAAGGAAACGCTCGCGGTCCTTATGAGTATCCAATTGGTGTAACAGTATTTTCCTGTGGCCGTGCGAAAAAGATGAATTCCATTCACCGGAAGGTGGATTAGCGTAGGGAAAATTCATGTGCGGGGTTTTTATTTTATAATACTAGAGAGGAAATATTCAGTGCCATTTTTTGAAATTTCTGAGATGCAAACAATTTCTACAGCCGTAGGAAACGGAAAAGTGCAGATGTCGGCAGGCGATTTGATGAAGGCGGCTATGGTGACCTACCAGGTGGGGGATGGTCCTCCGCCGCATTTCCATCCCAATGAGGAGCAGTTCATTCTCATGCTGGAGGGAAAAATTAACATGATTCTTGGTGATGAGACGCGCACCGTTGAAAACGGAGATTTAATCCATATTCCCCGTAACACGCGCCACGGCATCTACGTTCTCGAGGGTCCGGCTAGGTTTTTCCATGTCAAGAGCCCGGTCGGGGATGGTCACATGGAAGGGGACTATAACAAGGCGGCGGACGTGGACGAGGTAAAGGCGCGCCTTGCAGGGGGATAAAGACAGGCGATGAATCAGGAGGAGAGAACAATCGTGAAATTCAGTGAACCGATAGAAGTGAGAGGTCTTCGGGTGAAGCACCGAATTCTGATGTCGGCTATGACCTCATCGCGCGCCGAAGAGAACGGCGCATCCTCTGCTTGGAGTCGGGCCCATTATACTGCCCGTGCACGGGGCGGGGCAGCGATATGTTTTACCGAAGCCACCTATATCAATCAGGCGGGAAAAGGATTTCCAAATCAGCTGGGCACACATGACGATGTGCTCATCTCATCCCTGAAGCAGCTGATAGAGGAGGTAGAAGGGGCAGGAGCGCCTCTGGCAGTCCAAATTTTTCATGCTGGGCGAACGGCCCTGAGCGCAGTGACGGGGGTTCCTGCTCTCGCCCCTTCCCCGATCATTCATCCCATGAGTGATGAAATGCCTCGCGAAATGACGGATGCAGAGGTAAAGGAGACTATTCAGGCATATGGGAAGGCGGCACGCCGCGTACGCGATGCGGGGGCAAAAATTATAGAAATTCACGGGGCAACCTGGTATTTGCTCCAGCAATTTTTCTCTCCTGCTTCGAATATGCGGTCGGGCGAATGGGGGGGAAGTCTCGATAAGCGCATGCGCTTTCCCCTAGAAGTTGTCCGTGCCGTGCGCGAAGGGGCGGGAGAGGAAATGGTCATTAGCTATCGGACCTGCTTGCTCGAGCCTTGGGAGGACGGATTTTCCATCGAGGACACGCTAGTGCTCGCGGCTGAGCTTGAGGATGCAGATATCGACATCATCCACTGCTCGCGCAATGCGCGAAATGGAGTGCCCGTCGTCCCAGACCTTTATAACCCGGCCTTTCAGAGGCTAAAGAAAAAGGTGGGTCTCCCCCTAATTGCGAACGGAGCTAGTTTTGAGGCTGCGCAGGTGGAGGCCTACATGGACATGGGCGCTGATTTTGTGGCTGTTGGTCGCGCAATGCTTACTGATCCGGACTATGCTAAAAAAGCTCTCTCGGGCCGGGGAAATGAGGTAATTCGCTGCATCGAGTGCCGACCCTGTATTTATATGCGCGACAGTCGCTGCCCGGATGAGGCCTACCCGGAAGGGATACCCGCCTCCCTGGCCGATGTCCTTGAAGTCGCCTCGAAGATGACATCGGGTGGATATGCGCCCACCCAGAGAAAACGAGTTTCCCTCGATGAGTCAGTGGATGAAGAGCCCGAGGGCTCGGCAGTCTCTTGATTTCAGGGAAAGGACCGCTTCATTGCTAAGTGCCATGCCCAAAAGCGAGGCATCAGTAGGTGTGGCCTCCATTCCTGAGGCAGAAAGGATAATACGATAATGAGTGTATCGACCGCGCCCGAGATCATCTCAGCCGAAAATATCGAACTTGTTAGTTACCACGATCTCGAAAAACGCCCCGCCTTTAAGATCGCCATGCAGGAGGTTGACGGCCGCTTCTATCTTTATCTCTCAACCTTCTGGCAAAGCGGTTGGACTGTCCTCGACGTGACGGACCCTATTTCTCCAGAGCAAAAGGCTTGGCTCCCCGGACCCGGAAATACCTGGACCCTTCAGGTCCAGGCCGCTGACGGTCTGCTGATTACATCGTTGGAAAAAATTCCTCCCGGATGGGGCCCTCGGCCTGACGATCCTCCAGAGGCAGAGGGTGTCTACATCTGGGATATCGCTTCTGACCCAGCGGTTCCCCGGCGGATTGCCCATTGGGAGACCGGGGAGACCGGTACACACCGCAATTTTTATAATGGCGGACGCTATGCCCATCTTTCTGCTGGTGCCCCAGGTTACAAGGGGCGAATTTACCGGATCCTTGACCTCGAGGACCCCGTCCATCCCAAGGAGGCTGGCCGTTGGTGGCTTCCCGAGCAAGAATCCGATGGCGAAGGTGATATGAGCGGCGAAGGGGCTATGGTTTTCCAGCATGGCCCTGCTCACGCCGAGGCAGGACGGGTCTACCTTCCCTATGCTGGGGGGGGAATCATCATTCTGAATATTGAGGAGGTTTCCTCTCCTAGATTGATCAGCCGTCTCAGCGTCCACCCCCCCCTTGGCAGCAATCTCGCCGTTCACACCGTGTATCCCTATCTCGACCGAAACATTGCTATTGCAAACAGCGAAGCTCTTAAGGAAAACTGCGATGAACCTCTTAACTACACTGCTGTCATTGACATCCGTGACGAAACAAATCCCCGCGTCATGAGCATCTTCCCCGTCCCCGATCCACCAGAGGGCTATTCCCACAAAAACTTCTGCGAACGTGGCGGGCGATTTGGTCCTCACAACCAGCACCATGCCCAAGGACTCGACTGCCTTGAGCAGCGTGTCGATCGCATCTACCTTACGTATTTTAACGCGGGTCTGCGCATCTACGATTTGTCCGATCCTGTCCGGCCCTTTGAGATAGCCCACTACATTCCGTCTGATCCCAAGGAGCGGCTCGGAATGCTTCCTAAAACACTCGTTACCCAGAGCGAGGATGTCCTTGTGGATCGGCGCGGCTTTATCTACGTCACCGACAAAAATCACGGCCTCCATATCCTGCGTTCCACGGTATAGCGAAACCAAGCACCTGTTGAAGGAAAGAAGAGAAATTTTCCTCTTATGGTGTCCTGGAGGGATTGTTGATTGGTGGAAAAAGACCTACCATATTGCTTCTATGCAGAGGGTCACAGGGTGGTATAAACGAAAATGAGTTATGCACAGGTGTTACTTGGATTAGCGAGGTCTTCCTTTTTTCTCTAATATTCTTTTAATATGCTTCATTTTATGGCTCTTTCGTTTGCTGATATTCTTAATGGTTAGTTCTCTCAGTGCTTTCCCGGCAAGGTCAGATTCTTTCTTCGAGTAGAGTTGATCTCCCTTTCCAGGTGAATAGACTTCTCCCAGAGAAAAATGGCATCGACACCCCCCTCTTCTTAAGATTCTGCAATAGCTTGAACCATTTCACTGCTCCTTGATGTTCTTGGTTACACCTTGGCATCTATTTTGATAGCTTCGATAGTTCAGAGCTAGGGTGAATTGGGCAAAGGAGGATACTTGATCGGTCGCCTTGCGCGGCCATTTCATTGTTTCCCTGAAGTCCCTGACGAAAATGCCATGTCCTGCCCAGAAGCCATCCAGTCGGGCTTGGCCGGGACATACCCGTTTAGGGCTAAATCTTTCATCAACGCACGCACTTTATTTAGAATTTTAAGATCGTTTGAAAGGGTGTTTAGGTATATTTCATAAGCTATTTTGTATTTTGCCTTTAGTAGTTCGTGCTTGGCTTTTATGAGTCCATTTTTTTCTGCACGCTCATACCAATACATTGCCTTCTCTTTGTTGTGTTTCTAAGTTCTGATTTTATGAATTGTCACAATCATGTATTGGGCTGACGCATGATTGTCCCACTTTGCAAAGTTTATGGGTTCATTGGAGACCTTTCGCCGCTTCTTTTTTTGAGTTGTCTTTTTCTTTTTGAAAATTCCTGCACCCCTCATTCTCTGGCCCGTACGGCATTTTCGCATTATAGAGCACCTGCCCATCGTCAGAGGAAAGGCCCTTTATATTGGCACCTCGCAGGTCTCCAGCAGTCAGATTTACACCGCGCAGGTTAGTACCCTTCAGGTTAGCTTTAATTAAGTCTACATCCCTCAGGTCTGCGTCCCCGCGATTACTGTTGCTCAGGTCTTAACCATCCAGGTTTGTACCCCGCAGATCGCATTTTTTGCACCATTTCAAAGACACTAATTCTTGGCGTTCTTTCGCACTTCGGGGGTCATATTGTCGCTACAGGCTTGAAAGGAAATAACGATTGCAATAGAAAAAATGTACTCGGTACAGTTGACTGGTAGTAATCGTGTGGAGTCCTCATAGATAAAATTTATTTCTCTTTGTGAAATGAAGTCCGATTAACCGTTACCTGTGAATGTGTTCGCAAGAGAGGCAAAGGCTATTGGGCAAAACCCTTCCGCTAATTCAAAGTGAAATCTGCATTTCAAAATTATCACGTACAGTTTATGAGTTAGCTAAATGTTGCGAAGGTTTCAAGAGATCCGGGTTGGGAAAAGACGCACTGATCAGTTTCGAACCACCCAAGAGTTTGTCGAGGTAATGTGGATTAGGCGGAAGACCGCACCCGCATTCCTTTAGAGTCAAAGAGGTAGAGTGCATCGGGCGGGATGGTGAGTCCCATACGGCTGCCCGCCTCGTATCTGTGCGTACCTTCGACAATGGCGATGCTAGGCCGTTCGGCGCCGTGATCGAAATAGAGGAGGGTGTCCTTCCCGAGGGGCTCGACGAGACTGATATCGCATTCGAGGGTGGTGCCATTTCCCGATCCGGTGAGGGAAACCTTTAGATGCTCGGGCCGAACGCCTAGGGTGTAGGAGCCCTCGGTAATAGCCGAGTAGTTGCTCGAAAGGTTTACGGAGAGGCCCGCGCCATCAAATTTGGTGCCGCCATTTCGAATTTCGCCCGGAATCAGGTTCATGGAGGGGCTGCCGAAAAAGTCTGCGACGAAGTAGCTTACTGGATCACCATAAATTTCGAGCGGAGTTCCGACCTGCTCAATGAGGCCGGCTCGCATGACGACGATGCGATCGGCCAGTGTCATGGCTTCTTCTTGGTCGTGTGTGACGTAGACGAATGCTTTGTTCAGTTCCTGGTGGAGGCGGTCGATCTCGGCGCGCATTTCGCGGCGCAGTTTGGCATCCAGACTCGAGAGAGGTTCATCAAGGAGAAACGCCGATGGATCGGTTATGAGGGTCCGCGCCAAAGCGACGCGCTGGGCTTCCCCGCCCGAACATTGAGCCGGCAGTTTTTCGAGGAGGTCGGTTATCCGGACCAATTCGGCCACTTCCTTGACGCGTCGCTTACGGACTTCGGGGGCGACCTTTTTCATTCGCGGGCCGAATTCGATGTTCTCGAAAACGGTTTTATGCGGGAACAAGGCGTGGCTCTGAAAGACCATGCCAAGATTTCGATGAGCAGGTTCGGTGTCGTTCACCATGCGACCGTCGATATAAATTTCTCCAGCCGTCGGCTCCTCGAAGCCGGCGATCATCCTGAGGGTGGTTGTTTTGCCGCACCCGGAGGGGCCGACCAGGACCAGGAATTCGTTTCCCTCGATGGCGAGGTCTAAATTCTTCACGGCTTCAATGTTGCGGCCAAAAACTTTTCTAAGTCCCTTCAGTTCGATGTGTGCCACGATTGTCTACCTCTTGACCATTCCGAAGCTGAACCCTCGGACTAGGTGCTTGCGAATGAAAATTCCAATGACCATCAGCGGAAGGGTAATCCCTACCGCAAGAGCCGCTTGGTGGCCGTACACTCGGCCTTCGGTCGAACCTTCGTACTTGCTGAGCTGGACAGGTAGGGTCACGACGTCCACCTTTGAGAGGAGGAATGAGAGCAGGTATTCGCTCCACGTTAATATGAGGATAAAGAGAAACGTCGCCACGATCCCAGAGCGTACTAGGGGCAGGACCACTTCCCAAATAGTTTGCCAGCGACTTGCGCCCAAAATTTCCGCGGCCTGTTCCATCTCTCCCGGAACTTCATCGATAAAACTCTTTGTCATCCAGACAGAGTAGGGAAGGGTGGTGATGAAGTAGACGATCACAAGGCCCGTCACGGTGTCCATTAAGTGTATCCACGAATAATACAGAGTTATGGGTGCTGCAACGACGATGGGCGGTATCATACGCAACACAAGGAGTTGGAACATCCGCACATCTGAGAGAATTCGGTATCGTGAAACTCCATAGGCGAGAAGGCTGCCGAAAAATACTGAAAGGAAGGTGGCAATGATCGAACACAAGAGACTGTTCCATAGAGCCAGCCATGATTTATTCATGTTGGTCGTTTCGTACCTTGATTCTTTGGCCTTCACATTATATTTCTGATCCTGTGCTCTGCCTGTAGAAGCGAATCCCCAAACTGAGTTGTAATTCTCCATTGTGGCGTTGTCGGACCAGTAAATGGGCGGCCAGGCATGCCATTCGTGATCAGGTTTAAAGGAAGTCGAGAAGATCCAAAAGATGGGAAATGAGGCGATCAGAGTCCAGACAATCAGAGAGCTATAACGAAATACCGGGAAGCGCCATCTCTTCCATTTTCGAATCATTCTTTATCCTCCTTGCACCGGCGCCTGATACAGAGCGTCGAGCGAGCTTTTCTCACGGCGAAGGATGCGGATTGCAAAAAGAATAATCACGATCATGATTATCATGATGATGTAAGACATCGCCGCACCCTTGGATACGTCGAAGGCCTGCCACGTCACGATGTAGAGATAGATGGGAAGAGTTTCCGTAGCCGAGCCTGGCCCTCCCTGGAGAAGGCCCCAAGTTTTCGGGAACTCCGCCATTGCTTCGAGAAAGCGCAGGATGAGGGCTAAAAATATCACAGGCCTTAAAAGCGGAATTTGAATTTCCCAAAATATTTGCAGGCGGCTTGCTCCGAGGATTCGGGCTGCTTCCATGGGCTCATGAGGGAGGGAAGAAAGTCCAGCCAGCATGATGATGAAGGCGAAGGGAGTCCAGTTCCATATTTCGATCAGGATGATCGTAAAGATGGCGTAATTTGGGTTCGCAAGCCAGGTGAATTTCATGTCCATGCCTGTAATAGCGCTCAATATTCCGTTGATCGGGCCCTGCCGGTAAAGGAGCATGTCGGCGGCGTAGGTGAGGACAATGGGCGCGGTGAGCATCGGAAGGAGAAAGATAATATAGAAGAACGCGTGTCCCTTAAAAGGCCGATACATCAAAAGGGCCAAGGCGAATCCAAAGACGAAGCAACCCAACGTCGAGACACTTGCAAAAAGGAACGAGCGCCCCATGGCCCAGTAGAAACGTTTGTCCGTAAAAACGTCCTGGAACATCTCGAAACCTACAAATTCCGCATCCCACCAAGTGGAAAGATAAATTGTCCAGGAATGGAAGGAAAAATACAGTTGAAGCGCAAAAATAGGCATTAAAAACAGGGCCAGCATGATCAGCGGCGACAGCAGGGACCATTTGAATATCCGGATTCCCTTTGTCCGCGATATTTGTGTACTTCCCGCATCGATTGCCGCTTCGGTGGCCATGATGGCGCTTCTGCCCTCGAACGATAAAATGCGCACTTTAAAGGTGGACGTCCGGAAAATGTTTCACGCCTGGGCGGGCCAAGGCCCCGCCCAGGCATTGAAACGATCGATAGATGTCCCGAATACTCCTTGCCGCCTTATGCGGGTGGGACATCCATCGTCGGCATCATCGCCTTGTAGTAGGGGATCTCTTTCTTGAGCCTTCGCTTGCCGACCTTGCGGACGATCTTTGTCCACCGGTCCTGGGTGTCCTTCATGGCCTGCTTGCCAGACTTCCTCCCGGCATAGGCTTCTGAGAGATTCTGGTCAATGGCCTCCTTGAATTCCGGGTAGCCGGTCACGTAGGGCGGTGGGCATGTGACCAGGAGAGACCGCTTGATGGCTTTCATCCCCCCGGCGGTATAGACCTTGGCCGTTTTGTTCCCGGCCTTGAAGTGATCGGGATGCCAGGGATCGTGGAAGGTCATCGTTGGGTGCCCGACGACCTCGGTGCTGTTTTTCGACGTGGACATGAAAAGGGCCCACATGGCGGCCTGCTTTTTCCGCGGGCTGAGCTTGTTCACAATAATTCCCATCACCGGTGCCGAGAAGGCGCGGTGGATGAGCCTGCCCGAGAAGCGCGAGCCCGGCGGAATGCCGTAGAGCATTTTGCCCGTCGTCGGGAACTTTCCGGCCTCGATTTTCCCGATGATTCCATCCCAGTACTGGCAGGAGAAAATTTTCCCGCCCACAAGCCGGGGGATCATCTGGGGAGAGCCCCATGCCGCAGCTTCGGGATGGGAGACCTGCTTGTAGGACAGATAGGTGTCCATTGCGTATTGAGCTGCGGGGGTGTTCAGCGTGGGTTCGGCGTCATCGTTGAAAGGGAACCCGCCGGCAGCGTAGAGGTACTGCCAGTACCAGAAACTGCTGTTCGCCTTATCGCGCAAGCCGCCGAAGCCGTAGAGGTCTTTTTCGGGCCGATGGAAGTGCTTGCAAAGTTCAACTTCGTCCTCGAATGTCACAGGATATTTCATGGGTTTGCCGTGTTTGTCAGCGAATGCCTTTCGCTCATCGGGATCTTCGAACAGATCTCTTCGAATCAACTGAGGGCAGACATTCCCGTCGGTGGGCATGGCGTAGGTCTTGCCCTTGTAGGTCATGAATTTTTTGAAGTTTCCGACCATATTGAGCTTAAAGCTCGCATCTTTCATGTAGCCATCGAGGGGTTCGGCCAGGCCCGCCGCGACGAGCGAGGGAATCATCATCGATTCGACGTGGAAGAAGTCGAACTTGCCCGAGCGGCTGATCGCCTCGGCCATGGCCCGCTGGGGAATCAGCAGGTTGGGAACGTCGTTCACCTTCTTCATGTAAATGCCGGTGAGGCCCTGGAACTCTTTGTTCAGCCCCGGGTAGTTCCGCCAGTAGAGTGACCACATCATCCCGTTCAGCGCGGCCGGGCCGACTTTCTTGGCGGCCTTGACGATCCGGTCTTCTTCTGCCCCAGCTTCGGCTACCCCTCCTCCATTGAGCGCTAGAGGCGCAGCAGCAGCCGTTGCGGCAGCTCCCTTAATAAAGTTTCTTCTGGAGAGTTTTTCTTTGCTCATTAACATGCCCCCCCTGGTTGACAGCCCGGCAGATAGAGGCACCCTCTCCTCTGCCTGAAAGGCTAAAAAACAATAACGACCATTGTGGATTTCAAGCCTCAATATGATAGTTTTAGCGAATACTGTCAATCTCAAAAAATCAGGGGAGTCATAGCTCAGTTGGTGATTCCCGATTGCTCGGACAATTCTGGGCAGATCAAGCATATGGTGTGTTTCGACTCCAAGGAGTTGGCATCGTTACGATTGAAGTTCACCGCGATCAGTTGGACTTGGCGTTCGGGTACAATCGCGCTGCATGGGGTTTCTTAGAATTTGCGAGCATATTTGGGCTTGGAATAAACGTCCCTGGTCTCCAAAATGCTTTGTGCCGCTCCGGGGTGGTTCTGGACAACAAAGAGTTCTTGAAGAGGGTGGCCGAGGGTGCTGAAGTGAAGAAATAATTCGGAATTTTCAAATTGTGTGGAGGAGTGAGCAATGGCAATAAAAATAGTTGGTGATGTTGAACTCTACTATGAGGAATTTGGTGCGGGCGTGCCTATTGTGCTCATTCACGGTCTGGCCGGGGACTGCAGTGCTTGGCAGCCGCAGATTAAGGTTTTGGAAAAAAATTATAAGGTTATAGCTTTCGACAACCGGGGAGCAGGCCGGAGCTCCTCCCCCGAATATCCTTATACCACGCGCCATTTTGCTGATGACACTATTGGCCTCATGGACGCGCTGGAAATATCCGAGCCTGCTCACATCATCGGTCGCTCGATGGGGGGCGCGATTGCCCAGGAGATGGCGATTAATTACCCGGACCGTGTACGCAGTCTCCTCATCACCGCATCTTTCGGAAAGCTTGACCGCTACGGCCACCAGATCCTTTTCAACATTAACGAGGTAGTTAAGGCCCAGGGCTATGCGGCTGCTGCCAAGCACCAGTCCCTCTTTTTCTTTCCTCCAATGTACTTCAATGAAAATGAGTCCCAGCTTGGCGCGTTCGAGGAAGGCCTGGGGAATACTGATCGGCCAATACATGGTTATGTGAATTCTACCCATGCTTGTCTCACCCACGATGCTCTTGACCGTCTGGAGCAAGTGAAGTGCCCGACGCTAGTGCTCGCAGGGGGAGAGGATGTGCTTTGTGCCGTGGGTGCCGCTAGGGAAATAGTTGAACGGGTTTCTGGGTCGGAGCTTAAGGTGTACGAAGGAGCGAGCCATTTTTTCATGATCCAGTTCTATGAAGAATCTATGGCCGATATTAAGAGTTTTGTCGATAAAAACTAGGGCGTGTCCGTTTAGATAAGAATCAATCAATAGCCATTGTCGAAGGAACACCTTGCCCGCCATGCAAAAGGTATTGAGAGAGAAAGGAAACGGTAGTTCCTCCCTCAGGCGAGCCCATAAAGTTTTCTTGCGTTCTCATACATGATGCAGCGGTTGAGTTTTTTGTCCATCGATGCGGGCAAGGCTTGTTGCGGCGAGTCAAAATCCCAGTGGGGATAGTCGGTGGCGAAGAGTACAGTCTCTTCGGCCCGTACCATGCCGAAAATTTGGAGGAGGTGCTCGTCCTGTTCGGGCTCCTCGGTTGGCTGGGAGGTTACCCGAAAATGGTCGAAAAAATATTCGCTAGGCAGGCGGCGAAGCCAAGGGACTTCCTTCCGGAGTCCTCGGTAGTTTTTATCTAGCCGCCATAGTAAGCCCGGTATCCATGAAAGCCCCCCTTCGATGAGCACCACCTTAAGTTTTGGATAGTGTTCAAAAACGCCCTCGCAGATAAAGCTCGTCACATGAGTCATGAAGGCCTGGGCCATGGCGGTATGCCATTCGATATAGTAGGAGGGCCAGCCGGCGGCGGTGGGCGGAGGCGCGTTCCCCGCTCCGGTTCCGCCAAAATGTATGCCTATAGGGAGGTTTCGCATTTCGGCAGCCTCGTAGATTGGATGGTAGCGGCGCTGGCCGTAGGGAGCGTGCGAGCCAGCGGGGAAAAGTACCTGGACTAAATCCCTATGTTCGCCAATTCGCTCGATCTCACGGACGGCCGAGGAAGGATCTTGAGTCTCCACCGTGATTGACCCGATGAGGCGCTCGTCCTTTTCGAGCCAGTTGGCGATGGTCCAGTCGTTAAATGCGCTGGCTAGGGCGGCACCAAATTCAGGGATACCCATGAATGATACATTGTAGAAGTTTCCGTTCAAAAGGCCGTAGCGAATGTTGAAGGAATTTAAGAGTTGCTCCTGCATCATTTTGAGATTAGATCCGGCGGGCCCTCCGTCCGGAGGGCGAGCGTCGACCCGTTCCCCGGCATTGCCTGTTTTCGGATAAGGGGCATTCGGGAGCCTTTGAAATTGAGTGTCATCGATATAGGTTCGCCACACCTTGCTCATGTGCGGAAACAGATCTGCGATTCCTTTCACCGACTGGTGAATGTCGCAATCGATAATGTTCGTCTGGGACGGAGATTCCGTCAAGAAACTATCCCTCAAGTTATTTGACTTGAATTGATTTCAAACCATCCGAAACCGAATTTCCCCTATGATTGCCGTTCCAATCTTGTGGCTGCGCCCCAAGCGGAACTTAGGGCGAACAGCGTCGCTGCAGCTATCACAACGCTAGGCCCGGATGGGGTGTCCCACTGGAGCGATGCCATGAGCCCACCGAGTACAGCAAGCGCCCCAGTCAGAGCGGCGAGAGCAGCCATTTGTTCGGGTGTTCTCGCGAAGCGCCGTGCCGTTGCTGCAGGGATGATCAGGAGTGAAGTGACCAAGAGGATGCCGATTATTTTCATGGCGATAGCGACTACGAAGGCAATCAGAAATATAAAAGCAACACGGACAGCTTGACCAGGGACTCCCTCGGCTCGTGCCAGTTCCTCGTGGATGGTGACGGCCAAGAGGGGTCGCCAGATCAAGGCCAGCCCCCCCAGCACAAATAATCCGCCTCCGTAAATCCAGGTAATATCTAAGATGGTTACCGAGAGAATATCTCCTAAGAGGTAGCCAAATAGGTCAACACGCAGTGTATCCGCGAAGCTGATCGCAACGAGTCCAAGCGAGAGAGTCGTATGTGCCAGAATTCCGAGTAGGGTGTCGGGGGAGAGGTGCTTTTGCCCTTGGAGTAGAACGAAGAATAGCGCTAGTCCGATGCATGCAGTGAGTGTTCCAAGACGCAGGTCGATCCCCAGAAAAAATCCGAGGGCCACTCCCAACAAGGCGCTATGGGCCACCGCGTCGCCGAAGTAGGCCATCCGCCGCCAAACGATAAAACAGCCCAAGGGGCCACTTACGAGGGCGACGCCAGCACCTCCGATCAAGGCACGCCAGAAAAAATCCTCGGAAATCATTTACGGCCTCCCGAATGTTCTGAGTTACGCAGCGTCCCGCCGTCGGTTTCTTCGATGGCGAAGGGGACGACATGGCCTGCTAGATTGTGGCTGTGATCGTGATTGTGGGTGTAGACGGCTAGATTGGAATCTGTCTTCGCAGCGAAAAGTGCCATGTATTCGGGGTGCTGGCTGACGGTTTCGGGCCGACCCGAACAGCATAGGTGGTGGTTGATGCAAATTACTCGGTCGGTCGAGGCCATGACGATGTGAAGGTCGTGGGAAATCATCAATACGCCGCACCCCCGCCGGGCACGGATTTTTGAAATAAGGCTGTAAAGTTCGGTTTGCCCGGCAGCATCGATTCCCTGAATGGGTTCATCGAGAACCAAAAGGTCTGGATTCCGGACTAGTGCCCTTGCAAGAAATACCCGCTGAAGCTCACCCCCTGAGAGGCTCTGGATAGAACGGCCGACTAAGTGGGTAGCCCCGACCTCGGCGAGGGCCGCCGTCATCTCGCTGGAGTCTGGGCGGCATGTTAGTCGAAGAAGCCGTCTTACGTTGATGGGCAGGACATGGTCGATTTTCAAATCCTGGGGGAGGTAGCCCACGGTCAGTCCGGGACGTTTCGCTACCTCGCCTGAGTCGGGTTCCATGAGGCCAAGTAGAATTCGGATCAGGGTGGACTTGCCGGCGCCGTTGGGGCCAATGAGGGTGACAATTTCGCCCGGCTTTACCTCGATGTCGATGCCGCAGAGGACAGCATTGGACCCGAAAGCGTGGTTGATACCCCAGCCTTGGATAAGGAATTTGGTGCCCGGGATAGAATTCACCCGGCAGTTCCCTCCTGGCATTCAAGGCATTGACCCTGAATTTCGACCACCGGGGCCTTGACGAAAAATCCCGCTCCTTCTGCTCCCAGTAAGATGGCTTGGTCGATTTTTGGGTCGTGAAGTTCAGCTGCGGCGCCGCAATCGGTGCAAATGAGAAATTGTGCACCGTGGGGCTGACCCGGAATGCCGCAGCCAGTGTAGGCGCTCATGCTGGCGAGGCGATGAACGAGACTGCAAGACATCAGAAAGTCTAGTGCCCGATAGACCGTGATTGGTGCGGTGCGTCGGCCCCCTGCGTTCAGGCGCTCAAGGATGTCATAGGCCCCCACGGGGGCGTGGCTCTCCCATACAGAGGTCAGAACGCTCCGGCGAATTCGGGTCAAGCGCGCTCCTTTTTGAGCGCATATTTTCTCAGCCTTTAAAAGCGCATCAGAGATGCAGTGTCCATGGTCGTGGTCCTGGGAGAGAAAGGCATATGTTCGGTCTATGGCCATAAGCACGGTCTCGCCCTAAATTTGATTTGTATAGATGTAATGTTATAACGTATTAATTATGTTGTCAACTACACATTATGTCCGTAAGAAAAACCCAGAAAGGACCTTAAGAATTGAAAAATCTTTTTACTTTGGGTGCACTTTACACTCTTTTGCTGATTAATATTTCGAATTGTGGGGCAGCCCCCCCTAAGGTTGTTGCCAGCATTCCTCCTATCCATTCTCTTGCCGCTGGAGTTATGGAAGGCGTGGGCTCCCCGGGTCTTCTTATTCGGAAGGGAGGGTCCCCCCACTCCTTTTCGCTCAGGCCATCGGACGCGAGAATGCTTCAGGAGTCCCAAATCGTTTTTTGGGTGGGAGAAGGGTTCGAGAATTTCCTCATAAGGTCATTGGGCACTCTTTCTCAACCAGAGAGGATTGTTACACTCTCAAAAATATCGGGGCTAACTCTCTATCCAGCCCGGACCGCGAGTGCCTGGTGGGATGGGCAAACTCTAGAGCGCCATGGTGATCACTATCATCATAATGGACCCAGGGAGCCGGATATGCATATCTGGCTTGATCCAAGGAACGCTCGTGTTCTTGTTCGTGCCATGGCGGTTGAACTGGGCCGGGTGAATTCGGCGCGGCAGGCACTCTATATGGCCAACGCGAAAAGACTGACCCAAAGGATCGACGCTCTCGAGGCGGAAATCCGGACCACCCTGGTACCGGTACAGAAGATCCCGTATGTTGTTTTCCACGACGCTTACCGTTATTTTGAGGAACGATTTGGCCTTCACCCGATGGGATCGATTGTTGTTGGGTCGGGCCGGATGCCAGGGGCAAGGCGGCTCACTGCGTTACGCAGAAAAATTCATGCCCTAGGTGCTGTTTGTATATTTGCTGAGCCTCAGTTTAAACCCCCTCTTCTCGAGACGATAATGGAGGGAACCTCTGCGAGGGCGGGGGTGCTCGACCCTCTCGGCGCGAATATTGAGCCGGGTCCAGAATTGTACTTCTCTTTATTGAAGGAGCTGGCGGCTGCTCTTCGTGCCTGCCTACCCCCGGCGGTTGGCAGATAGCTACTCAGTTGAATATCAGTGAGAATGTTCCGTTATTTCAAAAATTCTTTTTCATGAATTCTCCTTCGACTGCCGATAAGGGACAGTGAAGAGTTAGAGTGAAGAGGACTGGTAGACTTGTGTTTTTTTTATACCAGCTTTTCAGTATCAATCGGGGCAGGGGAGGAATTCACCGTGGATATTCATACCGAGGAACATCCGAGCATTACTTGGGAGGTGGATGAATCCATTGCGGAACTATCAGAACAACTCATTTGGAGTATCGGCGTCCGTTGCCGCCAGCTCTGGGAGCTCGATACTTTTCTGAAGGTCGTGAAGGAATTCGGAACCTGCACCGTGGTGATCGAAGACCCAAATGGTGAAGTGTTCTACTATCCTTGCCACCTATCAATGCGTGATCCCGCCTTAAGTAACGCCACATAGCTAGATTCGCATAATCAAATTCGCTTGCGCAGTGAAAGAGCATCTCCACTACTGAGCCACCTTTTTCATAAAGTCAGTAACGTCTCTATCCAAATTTCAATATGGTTCTAATTCTTATGTTATAGTTAATGGGACCTCTGTGGAGACATCATTTGCTCGAGCTTGCTAGCGTATCAAAATCCTTTGGCGATTTGCAGGTAGTCAAGCCTCTTTCTCTGAAGATAGAGCCTCAGAAAACGAGTGTCCTTATCGGGCAGAGTGGCTGTGGCAAAAGTACGCTAATCCGACTCATGATCGGTCTCATAATGCCGGATGAAGGCGATGTTTTCCTGGACGGCGAGCGTATAGGGCCCTCAAACGTTCTTACCCTGCGCCAAAAATTGGGCTACGTGATTCAGGCCGGTGGCCTCTTTCCCCATCTCACGGCCCGTGAAAATGCCACCCTCATGTCCCATTACCTTGGTTGGGGAAAAGAGAAAATTGGCCGACGCGTCGATGAGCTCGCCGAGCTGACCCACCTTCCTGGCGAAGCCCTTGGGCGGTATCCCGGCCAGCTTTCAGGGGGGCAGCGCCAACGCGTCAGTCTTATGCGAGCGCTTATGCTCGAGCCCGAAGTGTTGCTTCTTGACGAGCCCCTGGGAGCTCTCGATCCGATGATCCGCCACGATCTGCAGGACGATCTCCGGGCCATTTTCCAGAACTTAAAGACTACGGTGGTTATTGTTACGCATGATATTGGTGAGGCGGGTTTCTTTGGAGATACAATTTTTTTAATGAAGGATGGAATAATCCTTCAGCAGGGCAGTCTGGAGGATTTGGTCCGGCGGCCAGAAGATGAATTCGTAAGTAGCTTTATCAACGCCCAGCGAAGCCCGCTTGAGACACTCGCTGAGGGGGAGTGATGGAGTGAGGTATATTAGTGGCGCAACGATCTGGTGGACGCTAGTGCTCTGCTTGTGTATCGTTCCAATCCCCGCATCGGGTGGGCCGATTAAGGTTGGCTCTAAAATTTTTACCGAATCCGTCATTCTGGGGGATATCATCACCGGCCTGGTTCGTGATGCCGGCCCGGATGCCTTGCACCGTCGCGAACTCGGCGGCACGCGTATCCTCTGGAGCGCTCTCCTTGCGGGTGAGATCGACATCTACACCGAATACACCGGTACAATTATCCAGGAGATTCTAGCAGGCCAAAAAATAAAAGATGATAGTCAAATCCGCGCGGCATTAAAAAAGCGGGGTATTCTAATGAGCCGCCCCCTTGGTTTCAATAACACCTATGCTATCGGGATGAAAAAGGAAGTGGCCAAGAAGTTTGGGATCCGTTCGATCTCAGATTTACGAAAGCACAAAAACCTTAAGTTTGGCTTTACAAATGAATTTATGAATCGCCGCGATGGCTGGCCCAGCCTGCGAAAGAGGTACCGCCTGTCGCAAAAATTCGTGCGAGGCCTCGATCACGATCTTGCGTACCGGGCACTTGGCAGCGGCAGTATTCAGGTCATCGATCTCTATTCCACCGACGCCGACATCCGCTATTATGATCTGCTTACCCTCGACGACGACCTCAAGTATTTTCCTGAATATAACGCCGTTATCCTCTACCGTGAAGCGCTTCTGAAATTGGCCCCTCAGGCCGTGCGTGCCATTCTCCGGATGGAAGGACGCATTGACGAGATCACAATGATCGGTATGAACTCGCGAGTCAAAGTGAAAAAAGTGTCCGAGATCCGCGTGGCCGCGGATTTTCTTTCTGAAGCTATGGGTGTTAAATCGGTGACCAGCGAAGAGACCGCCTGGGAGAGGTTTGCTCGAAATACCAGAGACCACCTCTACTTGGTAGCAGTTTCTCTGGGTGCGGCCATTCTTGTCTCGCTGCCGTTGGGGATTTTGGCCGCCCAGAATGCTATGGCGGGCCAAATAATTCTTGGAATTGTCGGGGTCGTCCAGACCATACCATCGCTTGCCCTGCTGGTTTTCATGATTCCCCTTTTGGGCATTGGCGGCCCGCCGGCCATGGTGGCCCTGTTTCTTTACAGCCTGCTTCCCATCGTGCGGAACACCTATACTGGGCTGAATGATATTCCTGGCGATATCCGAGAATCCGCGGAGGCGCTGGGCCTACCCCCACTCTCGCGCCTCCGTTTGGTCATGTTGCCCGTCGCATCCCGCTCCATCCTAGCAGGAATCAAGACGTCCTCGGTCATCAATGTGGGCACGGCGACTCTAGGCGCCCTGATCGGCGCCGGTGGATATGGACAGCCCATCCTCACCGGAATTCGCCTCGATGATGTGAGCCTTATTCTTCAGGGGGCGGTTCCTGCAGCCGCCTTGGCCGTTATTGTTCAGCTTCTCTTTGACCAGGCTGAGCGCTTCTTAGTCTCTGAGGGGCTTCGCCTTAAACCTGCGTCCTGATTGAGCGGCAGACACTTGCCGGATTTTCAGGCAACCATAGTCGGTTCCTGTCCCCTCTGTCGAATGTTCCGAAACTTGTGGTATCCTCCCCCAATTCGCGTGTGCGTCGCTTCCTTTTGAGATGATAATTTATACGCCTCAGTTCTGTGCCCTGTGCCAGCTGCAGAGTATCGGCCGCCACCGGCCCACCTCCGTGCTGTCTATGTCCGAAGTAGGGGTTTTTGTTGGTTAGGGCCGCTTCACCGGGTCAGGATGAAAATTTCGAAAGGCTTGATGTGAATTTGGCTAATTCCATCCGACTTGTCGATTACGTGCCCACAGGGGCCAATTTTCTTGAGGATGCAAAAGCAGGCTTCTCGAGGCCCCAGAAAACGCTTCCATGCAAATATTTCTACGACGAGCGTGGCTCTGGACTCTTTTCCAAAATATGCAAGTTGGATGAGTACTATTTGGCCCGTACCGAGATTTCCATCATGCATGCACATGCGCCCGAGATGGGGGAGGCCATCGGGCCCGGGTGTGCCCTGATTGAATACGGAATTGGTTCCGCCCTAAAGACCCGCATTTTACTGGAACACCTCGAGGATCCGGTAGCTTGCATTCCCGTGGATATTTCGCGGCAATATCTCCTGCGTTCAGCCTCGGAGCTGGAAAAGGATTATCCTGAGATTGAATTTATTCCGGTATGCACCAATTTTTCTGAGCCATTCGAAGTTCCCAAAACTCGGGCAGAGCCCACGCGAGCTATCGCCTACTTTTCAGGATCAACGATTGGTAACCTCTCACCAACGGAGGCGGCCGGGCTTTTTGGGAACATGGCCAAAACCTGCGGAAGTGGGGGCGGCCTTCTGATTGGGATTGACCTTATAAAGGATGTGGCGCTATTAGAGGCGGCTTACAATGACAGCCAAGGGGTGACAGCAGAGTTCAACAAGAACATCCTAATCCGCATGAACCGGGAACTGGGCGCGAATTTCGACCCAAAAAAATTTGATCATTTGGCTTTCTACAATGAAGCTGAATGCCGAATCGAAAGCCATCTGGTGAGCCGTGTTGCTCAGAGGGTATGCCTGGGGGATGATGAATTCTCTTTTCTGAAAGGTGAGACCATCCATTCCGAAAATTCCCAAAAATATGACATTGAAGAATTTTCGGCCTTTGCCGCGAAATGTGGTTTCCTGCGTGAGCGAGCATGGACAGATTCCGAAGAAATGTTCGCCGTCCTATTTTTGAGCTTGGAATAAAGGGACTGTCACGCAGTTAGGCTGGCGAGTAGAGCCTTCCAGCAATGGCGTTCGCGTGAGGGCTCGACGATGTTTCTTAGGTGCTCGTTCCATTTTTTCAATTTGTAGTAAAAATCAACATCCTTTTCCGCTCGTTCCAGGATCGAAGCAAGCCCGTCTGTATCCCTGACTTCGAAATAGCCAGGATAATCCTCCCCGAGCAGGCCTATCGAGCCCGGGATGCGCGAGGCGATGGTCGGGATTGTGCAGGCAATAGCTTCACATAGAGCGTTGGCACCGCCCTCCATTTCGGAACTAAGTACGTGCAGTTGACTGCGCGAGAGGAACCGGAGCACCTTCCACCGCGGAACCTGGCCGATCCATCGATAGCGAGGGTTCGTGGCCATTTCGGTGCGCGCTTGATCTCCGATCTCCCGGCTCAGGGCCTCCCCCATATGGAGAACCTCAATTCTAGACGAAGGGTTCAGGAGGCGAACAGCCGCCGCCGCCCGGAAAGGGTCCTTTACGGGTCTCAAATGCCCAACCACGCAAACCTCAAACTTGTTTTTCAAGGGTCGGAATTTTCCCGCGGGTGCCTTGACAGACTGGACGATGACGTGGGTCTTTTCCCGCTGGTTTTCGGGCAATTCGTGGAGGGCCATCGATTGAAGTACAATTAGGCGGTCAGCCAGATCGAGCGAGAGCTGAGCGTCGGCGTTACAGGAGATGTCCTGATAAAGGTCAGTGCCGGTGAGTGCGACGATTAAAGGGCGGTTCGGGTGATCCTCCCGGAACCGTTTGATAGAAAGGGCGCTCTTTTTAGCGTGAAGGCCCACCAGCAAGTCGCATTTATGCCCATTGTATTCTTTTTCGATGCGGACGTTGTGCCCCAAATCGCGCAAATGGCGTGACCATCTAGTCGCCGTAAGGCGGTTTCCCTTGCGAGAACGGGGTGGTGCTGGGGTAATCAGAGATATATTCATCGCCTTTTTTAAACTACTCCTAAAAGAGAGCAGGTCCGGAATCCTGCCCAGACATCCTTGCGCTCGGGAGTGAAATAGTTGCGGTAAAGGTTTCTCACCAGCCGAGAGCGGGTTGGCCATGCCCCTCCGCGAAGCACACGACGCGTGTAGAACCAGGGCTCAGAATAGTCCTTGTAATCGTCTGCCACAAACCCTGGGAAAGGGGCGAATTTGGAGGAAGTCCATTCCCAGGTATTTCCAAGCATCTGGCGGCAACCGAAAGCACTATCCCCTTTTGGGAAGGCACCAACGTCCACGCAGCCCATATGCTGCCAGTCGAGATTCGCCCTCTCGGGTGTGGGTGGCTCGTCCCCCCAGGGATAGCGTCGCTTCCGCATAATGAAGCCAGTTCCTGATGGGTCCGGTTCTCCCGATGCGGCCAGCTCCCATTCGGCTTCGGTCGGGAGACGACGGCCCGCCCAGTTACAGTACGCCTCGGCTTCATAATAATTCACGTGAATAACGGGCCGGTGTGGCTCCAGCGACACCCATTGGTCGAAGTTTCGCCGCTCCCAGCCGCCCTCTCCCTTTCGCCAATGGACAGGATGCCGAGTGTTCTCTTCCCTGCACCAGTTCCAGCCCTCCTCGGTCCAGAGTGATTCATTTTGGTATCCGCCATTGCTAACGAAGGCTGCGAACTCGGCTTGGGTTACAGCCGCACGGGCGATGGAGAAGTCTTCGATATCTAGAGGATGAGCCCATTTTTCGTTGTCGAAGGCAAAGGGCTCGTCCCGAGGCGCACCCAGCATGTATGTTCCGCCCTGAATTTTTACGTCTCCTAGGCAAGGACCTCCGCCAATGTCCTCTTTTGTCCGGGTGCGCTTGGTAAACTCCATAAGCCCCGAAGGAACCGGATAGCCCAGGGTTTGGCGGGTGTAGGAAAACGCCTCTGTATGCATGTCCTCGTGATAAACGCCGTATCTCACATGGTAGGTTTCTTCGGAGGTCATGTTTCCGCTTTGGATTCGTTCCAGAACTTTGTCCACGACCTGGTTCATGTAAGCGTAGGTTTGCTCCCTTGATGGGAGGGGAAGGTCCCACCTCGTGTGGTGGTTAATTTCCGCGGAATCGTATAGCTCGTCTTCGTTGCCCCGGATAGGTTCGTGGCCGTTGATGCCGCGAAGGAGCCATTTTCCTTGGAACCATGCCATGTGGCCAATTTCCCATAGCAAGGGATTAACGCAGACAAGCTTCGGGCCAATTAGTTGGTCGTCAGATAAATCGGCTACCAGTTCGAGTGTCCGGTCTCGTGCATCGCAAACCCAATCTGATAGTTCGGCGATAATTGGCATTCGGTCGTCTCCATATGTATTGGATGACATGCAAAATGACGTGGAATATTACTGGCTCCTCCCCCTGCCTGTCCAACCAAGGCCTGGAATCCTCCCGGAGGAGGTCTTCTTTTGACCTTAAAGGAATTTCATGGATGATAAAGGTACTGTGACGCCAATGGGGTCGGAAGTTCTTCGATGAGAATTTCCTCGGCAGATCATTTTATCCGGACCGTTCGCTCAATTCCAGACACCGGTGCCTTCTACGAGCGCGTTCTGAAGAGAAAGACCGTGGTATTCGGTGAAAGGGGGTGAGCACTATCTTTCGGTTGCCAGAAGATTAACCTCATAGGCGGGGCGTGAATGCGAGCCTAGGGCTAAAGTTTCAGTTCCAGGTGGGGGTGATTTTTACCTGCTCAGCGATGAATCCTATTGTAGGATGTCATTTGTGGGTTGGAGGAGGCTGGGAGTTCCCATCGAGGAGGGTTCTGTCCCTAAATTGGGGGCCGTAGGGCCATTTAAATCAGTTTATATTCGCGGTTCGGACGGCAATCTTGTCGAAATTTCCGAGTATCAAAAGAAATAACCTTCAAAGGCGGTCAATGTCACGCATAAGCATGAACCCCTCGGCGGCCTGGCACCCTGCCATCGCCCCGTATAGCGCTGCCCGTGCCCGTAGAATTTTCTCCGAACGGGGAAATGGGTGCTCCTGGACCTCGCTCTCGTAGAGTCCCATGATCTCGATTTTTGACTCTAGGTAGCCGGTGATATCCACTAATACGTCGGGAACGAATGGGGCGCCTGGATGTGAGAAGTCCGTCTCCGAGGGTGTTTCGTACATAAGTACTTTTCGAATCGAAGGGAATCGGAAAGATTTTGTGCATGACCAGCCGATGGAGTTGACGGCATGGTGGTCGCTGTGGGCGTCGTTACGGAAAGGAAGTAAGACGACTGAGGGCTCCACCTCGCGGACCGTCCCGGCGATCCCGTCGTATAAATCTATTTCGGAGACCTGATGAAGCATCGAGGCTGGCATCTTCAAGCGGTGTACCCTTTCGAAGCCGCAACGCGTGGCAACTGCTTCGATCTCTCGGTCCCGCTGTTTATCGGAGGCCTCGCCCGTCGAATGCTGGCCGTCGGTCACCAATAGCCAGTGAAGTGCCCAGCCCTCCCTTGCACGTCGGAGAAGGGTTCCCCCTGGTCCGAGCGTTTCATCGTCTGGGTGGGGAGCGATGACGAGAAGTGTGTCTGCCTGTGCCATGAAAAATCTCCTTTACGAAATGGCCCGGCAGGTAATGGCCCAATTGGCAGCCCTTCTGGGCATCAGCGGCGTGCCCCGACGAGGACGATCTCCTTCGATAGATTGAGTTCCTCCCAGCCACACGAGTCAATTTCAGGGGGCGAGGGTGTCCGCCCCGCCATTTGGCATGATTCACGAAAAAGAAGTGTTGCCTGGTAGTACTCAAAATAATCTCCCACAGTGGGAAAAGTTATGGTCCTAGGCAGGTATTGACTAGCAACTTCAGCAAACAGCTCCTCGGCAGCAGGCAAAAATTCTTCTTCGATGCGGGAGGTTCGCAGTCGCGTTGAATTGTCTTTTTCAAAACCAAAGATGAGTTTGTTCAGATGGTAGAGTTCCTGAGCGTTTCGCTCAGTGGGCCCGATTAGATAGGCCCAAGCACCTTCTTTTAATATGGCATGGATGGCCGCCATCGTCGCGTACGCATCGTCGGCATAGTAAATGGAATAGGGCGCGACTGTGCAGTCGAACATCTCCGGCAGAAATGCAGAGAGATCGTTGAAATCCATTCGGAGGAGCAAGGTGCGGCAAGTATCTTCTCTCTCTCCCGCACGGGCGAGAAGTTCCTTGTCCTTGTCGATGCCTAAGATGAGACCGTTTTCGCCCAGAGCCCCCGCCCACGTCTCGAACCAGTTGCCACCGCCGCAGCCTATTTCAAGTAGTGTCCCCATTTCCGGAATCTGAAGGTTTTCGGCGAACCAATCCTCAAGCTGAAAATTGGCAAATTCAGTATGTGCACGGATCCGGATAGCGAGATGAGACTTGACCTCATCGTAGGAAAGGCTGGACGCTTGGGTCATGCTCTATAGTTTCCTTTCATAAAAGGGCGGTGGAATGAAACGATAGACGAAATCGGGGGTAGGTGCTATGCGACTAGCCTTCGTTCTCTCTGGTGGGTAGACCCCTTTCGCGGAGCAAGTCTAGAATTTGGACGAACCGGACGGCCGTCGTATGGTCGCGGCGAGCACGCTCCTGCCCTTTCCGGGCGATTTTGGTCCGCCCTGATTCGTCTGCCACATAGGTTCGAATGAGGCCCTGAAGCTCCTCTCGATTGCGGTAGGTCAGAATTTCATTCCCCAACTCAAAGATTCGCCCAATATCGCGCTTGTGGTTAACGATCATTAGTGCCCCTGCGCCCATGTATTGGACCACCTTGTCATCCGGCCAATATAGCGCGCCGCCGCCGTGTTGGAGGTTGATCAGGACTTTGCTTGCTTGGAGGACTTTGAGCTTTTCGTCTCGGTCCAGTGACCGGTGCAATCGGACCCTTTTCTGGATCCAAGGGTCAGTAGCCTCCGCCCAGCGTGGGCCCCAGATGAGGAACGACACTCCTTCGTCTGTAAGGTTCGAGAAGAACCGTTCTCGGAAGGGGTGATAGCCCCCGATAAAGGCGACATCAGCGCGAAATGGGTTCAGCTCCTCGTACGCAAATCTTTTTTCGAACTCCGATGGATCATAAGCATGAGGTAGGGCAGCGACGTTATCAAACCCATAAGTCCGGAACTCTTCCTCGAAGTAAGTGTCCTTGGTAACGAAGAGGTCGTAGGCTTCGATGAGGCCGAAGGGCAAGGGCGGAGTGTAGGCACCGAAAGGATTATCCGGGAAAAAGCACACGCTTCGGCACGGGCTTTCCCGGCGAATTCGTCCGAGTGTCTCTTCTGCGACGTAGCCTCCCCGGTGGATGAGTAGCAGGTCAAATCCTTCGTGGATGCATTTTTCTGCAAGGCAGTTGTTCATCCACCGGACCCACGATTTTCGAAAATTTGAGTAGAAAAAACTTTTCCTGCGGTAGTAAAAAACCTCCACATCGTGGCCGAGGGATAAAATGCCCAGATAAAAGCCATAAGGTTCATTCGACGGCTGGAAACTTTGGTCGTTGGTGCAGAAAAGGATTTTCATCAGGGCGCGTCCCGCTCCATCTGACTGGATTCCTCTTCGAGATCTCCGATGTTATCGATAGAGACCCATTTTTCCTTGACCTCGTAGCCACAAACGGCCCCACCCTGGTTCACGACGGCCTGAATGAGATCGGGCATGTAGAATTCCTCGTTCGAGGGAACAAGGTCCAAAATTTTGGAATCGAGGGCGTAAATACCGCAGTTTATCCGGGATGAATGTACTGGTTTCTCTACAATAGAAGTGATGTTGTCTCCTTCCATATCAACGACGCCGAAGGGCACGGTGTGCTCAAAATTCCGAACTCCGATCGTGATGGAGGCTTTTTTTTCCGAGTGCCAATTGAGAAAATCTTCAAAGTTTACATTGGTAATAATATCCGAGTTGATAACCAGGATGGTTCCTGATAATCCAAACTGATCACGTGCCAGGCGGACGGGCCCCGCGGTTCCGAGGCGTTTCTCCTCGCGCGAGTAGTGGATATCGACTCCAAAGTGTGCCCCGTCTTGAAAATAGAGCTCAATTAGTTCGGCCCGGTAGCCCACGGCCAGATAGATCTCCCGCGTTCCGTGAGAAGCCAAATTTTTGATAAGGATCTCCAGAATCGGGTGCTTGCCGACAGGTATGAGAGGTTTTGGAATTGAGAAGGTGAGTGGGCGCAGACGCGTTCCGAGACCGCCGGCTAAAACGATGGCCTGCATTAGATGTGGTACCTCGCGGGGTCGTCCACACCACCCGATTCGTTCAGCCAGTCGACTGTGTGCAGAAGGCCCTCGTCCAGCGTGAAGGTAGGTTTCCAGCCAATAAGGCCGCCGTCCTTCCCTCCGTCCCCGCAGAGGTGCATGACCTCGCTCGTTGAGGTGAGAACCATCCGGCGTGGGACAGTCTGGCACGCCGCCGAGAGGACGTTCTGCGTGCCCGTGGTGCTGACCTGAACGACCCCCCAAGGATGCCCGAAGGAAAATGGAATGCCGATGAGGGCGGCCAGATGGAACACCGAGTCCTGATCCTCCATGGCTTGGCACACACCGTCAAACTCGGCGATGTAGCTGGCGACAATGCAAATTCTGCTACATATGGGGTCCAAGAACCCCGCCGAGCCGCGCGAGGTATAGCGAACGAAGGTAGTCACCTCGGCCCCCCGTTCCAGGGGTACATTGACGAGGTGGCTCCCGATGAAGCCGCCTCCCGTGACGAGTACTTTTCGGCCCTTCCAATCCATCCCGAATCCTCAGGTAACAGTTCGGTGGCCCCGCCGCCATTCAAGAGTGAGGAACTTGGGTCAATCTATACCACGCCGTTCCGCTAGAGGCGAGAAACGGGGCTGCTCGCCGGTGGGCGGTTTCCCTTGAGCCGGGAATCCACACTTGATATGGTCTATCAGTGGCCATTCGCCTGAATAGTTCCATTAATCTGGACCACAAATGCTGCCCCGGTCCCAATCTTTTTTGGTCAATATTTGGAGGGAATTTGATGAAGAATTTTGTAAAACCACTGTTCGCCGGTATCGTGGCAATTTCCGTTACTCTGTTTCTACCGGTACAGGCCCTTGCCAGTGGAGCACAAAAGATTGGCCCGGTGGGAAATCTACTTTTCTCTATTGTCTATGGTCTGGTCGGCATCATGCTCCTTATTGTCGGCTATAAAATATTTGAGTGGGTCACCCCCTTCTCGGTGAACGACGCACTCTCTAAAGACCAGAATCGTGCCGTCGGCATTGCAGTCGGTGCAATTTTCGTCGGCATCGCCATAATCGTTGCTGCAGCTATTGGGTAGTTCTGCGCGTCCTTGCATGAAGAGGTGTGCGGGACAACTCGATGACTGATATCCGCATAGAACGCATAGAAATTCCCGAGCCTGCTCTAGCGGATTTACACGTGCCGCTGGCCGACCCGCTCTTTTATTCCCTTCAGGGGGAAGGGGCCACTCTCGGCCGCCCATCGGTGTTTGTGCGCCTCATGGGGTGCACGGTCGGCTGCTCATGGTGTGACACTAAATACAGCTGGGAGGGCCCTCCAGTCTGCGAGGTTTCAGCGGAGGAAATTCTGTCCTACTGTCGCAAGCGGAATAGTTGCCAGGTTGTCGTGACGGGGGGGGAGCCTCTAGAAAACCCTGTTTTTCCTCCGCTGATCGCGGTATTGAATGAGGCGAATCTTCGAGTCGAGGTTGAGACTTCGGGCTACATTGAGCCGGGCCCTGCTCTCCTGAATCATGTCGATCAGTGGAACGTCTCCCCAAAACTAAAATCCGCTGCCATCGTCGGCGACAAGCAGCCCCAGTCCCTCGAATGGATTCGCTGTGCTAAAGAGCCTTACCTCAAATTTGTCCTACATAAGCCGGATGAAATTGCCGAGGTGGATGCCCTTCTCGGTCACTACGGCCTAGCCAATTTTCCTCTTGACCGGATCATAATTTCCCCAGGCGGGAATAAATATGAACAAATGGAGCTCAGACTGCTCCCCCTCGCAGAGGCTGCCTTGGAACGAGGTTTCCGATTTTCCCCTAGGCTACACGTGATTTTATGGGAGGATAAAAGAGGGGTGTGATGCGGATTTAAATTGGCCTTGCATTTCTTAAAAACTCATAGCTGGTTCTTTTTTTAGGGAGGTTTTTGTTTAATTTTGGGCATAAAATTTTAGAACGTTCATCATCCGATATGGTGCAGTGCTCTGTTCTCGTATTGTTGCTGCAATAACTAAAGTGGGTTCTCGTAAATTAAGTTCATGGTGTTTGGGGGAGGGGGAGTAAATCCATTTGTGGATTCCAACGCTTTTAGCTTCATCTACAAATTTTATGATAAAGTCGTCGATACTTTTGTGTAATTGTTGGATGATGTTGACCCTGGGGTAGTCTGAAATTCTTCGTATTTGCCACCATGCGCGAATTTCTGCTGAACCGATATGTTTTTAAGGGTATACCCCCCTCGGGCTTTTCAAGCGGGGGGATTGGTCTTTCCGCCCAAAAACATCAGACCGGAAGCGAAATACCCTCTTTTTCGGTGAGTTCGTCCCACCCGGTCTCGACACGCTTTTTGAGCTCGCCCATGAAATCGCGGGTGATGAAGGCTGGCATCTTGATGTTCTCGTTTACACGCTCATATACTCGGCCAGGAACGTCGTACTCTTCATCTGTATACCCCACCTTTTTCTCGAGCAGTCGCCCGCGAAGATAGGAGCGGCGGATGGCGGTATTCATGTCGTCTTTGGTGAGCGATAGGCCGTACATGTCGTTCATGCTGGCGACGATATTTTCGTTCGGTGTACCTGCAAATTTACAGGTGCCAATGAGGTCGTCCCGTGTGTAGTAGATGCCGTTCAAGACAGCGTTTTCCCAATAATCGATGTCAGTTTTTTGGCCGTCCAGAATAAGCAATAAAAAAGTCCGCATGGTCATATGGCCGCCCCCAAGTGCCCAGGGGTAGCCCGGATTGGTGTCGGGGAGGTAGGCGGGGTATTCGAGCCCCTTCCCCTGCATGGCGAAAGAGAGATCACCCATCTCCATGGCGAGACGCATGGATCCTTGTCCTAATTGGGAGCAATTTCCGGCTGCGGTCTTCCGGATAAGGGCCATCGCTTTGTCGAATTCACCAAAGCGAATCCCGTCTAGAATTTGGTTCTCCGGGTTGCGATCGTTCCACTCCATTGCGTAGCCGAGGGTGACCCCCAAGCTGATGGCGTCGTAGCACATGCGGTCGGCCAGCTCGACAATTTCGAGAGATTGTTCCTGGTCATAAATTCCGATGTTGGATGATAGAAGTGCAAGAGGCTCGTAGTCGAACTTGGCGCGGAAGGTGCCCTTTTTGGCCCGCCGCCCCTCGGTTGTCTCACCCTCGGGCCGGTCGTAAATATTTTTGTGGCAGGCAATGCCGCACTTAAAGCACGATTCGTCCTTGATGACGTAGGGTTCCTCGTAGGCGCCCCGGTAAAGTGCAGCGGCGTTGTCGTTTCCGGGGGTTTCAAAATTAAGCTCTGGCAGGCAGCCGAGGGGGTGGAGACCGGCGATATTCCGCCATGTGCCCCCCCCGCCATCGCCCTTATGAGCGTCACGGTAGTTCTTCGAGGCCGCGCCCCGGGAGATTATTTTGTTTGCCTCTTTTACGATGGTGGTCACAGCAGTTTTATCGTCCGGTGATTGGGCGATGATGGCGAGAAGATTCTTGCTTCCCATGACGCCACCGAAACCACCCCGGCCGCAGAAGCGGGGCTTGCACTCACCGCTCTGGACCTGGTTGTTGGAGCTAAGGGCGATGCCCGCCATACGGTTGGTCTCGTAATTTTCGCCCGAGGGGCCAATTACGGCAAAGTGGGCGTCTTCGTATTGTCCGACGAGGGACATAATTTTTTCGTGCGAGTCCATGCCGAGAAGATTTGTGTTGTCCACCAGTTCGAGCGTGGGAGGACCACTCACAGCTTCACTCTTGATGACAAGGGTGGTGGGTTTCTCACTTCGTCCAGTGAAGACGATTTCGTCCAAGCCGGCGAATGCAACCTTAGAACCAAACTTCCCGGATCCCGCCGAATACATGGCCGAAGGCGCGCCGGCGCGGGTTCCCTTAAGGGGGCTGTATCCGCCGAAGAAGGTGCGAAGTCCTGTCATTAAGTTGGTTCCAGAAAAGCAGCCTAGTTCCATGACGAGCGGGGCGGCGGGGTTATAGGGGTCAGATACGTTGTAGTGCGAGAGCACCTTGAATATCCGTGCGGCGCCGCCGAGGAAGTCCTCGAGATCGGCACAAGATTTTTCCTCTACCGCAATCGTTCTAGCCGTAAGGTTAATCGCCACACTACGATACTTGTAGTCGGCTGGCTCATAATTGCCGTTTTTTGTGTCCGTCCACATGAAAAAGCCCACCTCTAATTAGTAGGGTATTTTTTAATTCCGTTTGCCCATGGCCACGGGCTGCCGGGCTTCGTGCGCCAATTAGTTCAGAAGATTATTCCCGATCCGGAGAGACTGGGCAAGGGGAGGCGGAAACCCTCAAAACGAAACTGGCTCCTGGAATTCTCCGAACACTTTGCGAAAGACGTCGGATATCTCGCCAATCGTGGCGTAGGCGGTGACCGCTTCGCCAATAGGCTCCATGAGATTATCCGGCCCCCGTGCGGCCTCTTTGAGGCGGGAAAGGGCCGATTCGACCTGGATTGGGTCGCGGCCTCCCTTTACTTTTTTTAGCTTTTTGATTTGCTGGGCGGAAAGTTCAGGATTTACCGAAAAGATGGCCTGCGGTACGGAAGGTGTATCAGCATATTTGTTCACGCCTACGATGGCCTGTTCGCCCGAGTCGACGGCTTTTTGCCACTGGTGCGCGCTCTCTGATATCCGTCGTTGGATGTGGCCGCTCTCGATACACGAGATCATCCCGCCCCGGACCTCGATGTCTTCAATAACCGCTTCCATTTCGGCTTCCATTTTAGCGGTGAGATTTTCCACGAAATAAGAGCCTCCAAAAAGGTCGACTATGTCGGTGATGCCAGTCTCGTGGGCAAGAATCTGTTGAGTACGCAGAGCGAGGAGGGCGCTCTCCTCGGTTGGAAGGGCAAGCGCTTCGTCGTAGGAGCAGGTGAAAATCGTCTGTGCACCGCCCGCGATCGAGGCAAGGGCCTGATAAGCTACCCGCACTATGTTGTTTTCTGGCTCGGCTGCGGCGAGCGTGCTCCCGCCGCAGACTACACCGAAGCGGAATTTCCAGCTCCGGGGGTCCTTGGCTTCGAAGCGCTCACGCATGATTCGCGCCCAGAGGCGGCGCATGGCGCGGTACTTGGCCACTTCTTCGAAAAAATCCGAGTGGGTATAGAAATAGAAGCTGAAATGGGGTGCGAATGAGTCCACCGCTATTCCACGCTCAATGCAGCGCTCAGCATAGACAATAGCATCGGCCAGGGTAAATCCGCCCTCCTGAATAGCGGTCGCCCCCGCGTCGCGGAAGTGGGCTCCGGCCGCGCTAAGTGTGTTGAAGCGTGGGGTGTGGGCAATTCCATATTCTATGGTGTCCACAATGAGGCGGAGGGAAGGCTCAGGGGGATAGATCCAGGTTCCACGCGCCACATATTCTTTGAGGATATCGTTCTGAATTGTTCCGGTGAGCCCGGCCGATGGGACCCCCTGCTTGTGCCCTACAGCGATATACATTGCAAAGAGAATGGCTGCCGTTGAGTTGATAGTGAACGAGGTACTAATCCGATCGAGGGGGATTTCTTTAAAGATGGTTTGCATATCGTCAAGGGTGTCGATGGCTACGCCCACCTTACCCACTTCGCCGGCCGCGCGCTCGTCGTTGCTGTCGAGTCCGACTTGGGTAGGAAGATCGAGAGCCACAGATAAGCCGGTATTCCCCTCGCCGAGCAGGAAGCGGTAGCGCTGGTTCGTCTCCTCTGCGGTGCCATATCCCGAATATTGTCGTATGGTCCAAAGGCGCGTGCGGTACATCTCGGAGTGGATGCCCCGCGTGAATGGATATTTGCCCGGGGCCTCCTCCTCAACCCAGGCGGGGAGGTCTTCGGGCCCATAGACAGCTTTGATGGGAAGGCCCGAATGAGTCTGGAAACGTTTTTCCGTGTCGCCGTTCTTCATTGTGTGGGCCTTCCTTCTAGCGGCCCTTGAACCTGGGCTCGCGCTTCTCGAGAAAAGCATTTACCGCCTCACCGTGGTCCTCCGATGTCCAGAGCTCAGCGAACAGAGATGCTTCGATTACAGCCGCCCCGGCCAATGTCCTCTCGGAGGCCTCGATCAGGAGTTTTTTTATGGTGCGGATAGCCAAAGGAGCGCTCCCCGCAACTTGAGAAGCGATTCGCATGCCCTCTGCGAGACCTTCGCCATCGGAGGCGATGGTATTGGCCAGCCCAACGGCAAGTGCTTCGGTGGCAGAGATCTCCCGGCAAGTAGTCAGGAGTTCCATCGCCCGAGCGTAGCCAGTGGCGCGCAGAAGACGGGCGCCCCCGCCCCAGCCCGTGATTAACCCCACGCGTGCCTGCTTAAAGCTCAGATAAGCACTATTTTCCATTACGCGCATGTCGCAGGAAAGAGCAATCTCGGTCCCGCCTCCGAGGGCGTATCCGTTCAGGACCCCGATCACCGGTACGGGAAGGTTCGAGAGGCGGAAAAGGATTCTCTGCATCCGGCGGCTCATGGTCTCTCCCTCCTTTCCGGATTCAATGATCTGGAGCCACTTTAGGTCGCCGCCAGCGCAAAAGGCTTCGCTGCCTGCACCCGTGAGAAGCACCGCGCGCAGAGATTTATCAACCTCAAGGTGTTCTAGATGTTCGGAAAGGTGGCGCATCATTTCATCATCAATGGAATTGCGTACTTCTGGGCGGTTGAGTGTGAGGGTGACGATTCCATCCTCTTTATCGCAAAGCAAGTGGGACATCTGCCCTCCTGGGGTGGATTTGAGAAGCTGGCCCGGTGCGCTACCAGTATTTTTCGTAGTGAATGTTTCCTTTCGTTCTGCTGTAGTCCATGATGAACCCACGGTTTTCCATGATCTGAATGACGCCCTTCTTCCCTTTGGGCCATATTTTCTTCCCGTTACGCACCCTGGGGATGCCTATCATCGCGGGGTTCCCGCAGAGGAAGATATGAGTGTCCGAGGGGCTCATTTTGCGAGCGAGTTCATCCTCCAATTGACCCGACTCGATGTAATCCTGAATATACACCTTGTTGTGAATTGAGTCGGGTTCTCGGGTAATCAATGCGTGGTATGAGAGATTTGGATACTGTCCTTCCAGCTTTCGGTAGATTGCTTCGTAGGCGAGGTTTTTTCTGTACCGGACAACGTTGATCGAGGCGATCTGTCCCCTGTAGCCGGTGGAGAGAAGTTCCCAGATCATCCGATTGTGAGGACCCTCGCCCGTTCCGGTTCCCCCGAATACAGCTAGGCCATCATCGCGGTTCCGGATCTCGTCCATGCATTGGAGGGTGTACTCGCCTGTGAATTTCTGCCCGACATTGAGCCGGTCGCCCTCTTTTTTTAGGAATAGCCTCGGCGTGAGGCCGGGGGCGGACTGCCCTTCATGTCTGATGACCAGAACGATGTAGAACTCAAGAAAGTCAATCTTATCGGGTTTGAGAAGATTGCCGTCAGCGTCCAAAATAGGATGGGAAACTGAATAGGCCCTCCGCACTAGCCGGCGGATTTTCTTGTCGCCGAGTTCTTTCTCTGGAGTTGCGTCCTTGTGGCGAGGCTCCCAGTAGCCAAGGCCCAAGGTAGTATATTGACCCGATTTGTACTCGGGAATCGGAAAATCGGGTTTAACCCGGAACAGGGCCGGTTCTTCGTGGGTTTGCTTGATACAGACGAGTGTGCCGTTGTAATGTTTTTCGGACAATTCTTTGACACTGGTGTCGTCTAGCATTTAGTCTTCCTGCAATTTGTAGCGTTTAGGTAGTCGAATCGTTAATATATAAGGTCTTATATGAGTCAATCAATTAAATTTAGCGGCGCGCGAGGATACACCAAAATAGACAAATTTAGGAACCCAGAGGGGGTATCTTTTCCTAAAACCAGCTAGGGGCCGCCTTCTCCATAGCTTGTGGGTAGAATCTCAATTTTTGAAGCCATGATTCTCGTAAAATGAGACTGTTTGGTGGACGGAATCCCCTCGCTCAGAGACCATGCCCCAATGATGAACTATATTGTACTCGGTCCCATCGTAGAGATTAATCCGGAAGCTTTTACAAAGCCCGCCGAAATGATGTCGCTATTTTACAGCACGAACTGCATTTTTCGATATTCGAATGAAAACCTCAGCCCTTCATAAGTCGATTAATGACAGGAATTATAATTTAGGGCTAGCCAGGCAATCCTACCCTTGGACAACGCGCGTCCATTGCGTAAATAGGCGTTCCAGTATTCACCGTTTGGCTGCAGTTCCGCTGCACACAAAAAATTCCCATGTGTCTAGGGGTGGGAGAGGTAGCATTAAGCCAGACGCTTTTCCCGGTGCCGGGAAGTAGGGTGGATTGCTCGAGTAGTCACAGCTGGGGGGACTCGGGAGGATAGAGATTGGTCGCTCTAGCTCGGGCATAGCTTTTTATCGCGGTCATAGATAGCGAACAGAACCAACGCCCGCCGCGGGGTGATCGAATTTTATCTACCTGCGTACGTCACCCCGGACTTGAAGCGGCAATGAACTCATCTGTTTTTTCACCGGACGACGATTCATTCGTGAAAGGTTTCGTGCTCTTTCGTAATCGGGCTGCATGAGATCATAATGAGTCTTGTTCGTCATGGCGAAACTGGCTTGAACTGTTCTCAATTTACTTTGGAGGAATCATGTCAGCCATCACTAAACATCTTCGCTCCCGGCGTGAGGTCCATCTTGGCGAGTTTCTCGAATACTTAAAGATTCCTTGCATTAGTACTCTCAACCAGTGCATCCAGGAGGGTGCCGGACATCTGGCCGTCCTGATGGGGCGGGCTGGAATCGACTCTCGCATTATGGAAACCGGGGGGCACCCGGCCGTGTATGGTGAAGTGAAAGGTCCCGAAGGAGCTCCGACACTACTGGTTTATGGCCACTACGATGTGCAGCCGGCGGATATCAAGGAGGGATGGATTTCTGATCCATTTAATCCTGACATTCGGGACGGTCGAATTTATGCCCGGGGTTCGGGCGACAATAAAGGGCAGCACTTTGCCCAGATTAAAGCTATCGAGGCCTATCGTGAGACCGGAATAAAACTCCCTATTACCGTAAAGTTTTTGATTGAGGGCGAAGAGGAGATGGGCTCAACAAATCTGCGAGAGTTCGTCGTGAAGCACCGTGAATTACTCCGTGCCGACATAGCCTGTTCATCGGACGGTTCGCTCCACCCATCGGCACGCCCGACAATTGCGCTGGGCTGTCGCGGGCTTTTATATATTGAACTAATCGCACATGGGGTTGGGCGGGATCTCCACTCGGGCACCTACGGCGGGGCGATGGAGAGCCCTTACTGGCGTCTCATGGAGGCCGTCCGGGCGCTCCGAGATAAGAATGGTCTGGTGCGCATTCCGGGGTTCTATGAGGCGGTTCGCCCGCTGGGCGAGGCCGACCGCGATGCCTTGGCCAGGGTGCCTAACCCCGCTTCAGAACTTGCTGCTGCCCTCGGTGAGGAGGGGATGCTCCGAATTTCTGATCCGGATTCATTTTACAAGAAAACCATAACCCGCCCCAACCTTAATATTTGCGGATTTCAGGGGGGGTATTCTCAGAATGGGGTGAAAACTGTTCTTCCAGGAATCGCCAAAGCCAAGATAGATTTTCGATTGGTGGTAGACCAAGATCCGGACCAGATCTTCGAAGATGTTTGCACATTTTTGGAGGCTGAGGGCTTTCGGGATATCGAGATTAAGCGAATGGCCTCCTTCTATCCGAGTAAAACGCCAGCCGATCACCCTTTAATCGAAAAGATCCTCGCTGTCGTCGCAGCTCGGGGGGAGCCGCCCATCGTCTTTCCCAACTTTGGAGGTAGCGTTCCCGACATTCTTTTCACTCGTGACTTGGGGATTCCCTCCCTCTGGCTCCCTCTGGCTAACGCCGACTCGAACGCACACGCTCCCGAGGAAAATATTCAGCTCGACATATTCCACCGCGGAAGCGAAATTGCCTCGACCATTATTGATGGTTTGGGGCTGCAGGGGGATTAAGAGCACAAAAGGGTGTTCTCGTCTTCCCCTGAAAATTTTAACCCTTGGGTGGAGCTAACCGCTACTTCCCTGAAATTGTGAAGGGTGTTTGAAAGTCTATCCGCTTTAAGCGGATAGAGAGCTCAATTAACCCCTCTGCGATGAAAAATACAAAATTTTTTCTCCTCCTTTGGAAGGTAATTTCGATGAGGAGGTTGGTCGGAGGCCGCCGACCCATTAACCCACATCTCCTGGTTTCATTTTTTTACTGAATGCGCCATAATCCCTCCCCCTCCGCGAGTTAGATGGCGGCGGGGGGAGCTCTCTTATGGTCGTCTGAGCAAGAACATCCGGCGTCAAATCGTAGCTCTATCCCTGCATGCAATTATCGGGTTGCTCGCGGGTATGAAGATGTCAATGATGTGGAGGGTCTCAGGCTTGACCCGCTCATCTGGGTGCTCCTCGGTGAAGTAAGCCACTGATCGCAGACAACACTCAGAAAAAAAGATCAAAATTGGCGCGAAGGTCGTGCGGCACTGGCGGGATCTTATTTTCCAATTTGCAGAAGTTCCGGCATCAAGAGGGTTGTTCTCAGAAATTCTGGTCCCAATTGGGCAACTCCGGCCATTGACGAACCCAACGTGACCGAGGGCGCGTCAGTTAAGGATAGGCCACTTATGGGAGGAAAATATGCTCAAGAAGTACAGAAACGTGAAAATGCACCGAATCCCATCCGAGACCTCCCTGAAGAAATGACTCTTGTCTCCGAAATGCGTTCGCAGCTTAGCTTGAGCAGCCTGTATTGGGCTAGAATGAACCTGCTCTAAGGAATTAGATGGGAAATATCGGTTTATTGTCTTTATGAAGACGAGGAGGAGTCGGAGCTTATCGGTCCAAATCATGAAATGTCATTGCAGGTTCAAAGGTGCTCAAGTTGTTAAAATATATGAAGGGATTATGCAATGACGTACCTATTGTTGAACTCTTATTTGAAACTTGCATTTTGAGAAATCATGCCTGGGCTTTTTTACATAAGGCCAGAGTATTGTATATGAATCTCCTTTAGTTATCGAGAAAGACGATATTATTTTAGAGGCGAACTATCTTTTTCACCGTATGCGTCTTTCCTTGGACCATTAATAACGTAGGGTGAGGAAATTGGAAATCTTCAGGGCCCTGGAAAAGCGGGTGACTCCCCGGAGATATAATCGTCAATTTTTTAAGGTTCAATTTAGGCCGAAAATTAGATTGGGGAAAAATTGATAACAGGGGTTCCAAAAGAAACGTTTCCGGGGGAGCAACGTGTTTCGCTTGTGCCCGGAATTATTTCTTCTTTGCTCAAGGAAGGAGTTGAGGTCGTTATTGAATCGGGAGCGGGTGTTCTGGCTGGTTTTCCCGATCTTGAGTATGAAAAAGAAGGTGCGCGAATCCTTTCTTCCCGGACAGATGTTTTTTCTTCTTCCGATGTAATTTTTCAGGTCCGAACTTATGGTGCTAATCCGGATGCGGGCGCATCCGACCTTGGCCTGTTCCGAAAGGACCAAATCCTTATTGGTTTCGCCGAGCCACTTTCGGCGGCCGAACAGATAGAAAAATTGGCCAATCGGGAAATAACAATGTTCGCTCTAGAACTTTTGCCCCGAATTTCACGGGCACAAAGCATGGATGCCCTGTCTTCTATGGCTACCGTGGCCGGGTATAAAGCTGTTCTTTTAGCAGCAAACGTGTTTGGTCGTCTTTTTCCAATGATGATGACCGCTGCCGGGACCATTACACCGACCCGTTTAATGGTGATGGGGGTGGGAGTGGCGGGCTTACAAGCCATCGCCACGGCACGTCGACTGGGAGCGCTGGTCCAGGCCTACGACATTCGGCCTGCGGCGAAACTTGAGGTGGAAAGTTTGGGGGCGAAGTTCGTTGATTTAAATCTCGAGACCGAGGATGCCGAGGATGGCGGGGGCTACGCAAAATCCCAAAGCGCAGAGTTCTATGAGCAACAACAGAAATTACTGGCGGATGCAATTGTTAAAAGCGATGTGGTGGTTACAACCGCGGCGGTTCCTGGAAGAAAGGCGCCAATCCTGCTTGCCGAGAATGTGGTAATTAGGATGGCGGCCGGATCCGTAATAGTGGATCTAGCCGCGGAGCGCGGCGGGAACTGTGAGATCACCGTGCCGGGACAAACAGTCGAGAGAAACGGGGTTCGTATCTACGGACCCGTTAACCTCCCCTCTGAGATCCCAAATACCGCCAGCCTTCTTTATTCGAAGAATATTACTTCCTTTTTCCTTCATCTTCTCAAAAGCGATTTGCTTCAAGGTTCTGCCGAGGATGAGATTTCCCATGATACCCTCATATGCAAAGGGGGAGAAATATCGAATCAGAGGGTGCGCGAGGCGATGGGACTTTCGCCATCAAATTCGAGTTAGAGGAGAGGTCGTATGGAAGTCGTTATTACTGCGATGACAATCTTCATTCTTGCATTGTTGGTGGGCTACGAGGTCATTACAAAAGTGCCTCCTATCCTCCATACCCCCTTAATGTCTGGTTCCAATGCGATCTCAGGTATCACAATTCTGGGAGCCTTGATCTTCGCGGGTATTCGAGAGGATTCATTGACGTCCTTTCTGGGATTTCTCGCTGTTGTATTTGGAACTATAAACGTCGTAGGCGGGTTCCTGGTTACAAATCGGATGCTTTCGATGTTCAAGAGAAAGGATTAATCATTTGGATCCTGTTTATATAAAATTTGGATATCTTATTGCCTCAGTTTTATTCATTCTTGGGATCAAGGGATTGAGCCATCCTCGCACTGCGGTGCGGGGAAATATTACTGGTACCTCCGGGATGATCCTGGCAATTTTATTGACGTTTCTGGATCCCAGCGTTGTCCGTTATGAAATTATCGCCGCAGGTTTGGCAGTAGGGGCCGTCATTGGAGCTGTTTTGGCCCTAAAGATTCGTATTACTGCAATGCCTCAGATGGTCGCTCTATTGAATGGCTTCGGGGGTGGAGCTTCCGTCTTGGTGGCGGGTGCTGCCATGATTGCGACGACGGTTATTTCTGGCGTTCCTCAAGGACAGCTTCAGCTGGCGACAGTAGCCTCTGGAATAATTGGTTCTGTCACATTTTGGGGTAGTCTCGTGGCATTCGGTAAACTCGAAGGACTCATTACAGAGGGCTCGGTTCAACTTCCACAGCATCAAATATTTAGTGGTCTATTATTTGTCCTTTCATTGGTGCTGGGCTCGTTCATCGTTTTCTATCCTTCCTGGGCCATAAGTTCTTATTGGGTGATGGTGCTCACGGCTTCAATTTTAGGATTAATGCTCACGCTTCCTATTGGTGGCGCGGATATGCCGGTGGCTATATGCCTTTTGAATTCTTATTCGGGCCTTGCCGCCGCCTCTACTGGATTTGTTCTCGGAAACAATGCCTTGATTATCACAGGCTCTTTGGTCGGCGCTTCTGGAATTATCCTTACGCAAATTATGTGTAAGGCGATGAATCGTTCCCTTCTCAATGTTCTCACTGGGGGATTTGAGGCAGGGGAGGGAGCAGCAGCGAGTTCTGATGAGATTTACGAAGGAAGGGTAAAATCTTCCACGAGCGAGGAGTTGGCTATGTTGTTTGACGCGGCCCAGCGAGTTGTCATTACCCCGGGTTACGGGATGGCCGTTGCTAGGGCGCAGCACGCTGTGCGGGATCTTGCCAACTTGCTTGAGGAACAGGGCATTGCTGTCGAATATGGCATTCATCCCGTCGCTGGGCGAATGCCTGGACACATGAATGTTCTGCTTGCTGAGGCGGAGGTTCCTTACGACAAGCTCAAGGAATTGGATGAAATTAATTCTACTTTTGAGCAGACCGATGTTGTGTTGGTAATTGGAGCCAACGATACAGTGAATCCTGTTGCGAGTTCTGACCATTCAAGCCCAATTGGTGGAATGCCGATATTGGAGGTGGGTAAAGCCCGTACTGTTGTGGTAATCAAGCGGAGCCTTAGTCCAGGATTTGCCGGCATTCCCAACCCCCTATTTGCTGCCGATAATACCCTGATGTTTTTTGCTGATGCCCAAAAGGCCGTTCTCGAAATTATTTCTAGTATTAAAGAAGCGTAGATTATTGTTTCTTGTTCACGAGCCATGGACTGAATTGCAAGCAATTTATTTAGAGAGAAATAATGACTGAAACTCAAATATTCGAAGGGGTTTGCTGAGCACCAGCCCTGAATCAAGGGGAGGGGAAGCGGCATGTTCGACCCGGAAAATATAAAAGTCTGCTTCGAAGTATTCAGCAGGATAACAAGAGAGCTGAGCTCTGCGCATGATGTTGGGGAAGTTCTTGACCATATGGCCCGGCAGACGGCTGCGGCGACAGGCGCCAAAGGCTGTGCAATCCGGTTGCTCAACGAAAAAACAGGATTTTTCGAATTGTCGGCGGTCCGGGGCCTAAGCCAGGAGTATTTAAAAAAAGGGCCTATTGATGCCAATCATAGTCTGACAGCATGCATAAATGGAGAGATCGTCCAGATCCTGAACACGGCCGAAGATCCGCGGGTTCAGTACCCGGAAGACGCTAAAGCGGAGGGAATTGTATCTATATTGTCTGTCCCTATGGTTATGGTAGACCGTACCATCGGTGTTCTGCGTCTCTATTCCTCTGAGCCGAGAGTATTCACCGAGGATGAGCTTGCATTTGTCTGTGCGCTTTCCGATTTAGGTGTTCTTGCGCTCCACCATGCACGCCGCTACTCGGGTCTGAAAGTTGACCACGACTCTCTCGTCGAAGATTTCCAGGTTTGGTTCGAATCGAGAGGGGACACGCTTCAATAAAATGCCTCAGAAAGACAGTTTGGCCAGCGCATCGTGCTTTCCCGTAAATGACATCCACCCGAGTAATGCCCAATTGTCGTCACTCACTCGAAGCGCCACGCGGGATATTTTCTGGGTTCTTAGAGAGAACATACTGCCTTCGCTAGGGGTGCCACGTTAGACTTCCCATATGAATCTATAGAGCGCAAATATTGGCATTTATATATTTTTGGTTTTAACAGTTTGAAGGGTAACTGTGCCATTATTACCCTCTTGCTTTACGTGAATTTTTCCGCTTAAAATTTTCCGATTTAACCAAATGGAGTGCCTAATAGACTCTTGTGCCAAGAGAAATACAAAAAATCTCTTCCCCTTTTTAGGAGGTAAATTCGATGAGGAGGTTGGCCGAGGGAGGGCACCATATTAGCCTGCATCTCTTGGTTTTATTTTTCCGTTGAATGCGGCATAAAAAATATCTGGCCTCATCCCGATTTTGGACGGAATGTTTCGGTCCGTAGGCAGGGAGACAGGTAATTTCCACGCCGAGGTTTAAAATTCTCAAATGGGGTTTGAAAGAAAAAATCCTCGACGGCTATAGGGGCGTTGCGCCCGTAAGCGGGGATTCGGGGGCATTCCTGAGTTTTGTTATATTTCCGAGTTTGTGGGGGGGGGGTAGGAGGATCCGGAGGCGGGGAGTCCCTTCTTCCTCCACCTTTGAGGAAGCCTATGAGTGAGTACACGAACCATCTTGCCGATGAGACGAGCCCCTACCTTCTTCAGCATTGCCACAACCCGGTGGACTGGTACCCCTGGGGGGAGGAGGCTCTTGCCCGTGCACGCGGGGAAGACAAGCCGATCTTTCTTTCAATTGGCTATTCCGCCTGTCACTGGTGTCACGTGATGGAGCGGGAGAGCTTCGAGAGCAAGGAGGTCGCCGCTGTCCTCAACGAACAATTTATCTCCATCAAAGTGGATCGAGAGGAACGCCCCGATTTGGATGCGATTTACATGGAGGCTGTGCAGATGATAACTGGTCAAGGAGGCTGGCCAATGAGCATGTTTCTGCTGCCGGATCTCAGGCCCTTTTTCGGTGGGACTTACTTTCCTCCTGACGATCGCTATGGTCGGCCGGGATTCAGAAACCTGCTTTTGCGCCTATCTGAGATATACCGGACGCGTCGGGGCGAGCTTGAGGAGAACGCTGGAAATCTAACCGGCTCGATGCAGGAAATGAGTGTCGCATCTCCTTCTGCGGGCGGTCTCACCCAGGAGCTTCTCGCCCGAGCCGCTGATGAGTTGAGCAGCCGATTTGATTCTTCATGGGGTGGTTTCGGCAAGGCCCCAAAATTTCCGCCTTCGATGGCACTCATGCTCCTTCTTCGTGAGTGGCGGCGCGGCGGGGACGTAGAGCATCTCGGAATGGCAGAGTTCACCCTTCAGCGTATGGCCTTGGGTGGAATGTACGATCAGCTCGGCGGAGGTTTTCATCGCTACAGTGTGGATTCTTACTGGCTGGTTCCCCATTTCGAGAAGATGCTCTACGATAATGCACTCCTCGCGCGTATCTATCTCGAGGCCCATCAGGCGACGGGAAGCGCTTTCTACCTCTCGGTAGCTACTAATATCCTCGATTATGTTCTCCGTGAGATGACTTCCCCCGAGGGCGGATTTTATTCGGCCCAGGATGCGGACAGCGAGGGCGAGGAGGGGAAGTATTTCGTTTGGGCCCAGGATGAAGTAGAGACCATCCTCGGGACGGAAGATGCGCGTCTTTTCTGCACTTTCTACGATGTCACGAAAGAGGGAAATTTTGAGGGAAAGAACATCCTTCGAATTCAGAGGGCGCCGCATCAGTTTTGCCAGGAAGAGGGAATTAGCGAGGACGAGCTTCTTGAAGTCCTCGAGCGTAGCCGTCAAAAAATGCTGATAGCTCGCGAAAAGCGGATAAAACCCAGTTTGGACGACAAGGTATTGACCAGCTGGAACGGATTAATGATTGGGTCGATGGCGTTGGCAGGGCGCATCACCGGGGAGGAGCGCTACCTGGAGGCAGGTCGCGGGGCTGCAAGTTTTGTTCTTACCCGTATGCGCAGCGGGCGTGGTCTTTTGCGCACCCACCGGGCTGGGGTGAGCAAGTTGAATGCCTATCTTGACGATTACGCTTTTATGATGATGGGGCTGGTGGATCTTTTTGAGGCCTCTTTTGAGGTCCGGTGGCTCGATGATGCAGAATCCCTATCCCGCGAGGCAATTGATCGATTTTGGGATGATGGTAAGGGCGGTTTTTTCTTTACCTCGAATGATCATGAAGAGCTCATTGTTCGAAAAAAAATATCTCAAGATGGTGCGATACCTTCTGGAAATTCGGTGGCAGCACTGTCCCTGCTTCGCCTGGGAAAGCTAACAGGGAGTGATTTTTTGAGTGACCGGGGGGCGGAAACGATCCGTGCGTTTGGGCAAATTTTGGATCGGGCTCCCGCCGCTTTCCACATGATGCTCGTTGCGCTGGATTTTTATCTTGACGAGCCTATGGAAATTGCAGTTGTCGGAGACCCAGATGCAGAGGATACTCAGGCGGCGCTCCGGGCAGTAAATGCGGAATTTGTCCCGAACAAAGTGCTCGCCTTCCGGTCTTCATCGGGACGTGACGATTTGGGAAAAAAGGTTCCGTTGCTCGAAGGGAAGACTTTGGTTAATGGGGGGGCAGCAACATATCTTTGCCGGAATTACGCATGCGATCTTCCGATAACGGATGCCGCGGAGGTGACGGAGCGTCTACGGCCGGCGCCGAAGAGGGAGTGAGAGGGAAAATCAACCCACGCGGACGAGGAATGCCTCGTATCCCTTTTCCTGCAGGAAGAGCGTGAGGTCAGTAGCGGGGCGGCGGGTCCTGAAGCCATCGAGCTGGACGCGGTATTGGGCAGCGCTTCCATGCCAACCCCGGATGATGCGTGTTCTTGGTGCACGGTCTCGCAGATGTATGGAAAATGTTTTTGCATCGTTCCGATTGTCAAAACCACCCACCAGAACTAACCACCGAATGGCTTTTTTTTGCGGAACCCGGAGGGGAATGAGGCGGACGGGGGCCACGCCCTTAGAGAGCATGCTGAGCTGGTCAGCGGCTCCCCTGGATAGATCGATGACACGGCCCTTCACGAAGGGGCCGCGGTCGTTGATCCGGACGTCTACGAAATTACCATTATCCAGACGTTCCACTCGGACTCTGGAGTTAAAGGGCAGGGTGCGGTGTGCTGCCGTGACGCCGTGCATGTTGTAGACCTCTCCGTTCGAAGTTTTTCGGCCGTGGTAGGGATTTCCATACCAGGAGGCCACTCCTCGCAAGTCACCCCGAGGAACGGGTGCAAAGACTTTTGTCGGAGGTAGATCTGGCGTGGAAGCGCAACCGCTCAAAATGATTAGAAACGCAGCTGCCAAAGAGGTGCGCAGAAACCTCCCTGGAGGGGAGGATGTGCCGGCCTGAAAATAGAGGGACATGTTTTTTCACTGTGCTATGCGGGCGGGGGTGAGGCGGTACTTAGGCGGAGAGCGTTAATTAACGCAAGGATCCTCCAGCCGGATAAGTCGGGTGAGAACTTTCCCCAAATGGTCGAGGATTATCAAGGGAATGGTGAAGAAGATCATTTCAGAAAGCTGCTCCTTGTGGGTTCACATAAGGCCTTGCATTTTCCCATCACCATCCATTTCCTTTTTATTACCTCCAGCCTGAAATTTAGCACCTTAAGCTTGCAATGGAAACTGATCAATGGAATTCAAAATGTGTTAGCGATCCATGAAAGTAAGAATGGGATAAAAAGGAAGTTGAAATTCTCTTTTTTGAACTTTGGCCCGAGATATTTTCCCTTGAACGATTTGTGTTTCCTTCAGGGAACTTTAATTTTTTCAGGTGAGATGTCTTATAAAAGACGAGATTTAGAATATCCGCTAAGCGGCTAATTTTTCTGAAATTTTAATTTTGGGGAGATGAAAAAATGGTCCGAGTCTCGTTGATCGAGGCCTCCGATGCCGAGGCAAGTGCCAAAAGGGTAATGGGAAATCTTCAGAAACAATTTGGAGTCGTGATCGATCCGGTCAAGGCATTAGCTCACAGGCCAGAGTTCCTTCGCTCTCTGCTGAGCCTTACAACAGTTGCTGATGGGCCTGGCGATATCGATACGGGCTTTAAGGAGGTGTTAAACATCCGGGCATCGGTATTGAATGGATGTGAATTTTGCACCGAGATGCATTCGAAGATGGCAGGAATGCATAAGGTGGCTTCTGAAAAAATTGAGGGGGCAAGGGAAGGTTCATCCAGTGGAGAATTTGATGAGCAGGAAAAGGCGGCTCTTATCCTTTGTGAGGAGAGTACCTGCGGCGTGAAGGTCTCGGACGCCTCATTCGAGAATGCGCGGAAACACTATTCCGAGGCCGAAATCGTTGAGCTCCTGGGTGTCATTTCGGTAATTAACATGTGGAATCGTCTGATCGTGGGACTCGGGTTCTAGTGCGAATTTCTTTCCAATCTACTTAGTTCACCGTGGCGCCCTTGCCCATTCGACGAAGACCTTTTCCGTAGATTCCCTTTCTCCCTCTGAAAGGCGCTTATGGCCTCGAGATAACGTTTTCAGCGGTTTACATGCCGAATAGAATAAAACCCCCGGTCGCTACCACAAAATTGGGAAATCTCTGCATACTAGTTCTTCCTTTGGTCGAAGATGGGCACTATATCCAGTAAATTCAATATTTTACGGGGAATTCGTTGGGGAGGTTTTCAGTTTTGTTCAAAATTTAATTTGAGACCCTTCTGCGATTTTTGAATAGAGTAGTTCGTTACTTGTTAAGTAAGATTTATTTCTTGCACTTGAACGTCAAATTTCCTCATTCTCCTTCCCCAGGCGGGAGTGAGGCGAAGTTGTTTCCCATCTTAATCACGGCTTCTCTTCCTCCATGTCGTTCGACGAGTGCAGCCTGGTCCGCTTTGGCTTGGCGATCTACCGCCTCGAGGTCGGTAATGGTCCGAAGGCGTGTTTCCAGATCTCGAAGGATTCCTTGGTGCGAAGGTTTTCGAGAGAGGTCGTTTAATTCTTCAGGGTCGGATTTGAGATTAAATAGTTCTGGCTGATAGTTCGTGTAGTGAATGTATTTAAATTTTCCCCGCCGCAGCATGAACAATCCTGTAATGGCGCCCAGTGCGTGAAACTCGCTGAATATTTCGCGATGCGGATTGTCTGGAGAGTTGGCGGACTCGAAGAGGGAGATTCCGGGTAAGTCCCTGTCTTCTCTTTCTGGTTCGATCCCAGTGCCTTGCAAGATGGTTGGAAAGAGATCGACGAGAGATACGGGAGTGGCAGAGGATTTTCCGGCAGGGATGTCAGGTCCTGAAACGATTGTCGGAATTGCCACGGATTCTTCGTACATGGTTGATTTTCCCCAAAGGCCCCTGGCGCCAAGATTGTCCCCGTGATCGCTGGCAAAGATGATCCTTGTAGAATCCTTGAGCCCTGCCTCGGTAAGGGCGCCTAAAATTTTTCCCACATTCGAATCCGCAAATGAGCACATCCCAAGATAAGAGGCGATGGCAACCCGCTTTTTTTCTTCATTAAAATACACCTCGTAAGGAGCGCACTCGTGCAGGCTCTTTATCCAAGGATGCCACGTGTTTGTGCCTGAAGCGTGCTCTTTGGGTAGAGAAATTTCATCGAGTGGGTACATTTCGTAATACTCGGGTGGGGCGATAAGGGGGAAATGGGGACAGGTTAGAGAAACGAAGAACGCCCATGGGCGTTGATTGTTTGGCGCCTCCTCTCTCAGCCATTGGCAGGCCAGTTCGGTGACCTCACGGTCGTATTTGATGTAGCTCGATTCGCCGGGGCCAATTTCGTCCGACATTCTTTCATTGTTCAGTCTAACGGGCAGACCAAGGTTATCTCGTACAGAGGAGAAAATATCTCCAATCCCTTTGTTCGGTGCGTGGAGCGGAATAATTTGTTCGTCAAATCCCGTGGGCAGATCAGAATTCCTGTAATGAAGTTTTCCTGCCGCAACGGTGCGGGTTCCAGCACTTTGAAGGCGGTGACCCCAGCTCAAATTGCGCCCCTCGTAGGGAAATGCGTTGTCCCATGCCCCGATTTCATGGACATAGCGCCCGGTCGCAAAGCTGGCGCGAGAAGGGATGCAGATGGGGCAATTCGTGTAGGCATCCTCGAATCGGGTGCCCGAGGCTGCGAGGCCGTCGATATTCGGTGTTTTGGCCAGCGGATGTCCGTAGCACCCAAGCGCTTTTTGGGTATGTTCATCGTCCATGATGAGAAGCAGGTTTGATGGATTCATGGCCAATATATTTTTGGGGCGATGCCCGGCTTCCGAGAAGCCCTAACCCTCGTTTCCAGGAAGCCGGAGCCGGAGCCTTTCCACTGGCTGGCCTTTGGTAAGGTGCTCTTCAACGATTTCGGGAACGTCCTCGGCTTTGACGCCCTGGTACCAAATGCCCTCAGGATAAACAACCAGGGAGGGACCCAGAGTGCAGGGACCTAGACAGGTGGTGCCCCCAACGGCGGTGTCGGCGGCCAGTTCGCTGGTTTGAACAGCCTCCCCAAGAGCCTGGAGAACCTCGACGCTCCCTTTTGTTTGGCAACAGCCCATAGGGTGGCCAGGTGGCCGTTGGTTGATGCAGACGAATACATGGCGTTTGATATGTTCCATAGAATACCTTCTTGGTTAAGGAGCGTATTTCCGGTTAACGGAATTAGCGGTCCGGTGATGAGAAAATTAAGTGAAAATAAAATCTTCCTCGGCAATTCCCCTGAAACTGAAGAGGGTGCTACCATCTTCGGGATGACTTCGCCATGCGCAGATGATACCTTCGAGGAGTCCGAAGTCAAGATCGTTCACTCCTGAGGCCGAACTGCTTTGCTGGATTTTCAAACCCTGAAATATTCACTCTATGCAGAGTAAACTTTCCCTTTTCCCTCGTCTCAAGCGAATTCGTCTCACGGGTGGCCCCACGCTCATCTGCCTTCCCGAGCCCTCGTCGTCAACGGTCTCAATGCAGATATGGCTTCCGGCGGGTTCTTCGTCTGAGAAGCAAGGGGAACATGGTCTTGCGCATTTTCTTGAACACATGGTTTTTAAGGGTTCTCGAAATCTGGGGGTGGGTGAGCTGGCTTCCCGCGTGGAAGGAGCAGGTGGCGACATCAATGCCTACACGATGAGTGACGCGGCCTATTACTACCTTACCTGTCTCCCTGAATCTGCCGAGTCTTGCCTAGAATCCCTGGCTGATGCCGTTTGGTGGCCCCGCCTAGCTCAACGCGAAATGGATCGGGAGCGAGGTGTCATCCTCGCCGAAATTGACCGCTCCATGGATCAGCCCGAGCAGCTTCTCCAGTATCATTTATTCCATCATGCCTACGGAAAAAACCATCCTTATGGACATTCCATCATGGGATCGCGCAGGTCGGTGAGCCGGTTCGCTAGCCGGGACCTTAGGCGGTTTCATCGGCGGCGGTACGACCCATCCATGAGTGTAGTTGTCATTTCGGGGAACATGCCGAGCCAAATGGCCGCGCGAGTTTTAAAGAAAAAATTCCGTACTGAAATTCAAAATGGAAATCACCGCCCTAGAGAAAAGAAGCTGATTGATACTCCAAAACTCGCCCCTCGTTTCAGTGCCCCTCGGGCTTTTTCCTTGAGGGGGCGCTCGGGGCTTTCACATCTTGAAATCGCCTTCACGATTCCTTCCTTCCGGCACAAAGATGCCCCGGCTCTCGATATTCTTGTGATGATACTGGGGATGGGCGAGAGTTCGAGGCTGTATCAAGACTTATGTGTTGAAACTTCTTTGATGTACGAAGTGTCTGCGGAAAATTTCTTTTCCTTAGGGGATGGTCTCTTATTCCTGGGCGGGACTTCTGAGCCCAGCACTATGGTTGATTCAATCGAAAAAATTCTCCGGGTGGGAAAAGGAATTGCAGGTGATTTTCCACCCACGGCGGATGAGATGCATCGTGCCCATCTTAATTTCATGTCCGATCTCGAATTTCGAAGGGAGAGCATGGGCAGCTATGCTCGGATGGCTGGTTATGCACAGCTTCTAGCGGGCAGCATCCGGTTCTTGGAGGATTATTTGAATTGCCTCCTCCAAGTTTCCCCGAGCGATGTGCGCCGCGTCGCCAGGCGGTATTTCCGTCCGGAATCCATCACTGCGGGCTGTCTGATTCCGCGCCAATCGGGTGATTGGATCGATGCGCGCAAAATGAAGAGAGCGATTGGAAGGGCATTTTCGGTTCCTGATGATGAGATGGAAAAAAAGATCTGCCAGGGGCCGGCGGATACTGATGGAGCTTCTCCGAAAGTCAAACTATCTGTGCCAAAAAGAAAAGTCTCTCGAAGCTACAAAAAAGTTTTCGAATCCTCTCTTCCCGGCGGTGCACGCCTGGTGGCGCTTCCGGGGGGGTCGGCCCGCGTGTTTGCCATCAGGGCGATTGGGTTAGGGGGGCAGCGATTGGAGGATGAAAAATATCCTGGTCTCCATAATTTAATGAGCAGTGTCGTTGCCCGAGCCACCTGTTCGATGGACTCCGGCGAATTGATAGAGCGGATCGAGGGTCTGGGTGCAGGGCTTGAAGGTTTTTCCGGTAGGAACAGTATCGGTCTTTCCGCTTCTTCCCTCTCGCTAGCTGCGGACGAGGTGATGAAATTATTTATAGATGTTTTGACGGAGCCGGCCTTTTCCTCGAGCGATATTTCCCAAGTTCTCCGAGAAATTGATGCGGAGCGGCGCAGCGATATGGACGATCTGGGACATCTTTCCCGCATTCGGGGGATGGCGCTCCTCTACGGTGTGCATCCGTTTGGCCGCCATCCGTTGGGCCATTTGCGCCGACTCTCTCGTGTCGAGCCCCGCACTCTTCGTCGGGCGTGGCAGCGATGGATGGCTCCCCGGAATTTAGTTTTTGGAGTGGCGGGGGATTTTGATCCGGGCGAAGTGCGCTGGAAGTTGTGTCGCCTGTTAAAAAAATGGGCGGCCCAAGCACCCTCATCGCGGTTACCGCACTCGCCCGTTCTCCCCATTCCTCCTATGCGGGGTCGGAAGCGGCGCTATACGGTCGAGGGCGCCGCCCAAAGCCATATTCAACTTTCGTATCTGGGCGCAAATTTTTATGATTTGCGCCGTTATGCACTCTCGATATTGACCGCAGCCCTGGGCAGCCAGGGGGGGGGTCTTTTCTGGGAGCTTCGGGAGAAGCGGGGACTCGCCTATTCGGTCTACGCATCTTCCGAAGAGGCTCTCGATCCCGGCCCAGTATCGTTCTATGCAGCTACCGCACCCGATGCCGAAGAGGAGGCACTAGAAATTCTATTCTGTGAACTTGATCGTGTGCGGAAAACTGGACTGGGGGAAGATGAGTTGGAGCGGGCTAAGGCGTTCCTCGTTGGGGAGCATTTGCGCACTCTCCAACGGGCGGGAGCACGCGCGTCCGACCTCGCGTTTGATACGCTCTATTCCCTTAAGCGGGAGGGCCCGGAGGAATTTAAAAAGTCTATTCTTGCAGTGAGCGCCAGGGACATAGTTGAGGCTGCTCGGCATTTCCTTGCTCCCGGGAAAGGTGCCCTTGTTTGCATTGGTCCTCCCCTCAAGCGCCGGGGAAAGAAGAGGCAGCCCGCAAATGAATAAAACTGGCATGAAAGGAAGAGGAGCATCCATCAGCGGTGCCGCGCCGGGGGGGGGGTGATATTTTTTAGGTGCCTCCCAGGAAAAGGATGGTTGACCTTATCCTTTCGAACTGATCACGTTTTTTATGGGCCGATTTTTTTTAGCAGGCGCTTTAAGTGCTGACGTTTGCGTGTCAAGTATTTTTTCTTTTGTAAATTTTTTTCACCTTTAATCTCGCGGGTCAATTCATCAATCTCGCGGTGCAACTCTGCAGCCGATTGCGCTTTGCGCGGGATGAGGCGGAGGGTTCGTAGGCCAGAGCCCCGGGTTTGCGGTTTGAGGATAGGTGTCAAGTGGTCGGAATTTATATTGGCCTCGTAGTTCGGAGCGCGGCTCTCAGGGGGAGAAGCAGCAGTGGACCGCTTTGGCGGAGCGTCCACTGCGAAGGGCTTTTTCGCGAGCGTGCTAGAAATGGAATTAATTGTTTTGGTTACGAGAGACCTGGCAGCGCTATAGGTGGCCGAGGCGGCATTCTGGGTACGTTTCCAAATACGTTTAGGAAGTTCGGCGGACGATCCCCCTGCGCATCCTGCAACGAGGAAACCGAGGGCGGCCGCTACGAAAAATCGCAAAACGGTTCGGTGCATATTTATTCCCGTACGGCGGGCGGGAAGATTTGGATACGCTACTATACTGCAGTCCTTGCAAATCTACCCTCTTCAGTCGGGTGCTTTAAATCCCCCAGGGAGTGGGACGCTTTTTCGATAAGTGGGTACAGGGATTTCGGATCGATTCCGCTGACACTCACGCCATCGTAGCGCCTGCATAAATTGCCCAAATGGATTTTATCTGCCCGGTCTTCTTTGTTAAAGACATGCAGGATGGGAGTATCCTTTAGACCAATTTCACCCAGCAGTTTTTCCACGGCAGCTAGTTTATCTTCACAATCTGGATCTGAGGCGTCGATGACGTGTAAGAGAAGATCGGCGTCGTGTAATTCTTCGAGTGTAGACTTAAATGCCCCGACCAGTTCTTTTGGAAGGTCGTGAATAAATCCGACGGTATCGGTGATCAAGACCTCCTGGTCGCGCGGCAACTGGAGCCTTCGGCTCGACGTATCGAGGGTAGCAAACAGCTGATTTGCAACTAATACTTTGCTATGCGTCAGGGCATTGAGCAAGGTGGATTTTCCCGCGTTGGTGTAGCCCACGAACGAAAGGATGGGTACCTCGCGGCGGTTTCGAAGCCGCCTCCCCTGGAGGCGCTTTTGTTGAAGCTGGGAGAGTTCGCGCTCCAGGCGGCGTATACGCTCGTTGGCGCGCCGTCGGGAGACTTCAAGTTTGGTTTCTCCGGGGCCGCGCCCGCCGATACCGCCCGTCAGGCGGCTCATCGCCGTATGTTTTTCAGAAAGGCGTGGGAGCATGTAACGGAGCTGCGCGAGTTCAACCTGAAGTTTCCCGACACGGCTGCTCGCCCGTTGGGCGAAGATATCAAGAATGATTTGGGTTCGGTCCAGAATTTTCAGATCAGTAAATTCCGCGAGGTTCCGAACCTGGGCCGGGGAAAGTTCCTGGGCGAATATGAGAGCCTCGGCACCCGATTGCACCGAGCGCATTAAAATATCTTCCAGCCTACCACGGCCGATCACGAAACGGGGATCGGCGGATTTTCTGCGCTGTACCGCCCTGCCACAGGGGATGAACCCCGCCCCTTGGACGAGGGTCTCTAGTTCCACAAGTTCGGCTTTGACTGAGCGGCCATTTTGGCTTCCTGTGTCGATGAGGACGAGGAGGGCACGTTCGCCTTTTTTGAATTCGCTCGAATTGCGCTGGATACGGGAGAATTCATCCTCTAAAGAAGAAATCAAGGCCGTGATGTCCAATTGGAGCCGGGTCAAATCGGAAAATGTGAATTTCTCCCACGGAGGTTTCAGGTTCTCCTTGGCGGAAGGGTCCGCAGGATCATCCTCTTGGTTGGAGGCGGGGAGGATATGGGCTACATGGACACGACCCGGCTCTCCCCCGTCCAGGGTTTCAATGGCGGCCATGGCGTCCAGGCGCAGAAGCGCTAAATCTGTGAGGTCCTCATGAGAAAGAGGGGCCGGTTGCAGGTGGGTGTGGATGCATCTCAAGCCGCGCAGCCTAGAGGTCCCGGCGCGGACACGCCCTAGTTCGGGAATTTCGATTCCGCGTGCGTCTCCTACAATGACGTTGCGCACCGTGCCCTGGCGATCTACAAGGAGCCCAATTTGGCGGGAAATTTCGCAGGATAGCGCACCAAGCTCTCTTCCAAGGTCGAGGTGAATTAGCTGGCGAGGAGGAATTTTTCGGCGGTAGAGTCGCTCAAGAGAACGAATTTGCTTAGATTTAAGACCTTTCAGCTGGCCAAACAATTTGGCGATGGGACTGCTCCCCTTTCTGGTATTACTAGGTAAATGCACCGGGTACTGGAACTGATAGTAATGGGACCCTTAGGTGACCGCAAGTCCGCAAGACTCTCCCTCTGACGGAATTTATAAGTTTGACACGCGTTGGCCCGTAAAATAGAGTGCGGAGCCTTTTAGGCGAGAGGGTTTTATTTCAACGGCTTTGGACATAGCACCCACCGATGAGATCTGGAGGAGTTCATGATTCAGGAACGGGATTCCCGGCTTTTTCAGGTTGAGGATACCATCCGCCGGCTTCTCCGACGAAAGGCGGAAACTCATCTTGGAAATGCTCTTGAAAAACTCCACGCGGCGGAGGCGGCCCAAGTGTTCCAAAATCTGGAGCCCGAGGAGCTTCAAAGAGCCTTCCACGTCATCCAGGATATTGAGCGCCGTGCCGAAGTTCTTGCCGAGTGTGATCAGCACATTGTCCATGCGTTGCTGAATCCGATGGCGAACGAGGAAGTGGTCATCATTCTCAAGCAAATCGGCAGTGACGATGCTCGCCATCTCCTCGATGCCCTTTCTGAGCAGCGCGCCACAGAAGTCCTCGAACTGTTAGATATCGGCGATTCATTTGTCATCGAAGATATCATGGCCTATGCCCCCGATACGGCGGGGAGCATTATGTCTGATTCGTTTGTGGCGTATTTCGAAGGAACCACTGTGGAGCAGGCAATCGCCGAGGTCCGCAAGGCAAATGAGGCCGAATACGTTTTTTATGTATATGTGCTGGATGAGGAACGCCACTTGAGAGGTGTGATTAGTCTAAGGCAGCTCCTGCTCGCGGGTCCCGAGAAGCGCTTGAGGGATGTCATGACGACGAATGTTTGGAGTGTGAATGTGCATGCCGATCAGGAAGACGTAGCTCGGCTTGTATCCAGATACAATATTCTGGCAATTCCAGTAGTGGACAATCCAGGAAATTTGATTGGGATTGTCACTGTCGATGACGTTATAGATGTTCTGCGCGATGAGGCTACCGAGGACATTCTTAAGATGGCAGGTACACACGCTGAGGAAATCACGAACCTCTCGGCCGGGAGAATGGCATGGGTCCGGTTCCCTTGGCTTTTTGTGAGTTGGGTAGGTGGAATTGGTGCAGCTTGGTTGATCGGCAGCTTCAGGGAAGAATTAAGCAAGGTCATCGCTCTTGCTGCCTTCATGCCGGTCATTATTGGCATGGCAGGAAATGTGGGAACCCAGAGCGCGACGATTATTGTTCGTGGATTGGCAACAGGACGAATCAGTCCGAACGCCTGGCTTCGCGTAGTTTCCAAGCAGCTGATTGTGGGTGTAATTCTCGGGGGTGCCTACGGCCTTCTCCTTGGGGTCATGACATTGTTCCAGTTCCAGTCGATGGCTATGCTCGGTCTCGTGGTCGCCCTCTCTATTGCCTCCTCGATGGTTCTAGCGGCGATGCTCTCCTCGGTCTTCCCGCTCCTTCTTCACCGGTTCCGATTTGACCCGGCAGTTGCGACCGGACCAATTGTAACGACGGGCGTGGATATAATCGGAATTCTTGTATATTTTTCCATCGCCCGGTTCTTACTCCTGTAGCCGTTGAAGCAAGAGTATTCCATGCCGCTTTCTTCCCGGGTCCGGGTACGCTATGCCGAGACGGATCAGATGGGTCTGGTTCATCATTCCGTTTATTTCGTCTGGTTCGAACATTTGCGGACCGAGTATTTTCGGGAGTTGGGAATTCCCTACGGAGTGTTGGAAGAGGACGGCGTATTCTTCCCCGTTATTGAGAGTGGTTGCCACTATTTGGATGGTGCCCGCTATGATGGGGAAGTTGTCATCACGGGCTGGTTTCGCGAGCCTAAAGGCGCCCGAGTGCGGATTGACTATCGTGTAGAGCAAGAAGGTCGAAATCTCGCTGAGGGCTTTACCGTTCACGCGCGGACAGATGTTGCTGGGCGTCCGGGTCGGATTCCTCCCGAGATTCTAAAAAAGATAAGAGCTGCTTCTTCGCCCGCCTCTGAGGGACCCGACAAATATCCGTAGCCCGCGAATGGCTCGATTTGCCTTGACGGCAAGGCATGGGTCGATGAAAATTTTGGGTATCGGTGGATCGATTAATTCCATGGAGATATGAATGCTCGGTGCGTACGAACCCGGTGATTACGAATCCAAATGGCAGGAGGTTTGGGAGCGCAAAGGAATTTTCCAGGCCCTCGACAGTCCGGGAGACAAAACCACTTACTACTGCTTGATGATGTTTCCCTATCCATCAGGCGATCTTCATATGGGACATGCGTGCAATTACACCATGGGGGACGCAATCAGCCGATACCACACCATGTGCGGCCATGCTGTGCTGCATCCTATGGGTTGGGACGCCCTGGGCCTTCCGGCTGAAAACGCCGCCATCCAGGCTGGGAGCCACCCGGCCACATGGACTCAGCGCAACATCGACAACATGCGGCGCCAGCTCCGTCTTGCCGGTCTCTCCTACGACTGGGGCCGAGAAATCTCCACCGCCCATCCGGGATATTACCGCTGGACCCAATGGCTTTTTCTCCAAATGTACGAGCGTGGCCTCGCCTTTAAGCGGGAATCCCTCGTTAACTGGGATCCGGTGGACGAAACAGTCCTTGCCAACGAGCAAATACATGACGGAATCGCATGGCGCAGCGGCGCAAACGTCGAAAAACGCTGGCTCAATCAGTGGTTTCTTAAAATCACAGACTATGCCCAGCGCCTCCTAGACGATTTAGATGCCCTGGACGGGTGGCCTGAACATGTGAAACAGCAGCAGCGCAACTGGCTTGGCCGAAGTGAGGGAGCCCGCATTGATTTTAAGCTTGAATCGACTGGTGAAACTCTATCGGTTTTCACCACCCGGCCGGACACCGTCTACGGAGTCACCTTCATGGTATGCGCACCTGAGCATCCCATAATTGACCGCCTCTTGGAGGGGAATCCAAATGGTGCAAATATTCGCGCAGCTGTCTCTGCTATGCAGTCTCAGACTACCGCTGAGCGAATGAGTGAGGAGAAAGAAAAAAACGGTGTAGATACTGGCCACTTTGTCATTAATCCCGTTAACGACGCCCGTGTGCGGTTCCTCATCGCTGACTATGCGCTCATGGAATACGGGACAGGAATTGTAATGGGGGTTCCAGCCCACGATCAGCGCGATTTCGTCTTCGCGCGAAAATATGACATTCCAGTGAAAGTGGTCATTCAACACCCAGAGGGCGGCCTGCATGGAGATACCATGACCGAGGCCTATCTAGAAGACGGTGTCATGGAGGGTTCGGGCCCTTTTAATGGCCAGCCCAATAGCCAAGCCTACTCGAAAATGATTGAATATTTTAATGGTCAGGGTTTCGGCGAGCGCACGGTCAACTGGCGTCTTCGAGACTGGCTCATTTCGCGTCAAAGATACTGGGGCGTCCCTATACCAGTTCTCTATGAGGGGGACGGCGCGATCACACCCGTGCCCGTGGAACAACTTCCTGTGATGCATCCGCGTGATGTCGAATTTACCGGAAGGGGTGGAAACCCTTTGGCTCAGAGCGCAGAATTCATGAATGCCATCAGCCCGAACACGGGCAAGCCCGCGCGCCGTGAGACCGATACGATGGACACCTTCGTGGACTCATCGTGGTATTATCTGCGGTTCGTTTCTCCAAGAAATGAGGGTGCCATTTTTGACTCACGCGCTGTCAACAAATGGCTGCCTGTAAAGCAATATATCGGAGGTGCCGAGCATGCCGTCATGCATCTTCTTTATTCGCGGTTTTTCACCAAGGTCCTTTATGATATGGGACAAGTCGCCTTCGAAGAGCCTTTCGAAAATCTTTTCACCCAAGGGATGGTTTGCCGAACGGCCTACCGTGTTTCTGCTGCGAAAGGAAACGTTTGGGTGCCTTACTGTGATGTGGATGAGAAAAATTTAATTGTCACGCGGAACGGCCCTGAGGGCAGCCGTTATAAGGCGGGTGATCGGGTAGCTGGTGACATGGCTGTGATGAGCAAGAGCAAGCTCAACGGCGTCTCTATTGAAGAGTGTACGGGGCGCTACGGCGCGGACGCGGGCCGCCTCTATACCCTGTTCATAGGCCCTCCTGAGCGTGACAAGGAATGGCGAGACGATGGCCTCATCGGTGTGCACCGCTTCTTGCAGCGGCTATGGGCCACCTTTCAGGAGCGGCTAGAGTCCTGGAAGGCTGCGAAAACGTTTTCGGGCGAGGCGTCTTCGCTTTCCCCTTCGGGTCGAAAGCTCCGGCGGGATGCCCACTTTACTCTTCAGCAGGTGTGTGAGGTCTACAGGAAATCATTTTCATTCAATACAGCCATCGCACGGCTCATGGAGCTTTCGACCTCCCTCCGCGCCGCGGCGAAAGCCGAGGCGACGGTCCAGCGAGAGGCAGCTGAGATTCTCCTTTTGTGTATTGCTCCTATGGCTCCGCATGTAGCTGAGGAGCTGTGGGCCGCGCTAGGAGGCGGTTCGGGCCACGGCAGCATCTTCCGGGAGAGCTGGCCCGCATTTGATGAGAGAGCCATTTCCGTGGAGGAAAAAGAGTTCGCCGTTCAGATTAATGGGAAGTCCCGGCGCGCGTTCATGGCCCTGCCTGAAACTGGGAAGGAAGAACTCCTCGAAAAGGCGCGTTGCGCGGCGGCAGATTATATCGAGGGCAAGGAAATCGTTAAAGAGATCGTTGTCCCGGGCAGACTTGTTAATATTGTAGTGAAAGGATAGCCGTGCGATTTTCTTTCTTTATGATGCCGATTCATCAACCCGCAGAGCATCCAACGCTCGCATTCGATCGGGATATCTCGTTAATCGAATTTACCGACGCGCTGGATTTTGATGAGTTTTTTATCGGAGAACACCATTCAGGCGGATGGGAGAACATGCCCGCGCCGGAGATGGCCCTGGCCAAGGCATCGGCGCGTGCACACAGAATTCGTCTGGGGACATCGGTCATTGGCCTCCCGTTTCATCATCCGTTCCACGTCGCTGAGCGCATGGCTTTCCTCGATCACTTGACGCGGGGTCGAGCTATCTTGGGTGTCGGTCCGAGTAACCTTGTCACCGACAAGAAGCTCTTTCAGGTTCCCCCTGACTTGACCCACGAAATGATGGTGGAATCAGTGGACATCATCGTCCGTCTGCTCGAATCAGAGGAGCCCATCGACTACGAGGGACGCTTCTGGTCCCTGCGTGATATGCGCCTCCAGTTTCGCTCCTATCAGCAGCCCCGTATGCCGCTTGCCATTGCCACTTCCGGTAGCCGGAAAGGACTAGAGCTTGCGGGCAAATACGGGATGATCCTCATGTCGATGGCGGGGAAAAATCGCGGTCAGAACCCCTCTCACGCTGAGCAGTGGACTATCCTCGAACAGACAGCTGCCGAAAATGGGATCCAGGCTTCGCGTGAAAATTGGCGGATGGCCACCAGTGTCTATCTTGCCGAAACGCGTGAGGAGGCTTGGGCCGATGTCGAGGAAGGCATTATGCGCGAGACCGAATATTTTTGGACAATCGGTGTCCGGGCGCAATACGAGGAGTACCCTGGGCAGCCCTTCAGCGAGGTAACTCCCCGGAGCGCTGCCGACCGCCGGAACTGGATCATTGGAACCCCGGACGACGCCATCGCTGCCATCGAGCGAATGCAGGAAGAAACGGGGGGCTTCGGCGGCCTGATGCTCACCACCCATGAATGGACAAGCCCCGAGAAAACTCGTCGTTCGCTCGAACTCTTTGCCCGCCACGTTATGCCCCACTTCAAAGGGTTCACCCGCGGTTTCCATGACGAATGGCGCCGCCTCAAGGAGCAGGTAGCCAGTGGTGGTGTTCCCCTCAATACCGGGGGTCTCTCGACCAACATCGACACGGGAGAGAAGCCGTTCATTGGAAAAAATTAAAATCCTCTTTTAATGCACACGATACTCCAGTAATTCTTCAAAAAGGTTTTTGATCTCTAATTCCTGCTCTTTGGTATTAGAAAATTTTCGCTTTCGGGAATCTTTGCAAAATCACTGGAAGAGCAGCTGGCTGGCCACATGTTATTCGGGCACAGGTGGGAAAGAAAACTCCATGATGGCTCTTTCTGGCGGCATCCCCTGGTTTGTTTCAAAATTTCTGAACCGAGGATGTGCTTTCCCCTGAGTCATCCCTAGTAAGATAGAAAAAGCGGCCAGTCATGCTAGAATCACCTCCACCGACTTTGGAATCTATAAGGATAAATTTCTCAGGGAATGGGTCCCGGTATCTTCCATGGGAGGATGGATATGGGCTGCAATGTGAATAGATTGGGACACTTGGGCATCCAGGTCAGCGACATGGATCGCTCCCTTAAATTCTATCGCGAAGTCATCGGGCTCAAGCTAACCGGTAGGTGGGGTCCCCCTGATTTCCCAGGAGAAATCTGCTTCATGCGGATCGACCAAATGCACCACAACGTTGTTCTCTTCGGGTTGCCCGAGGGTTCGGACCCCGACTCTCTTTCGACGGGGATCGATACGACAGAGCGTAAGGATGTGGGGCTCAACCACGTGGCCTTTCAGGTGGATAGCCGCGAGGATTGGCTCAACGCCCTCGCCCACGTGCGTTCGTGCGGAATTGAACTCGTATCGGGTCCTTACGTCCACGGCCACGAGGCGCAGGATGAGAAAGGATTTGTCGGGGGAAGCGGGAGCCATGCCTTTTACTTCCTCGATCCGGACGGGAACCGTATTGAAATTTATACTTGGATGATGAGTGTTACCAAGGCAAGTGCTGCCGCTCCCGAACCCGATTTGTAGAGTGCTCTCCGTTCGGCAATTAGAAAAAAGGTCATTTCATGAGTGAACCTTTTCAGCGCGTCGTGGCAGCAACCTCTCTTCGTAAATTTGTTGAATCTATTTTTATTGCCAGTGGATGCGAAGCTGAATCTGCAAGCCATGCGACTGAAGTGCTTTGGGAGGCGGAGCTTCGAGGCTACGCAACTCACGGCTTGATTCGCCTGCCTAACATGGTTCATAGAATTCAAAGTGAGATGATCAACGCTCGCCCCCGTATCCGAATCACAAAGGAGCGGGCGGGAACTACCTTGTTGGATGCAGATCGCGCGCTGGGGCCGGTGGGCGCTATTTTTGGGGCGGATCTGGCGATTCGTAAGGCGAAGCAGTCCGGCTGCTGTGCGGTGGGTGTCCTGAATGGTAACCACATTTGCATGGCGGGCTACTATGCCGAACGGATCGCCCGCGCGGGCTGTGTGGGAATTGTCACAACAGTAACGGCTCCGCTCGCGCACGTGCTGGGCGGGATGGAGCGTCTGCTCGGGACGAACCCCTA
>Ga0315336_1000986_pt1 | contig 62435 bp, 51 predicted proteins | sample ASW5metaG_FD_204512 | JGI IMG/M metagenome (GOLD analysis project Ga0315336, IMG submission 204512) | Ammonia-oxidizing marine archaeal communities from Monterey Bay, California, United States - ASW #5 | ecosystem: Environmental > Aquatic > Marine > Intertidal zone | place: USA: California... | reverse complement strand
TGGCCCCGTCCGACAAGTCGTACACGAAGTTCTCGCCAAGGGCGCCAAGCAAGCGACGAACTCAAAAAAGAAAAGAATGAGCACAATTTCGATCGATGTGCCTTCACAATTTGCTCGCCGCAACTTGAAACACAACGCCGATCTGTTGCGAAGACACGTCGAGATTCAAAGCGCCATCTCGTCGGACGACGCCGAAAGCCGTTCCGCGCAGGGTGAGTCGCTCGATCTGGACGAATTGGACATCATCGACGTCGATTCTGATGACGCCGACATAGCCAGCCGCGCGCAGTTGCATGCAAAAAACCGTGAACCGTCGATCGATGACCGGACGCGATTCGCCCGAGCGCGGTGGTATCGCCCTAGGGGCTCGGCAGCACGGCGATCTCGTTTCGCACGTCCGTTATCCCCGGTTCGAACAGGACCAACGCCTCAGCCATCCGCTTTGCACGATTCGAGCCAACCGAACCGGTCAGATGGGCGGTCGTCCCATTCAGACGCACCGAAATCGAGCCACCAGATGCAAATGTGGGACTCCGACGCGTTAGACGATCAAGTGATCTCTGAATCGTCGTGGGCGGGCGCACGGAAGTAGTGAATCCGACCACCAGGCGCGGAGGATACATGTCTCGCGCTCGTCGTTTTTTGCGAGCGCGATTCAACGTTCCGGATCGGTCGCGTTCCTCGCGGAGGTCTTCTGTCGCGGCGGGAACGCGGCCGACCGACTCTGCCTGTTGGGAGCCCACGAAGCCTCCGCTGTCTCCCGAATCGGCTCCGACAATGTCGGTTGCCGCGCGGTTGCCGCGAATGAAACGCTCGCTGCCGGTCACTTGGCCGGCTTGTTCAAGCGGCTCAGCCCGGACGCGACGACCGATGCCGCCACCCAGCGTCCGCTCGCCGAACAACTGTGCATTTGCATCGCTGGCTGTCATAAAAACCGTTACAAAGCCAAATGCAGCGATCCAGATGGACATTCGCACGACACATTCTCCATTTCCGCGACCGAGAGAACTCACGAACGTTACTGGTCTATTGTATCACACGACGTCGGCGGTGCGGCTTGAAAGCCATCTCTATCGACCAATTTCAATACGGTGGTTAGGGTAGAAGGCGACGGGTGCCACCGTCGCGCTCATCGTGGGCCGTTGGTGTTTAGGCTGAGCCCTCGCTCGCTGGTCTTCGCAGACAGCTCTCGATATGCTAAAACTCTCCCATGGTCGTGTTTCGGGGCATCCGTCGTCTGTCGGTATCGATTGACGACCGTGGCGACGGGCGCGAGTTGGCTGCGTGAGTTTTCTCGGCGCGATGAGTAAGTCAGCGGCTGAGAACAAGCAAGCCATATCCTGAAGAATACGGATTCAACATGTCGAGCAGTCATGCAGAAGCGATTCGGGACACTTTGCCACTTAAGGACAGTACGACCGTTTTTGTTGTCGACGACGATCCTGCATTCAGGAAGTCGCTACGTTGGCTGATCGAATCCGTCGACCTGAACGTCGAAACTTACGCGTCAGCCATCGAGTTTCTCGAAAACTTCGACGCGAATACACCAGGATGTGCCGTACTCGACGTACGCATGCCGGGTATGAGCGGCGTGGAACTTCAAGAACAACTGCGAAACGACGGCAGTGACATTCCAGTCATCGCAGTGACGGCCTTTGGAGATGTTCAAACGGCGGTGCGGGCGATGAAGGGCGGCGCCACCGATTTTCTTGAAAAGCCAATCAGTGACCAAGTCTTGTTGGATCATATTCAACGTGCGATTGTCGACGACCTCGAGAACCATCGGTCGCGGGTCAAGGACAACGAAGTGACCGAACGCGTCGAAAGTCTGACTCAACGGGAACGCGAGGTCATGGACCGTGTCATCCTGGGCCTGTCGAGCAAGGAAATCGCGCAAGAACTTGGCATCAGCTTCAAGACCATCGAATCGCATCGGGCGAAAATCATGAAGAAGATGGGAGCGACAAGCGTTCCCCACTTGATTCGCATGAACCCAGCGTGAAACGCGAGGCAACGCTCGTTCGCCGAGGAAACCGCTGGCAAAGAGGGCCGACGTTTGCGCCCACTTACGACTTGGCATGCAGCTCGCGAAACTTCTTCCAACTGATCGGTTCGACACCCATTTCTTTGACAGCGGCAATTACCTCAGGATCGGTAAAGACACGGCGATCCTCATCGCGCTGTCGCCACTTTGCAGTAATGCCTCGCAATTCGGCTCCCTCGATGCCGCAATGTATGATGATCTGACTCACACCTTCGGGCAGCTCTTTGAGGACCTTCAGATAACCGTCGCGGCGCTCTTCGTACGGACCGTCGCCCACGCCGGTCGTTAGCGAATCGAGCATTGGCAGCTGCTTTTCGGCAAGCCTTTTCTCAATGCCGATGACGCGATCGGCAACCTTCGGAAACCGCCGTCGAATGAGTTCTGTCGCGTTCTTGACCATCATAACGGGCAGGTTGTAGCGCATCCCCAAATTTACGTAGACCTCGATGAAGTCGGGCCGGGTAAACAGCGTTCCCATGTGCGTGTCGAGATGGCTGAGCGGTACGCCGAATTCGAGAGCGCGTTCGATCTGCGCACGTAATTCGATCTCGACTTCGCGTGCATTCCCGTTCGCGGCGGTTTGCGGCGAATCGGGCCACAGGTAGCCTCGCTTGTCCAACAGGCTGGGTACGTCCGAACGCTTGGCAACCGGTCCCCAGCGAAAATGTCTCCATTCAGAATTCAGCGTCAAATGAATGCCGTAGTCGTGCTCGTGGTGCTCCTCAGCGTACTTCGCAAATTCGACAAACCAAGGGCAGGGAACCATGATGCTGCACGACGACACAATCCCCTTTTCGAATCCTTCGATTGTCGCTTCATTGACGTTGTGCGACATCCCTGCATCGTCGGCATGGATAATCACGTACCGCTTCCCGCCTTCCCCAGCGGCAACGAGCCGGGACGCGGGCAACAGGGTGGTTGTCGAGACGGCTACTGAGAAGGTCGCCGCACGGCTCATGAACTCACGGCGGGTCACGCCGGCTTTCGTCGTCATGAAATACTACTTTCCGTCCTACTCTGCGGATGAGTTGAGCATGGCGCTCTCGTCAAATGTCAGATGGTTGACCTGTCGGCGACGATGCGAAGTGTAAAATACGTGGATTTTCCCGTCGGCCGTCTGAATCGCTGTGGGATAGGCGGCCGATCCTTTCTGATTGACGATGTCCCGTTTGTACTTCCACGATTCGGTGTTGTCATCAGAGATTGCGACGGTGAGCGGCATGCGCTGGCCAAGATTATTGTCGTTGTAGACGAGCAACAGGTTGCCGCTGGCGAGTTTAATGAAATCTGTCGCCGAATTCGGATTGGGAAATTGCGAATCCTCGCCGGGACTCCATGTGAAGCCCCCATCACGCGACTCGGTCCGGACGAGAAACCCGTCCTTCATCGGACCGTATCCACCACCGCGCCGCGAATAGGCGATCAAATAGTCGTCATCGATCTGCACGACCGACGGTTGCAAGTTTCCGAGTCGCGAGTGAACGCGGTTCGTCTCTTTCCACTCGCGCGTGTCGTTGTTGTAGCGGTAGAACAGTGATGAACTGTCGGCTCCCACAACTTCACGGTCGTGACCGGTTTCGTGATAGATAGGCAGCAGGTAGTCACCGTTGTTGAGCACGATCGGATGTGCACGTACCATCATGCCTTCTTCGAAAGTGAGCAAATAAGGATCAGACCACGTCTTCGCACCATCGCTCGATATCTTGTACTTGATTCGGGACGTCGACCACGTATCGCCGTATCTCGTTAAGTAAAATAACCAGACTTTGCCATCGGGCGCCTGCCAGATCACTCCATTCCCTTCAGAGCGTCCCGGCGTGTCGGCAATGATCGTCGGCATCGTCCATTCGTCGGAACCCTTGGGCTTGCGAAAACCATAGACGGCTGTGTCCCCTTCGTATTCGCCCGCACCGCCGTAATACACGCCGTACAGGTCACCGTTGGCGAGTTCGTCGAAGCAGGTCGGATGACGATACGGCCCCGGCGCGTCCGAGTCGGCGGCGAAAATAACGTCGCGTGTGATTCCGTCGACTTCCTCAGCCGCAAGGCTCGGTTGAACGGCCGCGCACAGCACGAGGGCCAACGCAGCAGTGCTCCTTGCCAATCGCAACAGATGCGGCAAGCAGCGCTCGGCCGCTCGAACAGTGGGACAAAATCGAAGAAATCTCTTCTTCGAGTAATTACAAGTCGTTCTCATCTCGAAACTCTCCAAACAGCTCTTGGTGTCAATACTTGAGGATCAATCATTCTAACGCGCGCGACCAGCCTCAGTCTACAAGGCCAGTGGATTGAGAAACACGCGGTGAACCGCCCCTGCCGACGAAAAACGGCCTTGCCACCGCCCCTGGTTGAACGACCCCCGTCGAGGGAGATAGACTTGAGGTGTCGTCCAAAAACAACTGGCCACCAGAGCAGAGCCAGGATTCCGAATGCTTTCGGAATTACTCAACGCGTTTTCAGATGGCTTCGATCATAGACGCATGCCGATCAATTTCATGGAAAAAGTGACGATGATATCTACCTTGTGTCGTTGTGTGACGGGTTTGGCCATGCTTTGCATGGTCGGCGCGTCCGGCCACGCATCTGAGCCCACGGGCCTCAGCCCACAGGAGTCGCTCGAACACTTCACTGTCGCCGATGGCCTCGACATCGAGTTGTTTGCCAGCGAGCCACACGTTCGCCAACCGCTGTCGCTGAGCTTCGATGACCGCGGACGGATGTGGGTGCTGCAATACATTCAGTATCCCATACCCAACGGCCTAAAAGCCGTGAAGATCGACCGGTACTTGCGGACGCAATACGACCGCGTGCCCAAAGCGCCGCCGCACGGGCCTCGTGGCCTCGACAAAGTGACAATTCTCGAAGACCAAAACGGCGACGGACGGATCGACGCATCGAAGGATTTTCTATCTGGATTAAACCTGGCGTCCGGCATGGCGTTGGGCGACGGCGGCGTCTATCTCGTTCAACCGCCGTACTTGTTGTTTTACGCCGACCGCGATGCGAATGACGTTCCCGATTGTGATCCGGAGGTCTTGCTCACCGGCTTCGGTATGGACGATGCCCACGCCTACGCGAATTCACTCACCTGGGGACCCGATGGTTGGTTATACGGCGCACAGGGCAGCACCGTCACGGCGAACATCAGGGACATTGAGTTTCAACAGGGCATATGGCGATTTCATCCGCTCACACACGAGTTCGAACTCTTTGCCGAGGGCGGCGGGAACACGTGGGGCATCGACTTTGACCGCTTTGGAAACTTGTTCGCGGGGGGAAATACCGTCGAGCCACTTTGCCACCACGTGCAGGGTGCCTATTCCGTGAAGGGCTTCGGCAAACATGGACCGCTGCACAATCCCTATGCATTCGGCTACTTCGCGCCCGTCAAACATCACGGCTACGTCGGTGATAGCCTGACCGGTGGGTTCGTGTTGTATCAGGGCGGCGCGTTTCCCGATCGATTCAACGGCACCTGCATCGCACCCAACACCCGGCATAGTGCGACGCGATCGAGCACTCTCGAAAAACGAGGCTCAACGTTCGCGACACGCGCACAGGGCGACTTCATCACGTCAACCGACAAATGGTATCGTCCCGTCGATTCGACCGTCGGGCCGGATGGCGCGCTCTACGTCGCCGACTGGTACGACTACAACATCAGTCACTCGAACCCCAAAGACCGCAGCAAATGGTACGTGCCCAGTATCGAAGACGGCCGCATTTGGCGAGTCGCGCCGACAGCCGCGTCGTCGAAAGTCGATAAATTACTCCCGCTCGGAGAACGGACCAGCGACGAGTTGATCGATCTGCTGGACCATTCAAATGCATGGAACGCCCGCACAGCCCGCCGCCTGCTCGCCGAGCGGCGTGATGAAACCGTGTTGCCGCGACTCGAGACGATGCTGTTCGACGGGCACGACGAACGCGCGACGTTACAGGCTCTTTGGTCGCTGTACGTCAGCGGCGGGTTTCACGATACACTGGCTGCGCGATTGCTCGAACATCGGCACGAGTACGTGCGTGCCTGGACGATACGTCTGCTGGGAGATCAGCGGCAGATCTCAAAGAGGCTTGAGAACCGGTTGTTGTTTGTCGCAGTCAACGATACCAGCTCGGTCGCGCGCAGCCAGTTGGCATGCAGCTGTAAACGCTTACCGGGTGATGTCGCGCTGCCTATTTTTACAGCGCTTTTGCAACACGGCGAAGACGTCGACGATCCTCACATTCCGCTGTTGTTGTGGTGGGCGCTCGAAGATAAAGCCGTCTCCCATCAAGAATCGGTATTTTCTCTTTTGGAAGAAGAGAAGCTCTGGCGAGCGCCGATCGTCCGCACTGCCATTCTCGAACGATTAGCGCGGCGTTACACGGCCGAATCAGCCGGTGAAGGTTTTGCCGCGTGTGCGCAGCTACTCAAACTGTCTCCGACGCCGGCTGATTCTGCGCTCGTCATCGGCGGCATGGAAAAACAGCTCGCCGGTCGCAGTTTGCCGTCGATGCCACCGGAACTATCGCAGCCGCTTGGCCGCCTGCTCCATCGCGGCGATGCCAGCCCGACGTTGATTCGCCTGGCGCTCAGATTGGGGTCGCAACAGGCCTACGACGTTGCCATCGAACAGATTCGAAACGCGCAAGCCGATCTAGCAGATCGGCTGTCGTACCTGCAAACGTTGGGCGAGATCGATCGGCCGGAGTGTGTCGATGAACTGCTCAAGCGGCTCGAGCGCGACGAACTCGATCCAATTCGCATTGGTGCGCTTTCGGCACTGGAAAACTATCAGGCTGCTCGCATCGGCGAATCGATCGTCGGCCTGCTGCCTGACATGACAGGCAGCGTCTACGATCGATCTCTCGAACTCTTCACACGTCGAAAATCATGGTCGGCGCAACTATTGACGTCGATCGACGACAAAGTGATTGACGAGAAGACCATCTCGTTTGACCTACTGCGACAGATTCGTCTGCATGACGATCCCGATTTGAACGAGCGAATCACGAACCGTTGGGGCAATATTCGCACGTCGACACCCCGTGAAAAGGCAGGTCGCATTCAGGCCATCTCGCAGATGTTGGCTGCCGGGAAAGGCGACCCACACAAAGGTAGGGCATTGTTCACGAAGCATTGCGCAACGTGCCATCAGTTGTTCGGCAAGGGAAACAAGATCGGCCCCGACCTGACGGGCGCCGAGCGAAAGAACCGGGGCATCTTGTTGAGTAACGTCGTTGATCCGAACGCCGTGATCCGTCAGCAATACCGCTCCTACATTGCCGTCACAGTCGACGGGTTGGTGCTGACCGGTTTACTGGCTGACCGGGCGCCGGAGACAGTTACCGTTCTGGACGCCAAGAACAAGCGCACAATCCTTCGTCAGGATGAAATCGAAGAATTGAAAGCGGCGGAAGTCTCGATGATGCCGGAGAAGATTCTTGATCCGCTCACAGATGATCAACTTCGCGACTTGTTCTCCTATCTTCAGGCGGACAAAGCACCTTCAAAAAACGAGTCGGCCGCGAGATGAAATGCAAGAGAAAAATCTTGCGAACTTCTCGGAACATTGAGTGTCTACAGTTTTGGGGTTGCGACCGGCCGTGTTTTTGTCAAGATACAGTGAGATTGGGTCGTGTTGACGCAGCACGACGGACCAGCGGCACGTTGGTTGCGATGCCTGATCGGTTTTCAGTGTGGTGGTTGTTTAGGTTTTAAAAAACCTTCGCTCTACTGTCTGCATTCGGGAGCCACAAGTTCGCAGACGGCGATGCTATTTAGACCCACGGAGCAGCCGGCGCTGGCAAGCCGGCAGAAGTGGGATGGTTCAATTTGAGAAAGGAGGTGGTCCTGTGGAATATGACTGTAGTAGCCAGCGAGGTGGTAGTGTCTGACGATAGTCGACGGGCTGTTGTATCGACAGCCACCGTCTCGTAGGGATCTCCTTTGATCCAACGAGTAGCCAAGGGCTCGGGTTCGCCAAGCGGACCCGGGCCTTTGTTATTGCGCGGCGGGCAAGTTCACCTACGGGCTTGATTTCGTCCGTACGAGGAAGTGGAATTGGGCATATGTGCATCGACCACCTCAGAGATGTCAATCAGGTTGATGCACGGATTCAACGTCGTCACACAGCCAGACTGAATTGCCATGCCCCAGAAATCGACACCGGGCGAAACACCACCGGAAAAAATCACTGTCGTACATCGGCCTCCGCTGCCCGAACAAAGAGACGTTCGCATTGGCTGCATCGGCGCCGGTTTCATCATGGCCGACTGTCACCTCGTCGCTTATCGGCAGGCAGGGTTCAATCCCGTCGCCATCGCCTCGCGGACGCGGGAGCGTACGACACAAGTTGCCGAGCGGCATGGCATTGGCAGCGTCTATTCAGCGTATGAAGAGCTGTTGGCCGATGAGCGTATCGAGGTCGTCGACATCGCCGTACCTCCGGACATTCAGATCGACGTCGTCCGGGAGGCGGTGACACATTCCGGCCACATTCGCGGCATCTTGGCGCAAAAGCCTCTCGGTGTGAACTATGCCCAAGCGGCCGAGATTGTCCGCCTGTGTAGCGAAGCCGGCATCACGCTGGCGGTCAACCAAAACATGCGATACGACCACTCGGTCCACGCCTGCAAGCAGTTACTCGACCAAGGCGCGCTGGGCGAACCGGTGTTAGCAACCGTCGACATGCGGGCGATTCCGCACTGGATGCCGTGGCAGGAACGTCAAGGATGGGTGACGCTCCGCATCATGAGCATCCACCATCTCGATACGTTCCGCCACTGGTTCGGTGACCCCAAACGCGTGTTTGCCAGCGTCCGGCCCGACCCGCGTACAGAGAAGTCATTTGCCCACGAAGACGGCATCTGTCTGTACATACTCGAATACGAATGCGGGCTGCGGGCCGCTGCGTGTGATGACGTCTGGACGGGACCGGCGCAAGAGGGGGCCGCTGCCGACATTGGCATATCTTGGCGGGTCGAAGGAACCGACGGCTTGGCACGCGGTACGATCGGTTGGCCGGGTTACCCCCAGCGCGTGCCCAGCACGCTCGACTACACCACGCTTGGCAATTCCGGCGAGTGGATAAAGCCACGGTGGGACGAAGTGTGGTTTCCCGATGCATTCGTCGGTCCGATGGCCGAATTGCTACTTGCGCTCGAGCAAGAGCGCGAGCCGAGCATTCACGGCGTCGACAACTTGAAGACGATGGCTCTCGTCGATGCCTGTTATCGTTCCGCCCGCGAGCATCGCGCCGTCGAGCCGGCCGAAATCATCGACGAGCACGCGTGATCGTGTTTTGTCGCCACAGCTCGGTGGAATCACTTTCACGGCGACAGCCCACCTGCGCGACGCGACATCTGATTGTCAGACTTGATCGGCTTGCCCGTGCGACGTTAACCGAGAATCGGTAGCAGTTGCGCCGGACCGTGACGGTATTCGCCCGTGATAACAGTGCCGATCAATGTCGTCGCCGTGCCATCGACCACAGAAACTCGGGCCAGCGAACCGATGAGCCTCTGATTTCCTTCGAACACAACGATTCGGTCGCACTGCGTCCGGCCTACGAGTTGCGTTCTGCTGACCGGTTCGGTTCGTGAGGTCGACTCGTTCTCGCCGGCGGATTCCGTTGTTTCGGCGAGTTCCAATTCGGGCGTGTCGGGATCGGCGCTCGATTGTAGTTTCAGGGCGGCTTTGCTCGGGCCTTCGACCAACACCTCGACTTGAGTGCCGATGAAGCCGGCGTTGTCTTCCTCGCTGATACTGTTTTGCAGATCGAGCATTTCGTTGTTGCGACGCCGTTTGACCTTCTCAGGGATTTCGTCGGTGTAAAGTTCGAAGGCCTTCGTGCCGGGGCGCGGGCTGTATTTGAAAATGAAACTGTTTTTGAAGCGAAATTCGCGAATCGCATCCATGCTGCGCTCGAACGCCTGTTCCGTCTCGCCGGGATGTCCCACGATGAAGTCGCTCGAGACGGCGCACTCGGGTAGGATCTCGAGAATACGGCTCATCATTTCGCGGTATTGTTCGACGGTGTAACCCCGTTTCATCTGCTTGAGCACGTCGTCGCAGCCGGATTGAAGCGGTACGTGCAGATACCGCGCGACCTTCGGCAGATCGCGCATCGTCGTGAGCAGGTCGTCGCTCATGTCACGGGGGTAGTTCGTCACAAATTTGATGCGCTCGATGCCCGGCACCTCGTGCACCTGTTCGAGCAGATCTCCGAGTCGATATTGCTTTGTGTCTTCGGTGTGCCGATAGCTGTTAACGGTCTGCCCCAGCAGCGTGACTTCTTTGACACCCTGATCGGTCAATACGCCCACTTCCTTGACGATCTGACTGGGAGCCCGGCTTTGCTCGGGGCCTCGTGTGGTCGGCACGACACAATAGGTACAGAACTTGTCGCAACCAATCATGATCCGCACGAACGCCTGGTAAGGTGAGGGCCTCATCTGGGGATCGCGCAGCGGGTCGTAACTTTGAAAACTCTCTGAGACGGTGTGATGGGAGCCCTCCTTCCGGTCGAGGCTCACCGTGACGGAGCGGTGACGCGTTTTTCGCGCTTCGGATATCAATCGGGGAATTTCAGCGAGTTGACCGGTGCCGACGATCAGGTCGACGTGCGGAGCCCGCTTGAAAATTAGCTCGCGGTCTTTCTGGGCCATGCAGCCGATGACGCCGACCACCAAATGAGGCCGGCTGCGTTTCGCGTACTTGAGCCGCCCCAGTTGGCTGTAGATTTTGTGCTCGGCATGTTCCCGCACGCTGCACGTATTGAACAGCAGCGTATCGGCGCCGGACATTTCCTGCGAAAGTTTGTAACCGTCCTTGCGCAGCGCAGCGACCACGAGTTCGCTATCGAGCACGTTCATCTGGCAGCCAACCGTCTCGATGTAGAGTTCGCCGTTGTGGGTGTTGCGTTGTTCGTTAGCTGGCATGAGAACTTTTCAATTATTCGCCGCTGCCTCTCGGGCGCGCTCGAATTCCTGCTGTCGATTCCGTCAGGCACAGGGCGCCTGGAATGACCGACGCACCATCATCCGCCGACACGCCGGGCGGATAACGCGGCGAATCCGTCACGCGGCGGCATCGTCGGAACCTGTTTGGCCGGAAGCGAGGTTTGCCGGCTTATCATCGAAGCCGCGTTCGACTACTTTTCGCCGGAAAGCCGATCGGTGCTGTGTCATTAGCGATACGAGCGAACGCAACGCCAAAAACGAAGCTCCAGCGTAGAGAATTACGTGCCAGACATCCATGTCCGAACCCCTCCTTGGCTCGAATTCCGGGCATTACTCCTTGCACAATCCATTCACGAAATACTCGTCACGGCAGTGAAGCATGAAAACTTTGCGAGACGATACAATTCGTTCGACGTACGTCCGACATTTCAGTACCGTTTCTCACCGTCTTCGAACCACCACGCGCTCAACATCCACGGCAGCTCTAGTCACGCACCCGCTCGATGTACGTCCCGGCCGCCGCGTCGATCTTAATCTTCTCCCCTTGAGAAATGAACGCCGGAACCTGCACCTCGGCCCCCGTCTCGACAGTCGCCGGCTTGGTGACGTTCGTTGCCGTATTTCCACGAGCCGCCGGCTCGGTGTATGTGACTTCCAAAATGACGTATTGGGGCGGTGTCATTTCGATCAACTGTTCGTTCCAAAACATCAGGCCGACGGGCGCGTTTTCCAAGAGGAATCTGGCCAATTCTTCGCAAGACTCCACGCTCAGGGTGTGCTGCTCGTAAGTCTCGTTTTCCATGAAAACGTAGCCGCTCGAATCACGATACAGGTACTGTCCGTCGCTCGTTCGGATGTCGGCTCCTTCCAGGCTATCGCCGCTCTTGTAGGTTCGGTCGAGCAGTGTGCCCTTGATCAAGTTCCGCAATTTCGTCCGGTACAGCGCCTGGCCTTTTCCCGGTTTGACAAAATTGCACTCAATCATCGAGTATGGTTCACCGTCGAGGACGACTTTCGTTCCTTTGCGGAAGTCGCCGGTGCTAATCTGCGGCATTGGTCTGGTCTCGTAAATGCGTTAACTTGTGGGTCTTGGATGAAATTATTCCCCTCGTCGGAGCGGACGAGAGGATAGCACATCTGACGTAACGGGGGAATGCCGAAGGATTTCGATGAACGAGAACACGTCAGTTTCATCGACCGCTCTCGAAAGCGACGCCGGTTCCTGGCAGCGTTCGCTCGCGCAGGCTATCCGCGACCCCAATGAGCTGATTCGCCTGCTCGATCTTCCCGATTCTCTTCGTGAACCAGCGCGACGAGCGGCCGAGCAGTTTGGGCTTGTCGTTCCGCGAAGTTATCTCGCAAGAATCGAGCGGGCGTGTCCACACGACCCGCTGCTGTTGCAGATCCTGCCGACGGCCTCTGAAGCGCACGGCGCCGAGCGTTTTACTGATGATCCGCTTGCCGAGTCGGAATGTCGTGTTGCTCCCGGGCTGCTCAAGAAGTACGCGGGACGGGCCCTGTTGGTCACGACTGGGACGTGCGCGATTAACTGCCGCTACTGTTTTCGCAGGAATTACCCGTACGGCCTGGAACCAAGCGGGTTGGACGAATGGGAACCAGCAATGCGGGCTCTCGAACGCGACGAATCGATTCACGAAGTATTGCTGAGTGGCGGTGATCCGCTCGTGCTGAGTAATGCACGGCTCGAATCGTTGTGCGAGCGGCTCGCGTCGATCGAGCATCTGGCTCGCATCCGCATTCACACGCGGCTACCGATCGTGCTGCCTGACCGGGTCGACGAGGAATTGATCGGCATGCTGAAGTCATCGCGGCTCACTGCGATCATCGTCGTTCACGCCAATCATCCGAACGAAATTGCCTTCGACTGCGCCGATTCGCTCAAGGCGCTCGTCGATTCCGGCTTAACGGTGCTGAATCAGTCCGTTCTGCTGCGCGGCGTGAACGATTCGGCTGATGTGCTCGCCCAGCTCTCAGAGCGTCTCGTGAATCTTGGCGTGATCCCCTACTATCTGCATCAGCTCGATCGCGTCACGGGAGCCGCCCACTTCGAGGTGCCCGTCGAACAGGGTCGTTTGCTCATCGAAGAATTGCGACACCGGCTCCCCGGCTATGCCGTGCCGCAATACGTGCAGGAACGGCCTGGCGAATTGCATAAGACGCCGTTGCTTTGAAGCGCCGTTGCTTTACGACGCACGCGGCCACGTGTGGACAGTGATAAGAGGCCCGAGTTTCCGTCGATGTTTCGATGTTAAGCAGCTTGCCGGTCAATTTGACAGCCAAAAGAGCAACCACCGTTACTTGTATCGATAGATAATGTGGTAACCAAACGGTGTCTCGACGATGCCGGTGACTTTTCCCACTTCACAAGCGAAGACGGCTTTGTCGAACGAGGGTGTCATTCGTCCTTGAGTGAACTCACCGAGATCGCCGCCGCGCGCGCCCGTGGGACCATCACTGTACTCTTTAGCGAGGTCCTCAAACTTCTCACCCTTCCGCGACCGCTTCAGGCACTCTTCAATACGCTCAAGTGCTTCGTCTTTGGTCCGCGTGATCCTCACCGATGCCCGCTTCGTTCCCTTGTACCTGACGAGGATATGTTTCGCACTCGCTTTCAAAATGGGTTTGACTTCCTGACGTCGAGTTTTGACTTCCTGACGTCGAATGATGTGATATCCGAACGCCGTTTCGACGGGATCACTGACTTCTCCAACTGCAAGTTTCAGCGTCGCATCGCTGAACGGTTTGACCATCCGCTCCGGCGCGAAGCTACCGAGATCCCCGCCCCTTGGGCCGCTGGGGCCATCGGAATACTCTTCGGCCAATGCGGCGAAGTCGGCATTCTTGGATCTGGCCTTCGCGGCGATTTCCTTTGCGAGAGCCAACGCCTGTTCTTTCGTACGTGTGATGTCTGGCGGCACCCGCTGGCTGTCTTTGTGCATGATGAGAATATGAGCAGCGCTGATCTTGCCTTCCTCATCGACCGCCTTTGGTTTGGCCGGCGCGGGGTCATCGTTCGACGCCGTTTTGTCACCCCGCTCCAGGTCGCCGGCAGCGGCGATGGTCAGCCGATTGGAGGACAAATGCTTCCGGAACGCTTCGATGACGTCATCGGTACCCAACGATCGAATCTGCGTTTCCAGATCAGAATGGTGTTTCATCGTCCGACCGGCAAGCATGTTCTTTTCGATAATGCGGGCCAGCCGTGCGTCGGCCGCGCGGGTGACCGCTTGGCTTTGCAGATATCCCTCGCGGGCATCGTCGAGCTCTTTCTGCGTGATTCCGTCCTCAAGCAGCAGATCGATCTCTTCCAGAATGGCCGCCTTCACCTGGGGAATGTTGTCAGGGTTGGCGATGGCGTAAATGTAAAACGCAGCCCGAGGGTCGGCGGCGCGGGCCTGAAAACCCGATCCAACGCCGTACGAAAGCCCGTCGCGTTGGCGGACTCGGTCGCCGAGCCGGGACGACAGGGCGCTGCCACCGAGAATCTGGTTCCCAACGACCAATGCGGCATAATCGGGATCATCATCGCGGACGGGCATCGCCATAGCGGCAAAGTACATGGCGTTCGCCTTACCCGGTGTGAGAATGTCGCGGGTGCTCCCCTCGATACCCGGAAACACGTAGTAGCGCAGCCGGTCGAAGTTTGCCGTGGCCGAGAAGCCGGACATTATGTCATGAACGCTTTGGAGCGTTGCGTCGCGGTCAAAATCGCCGATGATCGTCAGTTCGCCGAACTGCGAGCTGAGGTGATCGTTGTAAAGCCGCTGGAAGTGTGAGACATCGAGCGCCTTCATCATCTCGATTTCTTCTTCGACCGAGGGAATGTACCGCGGGTCGGCCGGCTCGTAGGGATAGATCATTTTTCGGACGGCTCTGGTCGCCAACGTCTGCGGGTCTTTGAGCCGTTGTTCGAGAGCCGATATCTGGGCTCCTGTAAGAATCTCGACCTCCTGTTGGGGCAACGTCGGTTCGCGGAGCACCTGTCTGAAAATGTCGAGCACTGCCGGCAAGTTGTCGCGCTTGGTTTGAATCGTAAACGTGGCTTCTCCGGCCACGCCTTGTGCCTTCAATTGGGCGCTATTGGCGTCGAGCGCATCCTGTATTTCCTGCCGGGAGAGGTTTTTCGTTCCACGGAGCATGAGATCAGGCAGCAGTTCGCAAGCACTGGTCATGCCATTCAGGTTCTCTTCGTCGCCGTATCGGAGTGTGAGTCTCAAGTTGACCAAGCCGCCCCGTGTTTTCTTTTCGATCAGCGCGACCTCAAGGCCACTGGGCAGCCTGAGCCGTTCTGTACGAGCGTCGATGTTCTCCGGTGAGACGTCGAACACTTCACCCGTCGCGACGGCCGCCCGCCCTTTGTAGTCGTCGACCATGCCCGCGATCGCCGGCGTTTGCGGAACCGTACTTCGCTCGGGTTCCTCGGTCGGCAAGAAGATACCGACGGTTCGGTTGCTCTGCTTCAAATAGCGATCGGCGGCCTCGTTGGCGATTTCCGGAGTGACTGCCTCCAGACGATCGCGATACAAAAAGCACAAACGCCAATCGCCCATGGACGCCCATTCGCTCAATTGGATGGCGATTTTTCCGCTGTCGGCAAACGCCAGTTCCCATTGTTTGAGAAGCCGACGCTTGGCGCGATCGACTTCTTCGGCTGTCAATGGTTCTTCGGAAATGCCCTCGACAACGTCTAGTGCGGTTCCCAAAACGATGTTGGGATCGACCTGCTGAGTCACCTCGGCCATGAAGCGAAGCGCGCCGGGATCGTGCCATGCGTAGGCACCGCCCTCTACGCTCGATGCCTTTTTGGTTTCGACCAGAGCCTTGTAGAGCCGGCCGGCGGGTTTTGCCGTCATCGCGCTCTCCAAGACATCGACCGCCGCAAAATCGGGATGTGCTCCCGACGAAATGTGATACAACAAACCGACCACCGAAACATCGCCGACGCGCCTGAGCGTGACAAGCCGCTCGCCGTCTTGGGCGGGTTCCTCGGTGTACGTATTGCTGAGCGTGCGCTCAGGGCGCGGGATCGGCCCGAAATACTTGGTGACCAATTCGAGCGCTTTGTCGGGATCGAATCGTCCGGCGACGACGATCATGGCGTTGTCGGGCTGATAATATTTCTTGTAGAAGACGCGCAGACTTTCGACCGGAACGCGTTCGATGTCGGCTCGGTTGCCGATCGTCGATTGACCGTAATTGTGCCATTCGTAAGCCGTGGCCATCATGCGTTGACCGAGAATTCGGCTCGGGCTGTTTTCGCCGCGTTCAAACTCGTTGCGCACGACGGTCATCTCGGAAGCCAGGTCTTCTCCCTTAACGTAGCTGTTCATCATGCGATCGGCTTCGAGCCGGATGGCGAATTCGAGGTTCTCGTCGTTCGCCGGAAGCGACTCATAGTAATTCGTGCGATCGACCCACGTCGTTCCGTTGTACTCAGCCCCGCGCGACGTCAACAGCTTTGGAACCTCGGAATGCGTGGGCGTGCCTTTGAACAGCATGTGCTCCAAAAGATGTGCCATGCCCGCTTCACCGTAGCCCTCGTGACGAGATCCCACGAAAATCGTTAGGTTGACGGTCACCTTCGGCCGAGAGGCATCGGGAAACAACAGCACCTTGAGCCCATTGGGAAGCCGATACTCGGTGATGCCCTCGACAGACGCTACCTCTTCGGGAGGCTCGGCCCCCAAGCTGGCCAGTGGAAGAACGGCCGCCAACAGCAATATTGCCAAGGCGCTTCTGTGATGGTCATGTCGACGTCGACCAATCGTCGCTGCCGCGCGACGGGCCAAGGTGTTCATTCTACAGGCAACGTTTATCATCATGTCGCGGATTTCCTTGTTGCGTCCTCGCATCGATCGCTCCTGATATCCGAGAGATTCTGGCAAACCAGCCGGTCGACCCCGGCTGGGCGTTCATGCCGAAAATCGTAGCAGGCGGCGAGTTCGATTGGAACCGACGATTCGCCCGCCGGGAGCAAGGCTCGTCGAATGCACCGGGACCGTATAGCACATTGAGGTAGTTCGGTCTGTGGAACGCTGTGGAGCCGCTCTAGAGTGGCTCGTCCGGCGGATTCAGTTGAGGAGATTCCTCGGGCCGACCCGCGCCAAACAATAGCCGCCACTCGGCATATTGTCGTTCCAACGAGCGGAGTTCACGTCGATTGAAATACCACAGCCCGTACACCAGCGGCCCCAAGAAAATATACATGGCCACAATCGGGGCTACAATTTTGTCCCACCCTCCGGCAAGAATTGCAAGCACGGCAAACACCGGCACCAAAACGCTCGCATAGTGAATCGTTGCTGGAAGGCCTCGCTGGCGAGCGTGGACGAACCTTTCGTAACGCCGTTCCCATTCTGCGAGAGTTAGGGGTTCGCCGATGTAGGCCGTCGTCGTAAATCGGTCGGCCGGTACGTATGCGCGAATCATGGACATCAACTCGGTGGGAAAAGTGTCTCGAAAGTTCGCTCCGCTTTCCCTTCCAGGAATCTTATCACGCCACTCCAGTTCACGGTCGGGTAGCTTAATCGACATCTGCACAAAGTCGCTCCGGCCATGCTCTAACGGCCAGAGTTCGATCGATTGCACGTCGCACCAAGGTCGGCGCGGTTCCTGTGCGTCATTTTCAATGGACTCCACCCTTTCCAAGATTTCTCTTCGACGGACGGGCGCGTCGCTAATCGATTCCTTCAAATCGTTTGACTCGGAGTCATCGCGTGTTTCACCAAGGATGTCTAGAAAGTACTCGTCAACCTGAACCTTGACCAATTCGGTTTGAAGTGACTCAAGTTCTCGGCAGCGCCGATTGATTGCATCGACGTTGCCAATGAGGATCGTTATCCCCCGTTCCGACGCCACGAACAGCGGACTGTTGCGGAAACCGAGAACTTGCGACAAATTGAAAAGCTGTGAGAAGACAAATGCGGGCGGCGGTGGTGGCTCGGGCCGGACCCACACGCTACGAATCAAATCGAACAGCCACTGTTCAAGATCCTCTCCCATGTCCATCACGGCGAGTGACCCAGTCCGCGGCGAATCGGTGGAAGGATCGGACAAGAAGTAAGAGTGGAAGTCGAGCCCTTCCTGCACGCGCTGCTGTCGAAAATCATCCCACCGAAACAACTGCGCGGAGCGGAACCGCCCAAAGTTTCTTATTCCTTCTCGGCTGATCTCAACGTTCCACTTCGTCAGGGGTAGCAACAGATACGGCAGACCGAACATTACCGCGCACCCAAATACGACCCACAAACGCTGCCTGAGCATGGGGCCCTGAAATGCCGCAACAAACACGAAATACACAACGACGCTGACGAGCAGAATTCCATAGAATGCAATGGCCACCGATCGTCGTTGTGATCGATGAGTCTTGAGCCGAATCGGCTCGTCCGGGAGCGATTCCACGGTCGGATAGAGTTTTGGGAAATCCATACTATTTAGAACGCACGATGGGGCATTTCGGATCAAGACACTCGGAGTGTGCCGCGTCACATATTGCTAGTTCATCTGGCGAATTGATGGTTCGTTAGGATGTCAAGATTCCCGCGATGGGCAGCCTGATGAAAGGCAGTGGCATTCGGCAGAGGACGACGGCACGGTCGCGTCCTGGTGCCCGAATCACGAGCTTCGGTTTGCAGCCCGCTGCAACACGAACACGGCGCCGCCGATGGCGATGAGACCTGGGCCTTCGGCGATCGTCCAGAACCAGGGCATGCCGGCGGAGATGTCGATGATCAGCAGGCAGGCGCCGCCCAGAACGTGCCCCGTGGCCCAGAATGAAATGAGAGGCCGGTAGCGCTCGACGTCGAACGAGAGGATCAGCGTTGCCACGCCCAGAATCGAATACAGGCACGATTCCGATCGCGCAAGATACTCGACGATCGGAACTCTCGGTAACTCGCCCAAGCCGAGAAATGCGTGTGTGGCGTTCATCCAGTCGAAGGGCAGCACGATCGTGGGAACCGCCATTAATAGCACGACGGCGCTCACTCTAAGCAGAATGACAATCCACTTGTCTGGCTTGGTCATGTTATTGCTCGGCTTTTCTGTCGATCGTCGGAGGCCGCGGATGGCGGCACTCGTCATATCTGTGATTTCTCACGCATTCCGTCAACCTACACAATTCCCGTCGGCGGCGGGCGAGGGCAACCGAGGTCGCAGTCAGGGAATAATCAGGCCCGGTACACAGTCAATTCTTTCGACGACCGACCAAGCGGTATCGAAGTTTCCCGAAGACGTCCATTCGTTCGGCACGACGATGCATCGAATGCCACACGCGGTGGCCGCAGACAGGCCTCGCTCCGAATCTTCGACGACGATGCAGTCCTCGGCGGCCAATCCTTGTTCGCGGAGCGCCGTAAGATACGGGTCGGGGTGTGGTTTGGAATTGACGTAGTCTTCACGGCAGATGACAAAATCAAAATAGGGAAGAAAGCCAGTGATCTCGTGCTGGGCGTCAAAATGCTCACGCTTGGAACTTGTGACAACTCCCATTTTTACCTGACCCTGCAAACGGGCTAGCGTTTGCTCCACTCCCTCGATCAAGAGCGGTTCGGATCTCAACAATTCTGTGTAGAGTCCGTCACGCTCCTCACGCAGAGCCGCAATGCGTACTTGAGACATACCTCGATCGGCTGCCAGATCAAACGCGCTCTTTCCTTCGCGGAGCGAGTATTGCACAAAGGTGTCTCTTGTCAGCTCGACACCCACTTGATGCAAAGTTCGTCGTGTCGCCCGAAAAAACAGACCCTCCGAGTTCACCAGCACGCCGTCATTGTCCCACAGAACCGTCACCATGTTTCGTTTCCGCCATCAATACCACTCGCGTCCATGCTCGCTGCTCGCTACTGACCCCACCCGAGATCCAGATCTTCCTGAGGGGCGGAGCGATCATGTCGGAACATCGCCCACCACGAAGAACGAATACGAATCGCCCTACATGTCATTTACCGACGGCCGCTTCGATGCGGCTCACGATCTGTTCGGGAATTCGTCTCAGTTTTCCCTCGCCGTTGATACAGGCGAGCACCGTCTCGGCCGTGGTGATGCGGTCTCCTCCGCGAACAATTTCGTATTCGTGGATCAACTTGACGGGGCTCGCGCTCTTAAGGCGCGTGCGGACGATCAGGACGTCGTCATAATGGGCGGCTCGGTGGTACTTGACGCGAATCTCCGCGACCACGAGGAACAGTCCCTGCTCTTCCATCAGCCGATAGTCGCCGCCGGCGGCGCGGTACAACTCGGTTCGGCCCATTTCGAAATACGTCAGATAGGCAGCGTGATGCACGACGCCCATCGGGTCCGCTTCTGAGTATCGGACGCGAACCTCGATTTCATGTTCGGTGAGTGGGGCCATCGGTGATAACTTCTTGACGGTTACGCGGTCGGCAGTTGCATCTCAGGCACCGCACGCGGTTTCGAGTCAACACTCCTTGTTCTCACTCCCGCGAATTTAGGTGCGTGCCACGGCGCCAACGGGCTTTGCGTCATACGGGCGGTGTTCCTCGCCATTATGAGCGTTTCCCAACGCAATCTGATAAAGTTCGCGACCAGCAGGCGTCGGGTACTTTGCGTCGATACACGCTTGGCACAACGAATCGCTTTCGAGGCCGATCGAGCGTGCGATCGAGTCGATGGGAAGGTATCTGAGGCTATCGGCACCAATCGCTTCGGCCATCTTCTGTTCTGCTTCGTCATCGACGTCGAACCCGTCAATGAATTTCGGCGCGAAGAGTTCACCGATGGTTGACATGTCGATTCCATAAAAACAGGGCGCGAGAATGGGCGGGCAGGCAACACGAACGTGAATTTCACGGGCGTGACCGCGCTCGCGCAGTTGCCGGGTGAGAGCCTTCATCGTTGTCGATCGAACGATCGTGTCTTCGACAAGAATGACGCGTTTGCCTTCCAACACCTCGGGGAGCGGCGTGTATTTCGCCCTGGCCTTGTCGGCTCGGTTCGTGCCTTCGATGAATGTTCGCCCGACGTATCGGTTGCGAATCAGTCCTTCCAGCCAGGGAACATTAAGTTGATACGCCATACTGGCCGCCGCCGCTTTGGCCGTATCGGGAACCGGAACGACGATTGTGTCCTCATCACGCGGAATCGTTTCCAACTGCGCCAACTCTTCACCGAGCCGTTTTCGAATCAGGTAGACGCTACGTTCATCGAGCGTGCTGGCGACGTTGGCAAAGTAAATCCATTCAAAAAAGCAGTGGGCACGGCGAGGCTTGGTGGCGAATTGCTTGATTCGCAATTGACCGTCCTGAATGATGACCGCCTGCCCGGGCTGCAAGCTATGAATTTGCGATTCGTCGAAACCCATGTTGGCCAACGCAACGCTTTCGCTGGCGGCGGCAAATAACCGGGGATCGCTCGGAGAATCGATGGCGTAGCACAACGGGCGGATGCCCATCGGGTCGCGGGCCACAAACATGTCGCCGAGCGCGCTTAAGAAAACGATGTTGTACGCCCCGTCGAGCCGTTGGCTGAGACTCGAAATGACTTCTAACAGATCGGGCCGCTTAGCCGCCGAAAGTTCTTGGCAGATGAGGTGCATGAGCACTTCGGTGTCGGTTTCGCGCGCCAGATGAAAATTCTTCTCCGACAGGATTTCATCGCGAAGTTGGGGATAGTTAGCCAATTGGCCGTTGAATGCGAAACTAAACCATTTCGATTTCTCGATGTGGTGCCGTTCAAACGGCTGGGCGTAGCTGCGGTCATCTTTGCCACAGGTCGCGTAGCGAACGTGACCGATGGCCGCCCGCCCTGCGTATTCCTGCATGATCTCCTCGGAAGCCGCCGAGTGATTCATGTGGAACACTTCGGTGACCGCGCCGACGTCCTTGTGCGTGTCGATCAATTGGGCGCGGTTCGGATTAAACGTCGTCATGCCCGCCGCCAACTGGCCGCGGTTCTGAATATCGAGCAGCAAACCGGGAATCAGACGGCTGGCGTCATCCTGACCCTGTTTGGGAGCCAGCCGGCTCGTTTCGGGATGCCGCAAATGGTAGATGGCTGCAACACCGCACTCGTGGAACAATTCCGACATCCAGGGGGCTCTTTCTTTGTCTTTCTCGTGGGGAAAGTACGATTCTCTCGCCGTCGCCGCTGCGCAGAATGCCCGCAGAACAATATCGTCGGTCATTCCTGTCACAGAATGTAGAAGCTGGTCCAGCGGGGTGAGAGTGCGATTGAAGCCTCACTGCTTCAAACATCGCCTGATATCTCCATGATACCGCGTCGAGGCTCCAGGACCAATCCTACGCGGCGGACTTCCGGCCGTAATTTCGCCATTTGCCCGAACAGGCTCAATTTCCACCAGTTCCGATGGTATCTTCGACACCCTAAAATGTGGAGTCGGATTGTCCGTGCACGCAATCGGACGAGAGTCGAAGAACCGGATTTCCATTGTCGCGGCCGGGTGCCACTGGCTCTGCCTCGGGTGGCATTGTCTCTGTCAGTGCGTTGTGCGGCGTTCCATCATTCATTTGCGGCCAGTCGTCTTCTCAACTCCCCTGCCCGCGGTCGAGTGTGCCGGATCGCAAGGCGAGAATGATCGGCAGGTTGAGGTCTTGTTTTCGGGGCGGATTGCACAGGTGCGATCGGGCACTCGACGATTCTCGGCCTCGTCAATTCGCCGTGCCAGCCAACGCTGCCAGTCGTCGTTGGTGAGCAGAGGCAATCGACGGTCGCAGGAGAACGTCAACTCGTGTAGGTCGCACGGCCGATGGTAGTGCTTGACCGTTTTTCGATGCGGACATCGTGGGGACAAAATCAGCCAGAATAATTATCAAGCCGCCGGCCCGCCTAACCGCGATCGCACTGGCGAAGCCAGTGGCACCCAGAGAGTGTCTGCGGGACGGATTGTTGGCCCCAAAAAGGAACCCTGTTACGCGTGTCACTCTTTTTCGATGGGCCGCAAAGGGGTATAACGTGGCCCGCAAAGATGTGTTCCAAAATACTCCAGGATGAACCGCTCGGTCGCGTGTGTGTCCGTAATGGCGTCCTCATTGCTCTGGGTACGGGTTATGATGGACGTCAGCCGCCGTTAGGGCGCGCTTGACGATACTGCGGCGACTGAATTGTCTGTATTTTCCGTTTGAATTGCGTCGGAATCCGCGACAGCAAGTCTCGACATGGTCTAGATCGAATCGAGCCGGGGAAACTGCGTCGTCATGAGTGAGATGGGCAACCTTGTACGTCGGGAGGTGATCGAGACGGCTCGGACCGTCGTCGTCAAGGTCGGCACTCACGTTCTGAGCCGAGACGACGATTCGCTCGACGTTGAGCGCGTCAAGACACTGTCTGAGCAGATCCACCGCATCCGAGAATCGGGACGCCGTGTGGTGCTCGTCTCCAGCGGGGCAATCGGCGCGGGAATGGGCCTTCTGAAGTTGCCAAAACGCCCCAGCGATCTCCCCCACCTTCAGGCGGCGGCGGCGGCCGGCCAAGCCCATTTGATTCGGCTGTACGACGATTGCTTGAGGCAGCACGGCTACCACGCGGCCCAAATGCTGTTGACGACCAACGACTTCAAGACTCGGAACCGTTACCTCAACGTACGGAACACGCTCGGCACGCTGTTCGAATACGGCGTGGTGCCGATCGTCAACGAGAACGACACGGTCAGCGTCACCGAGATCGAACTCGGTGACAACGACCGTCTGGCAGCCATGGTCGCCAGCCTGCTGGAATCGCCGCTGTTGGTGATTCTCACGGGCGTCGACGGGCTCTTTGACGGCGACCCGGATTTAGAATCGAGCCGTTGTATTCCCTTAGTGAGAGAATGGGACGAGAACGTGATGCAGTTGGCCGTTTCGACGAAGAGTTCGCGGGGAACCGGAGGCATGCAGGCCAAACTCGAAGCGGTCCGGTCGGCAACGTCGGTCGGCGAGAACGTGATCATCGCCAACGGCACGCGCGACGACGTTCTCGATGACATTCTCGCCGGGCGAGAAACGGGCACGCTGTTTCTCGCCCAAGGTCCGTCGGTGCCCGCCTGGAAGCGTTGGATTGGCTATACGGTGCCTCCGAAAGGACGGTATTTGCTCGATGACGGGGCAAGAAAGGCAATCTCCACGCAGGGGAAATCATTGCTGGCGATCGGCATCACGTCGGTCGAAGGCGAGTTCGGGCAGGGCGAAGTCGTCGCGCTGTGTGACCGTCAGGGAAATGAATTCGCCCGGGGTCTGACGAATTACGACGCCCGCGATACCCGCGCCATCGCTGGAAAACGGACGGAAGACATCTCAGCCGTTCTGGGCAGCCTGCCGTACATGGAGGTCATCCACCGGAACAATCTGGCCGTGACGGAGTGAAGAGACGGTTGCATTCGATGTTCCTTGCCTGTCCTTCGCCTCCGGACTGCCGCATTTGTATGGAAGAAATAGTGCACATGCGGACCGTATCCGTCCCACATGAGGATTTGCCGGGTGGTGAAACGTGAGCTAGGGTTTCGACAGAGACCAGATTACGGGCAAATCTTCGATTTGTTCTTCCGCCTGGAATTGTCTGGAACCGTGTTCGTACCGGCCGCCGGGGTTGGGCGAATGCGGGGCAGTACTTTTTTTGGCGAGTTCGGATCGCGACCGGCTCTCACTGGGACCACGTTGGTGGTCTCACGCGGTGACGACAGACACAGTTCCCTTACGATGGGTATGGGTTTCGTTATGTTCGAAAACATGATGGTGACAGTTCGCTCGTATCTTGCGTTCTACACAACTTCGCTCGCCGGCCAATGGCAACACATGTCGCCGTCGAAGTACGGCATCATTCTGATCGGTATTGGCGTCTTCGGATGGCTGCTCATGAAGAGCCAGCGCCGAAAGTGACGTCGGCCCCGAGGGCGCGCATCAGGCGACATGGTCAGGGCGCATCGCTTGTGCCAGTCGCATGTGCGAGATCGTCGGCAATCGATTCCAGCATTTCCGAGAGTGCGGAATTCAGAAAAAAGTGGCCGCCGTCAAACATACGTATGCGACATTCGGCCGTGGTGTGAATGAGCCACTCGTTCACTTCTTCCGGCGAGACTTCTTCGTCTTGCATGCCTCCAAAAGCCGAGATCGGTACGGACAACGGCTCACCAGCGCTAAAACGATACGTTTCTCCCGCGGTCAGATCGGCACGCAAGATTGGCAAGAACAGTTCGAGCAATTCCGGATCTGCGAGCAATTCCTCGGGTGTGCCGTCAAGATGCCGCAACTCCTCGATCAGTTCGTCGTCCGGCAAGTTGTGTAGCGGAGGATGCGGATCGGGCAAGTGCAAAGCCCGTTGCCCCGAGACGAATAAACGGAGAAGATCGCCGTTTCCCTCACGCTCGAATATTCGGGCGAGCTCGAAAGCGATTGCTGCTCCGACGCTGTGCCCAAATAGTGCAAACGGCTTATCAAGCCAGTCGTCGATGCCCGAGCGAAGTTCGCCGACGAGTTGCATGAGGTCGCTGCGCAACGGCTCAGCGAACCTCGTCCCTCGTCCTGGCAATTCGACGCTCACGACTTCAATCTGTGGAGCGATCTGTTCCTGCCACGACCGGAACACGCCCGCCGCACCGCCTGCGTAGGGAATGCAGAACAGCCGCTCCCTCGCCTCGGGCCGTTCATCCTGCGGTAAGATCCAAGGCGTTGCGGCATTCATGAGGAGGAACCGGCTTGAGAATCGGCGTCACGCAGGCTCTTGGGCCTCATGTCCGTCCAAACCCGGGCAATGTACTCCAGGCACTCAGCCTTGGCACCCTGCTGACCGGCGTCGCTCCAGCCGGCCGGCAATTCACGATCGGCGGGCCAGATCGAGTATTGTTCTTCGTCATTGACGACGACTCGATAGATCGTCGAATCAGCGACGTCATCCGGCATCATTACACTCCCCACAACTGTATGCACGGGTCATCCTCGCCGGTATCGTAGCGAGGCAGTATCGATTGACACAAGGTTTCGCCGAACAAGCATACCGGCCTCGCGCCGCCGTTGCACGTACCGCTGCGACACGTCAGGATGCACCGAGTTGACTTGCCCTTTGCCCTTGTTTCGAGAATTCGTTGCACTTTGTAAGCCGGATGAACGATGCCGCTTGCTGCTGACGAGATTCATGTCTGGTACTGCCCGTGCGATGGTGATGACGCGCCGAGGCACTTGAGCGACGCGCAGTACGTTTTGTCAGCCGACGAACAACACCGGCGGGACCGGTTTCACCGTACTTCCGATGGTGATCGGTTTGCGTTGGCTCATGTCTTGCTCAGATTGACGTTGTCTCGACATGCCGACATCGATCCTGCCGACTGGCGTTTTGAAACCAATGATTTCGACAAGCCTGAAATCGCGCCGACGATCGCCGCGCCGCCGCTACGCTTTAATCTGACGCATACGACGGGGCTGATCGCTGTCGCCGTGACGCTCGCTCGCGATATTGGAATCGACGCGGAAAGCACAAAACCACCACGAGCCGTTGATCCGCTGACGCTGGCGGAACGTTTCTTCTCTATTGAGGAAATTGCCTACATCCACGGGCATGCGGGAGCCGAGCAGAAGGCCGCCTTTTTCAAGTTGTGGACGTTGAAGGAATCGTACATCAAAGCCCGCGGACAGGGCCTGTCGATTCCGCTGGATTCGTTTTCAATGCCGCTCGATCCCGCGACATCGCGCGGCATCGACTGCACCGGCATGCCCGATCAAAATCACAACTGGCGGTTCTGGCAGGAATGGCCGACCGAAGACCACGCGGTGGCTCTTGCGACGCCCGAACCACAGGATCAAACCATAAGCGTCTACCGGTTCGATGCGACGGAGCCGGAACCGGTTCGACGCACATTCGGCCAATAAAGCACACTAGGTGTAACAAAGAGACAAATGGCAGAAGGCGCTCGCTGACAAGTCGCTCGAATGAACCCGGGGAGGAAACACCGTGGCCAAAAAGAAGAACAACAAAGCTTCTCGGCGAGGCAACGCGAAACAGAAATCTGAAAAGGCGACCGACCAAGACAAGCCGGAAGGCAAAGCCCCCGAGCCGAGTGAACAAGTCGAGTCTGAAAAGACGCAGCTGACGTCAGACAAGAAAGCTCACCCAGAAAAGAAGAGCCATCTCACCGCCTACATTGTCGGCTCGATTGTGGCCGCAATTTGTGTTTCATGGGCGGCGCCCGAGTTCGCGATGAAGTTGCACGTCGGCGGCGAGGTGTTTCTACGGTTGCTGAAGATGATGGTGGTCCCCCTTGTGATGGCGTCGGTGATGAGCGGCATCCTCGGGCTGGGTGACGTTCGCAAGCTGGGGCGTCCGGGTGGCTACGCGGTGCTGTATTACCTGAGTACGACCGTTCTGGCGGTCGTGGTGGGGCTCGTCGTGGTCAACGTCATCCACCCCGGCAGGGATGCCCTCAGTCAGGAAAAACGAGAGGCCATTCAAGCCGAGACCGGTGGCAGCGCAGCGAAACGGGAGATTCTCAATGATCTCTCGGCCGGGTCGGGAATTACCAAAGAAGATGTTGCGAAAGTCTTCCCGTCCCTCAAAGGGGGCCTGAAAGGCGAAGAGCCCTCACTCACGACGATTCTCAACAACCTGGTGCTGATGCTGTTCACCGACAACCTGATTTTGGCGGCCGCGGAAACCAGTCTGCTGCCGCTGATCGTGTTCAGCATCATCTTTGCCGGCATGCTGACGACGATGGGAGACAAAGTCGCCTCGATCACGCAAATGATCGGACAAGTGAACGACGCGCTGATGGCGTTCATCATGTTGCTGATGAAGGTCGCTCCGATCGGCATTTTTTGCCTCGTCGCGTCGCGATTTGGCGAAGCACACCACGAGAATCAATTCACCAACGAGTTGCTGCAGACCGGCTGGTACTCAGTCACCGTGCTCACTGGGTTGGCCATTCACGCATTCGGCACGTTGCCGCTCATCTATTGGTTCTTCACGCGCAAGAACCCTTACCGGTTCATGTACCACATGTCACAGGCGCTGCTGACTGCCTTTTCTACTGCCAGCTCGTCGGCAACGCTTCCAGTGACCATGGAATGCGCGAATACGAAAGCGGGTGTCTCGAAACGGTCGACCGATTTCGTGCTGCCATTGGGCGCGACGATCAACATGGATGGTACGGCGCTCTACGAAGCGGTGGCGGCCATCTTCATCGCTCAAGCCATCGGCACGGACTTGACGTTCGCACAGCAATTGACGATCGCCATTACGGCAACCTTGGCGGCGATCGGCGCCGCGGGCATTCCCGAAGCCGGCTTGGTCACGATGCTGATTGTTCTCGACGCGGTCGGCCTGCCGGTTGAATACGTGAGCTTGATCCTGTCAGTCGACTGGCTGCTCGACCGATTCCGTACGGCAGTCAACGCGTTTGGCGATTCCGTCGGCTCGGCCGTCGTCGAGAAGAGTTTCGCGGCCGGGGGATAGCCTCGTCTAGTTTACGGGCCTTACTGGCAGCCGAACCAGCTTACCGCGGTACACCGATTAACCCGTAGTGGCTGCACAGCCAATTGGGGGCCAGCCAAGACGGACGGGTCTTGAATCGTTCGGCGTGGGCTCGTGCTCAGGCAACATGCTTGAGTTTGTGTCGCCGGCGGTAGACAGCGAATCCGATGGCACCAATGCACACAAGAATAAAGCTCGACGGCTCTGGGACAACACCACCGTATTGAATGTGGTCCAGCTCGAGCTGTACGAGGCTCGGAGAGGTGATACTGATCGACTCGATGCCGGCGTCACTGAAGAATCCCAAGAAACGGTCCTCGTCGGTGCCTCCAAACGTCGTCGAGTTGCCGAAGTTCGGATCGGTAACGGTGCCCAAAGACACGCCCCCCGGACCGAAGGCCTCCAAGGTGACCGGCTCCATGAAATCCAACTGCCCAAAGACCTGCAGGTCGGTTACGACGAGGCCGACATGAGTCGGAAGCTTGCCCAAGACGCCCGCGTCGAACGAAATCAAGACGGGTAGCCCGGTCACATTATGACCGACGAACAAGCTGCCCCCGACGAAGCCGTCTCCCGGTCCAAAATCTTCCTGTACGGAGTCGATAAAAGTGCCTCCATGAGGAGCCGCGACGCCAAGCGCAACGCTGTGGCCGGCTGGGAGAATGAGACCGGGCGTGTTGGCAAGGCCATCTTCGAAATCTTCGAGAAAGAAATAGTCGAAGTCACCAGCAGCCAGTGCAGATGCGAACGGGCTGTCACCCGCAAACGAGAGATAGGGGCTGGGGCCGAAAGAGATCGGTGCCCCGAATGCTGTTGGAGAAATGCCACAGACCAGGGCAACTGTCCACAAAGGAGCTATTCGCATCATGGCGAGATCCTCACCCTTCGGGTTTTGAAGGAAGTGAATTGGCCAGAAGCTCCGTCAAAACCGATTCAGAAAAGTGAACAAGCATCTGTGTTGTTCGATGAACGCCACCCATTCGATGCCAAGTTCGACAGGCAACAGAACGTTGACTGAATCTTTACACCTGTCAAGAAAGCACAGACCCCAGTATGGGCGAGGAAAATTGGGGAAACAAGAAAATTGTGGACGGTTTTCTGTTTCTCTTGCGCTCGGTGAGCCTGACTATTGCGGCGCACCGATGAACCCGTAGTAGCGGCCCATCCAATAGGGGGCCAGCCAGAACGCAGTGCTGCTTTCGGCGCGGCCGTCGTTTCCGCGGCGTACCTGGTAGACGTTTCGGTCCCAGCGAAAAATCCCCCGTTCGCTAGGTGGTAAGAGCCGGCTCGTCTGCTGAACGCCCTCCACCGGTCGCTCGACGATCGAGAGGTCTTCACGCCGGCTGTTGTCGACCGTCCACTCAATCGCATCCAGAGGTACGTCGCGAAGCAGCTCGACGCAATCGCGTTGGCGGAAGTCTCCGCCGGTTAAGGCTCCGTAGACGAAACCGTAAAACGGGCTGGCATCGTCACGCACGGGAGCGAACCATTTCTCTACGCTCTTCAAATACAACTGCTTAAGCGCCGGATCAGATTCGTAGTTCACAAGCGCGGGGTAGGAGAACGCGAGCAACTGAAACCCGATGTAGGTGAAATAGTCGGGTGTGGCCCGTATGGGTGTGAGAATGTTCTCGGCGTAATGATGTTTTTCAAGCAGAGTCCGCATCGCTTGGCGGTACTTCTCGTCGCCGGTGATGTGGTGGGCCACGCTGAGGTACGAAAGGATTTCGAGCGAATTGACTCCCTTTTCCAACCACCAGTCGGGGTCATCGTTCAGTTTTTCGGGTGACCAGACACCCCAGCGCGTCGATTTCCCGTCGATGTCCCGCAGGTCGAACCCGCCTTCGATGATATGATCGGTGATCCGTCGGACGAGCTGCGCGACACGTTTTTTTTCGGCATCTTCGGCCACGAGGTCGTAGTAGACGGCATACGCAAAATAGTGTCCGGAGATCTCATCGGAACTCGTATCACCCTTCCACAACCACTTGCCGTCGTCGCTTTTTCGCCAGCGTGATGTGACTTTCTTCCAGCGCGCCTCGCGCGCCAGTCGTTCGGCGACTTCTTGATCGGTATAAGCGCGGTTGCCGTCGGCAACGCTCGTCCAGTCGGAGGGAACAACCGTCCTTGCGACGAACCCGGAAGTTCCCGTGACCGTTTGCAAGAATTCCATGGCGGCAAATGCCTCGGCCGCGTTGGCCTTGGCATCCGCGGCCCCCGTGACGGCGTAACGATGCGCCTCGGCCACGAGATATAGGCCGGTGTACATTCCGTCGTTGTCGGTGTCCATCGGCTCAAACGTTGATAGATCGCCCAGCACCCGCATTCGGCAGCGTTCCATCAGCCCAGGCGCCCTGACGTGACGTTTGCGGACGATGTCTTGGAAGTGAACTGCCTTGTCGGCCAGCGTCATCGAACGCTTGCGGATCACGCTTAGGCCACCGCGCGTCGCGATCCAAGCCGCCCCGTCGGCCGCGAAGGCGACGTCGCGGACCTCGTCGTCGGGAAGCCAGCGCCGGCTATGGCGAAACGACCAACGCTTGCCATCGAAACGAGCGGCTCCGATTGCCGTTCCGACCCAAACGACGCCCTCGCCATCGACGCTCAGCGACCGCACGTCGGTCGACGGCAAGCCGTCGCGGCCGATGTACGATGCGGCTCGGCGTTCTCCGCGATACGCGTCCAAGCCGCCGCGTGAGCCAAGCCACAAAGTTCCGTCGCGGCCGACGGCGGCCGCTCTGAGATTACTGCTGAGCAGTTCATCGGGTCGGCTCAACAGCGTGATTTGCGATCCGTTCGCGCGGAACAGTCCGCCCGGGGTCACGACGTTGAGTTGCCTATCGACAATGGCGATGTCGCGAATGTTCTTCTGCCACGGTCCAGGAATGGACTTCCACTGTTGGTCCGCATATTCGCTCACGCCCCGGAGGCCGCCGACGATCACGCGCCCCTTTTGCGGGCAGACGACGGTCACAGGACCGTCCAGACCGTTGACACGCTCGACATTGCCGTCGACGATTTTGTATACGCCGTTCCATGCAGCGACCCAAATCGTGCCCGCCGCGTCGACGGCCACGTCGAACGTAGGACCATCGATCGACTCGTCGGCCACGGGAACGAGTTTGTCCCCGTTCACAAATCGGATGCCAGCAGCGGTGGCCGCCCAGACCCTGCCTTGAGGGTCGACAGTGACGGCACGGACGTTGTTTTCCTCTTCCGTCTCGCCCAACACGAACGGGTCGCGATATTCCTGCAGAAACGGCTCATCAGGAATCGTCTCGACCGCCGTCGCGAACTGAGACGCGACCGCAATGAGCCACACTACGAGAACAAATGTGAGGGGTTGCTTCATCATCGGCACCATCTTCTCGTTGATCAATTGGTTTACGAACGATCGCGGTTCGACGGCTGGCGTCGATCTCTGATCTTGACACTCCGTTCGGACGACTGCGGCGGATGAGACACACGGCGCGCCGGCGAAAAGCGTTCGACGTCGGGGGCGCCCATTAACCGGCGGCGATCAGGATTCAGCCGGATGGACGTCTCGCGGTACGCAGAGATGAGACCTTCGTCGCGGTTGCAATCGGATGCTCTATCTGCCCAAAGGGCTATGATAGCACGGTATCTCGGCGATCGCGGTCAATCCGCCGCGCGTCCTGGCAACGGCAAAAAAAGACCGATGACGCTTCTCATTTACACGCACGGAACGTCTGCCGATTCCGAGCGGCGAGAACTAATTGCCCTTATACTTCTCCCAGTATTTGGGCATTAGGTCGCGCACCTGAGTTTCGAGCTCTTCGTCGCTGATGGCCGTCATACGACCTTCGACTTCGTACTGGTCCATGACCCAACGCGCCAGCTTGTGGACCTTGATCTTGCTGATCCGGTCGTCGCCCTTCAGTCCGAAGAATTCGTTGACCCACAGGGCGACTCCGTCGGAGCCGCTCTTGTCGGTCAGCGCGACGCGCGGCGGACGACCCAACAGCTTCGCGGTGTCGAAGATGTTGTAGATTCGTTCGTCGCTTCGCAGGCCACCGGCGTGAATGCCGGCCCGTGTTGTGTTGAAATGCTTGCCGACCAGCGGGTAGTTGTCCGGAATCGGCAAGCCGATCGAACGCATGTAGTCGGCAATTTCCGTAATGACCTCCGTCTGTATGCCGCACAGATCGCGCTTCAGCGAGATATATTCGATCAACGCGCCTTCGACCGGCGGGTTGCCGCAGCGTTCGCCGAAGCCGAACAGAGTTCCGTTGAGCGCGTTGCAGCCGTATAGCCAAGCCGTCGCTCCGTTGGCGTGGGTCCGGTGGAAGTCGTTGTGACCGTGCCATTCGAGCCGGTCGCTGGGGACGCCGCATTCCTGGTTCAGCTTGTAGATCATTTTGGGAACGCTGCGGGGTAGCTCGGCTCCCGGGTAATGCAGACCAAATCCCATCGTGTCGCAAATGCGAATTTTCACCGAAAGTTCATCGGGAACCTGTTCGCTCATTCGCATCAGCCGGTCGACAAAGGGCATGACGAATCCATCCCAGTCGGCTCGGGTGACGTCTTCCAAGTGGCAGCGGGGTCTGACACCCGCTTCGAACGCCGCGTCGACCACCTCACAGTAGGAGTCCATGCATTCCTGGCGGCTCTTGAACTTCAGCTTGTTGAAGATGTGATAATCGGACGAACTTGTCAGCATGCCCGTTTCTTTTAAGCCCGCTTCTTTAACGAGCCGAAAGTCGCCTTTGACGGCGCGAATCCATCCGGTGCATTCAGGGAAGGCGTGGCCGAGCTCGCGGCAACGGTCCAGCGTTTCCCGGTCGTTCTTGGTGTACAGGAAAAACTCCGTCTGCCGGATGACACCGTTCGGACCGCCGAGTTTGGCGAGCAGGTCGTACAGATACACCATCTGATCGACAGTGTAGGGCGGACGTGCCTGCTGGCCGTCGCGAAACGTGGTGTCGGTGACGCAGATATCGCGTGTCAGGACCGATTCCGGGTCGAACTCGACCGGCTCACCGTCGATGTATTCGATCATTGGGCCGTCGAACTTGATCAACGGTGGCAAGCCGTAATCGAATGTGTCTTCGAGCAAATTCGGCTCGGTGGTGTTGATGAGGGGATGAGTTTTTTTCGTTTCGGTCGTTGACATGAGTCGTTCCTTTTCCAATCGCACGTTAACCGGCCAGGTCTTTGTAGACGCCCGGTCGCTGATCTCTTTTATCGGTCCAGAATGTTCAATGCGGGCCGCTAACAACCAGTTGAATGCAAAAGCCCGGTGCGTCCATAACACCCACCAAAGCAGTTGGCGATTTTTCAACGCGTGCACGGATCATGCACGCGATAGCGGTTGCATCAAACGTCGACGCCTTGTTCCTTGCAGACGCCGGTGATGTATTCGACGGCGGAGCTGACGGTTGTGACCGCCAATGCGCCGTCTTCATCCATCTCTATGTCAAATTCTTCCTCAAACATAGCGACTAATTCGATCGACTGCACGCTTTCAGCGCCTAGATCGGCTGTAAACTCGTTTTGGAGCTCAATGTCGCTTTCGTCGATTCGCAACACGCGGGCGGTCACCGCAATCACTCGTTCTTCAACAGATGCCATTAATGTTCTCTCCTATGTGTGCTGGGCACGCAGCGCCCGGCGGCCTTTTTTGATGGCCTCCTTCCGCGGTGCTGCCGTCAGTCTGAAGATTTCTTCCCACATGGCCAGTTGCGCCGGGCTCCATTCGCGGCCCCGGCGACCCATGGCTGTCTCGGCGGTTTCGTACAGTTTTCGCTTACCGAAGCCCTTTGTTACCACACCCTCCAGGAACCACGCAAACGAAGGGATGAATTTTGGCAGCGGCTTGCCGGTGGCCGCGATCAGGGCCATCGCCCCGACATAGGAACCGGTGTTGAACAGCGTGCCGATTGACGTCTTGGTGTGATCGCCGATGAGTGAGCCGACTTTCGTCGATCCGGTGTCGATCGCCTTCCCACCGTCGAGCGAGACCGAAACGCTGGAATAGTCGTTCTTTAAGTCGCTGTTCGTCGTCAACGCACCCAGGTTGACCCATTCGCCGACGTAGGCGTGGCCCAGGAAGCCGTCGTGATACTTGTTCGAGTAGCCGTGGATGATCGATTCTTCCACCTCGCCGCCAACGCGGCACATCGGCCCGATCGAGTTGCCTTCGCGGCACTTTGCACCCAGCAATATCGATTTCTTGCCGATGTAACATGGCCCTTCGATTCGGCTGAAGGGATGAATCTCTGCTCCTTCATCGATATACACCGGCCCATGTTCGGCATCGATGACGACCATAGGATGAATGCTCACGCCCGGTGCGATGTAGACGTCGTCGCGACTGCCACGGATGGCATTCGGCTCCTCGACGTCTGCGTTGTCAATTCCACTTCGTCCGGCGGCTCGAAAATCTTCAGTGAGCTGATCGGGATTGGCTAGCACGAGTTCCCAAATGTAATTCCACACGGGCACGTTGCCTTCGGCGTGAGGAACGGCCTCCTTCGCCGATGCGAGGAATGCGTCGAGCGAGTCGGCATTTAAGCCGGCAAGATCGCTCTTGTTGATCCGGGCGAACAGGCAATCGCCGTTCTTGTCAAACGCGACCTGACTGGGGCCGCCGGGGGCGACGCTAAAATCGCTCGCCTTAACGCGGGCATTGACCAGCAACAAGTCATCGCCGCCCAAACTGGCCGGGTCGTTGATCGCCCAGTCGGACTGTTCGCGGTAGACGTCGGCCATATACGGCGGGAGAAAACAGGCAACGTCGCTTGCGCCAGTCTTGGCGATGAGCTTATCACCCAGCGACGTCATTCCGCACTTCAGGTCCCAAATGGGTCTGCTGAGTGCAATCGGGTCAAAATGGAAACGGGTCTCCGTCAAACGATCCAACAAAATCAGCCGCATTAAGTTTGCTCCTTGGTTGCTTCTTATCGTGCTTACTGAAGTCAGCAAATGCCGAGGAGTGCAGCTTCAGACGGTGGTAACCGCTTGACGGCGCGGGTCGAGCTCGGGCCGAAAGACCCACGCGGGCAGATCCGACTGATCGGCCATTTCCTGTCGCACGTGACGATAGTACTCTTGATTCTGCAATTTCGAACCGGCGTCTTCGTCGGAAATTGCGATCGTCCAGGGATGGAATTGCAGCACCGAAGCCGGCACCTGTGCGGTAACAGGCCCTTCGATCATCTTCGCCCAGACGTCGGCTTTGGCGTCGCCTTTCGCGAGGATAAGACACGAGCGGGCCTCCATGATCGTTCCGATGCCCATCGACAAGGCCCGGCGCGGCACGTCGGCTTCGCTATCGAAGAAGCGGGCATTGTCCTCGATTGTCTTTGGGTGCAGAGCCACGACGTCGGTCCGCCCGGCGAACGACGAACCTGGCTCACAGAACGCAATGTGGCCGTCGCCACCGATGCCCAATACCTGAAGATCGATGCCGCCGGCTTGACGGATCTTCTCGTCGAACTCGGCGCACTCGACGAAGGGGTCGCTCGCGACACCGTCGAGAATGTTCGTTTGCACGTCGGTCAGTCCCAGTGCATCGAACAGATTGCGATGCATGAAGGAGTGATAGCTCTCCGGATGAGCGGTTGGAAGGCCTTCATATTCGTCCAAGTTGAACGTCGTGACTTCGCTGAAATCAATCTCTTCCTCGCGGGCAATGTTTATCAAACAGCGGTACAGGCCTTCAGGCGTCGAACCCGTTGCCAAACCGAGAACTGCATTCGGCTTCTGCCGTACGAGTTCGGCAACAATTCGAGCAGCCCGTTCCGACATCGCGTCATAATCTCGTTCAACTTCCACTAACATCCACGTTCCTCCCGGGAATCATTCTCGGTGTGCAGGTATTCGTATCGTTCACCATAGACGGGTGCAGAGCGGCGCAGACAGAGCGCACCGCTTTCGATGACGTGCGTAACCGTCTATTCTACGCGATTTTCGGGGAAATTCAACCAGTCGAGCCGGCGGCGAGATCGAGATGAACCGACGTTTTCACCGTGCCGCCGCAGACAACGCCCGTCGGGAAAACTCTCGGTAAATCGCGCGATTTAACCGATCGAAACAAGGTGCCAGAAACGAGATACAGCAGGCCCGAGATTGGTTCGATTCATGTGAACACCGGCTGAACACGGCCTCATGGTAGCGATATTCTACGCATCGCGTTGAATCGGGCGGATCGTGTTTCCAGTTCCGTGACATTTACTCGGCCGACGGTCAGAATAGGTCATTGGATGATCCCCAAGAGAACAGTCGCTTAACGTAATCGCGTCCCGGTCCCGGCTATTCGCCAATTGAACGAGGTTCGAATTCGTGCAAGATACTGTGCGTGTGGCGGCTGTCGCCGTTGATGCCAAGCCGGGCGACACCGCCGGGAACTTGAAGAAGATTGACGACTGGACGGCGCGAGCTTCGGAGCATGGCGCCGGCCTGGTCCTGTTTCCCGAATTGTCGTTGACCGGATTTCTCCCCAACCACCCCGTCGGCGATCACGATGCTTGGCTGCGTGCTGCGTTGAAAAAAGCCCGGCAAGTGGCCGAGCCGATCGACGGTTCTGCCGTCGAAACGCTCGCGGACGTCGCCAAACGGCATGGTCTGATTGTCTCGGCGGGAATGCTCGAAGATGCCGGAAGCGTGCTGTACAACACGCAGGTCATCGTCGGTGCGGAAGGATTGCTCGGCCGCTGGCGCAAGATGCACGTTCCCATGTTCGAAATGCCGTTCTACAACGGCGGCGAGACGCCGCAAGTCATCGAGACGCCTCTCGGTCGGCTGGGAGTCAACATCTGCTTCGACGCGCTGTTGCCGGAATCGACCCGCTTGCTAGCGATTGAAAACGCGGAGATCGTGCTGTTCCCGTTCGCCGCCGATCCGCCACCGGCCACGCCCGCCGGCTGGGAGAAATGGGCCGGCCCGCCACTTGTCGCTCGCTGTTCTGAAAACGGCGTGTTCGGCTTGGCGTGTAACTACGTGGGCCGCGTCGAATGCGCGGGCGCCGAGCAGACATTTCCCGGCGGAGGGATCGCAATCGGACCGTGCGGCGAGACGCTTGCCCAATGGGACGTCGAAGCGGGTCAGCCAGGCATGCTAACCGTCGAGTTCACGTCCAATCAGCTCGAATCGGCGCGAGCCGAGCCGGAATATTTGTTCCGCTTCCGTCGCCCGGAATTGTACGGCCCGCTTGCGGAGTGATCGGGCAGACCGCGAGGCTCACCGAACGCCTTCCACGACGATGGTCTCGGTGAACGCGTCGGCGTGAACCGTTGGTGTGCGGCCACCAGTTTCTTCCGAGTCGGACCACCACTTCTGGGCATCGTCTTGTGTCCAGCAGTCTCGGCAACTGCATGCAGAAAGTGCTCCTTCGACGTCCTCGATCGTCGAATACCGATCGTCGGGGTCTTTGGCGAGGCAGCGCAGGACAACGGCCTCCAAGTCGGCGGGAACATCGGCATTCACTTCTGACGGCGGGGCCGGCTGCTGGTTGGCATGCGCGAAAATGACCTTCAGCGCGTTCTCCCCGGGAAAGACAGCTTGCGCGGTCAGCAAAAAATACGCGGTTGCGCCGAGTGAATAGATGTCGCTGCGCACGTCGGGGCTGTCATCGAGCGTCGACTCGGGAGCCGCGTATTGCGGCGAGCCGACGACGGCGCCGTCCAGCGTCACATTCGGCGAACCGAGTCCTGGGGCCACCGACTTGACCAAGCCGAAATCGAGCAGTTTTGCAATGTCATACAGCCCGCCCCGTTCGGTGACGAAAATATTGCTGGGTTTGATGTCGCGATGGATGACCCCGGCCGCATGCGCTTCACGCAATGCCGAACAGACCTGCACGAGCAAGTGAACGAGACGGTGAGGCGGCAACGGGCCGAATCGGTCGACCATCTCCTGCAGATTCAAGCCCGGAAGATACTCCATGGCGTAGTAAAACGTACCGTCCTGCGTGTGTCCATAATCGTAGATTTCGATCGTATTGGGATGCGTCAGTCTTGCTGCGACCTGCACTTCGCTCTCGAATCGCGCGATCGCCTTTTCATCGCCGGCGATTTCCGGCTTGATGAGCTTTATGGCGCACGGTCGTTTGAGCAGTCGGTGTTCGGCGAGATAGACGTCACCCATTCCACCGGAACCGAGTTTTTCGCGCAGGGAGTATACGCCAACCTGTTGCAAGTCGAACGTCTCGCGGCGCTGTGCGCCGAATCGGTGCGAGCCATAAATGGATGTCACCGCGCCGATGCCGAGCCATAAGACCATCGACGAGAACACGCCGTGGCCGAGCGCCGCGCGGACCGCTTCGTTTTGCGAGGCCGCCCCCAAGGCACCAATGATTGGCAGAGCTGCCATGAGTACGATCACGATGGCCGCTCGCTTCCACGGATTCGGCACGAACACGCCGTACAGTTGCATCAAGATGAGCCATGAAATCGTTGAAAACAAGAGCGACGTTTGCGCGCTTTCCACCGCGCCGGGTGCGCAATTGCAAGCGATCCGAAATTGCATCCAGGTCGAGAACACCGCCGGTAAACCAAACACAAACAGTTCGATGACGCGCAGATTCGACACACAGAATTGCCGCTCCGACCGCAACAAAAGAAACAGACCACCCATCACGACCGTCGCCAGGACGTGCGGAATGAAGACGTCGAGCGTCGCCGATTCTGGAATGTGCGGCGCTAGGAGGTTGCGGACGAGAAACGCGGCGAAAGCGCCGAACAGAATCAGCGACGCCGTTCGCAGCCGGCGCTTGAGAACCGGTTGCAAATGTTGGTCGAATTGATCGGCGCTGTCGCCCATCAGGCCACCGAAGGGGCAGAACCCCATCTTCGGCGAGGTGGCAGAAAAACCTTTCGAAGAGGTCTCGCTCACGTGCATCAATTCGGCTTTCCGGTCATGGGCCATTTGACAAGCGGTCCGAGCAGTTTCTGGGCGACAATTCGGAATGTGTCATTGGAGCGACTCAATCGTCTCCCGCCCCATCATTAGCGGGCTCCGCGCCACAGCGTCGCATTACAGGCTGATGATCGCCCTGTCGCGCCCATTATACGCACCACGACCTGCAAGGCAAAAGAATTGCCGCATTCCATGGCTGGCATGACGCCGAGAGCCACTGCCGAGTGGCCGAGCCGCGAAAAGAGACGCCGTCCCAAAACCCGGTTGTGGTGGAATGTGACGCCAGGATTGAAGGACACCGGCCACCCATCAGAGGGTTTTGGGACCACTTCTACAGCGATGCCCGAGTTCGACACTCTTCCCGGTAGCCTTCGCCCAGATGCACGAGCACCTCGAGAGCCATCAGGTCAGACCGCGCCATGACGTGCCGCGTACTGCGATTGCCCAAACCGCGGACGAGCGTCTCGACACAGGTGAGGTGGAACTGCAGGGTTTCGCGCGGAGACATGTTCGACGTCGACATCACATGGGCCACGCTGGCGATCTCCGCTGCCAGATTGCCCGAGCCCATGATGACGTACGCCCGCAACAACTCGTCGTAGTGTTTATCAAAATCCCGGGGAAGGGTTTTCTTCGGCTCTGCCAACTTCTGGGGCGAACGGAGCTGAGCGGAATTCATCTCGTCGATCGAAAACGGCTCCGTAAACGTTTCCAGCTCGGCGATGATCTGCCGCTGCTCCTTGAGCAACTGCTCAGCCTCGTCTCGCTCGCGCAATAGGCGGCGGTGGTTCCCGATCGCCAGACGCTGATTGTCGCGGGATAACTCCGATCGGCTCATCGCCCGCTGGATGATCGGCACCAGGGCGCACGACTCCCAGGGTCTCTCGGTGATGAGCACCTCGCAGTCTTCTGTACACGCGGCCTTCCAACCCGCGTCGTTTAGGCTGCCCGCCATCAATACGATGGGATCATCGTAGCCCGATGCACGGATCGCCTGTACTAAAGCGATCGAATCCGTGCGGCTGCCATCGTCCCGCTGCGATTCACTCTCGATGTTGAATAGGATGCAGTCGAAGCTTTCGTCCCGAAGCACGGCCAGCGCCTCGGAGCCCGTTGAGACCCAAACGAAACGCGGTTCCACGCAACGCTGGGCGTCTAACTGCAACGTCAAATTCACCCACGATGGCTCGCACGGAGCGATCGCGAGCAGCCGTAGTCTGCCGGGAAGTTCGGCCTGTGCGGCCAACGGCGATGCCCCCCAATGTCGTTCGAGGCTTCCTTCTTCACGTGTCGGCATGCGACATCCGGCTCCAGTTCGCTGCCTAGGCTGTCTCTACGGCGACAAGAATCCGCACATGACCACCCAAGCTGATCGAAAAGCGATGCGGGTATAGAAACTGAGGTGCCCGCATGTCAAGATGAAGGCCCTGTCAAATAAAACCGTTGGAACGGCGGTTGACAGAATATAGACTAATGTATACTATCTGTCCGATGGTGGCTGTTGCGCAGGAATAAGGGGAGAATCGCCAGTAAGGCGAAAATCTGATTGAGCAGGAACCCGGAAGTGAGGGAACAGGGAGGCGAACGAAAATGTTGGTATTGAGCAGGAAGCTAGGGCAACAGATTCAGATCGGTGAGAACATCAAGGTATCGGTGAAGCGCATTTCAAAGAATCTCGTTCAGATCGGCGTCGACGCGCCGGCCGAGGTGACCATTCACCGATCAGAACTTCTTGCCACGAATCCAACGTCCGCTGCCGAGTTTCACGAGCCAGCGCTGATGAAGGGCTAATGGCTCGCGCCGCCCTCTGCCGGCGTCTGCACGACCGCGGGACAGCACGTCGCGCAGTCGAATTCCGACTCGATGGATCGCTGCCAGACGCACGACGTCCGACTGTGAAGTGCAGGTTGAGCCGCGGCGGCCCGGCTTTGGACATGGCGACAGCGGTCGGCAGGCATCTCGGACAATGCGTCGCCTGCATGGCCTGGTGAGTTGCGATTCGGTATCCTCGTGCAGCGATCGCATTTCACGTCGCCTGCAGCCATGTTGCGAAAGGCGCATGGTCCAAGGATAAGAATTGATACGCTCCGATGCCTTTGCCATTCGTTCAATTGTTCACCGACGGGGCCTGCCGCGGAAACCCGGGGCCAGGAGGCTGGGCGTATATTCTCAAACATCCCGCCACAAACACCGAGAAGGAAAATTCCGGCGGCGCGGCAGACACGACCAACAACCAGATGGAACTTCAGGCGGTTATCAGCGGGCTCGAGGCTCTCTCGGCGCGCTCGAACGTCGAGGTGATCACCGACAGCGTTTATGTCGCCAAAGGATGTCTCGAATGGATGCCCAAATGGAAATCCAATGATTGGCGACGGCGAGAAAACAAGAAGTGGAAATCCGTCAAGAACGAAGAACTCTGGCGGCAACTTGATACTTTGCTGGCGCAACACGACGTTCGTTTCACGACCGTCAAAGGACACAGCGGCCATCCCGAAAACGAACGCTGCGACGAATTGGCCGTCGCCGCAGCGCTGGTCTATATGAACTAAGACCATTCAGCCTGAGCGTGAACCGCTCGATCCAGACGAGAACCTGACGCCATTGGCGCCTCATCAGCTTGGCACAGCAGAACGGCATGACACACCAGTGGCCTGCATCTTGTCCAATATGATAGCCGGTCTCGGAATTGATTCCCCGGCCTGAATTCGACAGAATTGACCGCGTGCACGCGTGAAAATTTGGCGGTACTCAAACCGGCTCTGCCCAAGCCAAAGCCAACCGAAGGGTCAATGTGGAAAACCTGATCATTGTCGCCGGCGCTGGAACGGCTCTGTTCATCGTCGGAATCGTCATGATGCGGTCGCACATTCAATCGTGGCGAATGCAGAAGCACGACACCTCGATCGAGGAGGCCGACCGCAAATACTACCACCGGCGCTATCGGCGGCGGATGCAGGTATCGGGCACGTTCATCGCCATCGGCCTGTTGCTACCGTTTGGCGATTTGGTGCTGCCACACATCGTGCCAAATTTCGTGCAGCCGCAGGCCATGACGGCCTTCTGGGCGACGATTCTGCTGCTGGTGTTTTGGGTCGTTCTGCGGGCGCTGGGCGACGCGGTTTCGACACGCGCGCACCTGCGCGTGGCACTGGCGCGGGTTCGCCAGCGCCAACGCGAACTCGAGCAGCAGGCGGCAGAACTCCGCCGCCGCGGCTCAAACGGCCACCCGACGTCAGAAAAGCACTGACAAGCGAATGCTCCTGTTGCCTCACACCGCCGTCGGGCGGACCGGGTGAAGGTTTACTCCTTGGCCTCTGATTTCTTCTTAGACTTGGCTTCCGGTTTCTCTTCCGCATCAGAGTCGCTCTTAGTTTCTTCGGCCGCCTCTTCTGATTCGGCATCCGCCTTTGGCTCAGCCTTAGCCTTGATTTTGAACAGGGGTCCTTTCCGTCTTGCCCTTGCCTTGCGCTTTGCTTTGGCTTTGGCGACGAACTCCGTCAGACGAGTCTTCTGGTCGTCAGTCAGAAGGCCTTCCATTTCCTGTCGCTGTGATTCCTTAAGATCGGCCAACTGCTGCATGAGTTCCTTGATTTGTTCTTTGTACTTCGCTTGAACCGCGTAGACGTTTTCACGCTGTTCGGAAGACAGGCCCAACCGTCCAAAGTGATTCGGCAAACGTTTTGCGTTCTTTTTCTGTTTCTTCTGCTGTGACTTCGTCGTCTTTGCTTCTGGTGCGCTCTTCTTCTCCTTGACCTCCGACTTGTCCTTATCTCGATCTTTCGACTGGGCAGACTGAACCGCCATCAACAACAACGCACATCCAAGAACAACTGCAAACGGTTTCAACGCCTTCATCTTTCGTTTCCCCTTTTCTCAGGCCCGAGGTGGACTCGCTCTCGCGAGAACCCGGCATACAAGCCGAGTTGCCCGTCAGTATGGTTCTGCCGAATTCAATATTGCAACAAAAAAATGGGAAATTCTTTGTTCGCGGGCCACGGGGCAATTTGTCACTCCGAGCGCGAATCACGCGAAGCCGACCAGCGCGCTCATTCCCGGGTCCGACGCCGCCGAAAACAGACGTTGCCCATTCGGTTGACAGTTGAACCCTGGTTGACTTGCTTGCTTCCCCGCAACCTGCCGAGTAGCCTTTGGAATTCGCCCGCCCGCCGGCACAGAGTGACGCAGGCTAGTGTGCGCCAAATGTCATCTCAAAACCTCCTATTGTCGCAATGTATGCCCCTATTGTTGCAATGTATGACTGTGGAGTACCTCGCTACGAACGACCACAACGGGGTTTGCGATGAACTCCTGGGCAGGGCAGAAATTACCACATCGTCATATGTTCTATTCGCCTACACCGAGAACCGGCTATGAGTGACTCGACACCCCGCATCGAACAAGATCGGCAGCTCATTTTGGACGCCGCCAAACGCGGGACCGGACCGAAGTTCTGGGCGTATACAAAACTCTCCGGGCCGGGATGGTTGCAAAGCGCTATCACGCTCGGCAGCGGCTCGTTAGCCGGCGGGCTATTTCTGGGGGTGCTCGCCGGTTACGGCCTGATGTGGTTGCAACCGTTGGCGATGATTCTGGGTGTCGTCATGTTGAGCGCCATCGGCTACGTCGCGTTGTCGACGGGCGAGCGTCCGTTCGATTCGATCAACCGGCACGTCAGCCCGGTGCTCGGCTGGGGCTGGGCCATCGCCACACTGATGGCGAACATGGTCTGGTGTATGCCCCAGTTCGGAGTGGGAACCGAAGCGATTCAGCAAAACCTGGCACCGGGCCTGTTCGGCCCTGACGCAATGGATCCTGATGACAGCAGGATTGCCGTGGTTGCCATTCTGTTTGGCATCAGCAGCCTAGTCGTCTGGTTTTACGATTCAGGAGGCTGGGGTATCAAGCTGTTCGAAGGGCTGTTGAAGATCATGGTCGGCATCATCGTCGTCTGCTTCTTCGGCGTTGTGGTCAAAATGAGCCTGAGTTCCGACGGCTTGCCCTGGGGGAGCATTTTTCGGGGATTCATCCCCGACTTTGACCTGCTGAGTGAACCTTCGCCCGCGTTCGACGGCTACCTGGCAGCCACCGGCGAGTACGCTTCGTTCTGGTCCGGCAAGATTGTAAGAATGCAGCAAAAGGTCATGATCACGGCCGCCGCGACAGCCGTCGGCATCAATATGACATTTCTGCTGCCCTATTCGATGCTCCGCCGTGGGTGGAACAAGGACTTTCGCGGGCTGGCCATCTTCGACTTGGCAACCGGTCTGTTCGTGCCGTTTCTGTTGGCTACCAGTTGCATCGTGATCGCCGCGGCAACGCAGTTCCATGCCCAGCCCGCTCCGGGTTTGCTCGGGGAAACCAACGAACGGGGTGACGTAATCCGGCCGGCGAAAAGTCTCGTTGGCAAATTCAACACGCTGACCGCCACCCGAATCCAAGCGGAACTCGACAAAGCCGGCAGCGCGGCGATTACAACGTTGAGTCCTGAAGAAATCGAATCGCGCCGGGCCGCGCTTCCGCAGGCAGACCGTCAATTGGCCGCCATGCTGGTGAAACGTTCGGCGTTCGATCTGGCGGGTTCTCTCGAGCGGCTCACTGGGAAGGGCACCTCTCAATACGTATTCGGAGTCGGCGTCGTCGGCATGGCAATCTCGTCCATTATTATTCTGATGTTGATCAACGGCTTCGTTGTCTGTGAGATGCTCGGCGTACCCTCCAAAGGAACGGCGCACAGGATCGGTTGCCTGCTGGCCGCTGCGTCGGGGGCGATGGGACCGTTTCTTTTTCCCGGCGGGAGTAACTTCTGGATAGCGGTGCCGACGTCGATGTTCGGAATGGTCCTTTTGCCGATCGCTTACTTTACGTTCCTGCTGCTGATGAATTCCCCGGATCTGCTCGGCGAACACATGCCACGCGGCTTCAGACGCCTCGGTTGGAACGTCCTGATGGTCATTGCAACTCTGCTGGCCTCATTCGGCAGTTATTGGAGCATTAGGACGAGTGATTACGCTAGGTATGGATTCACCGGTCTGGGCCTGTTCATCGCACTGGCGGTCGTCTTTCACTTCCGCCGCGATCACGTTCCAAAGGGCGACGCCCCGGAAACCAACGCCTGACCGTCTTCTGATCTCTTCAGGATGCGGACGTCCAAAAATTCAATCGGGCTCTGGCATTGGCGGTGTCGGTGTGGCGCGGACGTAACGATTATGCCGACTGTAACGGTCACGCGCCGCCGATCGTGAGCTAAATTTCTGCTACGAGTGGTCCTAAATCCCTCCGCCCGACGGTGCGTGACCCATAATTGTCGCGTCAGGACGCACTACAACCGGGTTTTCGGCTGGCTCCCCGCGTCCGCACCGATAGTGGTGCGCACACCGCGCACCTTCGGTGACAAAGCTGATCGTCAAGAATTGTTCTGGCCGACGAGCGCGACAGCCAATCGCGCTAATCGGCAGGGCAACGTTCACGCCACGGCTTTCGACCGCCCTGCTCTCGACCACCCCGGTATTTTCCGCCGATGGATCGACACGGGATGGACTGAGATACGATGAACTCAGATTCGCCCAATGTCACTCGCTGTGAAACGCATACGCCGTCGCTTGGCGGCCAAAGCCGCGCTGCGCTGTTACTCAATCGCAGCCGGCCTCATCGAGCCGCGACATTAAGCTTGGTTCTGTTGGTTGTCGCCGTCTATTGGCCGGTCGTCGGTTTCGATTTTGTCAACTGGGACGACCCCTGGTACGTGATCAACAATCCGCGTATCAAGAGTTGGCACCCGGTGAATCTGTACCAGGTTGCCACAGAGATCGCCATTAAGAACTATGCGCCCTTGACCACGTATTCGTATCTGGTCGATCACACGCTTTGGGGTATGCGGCCGGGCGGTTATCACTTGACCAACGTCTGTCTGCATGCGATCAACGCACTACTCGTCTATTTTTTGATTGTTCAGTTGACTCATCGTCGGATGGTTGGCTGGATGTCGGCGGCCCTGTTCGCGTTGCATCCGGTTCATATCGAAAGCGTCGCTTGGATCGCATCGCGCAAAGGTCTGCTTTCGGGAGGCTTCATTCTCGCGTCTCTCATCTGTTGGTTGCGCCCGAAGCCGTCTGCCAAGAGCGAAGGCTACGGACTGCTGTTCTTTTTCGCAGCGCTATTGTCGAAGGCGATTGCCGTCGTTGTACCGTTCGTCGTGCTGATGTACGACATGCTTGTTCGAAAGCAGCCATTTTCGAAAGCCTTTCCTCGCCAGATCGTGCCGGGGTTTCTCGCGTTAATGTTGTTGTTGCTGACGATGACGGCTCAGAACACGGAGGTGGGCGGAGTCCGTGGACACATGGCGCTCAGTAAGCCTCATCTGCTGGCCGTCGATAGTGTGATTGTGTGGCAATACGTGGGCATGCTCGCATGGCCGAGCGATTTATGCGTCCTGTATGACCCGGCCACGTCGGGCATTGCTGCACAGGTCGCGGTTTCGCTGTTGGGTTGGGCTCTTGTCGCTTACGCCGCGTGGAGGTTTCGGCGGCGATGCCCGATGGCGAGCTTGGCAGCGGTCGCCTTCATGACGTTTCTGCTGCCGGTTCTCAATCTGTTTCCAATCACGACGTTGATGAATGATCGATATCTGTATTTGCCGTCGATCCCGCTGTTCGCATTGGCGGCCGGCTTCATGAGCCATTGGTGGGAACACTGGCAGCGACGTTATTCGCGCGTGAATCACGGTTTCGTTGTTGGTCGCATGCTCGCAGTCATCGCGATGATCGTCGCGATCGGCGGATACGCACAGGCCTCCCGCGCGCATCTTCCCGTCTGGCAGAACGGAATGTCGCTTTGGTCGCACGCGAGCCACGAGGTTCCGCAGCTTACTGTCGTGCAAATTCAAATGGCCAACACGCTTCATAGCCAAGGCCGGGACGAAGCCGCCGTTTCCGTGTTGGAGCGGGCTCTCGTTGAGTGTCACCCCGATGAGCTCGACGAAAAACGGATCCGTGAAAAACTGGCCGAATGGAGAACGAATCTTCCGGACCGCTGATTCCCACGTCTGCCGATGGCACGTTTCGCCCGCCTGCGGCTCATGGCGACGATGCTGCCCTGAAATGAAGGAACGGTCCCGTCAGGGCGACAACTCGCGGCGAACGCGGCGATGCTGAGTTCGAAGCATGGAATTGATGCCTTTTTTCAACACGGCGCAAGCAGTGCTCAGGCAACGTCTTCGGCTCGGCTCAGCAGCAGGGCAATGCGGCGGCCGATTTTTCTCGGCCGTTCCTAAGTCATTTTCTTGACTCGCGTTCCCTCTGAAGTAGGTTTTCAGAGTCGGGTCCGATCGTTTGATGCGTCGAACGGTCGCCCAATGTCGGACATCGCCGGTGGCCGGCGGTGGCTCGTTTTGAAAACTGAAGATGCGAGTGCCCCAATGTCTCCATTTTGGATTGAGTTTTCTGCGGTGGAGGTGGCCCAGCTGCTCACGTTTTTCGCGATGATTGTCGCGACGTTCGTGGCGAGGCTGGTCTGCCATCGTTGTTAGAAGCCAACAGAAGACGCGTTTGGCAACGAGAAACGCCCTCGTCGTGCGGGCTCTGCTTTGTTGTCCAAGGGGTTTTCGATTCGTTTCTAAAGAGTCGTACCGCGGAATCAGTGTGTTCATCAATGACTGACTGAAACCAGCGAACCGATTGTTCGGTTTGGACCGCTTAGAGATTTCCGCCACACGAATGTGGTGTATGGCGTGGTTGGCCGTTTCTTGCGTAGCACAGGCCAGCACGGGCAACATCCCCAATGCGTTCTAGGCAGCAGAGAAAGGCCGAGAAATGGAATGGCAGGAGTTCTTACTCAATAACTGGCACGTGCGACTCGTCTGCGTCATCTTGATCGTCGCAGCCTATATCGACGGCAAGGAATTGCGCGTGCCGAATCTGATTACGTACCCCATGGTCATCGGCGGACTGTTGTTCAACGTGTGGGCCGAAGGCTGGCTGGGACTTGGTACCGGCCTGTGGGGCATGGCGGTTGGTCTGCTCTGCTTGCTTCCGTTGTACGCGGTTGGCGGCATGGGAGCCGGTGACGTCAAGCTGATGGCTGGAGTCGGCGCCTGGCTGGGAGCGGCTGTGACGTTTTACGCCTTTGCGGTCTCGACGGTCGTCGGAGCAGTCATGGCGATCGTCATGGTGTTGTACAAACGAGCCTTCACGAAACATTACGCAAATTTTCTGATGATTCTCACGGAATGGATGACCATCAAGGACCCCAAAGAACTTTCGCGTTTAGCCGCTGATCGAAAACCGACCATGTTTCTGTTGCCGTACGGAATACCGATCTGCATTGGGTCGATCGCCTATTTCATCTTTGAAGAAATGGTTTAACCGTCGCCGTTCCGTCTGCCATGGGTCGTGAACGACAGCCGTATGACAATCATAAGTGCTACCTCATCAACACTTTGGATTTGAAGCTGCGCCGGCGACATCCAGTCAGGCCACCAACGGCACGGCTACGGATAAACAGGGCAAGATACACAACTAAGTTTAGGGGCGTAAATTCCGTCACAACCGTAAGCATCATTCAAGGCGTCATGGTCGTTATAAGCTGAAGCTTTTACCACGGCCCGGTCGATGATGAGAAGGATTCAAATTGCGTGCTGAACGCGCGCCCCCGGAAAGGGATCATCCGGACGGTGGACGGGAAAATGTCACAAGGATCGGCGACGCCGGTCATGAGACCATTCGTTCATCAATTGGGATGAGAACAAGTCGTCGACGGACGAGACCGCAATCTGTGGACTCAACCCGTCGCGACCAAACTCGAACCGGGGGGAATCTGAGATGAAAGTCAAATCGATATTGCTGCTAGCGGTTGCCGGCGGTTGTGGCCTGATCGCCATGCTGGGAGTCCAACAGGCTCTTTCCGGAAACCAGGGAGAGGAAAGTCAAGTCGCACAGGTATTGGTTGCCATCACCGACATTCCGCCGGGGCATCCTTTGGATGAGTCCAACACAGCGTTCAAAACGTGGCCGGCTGATACCATTCCAGAAGGTTCTGTCACAACTGTGGAGGAATTTGAAGAACGTTCGTTGAGGTTCGGTGCGGTGGCCAACGAACCGATCATGCTGGCCAAACTGAACGAAAAAGGAGTGATCGGAGCCTCGTCGGAGATTCCCGAAGGCATGCGAGTCGTGACGGTCTCGGTCGACCTGACCAAGACGCATAGCGGCTTAATCAGGCCGGGCGACCACGTCGACCTGATGTTGACATACAAAATTCGTGGAGAAAACAGCTCTCAAAAGAACGTCCAGAAAACCAAACTCTTCTTGGAGAATATCGAGGTCTTTGCCGCCGACAGCATCCGACGTAGCGGTGTGGCGAACGACACAACCGAAATCAATTCCAAAAACATCTCTCTGCTAGTTACGCCGGAACAGGCCAATATTTTGATGCTGGCAGAATCCAAGGGAACGTTGACCTTATCGCTGCGGCGCAGCGGCGACGAAACGATCGCAAAAACCCGAGACATTAATGACGAAGACTTCGAGGATCTGCTCGCCAGCAGAGGCAAAACCCAAGAGAAAGAAAAAGTTGACGACTCGCTAAAGGACCTTTTGGCGGAGCAACAGGCCGAACCGAAACCAGAAGCGAAACCAGAAGTGAAACCGGTCGTGAACATCGTCCCCGAGGGACCAAAATGGGCCGTTCACATTCATTCCGGTAGCGACGTGAATACTCACATGTTCTATCAGCGTGTCGAGTCGGATGCTGACACGACAGCCACGGAAACTGGCACAGGAACGGAAGCAGGAACACCGGGGACATCTCCTTTTGGGAATGATCTCGGTCACATGGGCCAAAGTGAATGGACGGAATATCATCCGTCAACGGACAAGAAATCATCCAACAAAGGATGAATCGTAACGACGGACAATTGAATTCCGCCTTTGCGCCGCTGGTCTGCCGAGCAGGCCGGCGCGCTTGGGCGATTCGGACCCGCGAGGTGCATGGATGCAGACTCTCAACACGTCATGGCGTAAGGTGTTTTCGTTTTCAGTCGCGCTGACGGCCACCGTTGCCGTACTCGCCTGTTCGGCGTATTCTCAGCCGCCCGAACAGCCGCCGCAACCACAGCAGCCGCCTGCTCCAGGCGGGGGCGACGGCTCGATCGCGTCTTTGAATGAGCCTGTGGTGCGAATTACTTCGAAGACGTCCGATCTGAAGCTGATCGAGGAGTTCTCGAAAGTGGTGGAGATGGGTGTCAAGATTACTCGGGTGGATGGATTCGATCCCGAAGTCGTCAACGTCACCGCGCTCGACCCATTCCGCATCCGCGTTCAGGCGCTGACACCCGGCGTGACGACAATGGCCCTGTTCGACGAACAGGGGCAGGTCTACACGGTCGAGCTGTTTGTCGTCGGAGACGTGCGGCACCTGCAGGCCTACATCGATAAGCTGTTCCCGCACTCGGCCGTTAAAGCCGTCGCTATTCGGGAAGGCGTGGTGCTTAGAGGCTGGGTGACAAAGCCCGAAAATATCACGCATCTTGTTGAGATTGCGCGGATGTTCTATCCGCAGGTCCTCAACCAGATCGTGGTGGGAGGCTTGCAACAAGTCCAACTGAAAGTCCGCATTCTCGAAATGCAGAGGGGCAAAATTCGCCGGCTGGGAATGAACTTTCTGTACATGAATCAGGATGGCTATTTGGCCAGTACACCTGGTTCGCTCACGCCGCTCTCGGGAATTATCGCGCCGTTCGGTGGGCCTCCCGGCCTCACGTTCTCACCGGCCCGATTTGCCGACTCAACCATTTCCGGCGGATTCCTTGGCGAGGAACACATCTTTCAAGGGTTTCTCCAAGCTCTTAAGGAAGAGGCGCTGCTGAAGATTCTGGCTGAACCGAAACTCGTGACCACAAACGGCCGGCCGGCCAACATGCTCGCCGGCGGTGAGTTCCCCGTCTTGGTCCCGCAAAGTTTGGGCACGACGACGATCGAATGGCGGGAGTTTGGCGTCCGGCTCGAAGCTGTGCCGATCATCCTTGGAAATGGCCGCGTCAGACTCGAACTTCAACCCGAAGTGAGCGAGCGGGACTTCGCCAATGCGGTCGACATCAACGGATTCACGGTCCCCGGCCTGACGACGCGCCGCGTCAACACGCAGGTGGAGATGCGATTCGGCGAAACGTTCATGCTCGCCGGACTATTGGCTATGCGCAATACGGCCGAAACCGACAAGTTGCCGATTCTCGGTGAGCTCCCCTACATCGGAGCCGCGTTTCGGCGGATGAGGTATGACGAGAGCGAAACTGAGTTGGTAATCATGGTCACGCCGGAACTCGTCGCACCGATGAGCGAAGAACAGGTTCCGCCGGGCGGTCCCGGACAATTCACGACCACGCCGACCGACCGCGAACTCTATCTGGGCGGCTTAGTCGAAGTGCCCAATTATGGAGACGCATGCATCGGCTGCGATCGAGTTGCTCCCAGCGTGATCTTGCACAGCGAAAGCGAAACGATCTACCAGCCGCCGTCGGCTGTCAACGATGGACTGACGCCATCGGCCAGCCCGCAATCATCATTGCCGGCGTTCGTCCCGCCGGTACCAGGCGACGGTACGACAAGCCATCAGCAGTCACCGCAGGGCGGCCCCCGGATCGGGCCGGCCGAAACAACGATCGACCTTGGCGGCCGGATGTCGCGCACTGGCATTCCGGCACAAAGCACACGATCGCCGTTCTGGAGGCGGGCACGCGGAATGTTCCGAAATCCGCTGAACCGCTCCAAGGTGCAGCACGCCGGAAACGTCGAGGCTCCAACACCGGGTGCCAAAGCACCAACCGTGCGACCGGCAACGTCGACCGGTATTCAAAACAACCGGATACCGACCCGTGGCGCGGAAGACACTCGCAACAGTGACCTATCAACGAGTCAACAATTCCGTCCTGGATTGATTTCGCCACGACCGGGGCTGATCAAACCCGGCACAACTAACTAGCGAAGGACGGGCCATTGACGGAGTGAATTACAGGGCTTGCCAAACCACGAACGAAGCGTCGCAGGCAAATTGGCCGATTCCGGCTTGATACGCGGATACGGATGAAACAACGATGAAATCAGTTGTCCGATTGTCAATTGTCGACCCGAACGATTCTACACGTGAATCGCTGAAGAACCTGTTACTAGGAATCGATTCCGTCTGGTTGGAAGCGGAGTCGTCGCGGTACGAGTTCTTCACCGACGTTGCCATTCAAACTCAGCCCGACATCGCCCTGGTGGCGCTCGATTCCGACCCCGCGCGCGGTCTCGACCTGATCGCGCAATTGAGCAGGGATCTTCCAAGTTGCAGCGTGCTTGTGATCAGTCGATCGCAGGAAGGCAGCCTGATTCTACAGGCCATGCGCAACGGTGCTCGCGAGTTTCTCAGTTTCCCGCTGAAGCTCGAAGACTTCATGGCCGCTTTGGATCGGATTCAGCAAACGCACCGAGTACGCGAGGGCGACGGCCAGGTCCCGTCCAGCCAGGTGATCACCGTAGCCGGCGCAGCCGGAGGCGTAGGTTGCACGTCGCTCGTGATCAATCTCGCCTGTATTCTTGCCCAAAACGAACGAAATAGTGTCGCGATTATCGACCTCGATCTCTCGCTCGGCGATGCCGACGTTTGGCTCGACATCATTCCCGACTACACCATCCAGGATGTCGCCGAAAATATCAGTCGGCTCGACTACTCATTGCTCAAACGTTCGCTGACAAAACACGACTGCGGTGCGTTTCTGCTGCCGCGCCCCGTTCAACTCGACGACAAAACGGCATTGGAGCCGGAAGCCTTTCGCCGTGTTGTGGCCCTGCTGAAGGCGACATTTACGCATTTGGTGATTGACGTCAGCAAGTCGTTCGGCCCGCTTGACATGGCAGCAATGGAAGTCTCCGATACCGTGCTGTTAACGACGCAACTTGACTTACCATGCTTGAGAAACATCGTTCGAATGATGCAGTTTTTCGAACTTCATGATGGCCTTCCCGACAAGATCAAAATTCTTGCGAATAGGTTGGGCCTCGAAGATACGCAAATCAGCACGAGTAAGGCATTGGAAACCATCGGTCGCGACATTTTTTGGCAGATTCCCAACGACTACTCAACCATGGTCGAATCTCGCAACAACGGTGTGCCGCTGATCACGCAGGCCCCCAAGGCCAAAATTACACGCTCCATCCTGCAGTTGGCCCAGTCAATGGACGGTGCCATCGATGGACAGGCCGATGGCGAAGGCGGCAAACCCAAGAAGAAGCTGTTTAGCTTCCTGGGCAGCGGTTCGAAATAGCGCCGTCGCTTCGTGCTCCGCGACGCGGCCGGAAACACTTCAAGCAAGACGGCCGGAAGAGTGACCCGCCCGGCGAATCACACTTTCGATCTTCCGCGTGTCGCGAATCCTGCTCTCTCCGCCTGCAGACCGGGTCTACGTCGAATCGACAGAATCCCCTTTCTTATTCACGCGGCAGTCGCAATGCTCGCCGGAGAAGTGAATGCCGGCGATCTTCCCGGGTTTCACTTCGCGTCAGGGGACCGAGACGCTAAGATAACTGTCGTTGCCGAAACCGTGGGGGGGACGTGCGATGAACAGATATCAGCCGGCCTGCAATGAGTTTCGCCGATGTTTTGGCGGAACGCGGCGTGATGTTCTTCGCCTCGGCTCGCTCGGCGGGCTGGCTTTGACGCTGCCTCAACTGTTCGCCGCGCAAGCCGCCGCTGCCAAAACGTCGAACACGTTCGGTCGAGCGCGGCGCGTGATCATGCTGTTTCTGCATGGAGGGCATCCGCAGCAGGAAACGTTCGATCCTAAGCCAACCGGCCCGGCCGCCGTGCGCGGCGAATTCGGCAGCATTCCGACGTCGCTGCCGGGCGTCCATGTCAGCGAGGTGTTGCCGAAGACGGCCGCCATCATGCACAAGCTGGCGGTGATTCGTTCAATGTCGCATGACAACCCGAATCACGTTCAAGCCTGTCTGCCCGCCCAAACCGGCCACAAGCATCCCGAGGAAGCGAAAGCCCGCGGTGATTTCCCTCCCACCGAAACCGACTTCCCGCCGTTCGGAGCCGTCCTCGACAAACTCGGCACGCACCAACGGGATATGCCATCATGGGTTCGCATCGGGCCCTTGATGCGGCGGAACAACGGAACCGTCTTACACGGGCAGGTGCCGGGGTTTCTCGGCGCGCGGCATGCCAGCTTCGTCGTCGACCAAGAGCTACTCGGCGACGACGTACAGATCCAAGCCGTCCAGCCGGCTGACGAACTGACGACGGTACGGTTGAATGCCCGCCGCAGCCTGCTCGAACAGTTTGATGAACAGCGTCGTACGCGCGACGAAGCGGCTGCGGTCGCCGATTTGGACGCCTTCTATCAACGCGCGTTTTCGTTGATTGGTTCCGAGAAGGCGCTCCAAGCATTCGATCTGTCGTCCGAACCGGCGACGGTCCGTGACCGGTACGGACAAACGGAGTTTGGTCGGCGATGTTTGCTCGCCCGCCGGTTGGTCGAAGCCGACGTGCCACTGGTCAACGTCAACTATTGTCACACGCCCCGCGATTCATGGGACACGCATAGCGACAACTTCGGGAAAATGCGCAAGTCGCTGGCACCAACTCTCGACGCCGCGTTGACGGCTCTCGTCCTCGACCTCGACGATCGAGGCTTGCTCGATGACACGTTGGTGATTGCCAACGCAGAATTCGGCCGCACCCCGGCCATCAACAAGAACTCGGGCCGCGACCACTGGCCCTGGGCCTACTCGCTCGCCCTGGCAGGTGCCGGCATCCAAAGTGGCACCGTCTACGGCGCGTCCGACACCTCAGCCGCTTACCCCACCGAAAACCCCCACGACCCGGCCGACATGGCCGCCACGATTTACCACCTACTCGGCATCCCGCACGACACAATCATCCACGACAAACTGGACCGGCCGCATCGGTTGATTATTGGGAACACGATCAAAGGTATCTTGCTGTAGCCGCATCGTGATTTCGTGCTGAATTCTCGGTTCAATCCGCTGCTTTAGGTGTGTTCGCCGTGAAATACAAGAAATCCACCTACGCCTCCTGTCTCGTTGCAATATTGTTGATTGTTGCCGTGATTGGCATCGCTGCTGAGAGAGACCGTCGACAGAAGCACGAAGTGGCGATTACTAGGATTGAAGAGCTGGGCGGCACAGTCATTCTCAAGAATGACAGGAATTATCGCTTTGCAGGCGTAAACTGGTCGCGACTGAAACGGAAGTACGCGAGATGGGCAGGTGTAACCTGCGCAGACGTCGTAGTATCAATAAGCGGCCAAGTCTCGGACGCCGCGATGGTCCACCTTAAGGAATTGACGAGCCTCCATAGCCTATACCTCCACAGTAGCCGGCTCACCGACGCTGGGATGGTCCACCTGAAGACACTGACAAGGCTCAATAACCTGTCTATCCAGGGGCCTTGGCTCACCGATGCCGGGATGGTCCATCTGGAGAAACTGACCAACCTTGTTTGGCTTGACCTCGACGGCGTCCAGATCACCGACGCCGGGCTAGTGTACCTGAATGAGATGACTCGAATCCAAAAGCTTGACCTCTTCAATACAAGGGTCGGCGACGCGGGTCTGGTCCACCTGAAAGAACTAGCCAACTTGCGCGATCTGAACCTCGGCAACACTCGAATCACTGATGCCGGACTGGTCCACTTGAATGAGCTGCCCGAACTCTACATGTTGTACCTCGGTGGCACCAAGGTTACCCAAAAGGGCGTGGATTAGCTAGAGGCGGAATTGCCAGAATGCATCATTAGATACTAATTCTTGCTTCCCGCTTGAAAAAACTCGATTCGACGTGAACACCACCATGCAATCGGAACGCTTTCAATCAGGAACGGAGTAGCGAAGTCATGTTCGCTCACCCTCATCAAGGGCCGAGACCCTTCTCTCGCCCGACAAGTCAAGGGCGTTTTGCACGTTGACGATGACCCAGCGCACCGTGTCGAGATTTGGCCACAAAAGTTGCTGCCAGACGTGGTCAACTCGCGTCCGAACACGTCAAAGAAAAACCGGGCTTCGTCTAGTCGAGATGCCAGTCGACGCCGTCGCGTTGGCAGTGCTTTCTGAGAATGTCGACGGCCTTGCGGATCTGGCGGCGTTTGCGGTCCATGGGCAGGCAGATCATTTCTGATGCCGACACGACGGCCAAGAATGTTCGACCGCGAACAAATATTCCCAGCGGCAGCACGCCCAACAGCAGCGTGAAACCGGCTCCGAATCCAAACGGCCCCCATTCGCCTTTGTTGAACGTGGTCACCATCCAGAATAGACCCAGCGCGACGCCCAGAATGCCAATGATCAGCGCCCACCATTGCCGCTTGCGAATCGGCCCGACCCACCGCACGTCGGCGAAGGCGATGGCCCGATTCGTGACGACCTGACCGACGCCCAATGAGCCGGGCAGCGGAACGGGGTACAGCTCGTTGCTGATGTGCGTAAGGCTGACATCATCAAACTCCAGTCGCCGGTGGCCCATCAGGTCGAACTTGATGACATCCGCCATGCTGTGCCCTTATGCGAATCGCGTTTGTCTCTCGGTGCGTATCTCTCGGATTCGTCGCACTCACATTTGATGTATGGCGTGTGCCGCTATTTCACCACGTCAAAATCCAGTACCACTATGCTTGCGGACGGCTTCTTGGATTATAGATTCGCCGGCGTGCTTTGAAACCGGTGGGTTGCCAGCAACTCGGCGATCTGAACCGCGTTCGTGGCGGCTCCTTTGCGGAGGTTGTCGCTCACGCACCAGAAACTGAGCCCGTTGGGATGTGAAAGGTCTTTGCGGATTCGGCCGATGAACACTTCATCGCGGCCGCTGCCGGTCAACGGCATCGGATACGAGCCGTTGGCAATATCGTCGACGACTTCGATGCCGGGGAAGGCAGAGAACAATTCCCGCGCTTCTTCCGGCGCGATGGGCCTCTCCGTTTCGACGGTGATGCTCTCGCTGTGACAATTCGAAACGGGTATCCGCACGCAGGTGGCGTTCACCTGGATCGAATCGTCGCCGAAGATTTTTCGGGTCTCGTAGACCATCTTCAATTCTTCGCTGGTGTAACCCTCTTCTTTGACGCTGCCAATTTGTGGGATGGCGTTGAAGGCGATCGGATGCGAGAAGGCTTTGTAGTCATATTCGTTGTCAGCCAGTGAAGCCCGGCTGCCCTCGACCAAGTCGCGCGTGCCCTGCACACCGGCTCCACTGGTGGCCTGGTACGTGCTGACGATGACACGGCGAATCGGTGAAACATCGTGCAAAGGCTTCATGGCGACAACCATCTGCGTCGTCGAGCAATTAGGGCTGGCGATGATGCCCTTAGCCGAGAGGGCCGCTTCGGGATTGATCTCAGGGACGACCAGCGCGACGTCGGGCTTCATCCGCCAGTAACCGCTTTCGTCGATGACGGTTGCCCCCGCATCAACGGCGGCCGGGAGGTACTCTGCCGCCACGTCGTCGGGAGTTGACGCGATGACAAGTTCAACGCCGGCGAAGGCGTCTTCTGTTAGTTCTTCGATCGTGTGTTGCTCACCACGAAACTTCAGCGGCGTTCCGGCACTACGGGCAGATGCCAAGAACCTGAACCGACCTGCTTGGAGGTTTCGTTCTTCGAGCAGGCGGACAATGATTTGGCCCACCGCTCCGGTGGCGCCAACAACGGCAACAGTCTCAAACACGTTCGCAACTCCTCAATGTCCCGTCGATTTTTGAAAGTCGTGCTCTGCAACTCATGGCGGGCAACTCTTGCCACTGGTCGGCAGGCGACCAGTGGTACGCCTTGACTCATTCTCTGACTGGCTGGCAAGGGATCCGTGGTCACCCCACTCCCCACTGACATGCCGAGTCTTCCCGTCCAAATCGTGGCGTCGTCGTGTGTAACGACGTCTACCTGAAGGATTGACCGTGACGCAAGACCCTGGGTTCGGGTTTGCCCAGACTCCGCCACCGCTTTGGCGTCGAAATTCACCAATATTGGGCATTATGGCCTATCGGCGGCGATTCTCACAGCCTCCTTGGTCGTTCGGAGGCAGAACCCGATCGAAAAATGCGTAGCGATGCTTGAAACGCCCGAATTGTGGACCTGGATGCGTCGGCTATAGTGCTCAGAAGATATTCGCTCGACCAGAGACCGAACGAGCCGAGCTTTCAGACGCGGAATGATCAGCGGGCCGTCGATGCGACGATCGTCTCCGACCGCAATCTGTCTTGCCGGACCAATACGTTTCCGGGCAACCGGATCAGGTGAACTCGGCCGGGATCGGCCGGCTCAACGTGTTTCGCCCGTTCTTGAGAAAACGCGATTTCGTTTTGCGTGCGGGTAAACCGCGTCTGCGGCGATTCCAGTTTCCGCAACATCCGATCGCAATGTGGGCAGAGCTTGCGGTGGTCGGTAATCTGCGCGACCAGATCCGCTTGGAGCACTTTCGAAACATAGCTCTCGGCGTGGACCTTCACGTCAGAACAAGTGATCCCGCCAAAGTTCATCTCGTTCATCGCTCCACGCTGGCCAAGAAACGGCATGCCCGTCAAAGCGATCAAGACGACAAGCCCGGCAGCGCCGCCGATGACCATCCGCACGGTGCGCTGTCGCTGTTTCCGCTCGATGCGCCGGTCGACGCGCTGGAACTCGCCGTCTGGGCATTCCTCCCAGGCCGCCGGATCGTCGAGTTGATCGTTCATGGCCGTCTACCTTCCTGAGCCGTCGGATCTACGCCCGAAACACACGACCCTACGAATGTTCACCAAACGGCAACGGAATAACAGAAGAATGAAGGGATCCTCTCGACATTATCGACAAACCGAGGAATTGAAAATGTTCACGGCCGCACAAATTAGAAGATTTCGCAAACAGAGTCGCAGTCAACTGTTGAGGAGATTTCCAGCGCCGTCTGCCGCGTCAGTCCCAACACACGGGCCGAACCGCAATATGCAATGCCGTTGTACCGCCACACACAGACCCAACTCCCAATTCTCGCGATACTATTCCTGTTGACCCAAAACCCTCTGATGGACAACGGTAACTCTTGATTTGCAGAGTCGCAGAGTTCTACATCCGAGTTTTGGGATGGGTTCTACGCTGCCTTCCGGGCATTTCGCGCGCCATGATTCAAATTTTCAACGTCTACGGTTTTGCGATTCAAATCAATATTCACCGAGGCCACAGCGGGAACGGATTCCCGCTCATTCAGCCCGAAATGATAGGCGATCAGCCACGGAGAAAACGGCCATGTCCGGCGTTCGATTTTTCGTAGCAAAAAACCCCGTGTGTGAAAAGGTGTTCACGGGCTTTGTTTCGGCGATGATCTTCGCTTTCAGCGTGGGAGCCGCGAGCGCCAAGCCGCCTGTCGGCCGATCATGGCCTGCTGCAAAGCGCCACGCGATTGACAAGATTGACCATACGCCCTTTAGTGACCTGCTCAAGAAGTACGTTGATGCCGATGGCTACGTCGACTACGGCGCATGGAAGAATTCGGCTGGGGATCGACGTCGGCTACACGCGTACCTCGCGGAATTGGGCCGGGCTGATACCAACAAGCGGTCCTCGATCGACGTCCGTTTGGCCTTCTGGATTAACGCGTACAACGCCGTCACGTTGGAGGGCATTCTTCAGGTCTATCCGACGACAAGCATCCGCAATCACACGGCTCGATTTGTGGGGTACAACATCTGGAAAGAACTTCCACTTCACGTGGGGAGCGAACAGTATTCGCTCGAACAAATCGAGCACGAAGTCCTGCGGAAGATGAATGAGCCCTTGATTCACTTTGGCATTGTCTGTGCATCGATCGGCTGCCCACGTCTGCGTCAGGAAGCCTACACGGAAGAAAACGTCCGTCGCCATCTAACTGACAACGCCCGCGATTTCTTCAGCCGACCGAAGAATGTTCGTGCCGATACGAGAGATGGTGTTTTGCACCTGAGCGAGATTCTTAGTTGGTTCGGATCGGATTTCGGTTCGACGGAACGGACACAACTCGAGGCGATACGACCCTATCTGCCAACGTCTGCAAAGCCGCTGGCTTCTAATCCCAACACGCGGGTGCGGTTCCTCGACTACAACTGGAATCTGAACGACCAGTCGAAAAAGCCGCGCGACGTATCTCGTTTTTAGCTGTTGCACGAAGCGTCGCGAGGAACATCCTGTTGTCAGATTGTTTCGCGCTTCATCGGCGGACGACCGCCACACGTCATTATTTCCGATTCTGACAGCAGTTCCCACATCTCCCGTTGAATGGCAGTCCCGGACTTAATGGTGATCCTTTTTTCCGCGAACGGGCCGCGATGTATCTGAGATCACACAATCATTGCCCAACGACGGCCGATATCTCTTGAAGCCGCCCCGAAGCCCTCTAACGGGTGATGTGAGTCCCTATTTCCGGCATCTATGGTGGCATATGCCGCTACAACCGGATTTTGGGACGGCCGCTTGAGACGCGGATTCTCCCATTGGATTGAACAGAACCCTATCAGCTCGATCAGGACATGAAACGATTATGACATCGACATCAACGCGTCGAACGGCTGTCTTCCGCTGTGTGCTCGTGCTGACGTCGCTGCTGGCGACCACACACGCCGCCGTTGCGGAGAGAATCGTCTGGCGGAAGAACCTTCGAGCGGCCGTCAACGACGCGAAACAGCAGAAAAAGCCTATGCTCGTCAAGATCTCGGCGTCTTGGTGTGGATATTGCCGCAAGATGCAAAAGACGACGTTTGCCGATCAAACAATCGTCAAGCAGGTCAACGGCTGCTTCATCCCCGTTTCGCTTGATGCGGATGCCGATTCGCGCATTGTCGACGCGATCGGAGTCAAAGGCCTGCCGACGACGGTGGTCATTTCGCCCGAACTGAAGGTCGTTAGAAAAATCACGGGCTACAAGACGGCCGCTCAGCTCGACAAGCACCTAAAGAGCATCTGCAAAACCAGCGAAAAGAAGCCGTCGTCGAAGCCCGACGTCGTGACCGTGTCGGCGGACCAGCAGGCGTCGCTCGAATCTCCTTACGCGTTCGATCAATACTGCCTAGTAAGCCTGGTTGCCGACAGCAAACTCATCCGGGGCGCACCTGAACATACGATCGAACATCGAGGAAAGCGGCTCGCGTTTGCGTCAGACGAGAACAGGCGGCGGTTCGTGTCGACTCCGGAGCGATTTTGGCCAGTCATGGACGGAAATTGCCCCGTCTCAATCGAAGAGCAAAAAGAGCTGCTCAAAGGAGATCTCAGGCAGGCGATTTCATACCGCGGACAAGTCTACTTTGTCGCCGATCGAGAAAAGCAAGTTCGGTTCCTTGCAGACCCAAAGCGCTACGCGCGCTAGATCCGTAGTTACTTTCGCAACCCGACCGCTCTTCCTGTGCGCAGCTGCTTGACCCTCTGATGCGCGACGCGTGGCCTCGGTTCGTCACATGAGAATTGACCAGCAACGAATCGGAATGCGCCTTCGCCGGCTGTCAGGCCTGGACGTCGAGCGTGTTGCCGCGTTCGCCGAAGGCATCTGACGGCAGACCTCGCGCTTTGCGCGGGTTAAAGAAACCACCGCTGCCTTCGGAAAATGGCCGCTCATCCGGTTCATCGGAGAAGAGTTGGCGTCCATCGGGGTCGCGCTCGGACGATAGATCAGCTTCGGCGACGTCGCCGTTGGCCTGATCGGTCATCGCCTGTTGGGCAATCTTGCCCGAACGATCAGAGGCGCCCGCTTTCAGGCTGTCCGTTTCGGAGCCGCTACGCTGTGCGCCGGAGAACGAGCCCGCCAGATTCAGCGCCGCCAGGCTTCCAGGTCCGATCGTGCTCATTGTCCCACCTCACGGAGGCTTGGGAGTTCAGACTGCTCGGTTCTCTCTTCTTAGGTGGTACGTCCATGTCGAGCTGCGATGACAACCAAAATGTCATCAACAAAAAGTACGCTCTACCGTCAGTATCGGCACGTGTCCCCTACAGGAATTGAGCCGTTTTAGCGAAACTTGGCAAGATTTGTGGATTTTTCCGAATTTGCTGCCGCCAATGGGCCCCGGCGTGGGGATGCTGATTTCCATGTCGATGGGCCCATGTCGTATAGGTTTTGGCTCTCATTCAGGCGGCGCGAGGGTTTCCCCGGAGAGCTAAC
>Ga0315336_1000985_pt1 | contig 62440 bp, 58 predicted proteins | sample ASW5metaG_FD_204512 | JGI IMG/M metagenome (GOLD analysis project Ga0315336, IMG submission 204512) | Ammonia-oxidizing marine archaeal communities from Monterey Bay, California, United States - ASW #5 | ecosystem: Environmental > Aquatic > Marine > Intertidal zone | place: USA: California... | reverse complement strand
ACAAGCAGCTGCCGAAACTCTTGGCGGAACTCGCCAAGCTCAACACGCCGCCTCCGGCTCAGGCCCGGGCGGCGTAAACTACAACCTCCGGAGAGCCGCTCGTTTCAACGGAAATCCGGATATCCTCACCTCGGCGCGTCGGATAGGTCACTACAATTGAGCGAGCCTGCCTTGGAAGGACTGTGTTGATCGGTTCGAAAAGAACACCCGTGCCGTCGAGCCCCGGCAGGAATATCCAAACAGGTTGAGGATCACTTGGCTGATTCCCTAATCGAGCGTTGATGCCAGTGCCTGTCGTGATTCACTGATGATATATGCCAGCTTGAGCAAATGCAGCACCACAAGGGAGCAATGGACGGTGGCAGTGTGTCGTCAACGTCCAATGTGTGTGCTTGGGCAGGGTTCCGGTCATCCGCTGTATGGGTAGCCCCGGGTTGCTGTCCGGGTGTCGTTGCATTCAGTAGTCGGCTTTGGTGGGTTAGCTAGCCACGGGCGGCGCGGAGGAGGACTCCCAGTGTTTGCTCGGCCGCTGTCTGCCAGCGGAACTCAGCGCCGCGTTCTTGGCCGCGCCTGACGAGTTCGGATCGCAGTTCTGGGTCCAGTACGCGTAGGATGGCCGAGGCCATGTCGTCGGGCGATGTCGGATCAAAAAACTCAGCCACGCCGTCAGCTGTTTCGCGCAAAGGGGGGATGTCCGAGCACGCGACTGGCAACCCCGCCGCCATTGCCTCGATCACAGGCATTCCGAATCCCTCGAACGTTGACGGAAAGACGAGCACCTCGGCGAACTTGAAAAGTCCGAGCAGGACCTCTCGCGGTTGCCAGCCCACGAGGTGCACGCGGTCGGCAAGCTGGTTGTCGGTGAGGTACTTGCGCACGGCATTCCAGGCCTTGCCGCGCACCCCGGCGACGACCAGATGCTCTGGGCGACCGTCGGCGACGAGCTTTGCGTAGGCTTCCAGTAGACGGAACCAGTTCTTGTGGTGGTGCATTGTCGACACCGCCAGCAAGTAACGGTATTCCGGGACGCCCGCCTGCCGCAATAGCGACTCGCCGAACTCTGAGTCCTGCTTGAGGTCGAGGAACGCAGGTTCCACGCCATGCCGAATGACTGCCACCCGTTCTCTGGGGACTCCATAGAATTCTCGGATGTCCCGTTGCGAGTTCTTCGAGACGGTCACCAGCCAATCCGACGACCTCACCGCCGACCAAACCATAGCCTCCCACGCCCAACGCTCGAACAAACCGAAGTTGCGCGGCTGCCGCCGATGTTGCAGGTCGTGGATCACCGTCACCTTGCCGCAGTGGCTCACAACCGGAGTCGAAAAGCCCGGTGAAAATAGCACATCGATTTTGTGCTGGGCCATCTGAATTGGCAGTACCGTCTGTTCCCAAATGAGCCGCGCCGGTCGAAATCGCGCCGGGACGATCGAAGGCACGGTTTGAAAGTTCGCGGCGGCAGGACAGAGGTCGTCGCCGGTCTCACGATTCGTGAAAACAAGGTATTGATTGCGGTGGTCGATCTCGGCGAGAGCCGCTAGTAGGTGCCGGATATAGATCTCCGTGCCGCCCACGCCGCCGGGAATCAAATAGAGAGCATTGACGCCGATGCGGCGCTGAAGCGGCATGTTCTTGTGGTGCGTGAACCCGGACTCAACGACGAGTGGGAGACGAGCAATGAAAGCAGGGAGTCTTCATTATAACGGCCCGCTGTTGCCGCCTCGCTGAAGGGGAGTCGATCAGGATCGGAAGAGCGGCTAGAGCGCGAGTTTGCTGTCCGCGATCATCTCAGCCGGTTTGAACTCGCGCTTGATGGTTGTCGAACCGATCTTCATGTGGAACTCAATCTTCTTGTCTTTGATGGAAATATCGTCGCGTCGAGGGAAGTAGAAGATCATCGAGCCCTGTCCGCCGCCCCGGCGCATCTCGACGCGTGCGGCAGGTAGCTCGAACTTGCCCTTAACCTTGAGGAGGGAGCCCTGCTTGAGCTTGGGTTCGGTGGCGTCGGTTTGCGTGAGGATTTTGGTGGGCATATCGGCCACCATGATTAGGTAGTGGGTATCGGCGTGCCCGAGCATCGTCTCGACTTGGCGGGACTGTTGCCGTCCGCGGCCTTGCATCGTCATGTAATGCCGGAAGGCGTCGCGCACGGGCTGTGCGCTCAGCCAGCGCACGGTGAAAGTGATTGTATTCGGTGAACTGCCGATCCGTACGCGCCGCCGTGGAGCCACGCGCTTTGGCCCCAAAATGGCGCCCTGTGCGATGGTCTTCGTGATGGCCCAGGGTGAATCCTTGAGTCGTGTTTCGACTTCCGCACCCGTCCACTCCGAGGGTTCTTTCGCATCCCAGAACTCAGCGCCGAGCAGTGTCGCCGCGCATAGCAAGAGGCACAGTAGGGGGCGTCGCATCATTCGGTTTCAGACTAGACGATTAGCTAAGGAAATGTAAATGTCAGCGGTCCGATAGGAGCTTCTTGTTACTCTCGGACCGTGGTCGACTGATCGGTGCTAATCGGGACGACGGCGTTGCCCTTTTCCCAGGACGTACGAGAACATTCCGTATCCTGCCTATAATGGCAACGTGGATAGGGCTGATCGGTCCGCGATGCCACACGCGACGATCTCTCTTGCATGAGTGTGACTGACAAGCCCGCAGGCCGGAAGCAAGCGTGGTTGACCGTCTCTTCCGGATCGGGCGCCTCCGCGCGCCAACTCTTGCGAGGGACGGTCATTGGAATTGGCCGTACCCATTCGAATCAGGTTGTCGTCGACGCCTTGACGGTCTCCTCGCAACACTGCGAGATCCGACGCACAGGCGATACGTACGAAATCCGCGACCTCGGCAGCACCAACGGTACTTTTGTCAACGGCGAGCGGATCGAGCAGAGCCCACTCGACGCGGATGCCGAGATCCGTCTTGGCAAGGCCGGCCCGGTCCTCGGTTTCCAATTCGAAGTGATTCCCGATGTGGTGTTCGACAAGACCATCACGCTGACCGACGACCGAGTCCGGCGTGAGGAAACAAAGGAGACAGAGGAGGCCAAGAGCGCGAAAAGCAAGAAGACGTCAGTCACGTCCCATGATGAAGAACTGATTTCCGATGCCGTGGCACGTGCGCGGCAGGCTCGCAGCGCGGGGCAGTCCGACCAAACGCAAATCATCATGCGGGAGATGTTGGGCGTTTCGAATGCACGGAGCGGTAAAAGACACAAGGTGATCATCAAAGGTTTGGTTGCCGCGCTTGTGGCCGTCACCGCAATGGGCTACTGGAAGATCGATCAGGTGCGAAAGGAAAAGACCGGCCTCGACCTCCAGATTCAGCGGATCGATGGACATCTTTCCTCGGGTGAATTGGACCAGCAGGAAATCGATGCGCTGATGGAGCAGCTTGATGATTACCAGCGTCAGGCCCAGGACATACAGAGCGGTCTGCTCTTTAAATGGGGCATCCTTGGCGAGGATCAACTGTTCATTCAGCAGGAGGTGCGAACGCTGATGCGGGACTTTGGCGCCGAGGCGTACAGGATTCCGCGGGACTTCATCGACGAGGTCAACCGGTTCATCGAGCGCTACCAGACGAGCGACCGTCCACATGTCGAGCGTGTCATGGGCGAGTCGCGCACCGACTTGGAAAAGATGCGGACGATCTTTGCGGAGGAGAGGTTGCCCCCCGATCTTTCCTACATGGCACTGGTCGAGAGTGCCTTCCTCGCGGGCAGCTACAGCCGCGCCGGAGCCGCGGGGCCCTGGCAGTTTCGAGCGGCGACTGCGCGTGAATACGGCCTGACGGTCACCCAAGAGCTCGACGAGCGGTATGACGTGGAGAAGTCCACCCGTGCCGCGGCAGTGTACATTCGCAGGTTGATTCTGGACTTCGGCTCTGGTAGTTCGGTCATGTTGGCACTCGCCGCATACAATGTCGGTCCGGGTAGAGTGCGCCGGGCTGTTCGGAGGGTGGAGGACCCGATCAAACAGCGCAACTTCTGGTATCTCTACCGCGCCCGTGCACTGCCCCCCGAGACGCGCGACTACGTCCCGAAGATCATCGCCGCCATCATCATCGGTCGGAATCCCGCTCGGTTTGGTTTCGCGGACGCGAGCGAAAGTACGGCGGCGGTTACTGTTCCGTAACTAGGCGCAGGTGTTCGGTTCCCTACGATGAGCTTCTTCACTCTTTACACAGGCCTCCCGCAATACGGTCCCGGCAGCGATGCATCTACGCGGAAGGCGCTCGATCGGGTACCCAGTCTACCACCGGCACCGACAATTTCCGATCTCGGTTGTGGCTCCGGCCGCCAAACGTTGGCGCTGGCCCGCGAACTCAATACGAAGGTCGTTGCCGTCGACGTGCATCAGGTCTACCTCGACGAGCTCCAACAGGCCGCGGCCAAACAGGGGCTCAGTGACATCGTCGAAACGCGCTGCTGTTCCATGGATCAACTAGCCGAACCTGAATGTTCAGTTGACCTGATCTGGTCCGAAGGGGCCGCCTATACGATCGGCGTACCGAAGGCGCTCGAAGCGTGGCGGCCGCTGCTGAAATCGGGTGGCGTGCTGGCCTTCACAGAACTCACCTGGCTTAGCGACGACCCGCCCCAAGCGGCTAGGGATTACTGGCAGAAAGCCTATCCCGCCATGGCGACGGTCGCTGCCAATCGAGATCTTGTCGACCAAGCCGGGTACGAGCGCATCGACGACTTTCCGCTGCCAACCGAAGACTGGTGGGCCTACTACCGGCCGATCCAAGCCGCGATCGACAAGCTGCGCCCGCAGGCCGAGGAGTCCGCTGAACTGGCCCAAGTCGTTCACGAGACCGAAGAGGAGATTGCGATGTACGAGTGCTTCTCCGACCACTTCGGCTATACGTTCTTCGTGCTTCACAAGCCCGGAGGGATCCGAGCAAGGTCAGAGGACGACTCGGATAGGCGGGCTACCCCGGGTTAGGTGTGATTCCAAACGTCGTCCGAACTTCGATCTCTGCGCGGTCGAACGGTACGGCGTGGTAGCGGCCGGTGATCCATTCCGGCAGTTGGTCGCAATAATGTGCGGCACCCGGATGTCCCGATTGCCCCTGTGCGTCGACAGCCTGGAAGGTGGGAGGCGATGTACTCAGATCAGTGATCAGCCGGTAATTCGCTCCCATCGGAGCGGCCCAATTGGGATCGTAGCCGGTATTGCAAACCGTCAGGCCGTTGCCCCGAACCGGAATCCCGCCGCGGTCAAGCAGCCCGCCCAAGTCGCCACGCCCGCCAAGCACATGCCGAAGCTGGATCTTGTGAAGCCGTCCCCATTCCCAATCGTCCATCTCGGGACCGAGCCGTTCCTCCAACTCGCCGAGCGTTGCTCGAAACGCCTGCTGAATCGCTTCGACCCGGTCACCGTCGCTGAACCAGCCGGCATCGTCATCCCGTAGCAAGGAAGCCGCAAGCCCGCCGCTACTGCCTTCCAGAAACGCCGCCGTCTCTCCAGCGAACCGCTCGCTCGCGACCCGCCGCGCCCAATACAGAAAGAACACATCGAATAGCGTCGCGGCCACGCTCTCCGGCAACATGTCACCGTTCCAGGCTGCAAGATGTCGTACGGCTTCACTGACACGCGAGTCGGCATCACGCGCAAGTACCTTCACCAAGTGTGCGACGCACTCAACCGCGCGTAGCGACCTCGCATCCTGGTGCATCTGAGCGCAATCCTCGGGCGCGAGCTTATCGTGCTCCTCGATCATCTGGCGGATGCGCCGAGCCCGGTGCCCGCTACTCCAACATCCGTAGAGCGGATACGGAAAGTCGTCCGCCGCGGGACGGTTGTTCGCGGTCGCGATCCACCCGCGGTCTGGGTTCGACCACCGCGGCATGCTCTCAAATGGTGTCAACCCCTGCCATTGATGCTCTGGGTTCCAGCCTTTGAGGTATCCGCGCTTCCAGTGATTGCGCAGCGGGATGCGCCCAACGGCCTGATAGCCGATATTTCCGCCCGTGTCGGCGAACAGCAAACTGAACGTCGGAACTTTCCACGGGCGCAGCGATTCCCGAAACTCATCGCACGACCCCGTACGATTCATCGCCAGCATTGCTGGGAGCCAACCACAGTACTCCGTCCCAACCCATCGCAATGACACCGGACCGGTCTCCCGCTCCGCGTCGGGAAGTAACTCATTCACGATCGGGCCGTTCCGCGAGAAAGTGATGGTCTTCGTCACGGCCTCCGCATCGCGAACCTTGATTGTCTTGCTAACCTCGCGTGCCGGTTCCCACTCACCGTCGAACAAGAAGCAGCCGGGTTTGGCGGGGTCGGTCTTCTCCTGGTAGAGATCACGCTGTGAACAAATGTTGTTTGTGATTGCCCATCCGACCTTGCGGTTCGCCCCGAAAATGACAGCGGGCACGCCCGGATAGGCCATGCCTAAGACGTCAAACGAACCGCCGCGCAGACGCACCTCGTACCAGCACGAAACGGCCGCAAACGCGATGTGCGGATCACTGGCGATCAGCGGCTTTCCGCTGGCCGTCTTGGCGCCGGAAAGCACCCAGTTGTTGCTGCCCTGTCCTTCACTCGAATCGCTAACGGTATACCCAATCGGCTCGCCGTCCGCCTGCGATCTGGGATAAGAGCCCGGCGGCAAGATACTCTCTTCGTCGGCTTCCCCTTGCAGGAACGCCTCAAGTAGCGCCCCTCCGCCAAGCGTGCGGCGCGCAAGTTCGGGCGCACAGATAATCGGGAATCGCACGGTCAGGTAATAGCGCAGCTCGGTTGCGACCGCCAGGCAATCCACAGGCGACCAAGGTTCGAGCTCGTAATCCAGCAGACCGAACTCAATCGGTAGCGTCGATACCGTCTCGATGTGGGCATTGATCCCGTCGCTGAACTTCTGCATCAATATGCGAGTTTCAGCCGGTGACTGTGCCCACTCCTGTTCCGCGATGTGCGTGAATCCGACGGTCCGTGCGATCACATCCGTCGAAAGGCCGTCTTCGCCGAGCACTTCCGCCAACCGGCCGTGAGCTTTCCGGCGCAGGTAGTCCAGTTGGAACAGGCGGTCCTGGGCCATCGCGAATCCAAACGCCAAAAATAGATCCTCGTCCGTCTTGGCAAAAATATGCGGAACACCCCACTCGTCGCGATCGATCGCGACAGGGCTCTCTACACCAGCCGATAGCGAGCCACTTGCCTCCGGAACTCGTGATTGAGCCTCACGCTTCCACCACGCATCGAACTCCGTCCGGCTGATGCCAGCGGTCTCGCAAAGCGTGGCGATCGACTCTCCCGAGCCCAATCGCCGAAGCAATTCCGCTGTCGAGAGGTTCACGACCTACGCCCCTTCCGAGATTGCTTCCACTGCTTCGAGGTTCATCCACATCCGCGCGTAGTGACGCCGCCGGTCCAGCTCGGGATGGTCCTCGAAAGCCGTACGGCTGTGAAGCACGAAGTGATTATTGATGAGTAGAATGTCGCCGGCCGCAAGCGCGAATCGCAGTTGCAGTTCGGTGCGGCTCATCACACTGTCCAGGCAGTCGAATGCTACCGTCTGTTCGGGTGTGAGGGGCACACCCGCCTTCTCGTGACCCTGCTCGATGTAGAAGCGCATGTACCGCATTTCGAGATCCCGATCAAACCGAAACACTGGCGCAAATAGTGTGCGAGCCTGGCCGGGCTTCCATTCCGCTGTGCGGTCATGATGCACTGGCCGGTAGAGTTGCTCCAACGCTTTTGGGTGTTCGGTGAGCAGCGCGTTGTGCACGGTCTTCGCGCTGATAAGCACCGACTCCCCGCCGGAATTCGCCGTCTGCATCGCAAACAAACCGATCACGTCCGGCGTAACCGTGGTCAAGATGGGCGCTGAGTCAGTATGAAAGTTGAACGACTCGGTTGTCTTCGAATACCGGACGCCGGTCGCGCCGTAATCCTCCGCGATGCGATAGCCCTCATCGCGAACCGAATAGAGCCGTTCGCCCTTGGCATTCTGGGGAACCGTCGGACCCAACGCTGACCCGATGCCCCAGTATAGCATGGCCGCTTCGTCGCGAGGGTAACGATCCATCGGAACGCCCCGCAGCAGGATCAGGCCGCGCCCGGTCAATAGCTCTTCGCGCAGCGACTGCGCAAACCCGCTGAGTGCCGGTCCCTCGAACGCATCGTCTGCAAGGTCGGCGAGAGCTTCTGATTGCCCGCGCGCTGCCACAAGGCACTGGTCGATCTCGCTCAGTACACTCGCTGGAAGTTGTCTCGCGAGGGTTGCTAAGTCGCCGAAGTCCGAGCTAACCCAGGCGCTGGGCTCGGTAAACGGATGGCGATGAACAGGAGTTGGTGGAATCGTCATGGCGAGCCTGAGTACGGTTTCCGAGCAGGCAGTTTAGCAAGCTAAGGATTCGCCAAGCGTCGCCGCTCCGTTGTTTCCGGTAGGGGGTCTTCCGCGGGCCCGCCAGGAGCCGTCGCGCAACGAAGCTTCCTAACGCCGAATCGTCTAATCGCGGAAGTCGAGCCCTCTGGGATCGTGAGGAGCGCGGGTCATCTGGATACCGATGAGAAACGCGTCGCCGTCGGGCCGGCAATACCAAGTCACCCCGATGCACTGGATCGTGTCGCCCGTGACCCGAACGGCCGTCCCCGGGGGTAGCTCTTCAGGAGCGCGTAACTGCATGCCTAGGTGAGCAATGTTTTGACTTGGACCGATAGCGTCCTGTGTTTCAGGTCTTCGCCGGCCCAATGCAGTTGCGCGGTCCCCTCAACCGAAAGCCGCTCGTAGCGGCGGCGTTCATGGTGAACGACGTGGAGGCCGAGATGCCAACCCGCGGTCGCGTCCGCATGGTGACGAACAATGGCCTTCTTTTCCGCTCCTTTGGGAAGAACGAGGAAGAGTTCGTCGCCGACAGAGAATTGATGAGGAGATATGACCCCGAACCCGTCCGACGAGCGGTCGACCATTTGACCTTCCACCGACTGTATGACGCCGTCCGCGTCGAGCCATCGCAGGATGACATCCCCGAGGGCCGTCCATCGGTCGCTCTCACGGCGGTCAACCGTCTCCACCGCTACCGGCGCGTCCACGATCTCGAACTGCGGAAGTTTCTCGTCGGGCATGAGGTCCTCTGGCTCGTCCATCTACAGTGTCAGGATGCGAGATACGCTTCTAGCCTAGGACGCAACGCGGCGTGGGCCAATCAGGTGATTACATTAGATGTGCTGCCGCGAAAGGGGTACCCACCCCAAGTCGCCTACGTCAATCGGCCACGCGCTTCCAAAGGCCAAACGGCTTCGAGCCGGTCACCGCGTAGGCAGTAGAAACAGTCGTGCAAGACCGTTGTGAAGTCGCCGTATCCGGGAATGAACTCGATCCGCTCGCCGACCGCCGGTCCTGCTCCTTGCGTAACATCCAGAATCCCGTGTTCAGCCGATAGGCTTTGAATGCGGAGATCGTCGCGGCCTTTTACTTCGGGTGTGTGCAACTCTCTGTTCATCGTTTTACGGCCGGCATCGATAATGGCGCGGTCGGGCGTGGGACGGCTCGTAACGCTTGCGAGTATCGTCAGCGAGTAGTCGAGGCTTTTGACTCCGCACTCCTCGCTGTACATCAGGTCCATGAAAATCCCGCCGCCGGCCTGGATCTCCGTCAGGCCCGGCTGACGCGCCGTAATCTCATACGACCCGGTGCCGCCGGCGCTCACGATGGGGCAGGGAATCCCCGCCTCCAGCAGAGCCTTTTTCGTCTCATTCAGCAGACCGATTGATGCGGCGATGGCCCGCTCCTTCTCTGCCGGGTCCTCGATCCTGAGCAGGTGCCCTTCATAGCCCATGATGCCTGCAAGCTCTAATGACGGGGACTCATCTATGCGGCGTGCTAACGCCACCGCGGACTCGCCCGGCTGCACACCACAGCGGCTCATGCCGATGTCCACCTCGATCAGCGTCCGCACTGGCCGTTCGCGCGGCAGGGCCGCCGAAAGCGCATCAACCTGATCAGGGTGATCGATGATCGTGATCGGATCAGCAGTCTCCCGCAGTGCTGCCAGTCGGCGCAGCTTAATCGGCCCCACCAGCGGATTCGCGATCAGCAGGTCTTTCACACCGGCCGCTGCCATCACCTCGGCCTCACCCAGCTTCGCGCAAGTCACGCCGATCGCCCCCGCCGCCACAATCGCCCGCGCGATGTCCGGACTCTTATGGCACTTCGAGTGTGGACGCCACGCAACGCCATTCTCCGCGCAGTACGCGGCCATCTTCTTGACGTTACTCTCGAAAGCGTCCAGATCGATCAACAAACACGGGGTGTCAATCTCGTCGAGGGTAGATCCAACAGCGGGGATAAAGGGTTCGGGGATAGAGGATTCCATGTGATAGCTCAAGCCTAGCTAACGACTATAGCCGATGCCGTGCGCGCCAGAGGAGGCGCGGGTGTTAACCTGCGCGCCCCTGGGCATCACCCCACGGAAGTCTCCCCGGCTGACAGAGCCTGCCATAGTCTGCCACTCTGACCGCCCGCCAATTGGGTCATGAGGAGATAACGATGTTGTTGGCAACGACTTGAATGCTTCGTCAGCTACAGGCCTAGAGCCTTCTTCGCTTCCACCGGATAATCCGTGCAAATCGCGTCGGCACCGGCTGCCCGCGCCGCCTTCCAGCGTTCCGGCTCATTCTGCCGGATATAGATCAACACCCGCTTCCGCCCGTCTTTCGCTGTCTGAAAGTCTTCCTTACTTGGCATGTATGGTGGGGTTGGCGTGAGCCAGATCAGATCTAGATAGGTCGTCCGCAGCGCGGTCTCTAAGTCGTACTTTGAGTTGCCCGACCGAGCCACCGGAAAGCGCGCGTTCGCTATCTTGAACCGCTCCATAGAACCCGCGTCCATCCCGAAGCTGAAAACACGGTCCATCATCCGAAAGCGCTCCACCACCTTGACGACCTTCTCTTCGATGCGCGGTCCGAGCAGCTTCATGTTGATCGCGATAAACGTGTCCTCGTCTTTGTCGCGCCGCGAGATCACGTCGAGCACTTCCCCGAACGTCGGCACCCTTTCGGACTTGAACTTCGGGTCGTACCACGACCCTGCGTCGAGCTTCTTAATCTCGCGTAGCGTGAGGCGATCGACCGAGCCGCTGCCGTTCGTTGTGCGGTCAACGGTGGCGTCGTGGATCACTACCGGTACGCCGTCCTTCGTGAGATAGACGTCCAACTCGATACTGATCCCCGCATCCACGCATGCCTTGAACGCAGCCATCGTATTCTCGGGATACTGCTGTACCATTCCGCGATGGCCGTACACCTTGAACGAACTGTCCGCCGCTACAAGCGTTGAAGCGAGCAGCAGCAGGGCGGGGAACACTAGAATCAATAGGGACCGTTTCAGCATGCGAACATTATATTCGGATCCGCGATGCGAAGCGTTGACATCATTCCCGAGATGGTTGAAATTCCCGTCAGTGTCTATCTGATGGGACAGGCTGACGGCCGCGACGACGAGCAGCCCGTCCACGAAGTCCGCGTCCCCGCGATCCAGCTTGGACGCTATCAAGTCACCAATCACCAGTACGATGCCTTCTGCGCCGCGACTGGCCACGCCGAAACCCGCTTCCGCCGCCAGGAAGGGTTTAGTGACCCCAGCCAGCCTGTCACCGGACCCAGATGGTTCGATGCCGTCGCCTATTGCACGTGGCTCTCGAACGAGACGAACAAGACGTTCTGCCTGCCGACCGAAGCGCAATGGGAATGGGCGGCTCGCGGCGGATTGACCGGCAACGTCTACCCCTGGGGATATGCCCCCGTCACCGACCGCGCCGACTACGCCCAACGTTGGCGAACCGGCCCCGAACCGGTCGGTACCTCAGCCCCGAACGGCTACGGTCTCCACGACATGTGCGAGAACGTCCACGAGTGGTGCTCCGAGTGGTACGACCCGGAATACTATGCGGTCTCGCTGGTCGACAATCCGCAAGGTCCCTCGAAACGAATACGCAAAGCCTCGCGCGGCGGCGCTTGGCGGCATCACATCAAGATCTCCCGCTGCGCCGCCCGCAGCAGCATCCCGCCCCACCTCGAATACGCCGACTACGGTTTCCGCGTGGCGTGCTTGTAGACCGTCGGCTTGAACCCGGCTATATCACGGTCTCTAGGAAAGCAAGGCTGCTCTAGCCGCTGGTAGTCAATGTTCTGCAAGATTGCCGTCGTCGGACCCGGCGTATCCACCACGATCGTTTCCACGAATCGCCCGCCGTACCCAATCCGGTAGTTCATCGGGTTCTTCACCACGATGAACTGCGCACCCCGCGTATCCATATCCATCGAAGCGTACTGCTCGTCGGCCCAGTCGTAGGTGGGGTGCGTCATGATTAGGATCTCGACCGACCCGGCCCGCAGCTTCGCCGAAGGTCCCATCTCACCGAACTGCCCTTCCCAGATGCCACCTGTGTAGGTGAATCGGCCGTCGGTCAATCGCTCCACCGCCCCGGACACCTCGATCGGCGACCCCCATCGCCCATCAACCTTGTGGCCCAGCATCAGCGTGATCTCCGCTCCAGGCCCCGCACGATGGCAAGATGCTGCCGCCTCGGAATCAACAACCATCGCCAGCGAAGTCTCGCTGAGATCCGCGTCAAGCAACGCCTTCAACGCCGCTACGGTATCGCCCGCCGCGCCACCGCCTACGCAGTCCGACAGCTCAAGCAGCAGCACGGGACCGCCCTCGATCTCCTGTCCCTGAGCAACCGCCTCAGGCGGTAATAAACCCGTCGTCTCCAACTCCAGCCGCCGCTCCCACAGCATTGACGCGATCTCACCGGCCAGCTTTGTTGCTGTCTCGATGTCCCCGTCGGTGATGACCAGTCCGCCGCCACCCATATCCGGCAAGTCCAGATGCGGATGCACCAGAAACGCGCTCGTCGAAAGCACCCCATCCCGGCTTTCGAGCGATTTTGCAAACGCCATAATCTCCGCGAACGTCCCCGGCGGTTCGGTACCACCCTTGAATCCGCTCACGAGCACAGGTGCCTTGGCCATTGCCATCGCCGGCCGCGCCTTGCCGTCCACTATGTCAGCCAGCAGGTTCGCCCCACGCTCACCCGTCGTGAACGAGTCGCGGTGCGGATACGTCTCCCACGCCACAAGCGCATCGCTGTTCTCGACCATCTGCTGAGTTACATGCGCGTGACAGTCCAACGTGACAACAACCGGAACATCCGCCCCGACAACCCCGCGAACCGCTTCCAAGAGATCACCCTCCAGGTCGCCAATGCGTTCCACGCCCGCCGCCCCATGCAGCGGCAGCAGCACGCCATCCACCGGCAGCGCTTTCTTGAGGCGCTCGATCAGTTCGTCCTTCAGTGTGAGGTAACACTCTTCGGTCAGAATTCCACCCGGATACGCGCTCGCCACAATCAGCGGCGCAACCGCTACCCCGCGCGACGCGAGAGCCCCCAACGCTCCCCCGACGACACCGTCGCGGATCACAAGCACCTTCGCGCCGCGTCGCAGCTCCGTACGCTCGAAATCCGCCAGCGTCGTATTCACGCCAGCTAGATGATTTGATTCCGTAAAGATGTTCCCGACCGCGACGCGATTCTTCATAGACTCTTACCGTGCGACGTACAACTCCGCGCTCGTAACCTGCAAATGCTGGATCTGCTGAACGACCGCCGTGTACTTCAGCAGGTCTGCCTCCTGCTCGATCTCCTTCATCGTCTCGAACGGAAATTTGACTGTGTAAACGTCAGCCTTCTCCCCGTAGGCGTAGCGCGTATAGGCAGGCGATTGCGCATCGACCAAGGGCAGCAGCCGGTCCCAGTAGTTCGCGCGTTTCAATAGGCGCTTTTCGCGAGCGAAATCAGCCCGGATCTCAACTTGCCCACGCCTCCCCCGCAAGATGATCGTGTGGCACCGAGTTGCGTCGAAAGCCCGCTCGGGCTCAGGATCGGGGAATCGATCCAGTATGACCGCCAGATCTCCAGTAGTAGCTTCGAAGCGTTCCCAGCGATACCGCGAAGCGCCGCTCACGAACGATCCCCGCCCAAGGATCATCGCAATCCGCGCGGCGTCCTTGCCGGTCACGGCGAGAATGTGCTCGACCAAGTCGGCGATGGCAAGCTCTTCCCGCCCCACCGGGGTCAGGTTGATAAACCCAGCCGCCTCGGAGCTGATCTTTGTCGGAACTACGTCGGGAAGGGGCAACGAAGATTAGGCTACTTCACGAAGCCGAGTTCGCGCAGCTTCTCGCCCAACTCCGGCTCTTCAAAAAACTGAAAGCGCTCTTTCATCTGGCCGTTCTCGATTGCAACGGCATAGGGCGTGTCTTGAAAGGGGAACGCTTCCTTGAGTACCTCAATGTCCGGCGTAAGCTTGACGTCCTTGAGCCCGGAGTCCTCGACGAAGCCGATGGCCAGATCTTCTTCCTCGGTGGGCACGCCCACGAATGGCGCCTGCCAGGTGTGCTTCGCCATGGCCGTACCCGCGTCGAGGCAATGTGTGCACATCGGATTGAAGAAGTACACGAAGACTTTGCCCTCGTGCAGCGATATCTGTTCGTCGCCCACCGCGACCGCCGCGGGCACCGTCATGTCCAGCTGCGGCCCTAGCTTGTCGACGCCCAACGCCACCAGCGAGACGGCCACGATCCCGGCCACCGCGATCGCTGCGCCCCGGATCTTCGTAAACGGTGCGGCCCACCACGCGGCCAGCACCGACAGCGCAAGCATCGCGCCATCGCTCCAGAAGAAAACCGGTCCTACTGCCCGCTCCACCCAAGGAAAACAACTGCAATCCGCGCCCTTCAACGTTTCGTAGTTGATCGCGAAATAGCCCATGAAGATGATGAGCAACACCGAAGAAAAGATACCGCCCAGCCTCCGCCACGACGGAACAACAAGCATGACACCCGCCGTCAGGTCGCCCATGATTACCGCCATCGCTCCCACTAAGCTGAGCGAGATCGGCACCAGGATCTGCGTCAGCATAAGCTGAAACTCGCTCACGATCGTGAGCTTGTAGATCCCCGCCACCAGCCACGGGATCGCCATCAGCAGGGCCGCCGCGGTCCCGACGTGCTTCTTCCAGGATGTGGAGGTAGAGGGCGACGCCTCGTCTACAAGAGCGTCCGCCGTGTGTTCCGATTCAAGCGCCATGTCTAGTCGGACGGCTCGAATACACAAACGTGAGCCGCCGTTTCAGTATACGAGAACCACCAGCATCAGCCGGCACCGCGCTGTTGAACAGGACGTCAGACTTGCTTGGGGGATGAGACGCTTACTTGGCTGATCGAATCGGCAGGAACCTCCGGCTCAATTGCGGTCGGATGGATGGTCGGTTGTGGCCGCAACGCGGTGGGCGTATCCGGATGGGATTGTAGAAACTCATAGTGGTCTTCGCGCGCTTGTTCGATGACGGCTCGTTCGGCGAGGATCACTCCCCAGAGCACGAGAACCAGGACGCCGATGATCGCTAATCCACGATTGGAGATTTCGAAGAGTTTCATGGCAACTTGTACACTTCCTTAGAGCAATCCTGATGCCATCACAGCGCCGGGAGTGCTTCACCGCGGCAACCTACGACCGTCACTACCGCCCGCAAGGCCGTTCCGCTCCAGATCGTTCGCTTTCCTTGTCTCTTTAGAATCAACTACTTGAGTCGAGAATCGACGCTTAGCCACTGTTTTCCTCTGGTCCGACCACCTAGCCGGCATTCTTTTCGCGATCCATCCCGCAGCTACTTCAATAGGTTCGGCGGCCTCACCAGAATAGATACGGACGGCTGTGTAAAAAGTGCCCAGTCAAACCGCCCTGCCAAGCCGTTGTGCACTTTTTACACGTAGCAGCGCATGCCGACGCTATACAAAGTGGCTCATGCCTGAAGGAGACGGACGCGCGGATCTTAAATCCGTGCGCCCGCGGGCCACAGTCCGCAGAGGCCCGTCGCTGGACCCAGCGAAAGAAACTTAGCGTTGCCATTCTGGATATCCAGGCGTGTTGATCGTTTCTCTCAACTGGTGCTTTTCAACCACGCACTGGCTCACTTCGACACACTCCAGCCGCGTCGTGCGTACTCTTCCTCAATGCCACTGTGTAACCTTTTACACGCCTTTTACACTTGTCATCCGTCTACGAACCGCAACGCCGGATAGACTGGAATCATGCCCTCCGGTTCACGTCTCCTTACACGGATTGCTCTGTGGGGGCTCCTCACCACCGCCACCATCTGGGGGCAGGGCGGACCGCCCGGCGGCCGCATCTTCGACTTGTTGGCTGACCCCGCCGAGCAGCACGTCGTCTTCGCTGTTACCGCGAACGGCATCTTTCGCACCGACAACGGCGGTCTCAGTTGGGGACCAAGCAGCAACGGTCTCACGACCGTCAGCACCAGCGCCATCGTTCGCGCGCAAGACCGGCTCTACCTCGGCACAACCCTCGACGGTGTGTTCCGCTCCGACGACGGCGCTATGAACTGGCGGCGCGTCAGTGATGGACTGGAGACGCTTGAGATTCGCTCACTTGCCGTCGATCCCAACAACGCCGATGTCCTCTACGCCGGCACGCGCAACGGCGGCATCTTCATGACTGACAACGGCGGCACCGGTTGGATCAAGGTCAACAACGGGCTGCTGCTATTCACACCACCCAATGGCTCACCCGTCTTCGAGGGCGACTACAACGCGATCGCCATCGACCCTAACGATGCACAGATCCTCTACACCGTGCACGCAAGCGCCGTGACTCCCGGCAATGGTGTCTTGTTCCGATCAAGCAACGGCGGCGCCCAGTGGACCCCGGTTGCTTCCGGCGCGTCCGGATTCACCCTCAAGATCGATCCCGGCGACTCCGGCACGGTCTACGTCGGCACCCGCCTCGGCCTGACCGTCACGCGCGACAGCTTCGCTAGCACCGAGCCCGACACCTTTTTCGAAGTCACCGTTACCGACATCGACCTCGACCCCTCCAATACCGATATCGTCTACGTCTCCACGCAGTTAAGCCGCACTTTCCGTAGCGACGATCGCGGCATGACATGGTCGCCGATCAACAGCGGGATGGCTGTCGGCGAGACATTCTCTCTAACGGTTGATCCCCACACTCCGTCCGCCGTCTATGCTGGACTCAACGGCACGGGCGTCTTTCGGTCGCTCGACATGGGGGCCAATTGGGAACTCGCTTCCGACGGCATCTTCGGAACCGATGTCCGCGTCATCGCAGTCGATCCTCAGAATCCTTCGAACGTTTTGGCCGGCGCTTTCGGCGGCGGTATGTTTCTCACGGAAAACGGCGGTGACCGTTGGGAAGAAGCCCGCAACGGCCTCATCGTGGTGCAGCCCCGCGCGATCGCATTCGCGCGGCAGAACCCACAGATCGTCTACGCCGGGTCCGTTAATCCGTTTACGCAAGGCCAAGGAGCGCTGTTCCGCAGCGATAACGGCGGCCGCGATTGGGAAAACCTGCCGAAGGGCACCGGCAACTCGGTCTACTCAATCGCTGTCGATCCAGCTAACCCACAACGTTTCTACGTCGCCACCGCGAGCGGGGTGTTTCGCAGTGACGACGGTGGCCAGACTTTCGAGGGGCGCAACGATGTCGCCCAGTTCTCCGCGGGAGAACTTCTGAACTGGACCATCACTGATCTCGAGATGGACCCGGGTAACCCGGACGTTCTGTACGCTGTTGGTACCTCGTTCGATCCGTTCTTCGGACAGCTCTACCAGTTCTACAGGACCGACGACGGCGGTGATGAATGGAAGCGGGGAGGGGAGACCTTTACTCCGCTGGTTGATGTCGCGATCGACCCTACTGACACCCGCCGGCTCTATCTCGCCACAAACACGGGTATTTTCCGCAACGAGGACGCGGCCGAAGATGACGGTTTCGAGCAACTCGTCACCGGTTTGCCGGGAGACGGTAATGTTTCCGTCACCTCCATCGCGGTCGACGGCCAGGACAGTGCAGCCGTCTACGCCGCCACCTCCGTGGGCGTCTACAAGAGCACGAATCGGGGTACATCCTGGACGATCGCCGATACGGGCTTGGAAACGACGCTCGCCCGCGTGATCCGCGACGACCCCAGCAACGCCGGACAACTCTATGCCGGAACCGGTAGCAACGGAGTCTTCAAGACCGTTGACAAGGGCGCCACCTGGGTTCCGACACGCAACCCGATCACGCTGCTTCCGGTCATCTCGCGGAAGGGTCTAGTTGGTTCAGCGGACTTCGACGGGGAGGGCGTCGCGGGCGGTGAAATCGTTTCGTTCTTCGCCATCAACGTCGGTCCCGAGGTGGGAGTGTCCGCCCAGTTCGACCCCAAGACGGGCAAGCTCCCCACGATCCTCGCGGGCGTCCGTGTGTTCTTCAACGATGTTGCGGCGGGCATGTTCTTCGTCCGTAGCGGACAGATCAACTGCCAAGTCCCGTTCGAGGTCATCGGACTGGGGACGGTCGAAGTTCGCGTCGAAGTGGACGGCGTCGTGAGCAACACCATCACGGTTGAGATCCTGGATTCTCATCCGGGCATCTACCCGTTGGCGGCGAACCCCGACGGCACGCTCAACTCCGAGGCGAACCCCGCGCCAGCGAACACCTTCGTGAGCCTTTTCGCCACTGGGCAGGGAAGCGTGACCCCTGCTCTGATGTCGGGCGCGCCCGTCCCTGTAGGCGATGTTCTCCACGTACCCGTCCTGCCCGTGCGTGTTCTCAATGGAGAGCAGGTACTCATCAGCGCATCCGCCCTCGCGCCCAACTTCGTAGGCCTGTTGCAGATCAATGTCATCCTAGGCGACCTCCCACCGGGAGAGTACGAACTCTTTATAGAGATCGGAGGCCGCCGCAGCCTCCTGGGCGTCACCATCTACGTCGGCTAACAGCGTGCATGACTATGAAGCGGACCTGGTTCCTGAGTGTCACATCGCTCACCCTGATCGCTGTCGTATGTTACGTCTTTGCCTCCCGGCCGAGATGGTCGAGGCAGGCCTACTACGGTCTGACCTATGCCCTGGGCCGAGCCGAGGGATGCACCTTTGCCGAAAGTATCAGCCTCCGGCTCGACGAGGGCCTGCGGGAACAGATGGCCCATTTCACCGCCGCGTCTCACCGGGTTCCCGCGGAGCGCGAGGGCTTCGTCCGCTGGCAAACACCTTTCGGCGAGTTCTGGGCTCCCGTCGGTACAGACATGCGATTTCTACTGGCCGAGCAATCGCTGGACGTATACGGAACGGCCGAACTCGGTGTCCAGCCCGGTGACCTCGTGCTCGACTGTGGTGCGAATGTCGGCACGTTTACACGAAAGGCCTTGACCGCCGGGGCCGAACGGGTGATTGCGATTGAGCCGTCGCCACGCAATGTTTATTGTCTTCGACAAACCTTTCGAAAGGAAATTGATGAAGGCAAGGTGGTGGTCGTAGCCGCCGCCCTCTGGCATGAAGCCGGTGTCATGGAGCTGTCCGTCTTCCGCAACTCCGCCCTTGATTCCCTCGTCATGCGCAGCCGGGTCGAATCCCGCTCCACAGCCACCCTGGCCGAAGTCCCGCTGACGACGATTGACGCCGTAGTTGCTGATCTCGGCATCGAAGACGTTGACTACGTCAAGATGGACATTGAGGGAGCCGAAAGGAACGCTCTGCGGGGCGCGGTCCGGACCATCACGAACCATTATCCAAGAATGGTCATCGCCGCCGAGAACCTTCCTGACGATATCCGAGCGGTACCTGAGACGATCCGCGGCTTCGCACCGAACTACAACCAAATCAATGGTGCGTGCCGCATGATCCGCTTCATGACCCTGCGTCCCGAAGTCATCCACTTCATGCTGGCGCGCAATTGACCGTGCCGCCGGACACAGCGAAACGAATCCAATGGTTCTCCACCGATCTCGATCTGCCAAGTGAGTAGGTGTCCCCAGCGTGGTACGCTCACCACCGGAGGTCAATATGATTCTCAAGAAAATCGGTGTGCTTTCTCTTGCCCGCATGCTCGGGGGCCTATACGCGGCGATGGGGTTGATCATCGGGTTCATCTTTTCCCTCGCCGCATTGATTGGTGGTTTCGCGGCATCCATGGCGAACTCGGAAGAGGCGGCCGGAGCAGTCATCGGGCTTCTGATTGGTGTCGGAGCCATCGTATTCATGCCCATCATGTATGGCCTGATGGGTTTTCTCGGTGGCGGGTTGATGGCGTTTGTCTTAAATCTGATGGCCGGCGTCCTCGGGGGAATCGAGATGACCTTCGTCAATAGTCCCGCGCTCCCCCCCGCGCCGGCAGTGAACCCGTAGCTCACTTTTCAGAACAGACCGCCGACGCTACACCCGCCGCCCAGTTCCTTGATGCCTGGCGTCTCAGCTAGTAGGCTGGTGGTCGTGACCATCGACTGGGTTCGCAAACACTGTTTGCAACTGCCACACGTGACCGAAGACGTGAAATGGGAGAACAACCTCGTCTTCTCTGTAGCTAACAAGATGTTCGCGCTGGTCAGCCTGGAGCCGAGAGAGATTTGGCTGTCGCTGAAGTGCCCGCCCGAGGAATTCGTGGAGCTGGTGGAGTGGCCTCTGTGCCGGCAAGCGCCGTATTTTGCGCGAGGGCATTGGGTCGCTTTTGAGAGTCCCGACGCGCTTTCAGCCCGCGAATGGGAGCGGCTGCTGACTCAGGCCTACGACCTTGTGTTCGCAAAGTTACCAAAGAAGACACAGCGTGAACTGGCGGAATGAGTTGCTTTACGCCCGAGGGGTTAGAGTTTACAGTTGAGACATCAGAGCGGAGCCTAGACCGCATAGATCTGTGTGTGAACCTGGTCAAGACTCGCGGCTGGGCTGGATCGACGCAGACGGGTCATGTGAGGCGCCGGAAACTAACGGGCTTCCGTGACTTTTCCAGTCGCGGGGCCGAAGTAACGACCGTAGGCTGGACTGGTTCAATAGCCGGTTTCCCAGCGAAGCAAATTGGCAACACAACGCATCCTCTTCATCGAGAGACCCTGAACTAAGGAGAACTGAATGAAACGTAGAGACTTCACCAAGGCGCTTGGCGCCGCTGTTACCGGTATTGCCGCGGGCGCTGTGCTGAAGCCTTTGTCAGCCAAGGGAGCGTCTCCCGAGGGCGAGAAGCACGTCTGTAAGGGCAAGAACGGGTGTAAAGGCCAGGGTGGCTGTAAGACTGACAGCAACGCCTGCGCCGGCATGAACGAGTGCAAGGGCAAGGGTGGCTGCGCGACGACGGCGCACCACGACTGCAAGGGTCACAACGAGTGCAAAGGCCAGGGTGGCTGCAAGAGCGGCGACAACGGTTGCGCCGGCAAGAACTCTTGCAAGGGCAAGGGCGGTTGCGAGGTACCGGTTCAGCACACGTAAAAGCTAGAGTGAACGAGGGAGGCCGTTGTCCATCATCGCGGCCTCCCGTTTTCTCCCTTCTCCCATGGCGAATCGCTGGCATCTCCCGGACCTCGGCTACGGCATCGGATTGCGGACAACGCATTTCCCGCATATCCTCAAGCATCATCCGCCGGTTGATTGGTTCGAGATCCTTTCGGAAAACTACATGGATACGGGCGGGCGACCGCTCTATGTCCTCGACAAGGTGGCGGCCGAGTATCCGACGGTGCTACACGGCGTGTCGATGTCGATCGGCAGCACCGATCCCTTGAACTGGAACTACCTCAAGAAGCTCAAGGCGCTCGCGAAGCGAACCAATGCGCGCTGGATTTCCGATCACCTGTGTTGGACCGGCGTCAGCGGGCTCAACGTCCACGATCTGCTGCCGATGCCCTACACCGACGAGTCGCTAAAGCACGTCGTCGGGCGGATCAAGACGATTCAGGACTTCCTCGAGCAGCCCATCGCGATGGAGAACGCGTCGACATATCTGGAGTACGCGCACTCCAATTGGACCGAATGGGACTTCCTCAAAGCCATGGCCGAAGAGGCTGACTGCGGCTTGCTGCTCGACGTGAACAATGTCTACGTCAGCGCGTTCAATCACGATTTCGACCCGAAGGTGTACATCGACGCCATTCCGGAGGACCGCGTCGTGCAACACCATCTGGCCGGGCACACGAACAAGGGCACGCACATTATCGACACGCACAACGATCATGTGATTGATCAGGTTTGGGAACTCTACCGCCATACCTATCAGCGGTTCGGCAGCGTGCCGACGCTGCTCGAATGGGACGCTGACATACCGAGTTTCGAAACCGTTCATGGCGAAGCTCTCAAGGCAGCGGCCTATCGCACGAGTCCGGTTGAAGAAGAACCGGTTGAAGAAGACCGGGGCGCTGTGGTCGAGGCGCTAACTCACGGCGACTAGCTGTCAATCCTAAGCAACATGCCAACGAATCCCGACCTGGCCCGAACCCAACGCTGGCTGCAGAACTTCATCGTCGAGCCGGGGACGGACGAACAAGCGCTGGCCTCCGAATCCGTCAAGAACGAATACGCCGGCGACGTCAGCCAGATGGTCGTTCCCTCTCGGACGCTTACGTCGGCCGAACGCGTGGGCGTCTATCGCGGCATGTATCTGCTGCGAATGGAAGAGGCCCTGACGACGGACTATCCGGTCCTCAAGAGCTTTCTCGGAGACGAAGTGTTCTTCGAACTGATCTCGCGGTACGTCGAGCGATATCCTTCACGAAGCCATAGCTTGAATTTCCTGGGACGGTCGCTGCCGAAGTTCATCGGCGAGAGTACGGACCTGGCTGACCGGGAGTTCCTGCGGGACTTGGCTGCATTCGAGCTGGCAATCGCGGAAGTGTTCGACGAGGAGCAAACGCCCGTGTTGAGCCCCGAAGAGATCGCCAAGGTGCCGGAACAAGCGTGGGAAACCGCGCGCTTGCAGCCGATCGCGGCATTGCGGCTCTGCAAGTTCGATTACTCGGTTTCGATGTTCAAGGAAGCGTATCGCGACGACGAGGGTTTCCCCGAGGTGCTTCCGGGGAACCAGTGGTTGGCGATCCACCGGCGCGACTACCGCGTGTACTGGACGACTCTCGATGAGCCTGGCTACGACCTGCTGGGGTTGCTCGCGAAAGGCGGCGTGCTGGGCGAGGCGATCGAGAGCATCTGCTTGAAGTACGAAGGCCAAGTCGGCGACGTGGAGATATTCACCTGGTTCCAGGATTGGGTGTCGCAGGGCTTGTTTCAGTCCCTTGAAACTGGCTGAGGGATTGAGTTATCCGGCGAAGCTGCCGGCGGATAGCTCCTCCAGGCTTTCCTGTACCGATTCCGAGCTAGCCGGTTCGATATCAATTGCGGGTTCGGGGTGGACCTCGACGGTTCCCACGATACGAAAGGCGCGCCCGTTCTCGTCACGTGCCGAGAGGCCGCGCGCTGTAACCTTTATGTACTCGCCCGCCTTGTTGCAGATTCGGTGCTCGGTCTCGAACATCTCTGTGCGGCCCTCGATGTGATCTGATACCGCGGCCATGAAGGTTTGCAGATCGCGCGAACGAATGCGCTTCAGCCACTCATCAGGGTCAGAGGTAAGTTCGCCCTCCGCGTAGCCGAGCAGCTCGTGCCAATCCGCCGAGAGATACATTTGCTTTTGCTGTAGGTCCCATTCCCACACCGACTCTCTTGAGCCCTTAAGGAGAAGCTCCCATACCGGCTGATGATCGGCGATGGGCGGCGGCGCGGGCGGTTGATCTCGCAGCAGGGCCTGCGACATCGTCAACTCGAACCCGCCTGGGATGATCTCGCGCCGTGAAACCGTCACCTCTATTGCTCCGCCGGGTACGGGGCAGGCTTGACTGTACGAGTCGCGGACACCCTCGGCTACTTGGCGCACACCTCGCGCGAGTTGGGTGGCGTGTGAGGCCTGCGTTGGATCAGCTACGCGGCAAACTTGAAAGAAGTCGACTCCGAGTGAGAGTGCGCTGCCTACAGCGGGGAACAGGACCTGAGCACTGCGCCACGCCTCATTATGGGCCCGCACGCGGCCTGTCGTGTCAAGCAACGCGATCGGCTCGGAAGCGCCGTCCAGACCGGCTTGTAGTCGCCGCAGCCAGCGCAGCGTCTTCGCTTCGTCGTTCGCTACTTGCCCATTCTGTTGTACGCGGGTTCTGAGCAGGATCAACGCTACTCCCGCCGCCGCGACCAGTAGGACCAAACCGGGCATCCAAACGGCCGAGGCCAGCGTCGGAATGGCGATCGCACACCAGGTGATCAGACTCGTTGCCGCGGTGATCGCGACCCAGTGCGTCGAGAGCAGAGTCGCGCCGCACGAGACGATCAGCACTGCGAGTTCCCCCTGGCTGGCCGTAATGCGGGTCGTAGGCGACGCGAAGCAGGCTGTGCACTAACAGGACCGCGAATACGCCCCCCACGACATATCCCGTTAGTTGCGAGGGCCAATGGCGCCAGCGCTTCCACGCCAGGAGGCATAGCCCACCGCTTATCATCGCCGAGAGCGCGAGGCTCATCGTTCCGGAACCGCTAATACTCAGGCCGTAGTAGATGGAAGCGCAACTTTGTACCGCCGCGCAAAGCACGAGCAGAAGGCGCACGGATTCCCGAATCGCAAGGTCAGTGTCTCGGCCTTGTTGTGTCTCGTCAGGGTTGGCTTGCGTCCAGCGGCGTGGCGCGCCCAAGATCTCCATCCAGGGAATCTCCTCGTGTTAACTGGAGCCTACGACGGATCGCGTAATGCGCCAAATCGGTCAAATACCCTACGAGAGCCGGGAATAACCTGAGGCCGTGGAGGTGCCTACAAGACGTAGTCCTTGGCGACCTCGCGTTTGTCGTGACCGTCGAGCACGTGCATCACGCGCACTTTCTTCAGCGCCACGGGAGACAGTTGGCCGATGGGGATGTAAATGATCTTCAAACCCATGCGTGCGGCGATGCCTTGGAAGATCGAGCGGGGAGGTTTAGCGGCGACGTAGACGATCAGCTTTTCAAGCGAGTAGTCAAGAGATGCCAGAAGCAAACGTTCCGGCTTGGACTCGGCGAACATATAGTCAGGATCGTTCCAAACGTCCATCATGCGGCCCGAGGGAAGGCTGAGCAGAAGTCCGCCATACTCGGCGCGCCCGATGCCGGGACCGACGATGTTCTCGAACGGATCGGTGGCGTAGAAGGCCATGTCCGATTCGTTCTGGTGTTCGCCGAGCCAGGTGAGGCAATACGAGTAGCGATCGTCGCGGTCTTCGTCGAAGATCAACACCATCGCGCCGACTTCGCCCGAGACGCGTTGCTGCGACCGAACGTAGATCCTCTTGTCGTGCCAATTTCGTAGCGTTTCGCGTAGATCAATACCGTCGAGTAGCGAGGTGGTAAAGGGCTCGGTGTGTGAGCGTTCTTCCGAGAGAATGCTCTTGCCTTTCTTCTTGAGAAATTCGCCGTAGTTCTCGATGACCAGGTCTTCGGGCGGATAGGAACAGATCGAAAACCCTGTCCACTGCTTGCGCCATTCGCCGGGCATCTTCTCGCCCTTGCGCCCTTTGAGTCCCGTAGGGCGCATGCGCGCTTTGTGTCGCGGCAGCCGGCGCCGAATGCGGATGCGGCGGGTATCGAGCCACATCTGCTCGCCAGTGAGCTTCACCGTCATCAGGTCGGTGTCGGTCTTCTGATGGGGATACGCGCCGGCCATCTCCCACATCTCCCAGGCCATGTTGTCGTCGATCACCGAGCGGGCGGCAATGGTCAGATCGAAGAGCCCGCCTAGTAGTTGCCCTTGCGTCATCGCCAGGTTGCGCGAGTAACGGCTCCACAGACGCCGCTGCCACGACGAAACGGATTCGCCGGTGTTCTTCTCATAAACACGTTCCGTTTCGCGGAAGAGCTGGAGGTGGAGCCGTTGGCGATCGATGGGGTCCTGTGAACCGCGTGCGACGGCCCCCTTCTTGGGATCTTCGGGTGGTGCGCCGATCAGCGCGAAGCCGCGATACTCTTTCGTTTCGATGCGTGGCTTTTCGAGCGGAGGCGGCGCGCCGTGACGACGCGCTTCGTACACGCCTTGCAGGAACGGTATCTCGGTGAGTACCTCGGCCAGGCATTCCGGATGCAGATTGAGCAGCCGCACACCCTTACGCTTCACCTTGCGCATCGGGCGGACTTGCGGCCGTTCCATGGCCTTGAGCAGCGGATCGAGAAGCTTCAGCGGAACGACGACGGTGATCTCGGCTTCCGGGTCGAGCGTCTGCAACTGCGAGGCCAGCGCTTCGGCCTGGATCGTGACGTCGCCCCCGCGACTGCGAGCCGTCTTGCGGTAGGACGCAATGTACTCTGCCACGCCGATGCGTTCGACGGCATATGTATCAGGGTAGGAATCTGGAACCGCGGACCGCTCGGCGACGTCGGGATCGAGAAAGACGGTCTTGGCGTCGATCTCCTCGGCGGTGCGTAGCGCTTCCACGAAAGGGTCAGCCGGCTCGACGGGCTCATAGACAGCGCGATCGGCCTCTTCGTCGTCGTAGATGATGACGGAGAGTTCTGGAAGCCGTGCGACCGCCTGCTTGTAAGAGGCCTCGAGAGTTACGGGCAGGTCGACGGCAATGTATTGCGGCTTATCGGCAAGGATCTGTTCGCGGACCTGGCGGGCGAATTCAAGCCGCCCGGGCACGACCGGCAAGTAGCGGATGTGGCCCCGGCGGAGCTCACCCCAGTCACTCGCCAGGGACATAGCGAAGGGCCTCTTGTCCCACGGTTTGCAGGATCGCAACGTGGAGGCATTTGTCCCTGGTAGCGCCCTTGTCTGCCGACTGCAGCTTCAGTGCGAAGCGTGCGATATTGATACCGTCACGGGCTGTGTAGCGCTCATTCGCTGTGTGGGCGGCTTGGAGAAAGTCGGTCACATAGTCGAGAATCTCATCGTCGGCGAAGGGCAAGTTTTCGGCCAGGATGGCCTTCTCTTCATCGCGCTCCGGGAAGTCGACCATAATCTGCGGCTGCAGGCGCGAGTGGATGTACTCGGGCAACTCAAACGTCGATGCATCGTCGTTCATCGTTGCGGTCATCCGGAAATCGCGATGGGCGTGAATCTTGATGCCGGCGATGATCGATTCGACATAGCGGCGATTGTCGAGTAACGGCGCGAGCGATGCCCAGCTCTTTTCGCTCATGCGGTTACCTTCGTCGAGGACGCAGACGCCGCCGCGAATCATGGCCGTAACGAGCGGTGAGGCGACGTAACGCAAACGGCCTTCGCCCTCAATGACAGGAGTAACCAGCAGGTCTTCCGGCCGCGTGTCGAGCGTTGCCTGCATGATGAAAACCTCTCGGCTCATCTTCTTGCCTGTGGCGTAGGCGAGGGTGGTCTTGCCGACGCCGGGCTTGCCCAGCAGGCGGGGTGTCATCGGGACGTCGTGTTCGTGGATCGTGAGCCAGGCTGCCTGAAGCTGGCGGACGAGTTCGTCTTGCCCCACCCATTTGATCGGGATTTCGTCCGGGTGCGCGAGATGCAGAGTGACACCTTCCAGGTTGACGGTGCGGTCGGTGTCAGAGAAGACGGAACTCATCCTATTATTCTATCGTCGCCTACTGACGGTACGAGCCGATCACTCCTTGACGTGTCGGGTCATCTGGACGCCGTAGCGCCGCCTGGGTGTTTGTTATACTCGGTTCTTCTTAGGCGGCAAGCATAACCACAATGGCTGAAGCGGAAACCACGACCGCGGTCGAAGAGACCCCCGATCCAAACCTGATCTCGACCCTCTCTGACGGAACAATGGTCAAGAAGAGGAAGCTTCGTCAGCGGGCTTGTAACGAGCCGCTGAAGAAGAAGATTTGCGCCGGGCATCTCAAGCGCTGGTATGGGTTTGGCGACGATGTTCAGGCAATGCTCAGTTCGAGTGACGAGGTTTACCGCTGTGAGCGTTGCCAGACCCTCTACCTGCCGAATACCGAAGAGATACCCCGAACGGGGACTCTAGCTTTCTGACGAACCAGTCCGGTGCACGATCGGGGAGGAACCCGAAGGTTGTGACCGTGCACCAGACCAGCTTGAGCCCGAAAGGAAGCGGCTCTCGAACCGGTCGTCCCGGAGGCCTGTCATGGCGAAAATGCCCGCACATTCTCTCCGACGGTGTCCGCGTCTGAATATTGTCGCCGGAGAAGCCATTCCTAGCCCCATGAAAACCTGAAGTCCGAAGGACGGTAGCCTCTGTAAAAATACCCTCCGCCGGGAGCCGAATGTTCCATCCGGTACCCGACAGAGGGTGAATCCAAGAGGTGTGTCGATCACGAGTTCACTAAGATGGGAGCACGGCGATGGCCGAATCGACGGGGTGCCTCAGTCCGCTGAAAATAATATAGTTAGTACGTTGTGTCCTGCCGTGGAGGGTGTGTCCGTTGGAGTAGAGCCTGTGTCATCTCGACCCATCTCGCCGGGCGCGACCCCGTTCTAAAGTTGACTTCCGGGTGGAGAGGTCGCTAAGGTCGCTTTGACCACTCTTCCGGACGAGCCTCCATTTCCCAGCCACTGCCTATATGCCTGACGAAGACCTACAGCCAAAAATTAAGCGCCTCGAATCCGAGAATACCCGTCTGCGGCAGGCCGTCGATGAGTTATCGATCCTGAACGAGGTGGCCACGACGGTGTCGTCAGCTTCGTCGCTCGAAGCAATCGTGGACTTGGTGGTGCAGAAGTGCGTCAAGCATCTACGCGTCGAGCAAGCGGCGGTCTTGATGCTGGGCGATAAGGATGATGCGGCTGCCTTGCACACCATGGTCCGGAGGGTCGAGACGGACATGCATGCGGACCCCTTTAGGCCCAGCGATCAGGTGATCGGTTGGATCATCAAGAACCAAGAGCCGCTCGTCATCAACGACGTCGCCACTGACGATCGCTTTCGCGCTCCCACGCAACAGTCGGGCGCTTTGGTGCGTTCGCTGCTTTGCGTGCCGTTGCGGTTAAAGGGCCGGTTGCTCGGCGTGCTGAGCGCATTCAACAAGCGCGGGGACGAGGGTTTCACCGAAAGCGATCAGCGCCTGCTCACGATCATTGCCGCCCAGTCGTCGCAGGTCATCGAGAACGCGCGCCTTGGTGAAGAAGAAAAGGCTCTCCAGATCATGCAGCAGGAGTTGAAGATGGCGCACGATATCCAGAGCAAGCTCCTGCCGACGAGTCCGCCATCGATCCCCGGCTTTCAGCTCGCGGGACGTTCCCTCGCCGCCCGCAACGTCGGAGGAGACTATTTTGACTACTTCGCGTCCGGCGACCGTTATGCGATCTGTTTGGGCGATGTCTCGGGCAAAGGCATGCCCGCCGCGCTGCTGATGGCCTGCACGCAGGCCACCGTGCGTGGCCAGATGCTGCTCGAGTCTCCCGTGGCGCAGTGCATCGAACGAGCCAACAAGCTGCTCTATGGGATCACCGAGTCCGACAAGTTTGTGACACTGTTTTTCGCGTTGCTCGATCCGGTAACGCGCCGCCTTACGTACACGAACGCGGGGCACAACCCGCCGATCCTTCTGTCCGACACGAAGGCGTTGCCGCTCGATGTTGGCGGACCGGTGCTGAGCATCCTACCGGCGAGTCCGTATCAGGAGGCGGAAGCCGAACTCCACTCCGGGGACCTGTTGGTGATTTACTCCGATGGATTCTCGGAAGCGATGAATCGCCGCTTTGAGGAGTTCGGCGAGGATCGCTTGCTCGAGGTCGTCACGGAAGCTCGTGATTTGTCTCCGGCCGAGGTGATTGAGCGGGCCTTCGAAGTAGTCCAGCAGTACTCCGGCGACGCCCCTCAGACCGACGACATGACGATGGTCGTTCTGAAGGTGGAGTAAGAAGTAGCTATGGGAAACGTAGGGGCACAGCATGCTGTGCCAGTTCCGTCTGCATGATGGTTGCGCCGACCCTGGGCAAACAACTAGAGCGCGTGGACCAAGTCGAAGCTGCTCATCGCGCTATAACTCTTCGGTGCCCCGCCGGTGATCCAGCCCTTGATCGTGTAGGGGCCCGCAGGGAAGGCGACGCCGTCGTTACCCAGCGGAACCTCGATCAAAAAATTCCGTTGTCCCGGACTGAGATCGATATTCGTTAGCGCCTGAGTGAAGAATTTCCCATCGGACCAACGATAGACCACCGTGCCGTTGGCGTCGCGGATCTCGAAGTCAAACTGCTGTCCGGTCGCCGTAACGATCTTCACGGGTGAATCCGTCATATTGCGAATCGTTAACGTCGCGTTGAGGGTCGGCACCGAACGGCTGGAATCCGCAGGCGGCTCCAGGTCCGCGACGTACACCGCCTGGTTGAGCGAGAGCGACACCGGTAGCCCGCTTGAACCGATAACGCGGCCTCCGACCTGGGCGTGTGCGAGCGACAACGTCCGAGGGCCGGCGATCGACTGTGAGACGCGGCGGATCAGTCCCATACCGGGAACGAAGATCTCCTCGACGAGCCCGGCATCGGCGCATTGCGTCGGGCCGTACTGGATTGTGAGGAATGCCGGGGCGATCTGAGTGATCCTATCGTCGGCGTAGGATGGCTTGCTTGTGATTTGCGCCGCGCCGGTGCAATCGAGCGGAAGTCCCGAAGTCCAAGCGGCGTCGATTTCCGCGCCGAAGTCGTACCAAACGGTTTCAAGACCTGTATCGGGTTCGAATGCAACGAGCCGATAGTCGTCCGTTAGGCGGACCCAGGCCGGATCTCCAGCGTAGCCGACCAGACGAAAGTACTCCTGGTGATTGAAACCGCGGCTTTCTGTAACGCTTACGTCAAGACGGCCACTCGCGAAGCTACCCGTTTCAATGTACGTCCAACGGTTGCCGACAGCAAGGGGGAAATGCACCACGGGCCGGGCCGACTTGGCCGCGCGGCTTCTGAGAGGCACCTGAGCGCCCGCGTCACCCATCCCGAGCAACAGTGCTCCCATCACCACCACGGTCTTCCAGACTTTTTTTGTCATCAGGCTCAATTCGCCGTCCTACCAGCTACTGCGTACTACGCGCGGGTAGAGCGACAAGGTTCCGGCCGCTGTATGACTCGAAGAGGTGATCAGTCTCACGATCAATCAGCGAGAGAACTCGGAGGCTTCGCGCCCGGCTGAGGACTAATGTTTTCCGATCTCGTACAAGTAGATGGTGTGGGTGCGTCCCTGTCCGGTAAGCTTCTCGGTCTTGATCGGCTTCCAGCCTTCGATGAGGAAATCATGCGAGACGACCCGCGAACCGGCTTGCAGGCTCTTCTCGAGGTTAGGCCGAATCTTCTTGTTCGACGTCCACAGTAGATAGAGTGTGACGACGGAGGCGGGCGACAGATCGACCTCCATCAAGTCCTTCTGGAGGATGTGCACCCTGTCATCGAGTTTCAACTCCGCGATGCGTTTGCGGGCCTTCCCGACGAGCTTCTCGTCGATTTCGATGCCTACGGCTTTGGCGCCGAACTGCTGTGCGGCTTTGATGACGATCCGGCCGTCCCCTGAGCCCAGGTCGTACACCGTGTCTTGTTCGGAAACGTCCGCCAACGCCAACATACGCTCGACGACGGGGGGTGGGGACGGCACATAGGGCGCCAAGCGATTGGGGCGGAAGCCGGGGCCTTGACCCAACATGGCCGGCGCACTGCCAACGAGGAGCACGACGGGCGCGAGTCGTGCGGATAACCTTACATTCATGGTCAAGATCGCTCCTGGGGTGAGCCCACTAGGGTACTCACAAGAAGAGACGTGGCTCGACGCGAACAGGTTATGCTGAGGACACAGGTTGTGTACCGGGCGTCACTCCATTCCCTTGGATGGTAGCGAATGTGTCGGGCCACTTAACCCGCTCACCCCGGTGCGCTCGCGAAACTAAACCCCTCGGTCGTCTGGGCCACATCCCAGATCAGACACGCTTAACAATGTACCACTACGAGCGAGATTCGTCAGTGGTCTTTGGTACGGTCGGCCCCTTATGAAAGCTGCAAGAATTCATCAGACGAGAGGCCCCGTCAAGATCGAAGAAACGCCCCAGCCCACCCCAGGACCGGGCGAAGTGCTGGTACGCGCCGAGGCCTGTGGGCTTTGCCACTCCGACCTCTTTGTGCAATCTCACGACTCCTTGCCGAAACTGCCGCTCACGCTCGGCCATGAGGCCGTCGGGGTCGTCGAGCAGTTGGGTGAGGGCGTTGAGGGCGCGTCGATCGGGGATCGGCTGGGACTCACATTCCTGCACGGCGCATGTGGTCGCTGCGAGGCCTGTCTGATGAGCCATCCCGAGCTGTGCCCGCGCCAGCAGTACACGGGGTTTCACGTGGACGGCGGCTTTGCTGAGTACGTCGTTGCGCGTCCGGAGTATTGCGCTCGCATTCCGGCTGAGCTATCCCCTGTTGCCGCTGCGCCCTTCTGCTGCGCCGGCTGGACGGCGTTTCATGCTGTCGCGCAAGCCGAGTCTGGATCGAAGTCATGGCTGGCCGTTTTTGGAGTCGGCGGACTTGGCCAACTCGCGATCCAGTACGCGCGGTTGAATGGGTTGCGCGTGGCCGCGGTTGACGTGAATGACGACAAACTCGCAACCGCGAAGTCGCTTGGCGCCCGCATCGTCGTTAACTCGACTACGCAGGACCCCGTCGCGGCTCTCCAGCGGATCGGTGGCGTTCAGACAGCAGTCTCATTTGTGGGGCGACCTGATGTGATCCAGCAAGCCGCACAGTCGCTACGCCGCAACGGCTTACTGTTACTCGTCGGACTGGACCACACGGACTTCCAACTCTCGTTGGTCCAGACGGTGCTCCATCAAGTCCGCATCGCGGGGAGCTTTCTGGGAAACCCGGCCGAACTAGCCGAGGTCATGGAGATTGCGGCGCGCAAGGAAACGGCCATCCAAACCGATACCTGCTCGCTGGATGACTTACCTGACGCGATGGAAGATATGAAGGCGGGCCGGCTACCCGGCCGCGTCGCCGTCAAGTTTGCCTGAAGAAGGCCGACGGGGAACTACCCGTAGACGGTCTCGCGAATCACGGACCGGAACGCCACCAGGACCCGGCCAAAGACCGGCTTGCCGAATTTCGTGGCCGGATCGAACTGGGTCGTCAGCAAGATATTACGTACCTGCGAACTGATCTTTATGGCCGCGTCGGGTGAGCGTGAAGCCAGGTCAAGCATGCGGACGTGATAGACCCGTCCCTCGCGATCGATAAACGCCTCGACCGTGACATCTTCTTCAAGCGCTGTTCCGGGAATCTCAGCTAAGCTCGGCTCGCTGATCCAAGCCTTCGTGAGATATATAAGGGGTACGTCGTCCCGGAACGGGTCTCGGATGAAAACGATGTCCGAGCACAGCCCGACAAGTAGCATCACCGCCGCCAAGACACCTCCGAGAGCGGGAACAGCCCGGGGCCGCAGAAAGTTGTCGACCTGTGTCTTCAGGCTTTGCCAGGGCCTGGCATCAAGGCTGTGGGAAACCGCAACCAGCACGTTCGTACGCACGCTGAGTGGAAACGGAACGCTCGGCCACTGGCTCGCCAAGTCTCTGAGGTCTCCGCGCTCCTCGTATTCGTCAAAGCAGGGTGGGCAACTCAATAGATGCCGCTTGAGCAGCCACTTGCTCAAGATTCCGAGATCTCCGTCGAGGTATCTGCCTGTCTGCCTTCTCATTGCCCGGCAAGTCATATCCTTACTCCGTTTGCAGCGCGGCGCCCGTAGGCGCCGTGGCTGTCACCTGCTGTTGCAGTCGCGCTCGCAAGATTTCCCGTCCCCGCAGAATGCGGGACTTGACAGTTCCTAGTGAAACCTTCAAGGTTTCGGAAACTTCGTTGTAGGGGAACCCCTCGACGTCTCTCAGAAGCACTACCGTTCTGAGGCGTTCATCCATGTACCGTAGGGTTGTCTCAACCAGCTTTCGCTGCTCTTGACGATATGTCGCCTCGAAGGGCGAGTCGGACTGATCGATCAGGTAGCGGCTGAGCCAGCCGCTGTTCTCATCGTCTGAATCGAGAATGGCGGTCTCACGCCGCCGATGCCGCGAGAACCAACGCCGGCGGTTCGACGCTTCGTGGACGGCGATACGGTAAAGCCAGGTTTTCAGGCTGGAATCACCGCGGAAGTCTCCCACCTTGCAGAAGACCTTGATGAACACCTCTTGGGTGACATCGGGCGCTTCGGAGGGGTCCTCAAGGAGTCGGTAAACAAACCCGTAAATCGGTTGCTGGTAGAGGTCCAGAAGTTCTTCGAAGGCCCCGGGGCGGCGATTCCGCAGGCGATAGAGAAGGTCTCCGTCGCCGCTGTTGTTGCCGTTCGCCGTGAGGTCTAAGGTCACGTTATTAGGAAACCGACTGCCCTTAGCGTAGCACCGTCCCTAAGGAATGCCGGTACTGCCTCCTATCAAGGTAGACACCGGAGTCGCTGCGAATGTTCAAACTATTTTTCGGCGGGAAGAGGCCGGCCTCGCGGCTGCCGCGGAGCGTCTCGAGATCCCCCTCGGACTCGACGCCTACCTACCGATTCCGGAAGAGAACCCGCTGACGATCGAGAAGGTCGAGTTGGGCCGGCGGCTCTTCGATGAGAAGCAACTCTCGCGCGATGGTACGGTCGCTTGCTCGACGTGCCACGATCCAGAGAGGAACTTCACAGACGAGAAGCCGCTGGCCAAGGGCGTCTTCGAGGAGGTAGGGAATCGGCGCACACCGGCGATCCTCAACCGCGGCTACGGCAAAGCGTTTTTTTGGGACGGCCGCATCCCGACGCTCGAAGAGCAAGTCCTTCAGCCCATCGTCGCCGAAAAAGAAATGGACATGACGCTCGAGGAGGTCGTCGCGCGCTTGCGGCGGGACGACAGCTATGTAGTGGAGTTCGAAAAAGTCTTCGGACATCCGATCGGCGAGCAGGATGTGTCGCATGCCCTGGCGAGCTATGTGAGGACGATTCTCTCAGGAAACTCCCGTTACGACCGCTATGTTAACGGGGAGATGGACTTGCTAACCGAACGAGAGAAGAAAGGGCTGGAAGTATTTCGAGGGAAGGGCAATTGCACTGATTGCCACCTCGGGCCGAACATTAGCGATGAGAAGTTCCGCAACACGGGCATCGCTTGGAAAGATGGTCAGCTGACGGACCTGGGCCGCTTCGAATTCACCGAGCAAGAGAAGGATCGTGGCTCCTTCAAGACGCCGACGCTGCGCAACGTAGCCGACCTCGCGCCCTACATGCATGACGGCAGCCTTGCCACGCTCTACGACGTGGTGGACTACTACAATCGTGGCGGCAACCGGAATCCCTGGATTGACCGCGAGCTGCTGCCGTTACGACTCACTGATACTGAGAAAGAAGCGCTGGTAGCTTTTCTGCACACATTGACGGGACCGGTAAGCGACGGCTTGTAGCGGCTACTGCTGTTCGGCGCGAATCAACCGGCTACGCAACGCCTGGAATTCGTTGAGATGCTGGGCAGCGGCTTCGGGCTCTTCCTGGCGGCGGAGAATCTGGGCCAGTTCGTAGTGCGCCGACATGGCCTGCTGCAGGCTGGGACCGTTGGCTAGAACAGCTTGGAATTCCTTCTGTGCCGCGCTCAGTTCGCCCTGATCGAACAGCACCTTGCCGAAATCGAAATGCGCGTCCGCGCGGGTCGGATCGCCGGCAACAGCTGCTTCCAGGTAAGGGACTGCTTCCGCCGACTGCCCGAGTTGCAGCAAGGCTGTCCCGTAGCGATGGAGCACGTCCAGGTCGTCGGGAGTGTGCCGTAGCTCCAACGCATAGTGCCGGGCTGCGTCTTCGTACCGCGATGCTTCGCTGTAGAGGTCGCCAAGCGCGCTGTGGACACCGCCGTCCTCGGGCGCTGCCCGCAAGACCAACTCGTATTCAGCGATCGCTTCGTCGGTGCGGCCATTGAGGGCGTGGTCGTCCGCAATGGCTTGGTGGGCGCGCGCGGACTCCGGCGCGGCCCGCAGCAGCGCCAATTGGATCTGTGCCGACACAGTCCCATAGGCCTTCGCGAGGTAGTACAGCAGATCCGGGTTCGCAGGTTGTGCGGTGAGGGCTGCTTCCAAAAGGGGAACGGCTTCCCCGGCTTGCCTTGACTTTAAGTAGGCAATGTCCAGCCAAGCGCTGACTTGCGCGCTTGGGTCCTCCTGGTAGGCCTTCTCAAGTTGCTCTACGGCCTGGGGGCAGTCCCCTGGTTGACCAGTCTGTGGGTCGTTGCTGCGTACTGCTTCTTGATTGGCTTGCGAACCCGCCTGAGCGGAGCGTTGGGGCTTCGTCGATATGCGGCGCTACTGAGCGTCGTGGCACAGATTGCACTCGTTCGACGCCTTGTGGCGATCGTGGCAGGCCATGCAGGCGATCATGTTGGTCGCCTTTTCCTGGAAGATGGCCTCACGTTCAGCCACCGGTCCGTGGCATTCCTGACAGGCGATCTTGACCTCTTTGTGGTGCCATTCATGTGAGAAGTACACGTAGTCGGGCACTTTATAGACCTTGACCCAGGGCACGTCCTTGCCTTGTTTGTCGAACTCCGCAAGCTTCTGGATGTGAGGACTGTCCGTCTTGATCGCGGCGTGGCAGGCCATGCAGGTGCCTGTGGCCGGATAGCCCGCGAAAAAACCCGGGTCTTCGATCTTGTGGCAGTCGAGGCACTGTGCACCGAGGCCGACGTGGATCTTGTGGCTGAAGGGCAAGGGCTGCTCGGGCGGCGGTTTCGGTTCGAACGGTTTCGCCTCGCCGGAGGGAACCGGCGTTTGGGCGGCAACAAAGGAGGCAGCCACCAGGGCGGTGGCGATCAGGATAAAACGGCGATGCATGCTGTCGGGTGGTGTGAAGTGTCGGGCGTCTCTATCTAGGGTAAGGCGAGAGCGACCAGTTCGTCACCCGTGGGTGTATGTTCTTATCGTTCCCACGGCGGCCGCACGGGAATCGCCGTCGAGGCAGCTACGATGGTGTTGCTTAGAGCGTCCGGCTACAGCTTGGGTTGGGGTAAGTAACGACTGTGGCGTGTTGCTTCGGGTTATCATCAACCGATGTTGAAGGTGGGGCTTACGGGCGGGTTGGCGACGGGGAAGAGCTATGTGTCGGCTCGGCTCGCGGAGCTGGGTTGTCAAGTAGTCCAGGCGGATAAGCTTGGGCACGAAGTCTTGCGGCGGGGCGGGGAAGCCTACGAAGATGTCCTGGCTGAGTTTGGTAAGGGAATTCTCGGCGACGATGGTGAGATCGACCGCAAGGCGCTGGGGGCGACCGTGTTTCCGGATCCGGCCAAGTTGGCGAAACTGAACTTGTTGGTGCATCCGTGTGTGTTCGCGCGGCAGGAAGCGTTCTTCGCGACAGTCGAACGGGATGATCCGCGCGGAATCGCGGTTGTGGAGGCGGCGATCATGATTGAGAGCGGCAGTTACAAGCGCTACGACCGGCTCGTCGTAACGGTCTGTCCACCGGAGACGCAGGTGCGGCGTTTCGTGGGACGTGGCGGGACCGAGGCGGAGGCGCGCGACCGGCTGGCGCAGCAGATGAACATCGACGAGAAACGTGCGTTCGCCGATTTCATCATCGACACCTCCGGGACCTTCGCCGAGACCGATGAGCAGGTCCACGGGGTCTACGAAACGTTGAAGCTACAAGCGGCATGAGACACAAGATGAGTTGGAGACCCTTTTGGCTTGCCGCTTTGATGGCGGGCGCGTTCGTTCTGTGGACGACGTCGCCGAGTTGGCTGGCACGGGATTCCGGGCCGATTCCCCGGACAGACCCGTTTTGGACCGAAGCGCAATCTAACGGGCTGACCGAAGAAGAGCTTTCGAACATTGACATCTATAGCCGAGCGTCGATCGCAACCGTGAATGTGACGAGCACGGTGCTGATGCGTAACTGGTTCTTCGATGTGTATCCGACGAGCGAATCGGGGTCCGGTTTCTTGATCGATGGCCAGGGCCGGATTCTCACGAACTATCACGTCATCAAGGGCGGCTCGAAGCTTCGCGTGACCTTATTGAACGACGAGGCCAGCTACGAGGCAGAACTTCTTGCGGCGGATGAGGCGAACGATCTGGCACTCATTCAGATCAAGCCCAACAAAGAAATTCCATATCTTACGTTGGGCGATTCAGAGAATCTCAAGGTCGGTCAGAAGGTCCTGGCCATCGGGAATCCGTTCGGCCTGGACGGAACGTTGACGACGGGCGTGATCAGTTCGGTCGGGCGCACGATTCAAGACCAAGACTCGCTGCTCGAAGACATGATCCAGACCGATGCGGCGATCAATCCCGGCAATAGCGGCGGACCTCTGCTAGATAGCGGTGGGAATGTCATCGGCGTCAACACGGCCATCTACGGCCGTGGCGGTAACATCGGGATCGGATTCGCAATGCCGATTAGTCGCGCTAAGCCGCTGCTTGAGTACGTGCTTTCGGACGGTTCATCACGGCCTGCCGAACCCATGGGTCTGCAGTCGTTGTACCTGCCCGCGCGTTTGACGAATGCCCTCGAGCTGGCGGACCAACCAGGTTTCCTGATCGTCGATGTGACCCGTGGCTCGGCGGGGGCGGAAGCGGGCCTGCGCGGGGCGGATCGCGAAGTGGTCGTGGGGAACTACCGGGTCCCGGTCGGGGGAGACTTGATCGTCGCTGTCGACGACCGCCGCGTGACGCACCAACGGGTGATGTCGCAGGCGCTTTCGCTCAAGGCGGGCGGCGATGCGATCAAGCTGACGGTCGTCCGCGACGGTCGCGAGATGGACTTGACTGTGAAGCTGCGCGCTCGCTCGCGCGGTATTCGTCTCTAATGCCCGGGGGGTGCTAGCTGAGGCGGCGCGCTTTCCAGGTGCCGTTGGGATACTCGCCGAGATCGAGCTGGCCGCTCATCTCATTCCCTTTGACTCGACCTTCAAAGATATAGCTAAGGTTTGCGCCTTCGAACGGAAGCGAACTCTTGAGGCGGACTTGATTGCCGTCGACGGTCCCTTTGAGCATGCCGCGGACGACCGTCCCGAAGTGAGTGCCGCGTACGTCGTTTCCATCGGCTTCGAGGAAGAGTAGATGCTTGGATTCACCGCGCTGGAAGGTGATCTCGACGTCCCAACGGCCGGAGAGGTCCACAGCTGCCGGACGGACTTTTGGCTTATCGGCGCTGGTGGGGGCGTTGCGGAAGATGGAATGCAACCGCTCGGCGACCATCTGGTGCTCTTGCGGCTTCATGGCGACGGGACGCAAACGGAATGAGTGACCGTCACCCTGGGCGTGCGAACCGATGCTGGGCTCGCCGTTGAGGAGAAGTTCGCCGAGCTCGCCGGCGGTGAGCGCGATCTTCTTGGGGTCCCACTCGACCATCAAGACCGGGAAAGGACCGCCCTTCGACGGTGGCGTGACCTTGGTCGAGATGCCATCGACCTTCGTGATCTCTTTCGTGATGTAGTCGTACCAGCCTTCCCAGACGCGATACTCGGCTTGAATGTCACGCTTCGTGATGAACACCTCGACGGCCGTGGTCATACCGACGATCTCCTCTTTGCTGACCTTCATCGGACGGCCGAAGGCGTGATGATGCGCTGAGTTAGCGAAGGCGGCGCGGACGAGCTGTTCGTCGCCAACAAGCAGGCCGGCGGTTTGCGGTCCCCTCAGAATCTTCCCGCCGGACGACGCGACAAGCGTGGCTCCCTGCGCGATGTAGGGGTTAGGGATGTTGAGATAGTCAGCAGCGGCGTCAACGACAACAGGGATGCCCGCCTCTTTCGCGATCGGCCCCACTTCTTTAAGCGGCAGGCGGACGTTCTCGTTAAACCGATCACCGAGCACGGCGATCATCGCAGTACGGTGGTTGATGGCGTTGCGTAACTCTTCGGCCGAATCGACCTCAACGATCTTGACGCCCACCATGCGGATGGCGTGATCGTAGACGTTGCGCGACGACTTCGGCATGATCACTTCATTCTTGAGGCCGGTCAGGTCGGGGAGTTGCTGCATGCGCTCGGGGTCGGTACCCGCGACGCAGGCCGCGGTGGCATGCGTCAGAGCGGCGGCGGCCCCAGATGTGACCATGGCCCAGTCGACCTGCAGCAGCCCGGAAATCTTCTTGCCCGCGGCCTGCATGAGCTGATCAATATTCACGTGGTAGTGGCCGGCGTGATGAATGGCCTCGATGACCTCGGGGAGTTGCCTCGAACCGCCGTTGCGCGTGATCGTCGCCGTGCAATTGATGAAAGGCTTCGCGCCCATGTCCGTATACACATCGGGCGGAGGCTCGCCGGGTTCGGTCGTTTGGGGGGCGGCGGAAGTAGGCGTCGCGCCGGCGGCATGGAGCAAGGCGGCGGCGCTCGCGATACCGCTGGACTCGATCCAACGGCGGCGGCTGATTGCGTTCTTCATGGGGAGAGGCCTCTCTGGGTGGCCGAGCCCGATGCGGCTCGTCGACAAACTACTACTATCGATGATAACTCTGTTTCGATTTGGCATTGATTCGCGGCGGGGTTCAATCCCGTGGTTGAGATAATGAGCGAGCTATGGCCGGTGGGTGGGGATTCGGCCGACCGAAGACCGAGGTAAGCGTGAGTAAACGAGTTGCGATTGTCGCGGGCGGTAGAACGCCTTTTGTGAAAGCAGGCAAGGCCTTCAAGGATCTCGGCCCGTTGAAGATGGCCACCCATGCCGTGACGGGTTTGATCGAGGTGCACAATGTCGACGCCGCAATGATCGAGGCCATCGCGTTCGGGGCGGTCGTGCCCGAGCCGGGGAAACCCAACATTGCCCGCGAGGTCGTTTTGGAAGCGGGCCTGCCGAGATCGATCGAAGCGCAGACAGTTTCGTCTTACTGCATCACAGGGCTGCGGAGCATTACTGCCATCGCCGAGGGGATTGCGTCGGGGCGGATCGAGGTCGGTATCGCGGGCGGAGTGGAGTCCCTATCGCATGCCGATCCAGCAACGTTTCAGGAACCGTCGACCGGGCTTTCGATGGCAGAGCACATGGAGATCACCATCAAAGAATGGCAGGCTCCCCGAAAACAACAGGACGAGATTGCGCTTGCGAGTCATCGCAATGCTGTGTCGGCGCGTGAGCATCTTCGGTCTCAGATCTTTCCCTTGGAAGGTATCGAGCAAGACACAGGGCCTCGGCCCGATACATCGATGGAAGCATTGAGCGCGCTAAAGCCGGTCTTCGATGCCGAGGGCGCGATCACAGCCGGCAATGGATCACCGGTGACGGACGGCGCGGCGGCGCTACTGTTGATGAGTGAGGATCGCGCCGCCGTTGAGGGAAGACAACCATTAGCCTTCATTCGAGCGATGGAGTATGGCGCGATCGATCCGGCCGAGGGACTGCTGATGGCACCCGCCATCGTTGTGCCGAAACTCCTAGAGCGTAGCGGCCTAACGCTTCAGCAGATCGACCTGATCGAGATCCATGAAGCGTTTGCGGCGCAAGTTGTGACGAACGTTATGGCCTGGGAACAAGGCTGGAAGGCCGCCCCGACGGGGACGGTGGACTGGGGCCGCGTCAACGTTTCGGGTAGCTCCATTGCGGTGGGGCATCCGTGGTCAGCCACCGGCGGACGCATCGTGACGACACTCGCCTACGAGATGGCCCGCCGCGACGCGCGGTACGGTTTGGTGAGTATCTGCGCGGCCGGGGCGATGGCCGGGGCTTTGATCCTAGAACGCTCCTAGGTCGACAGGGTGCCTCGTTTCGCGGCGTTCCGCAAATCCTCACACGACAAGGCAACGTTACCGATGCCAATATCCACCTGTTGATAATCAACGGAAATACATCTATACTTCTGTTGAACCTAAACAGGAGAATACATGGGTAGCAAGTCGAAACAAGACGTGATGCAGGGCACGCTGGACCTGCTGGTGCTGAAAACCTTGGATTCAATGGGGCCGATGCACGGCTGGGGCATTGCGCGCCGCATCGAGCAGGTGTCCGACGACCTGCTGTACATGAACCAAGGGACGCTCTATCCGGCGCTACTGCGGCTGCGACAGAAGGGCTGGATCGCGGCGAAGTGGGGCGTTTCGGACAACAATCGCCGTGCCAAGTTCTATGCGCTCACGAAGCGGGGTCAGAAGCAGCTTCAGGTCGAGGCCGCGAACTGGCGACAAATGGTCTCAATCGTAGCCCGTGTTCTCGATGAGGCGTGAGGTAGGTGGCTATGACTTGGTTGCGCATGCTTGGTACTAGGTCGGCGGGGCTGTTCCGCCGGAGTCGGGGTGACGCGGAGCTGGACGAAGAGTTGCAGTTCCACTTGGAGATGGAGGAGGCTGAGAATCGCCGCAAAGGGATGAGCGCCGGGGAGGCGCGGATCGCCGCGCGGCGGAGCTTCGGGAACGTCACAGGCGCGCGGGAACTTCACCGGGAAGGCCGGGGTTTCGCCGCGTTGGAGACTCTCGCGCAGGATGTTCGCTATGGCCTGCGGATGATGGCGCGCAACCCCGACTTCACCGCAGTAGCCGTTTTGACAATGGCGCTAGGGATCGGTATCAACAGCGCGATCTTCAGCGTGACGGACGCTGTCCTGCTAAGGCCTCTTCCGTACCCCGAGCCGGATCGAATCGTAGAGATCGGCTTCGAGAGTGGTCCGAACGTCGGGAACTTCAACGCCCGAATGTTTGAGTACTTGCGGGAACGGGGTCGGTCCTGTGATCAGCTCGCTGCCGCGATGTACAACTCAGGGATTCTCGTCGCGGGGAAGCACGTTGAACACGTTCGCACACTGGAGGTGACGGCCGAGTATTTTTCCGCCCTCGGCGTCAGTCCCGCTCTCGGGCGCGATTTCTCACGCCAAGACGAGAATCAAGGTGTGCCCTGGTCGGTTGTGCTGAGCAACGACCTGTGGCGAAATAGGTTTGCCTCCGACCCGAGTGTTATCGGCACGACGGTGCAACTTCGAGGCCAGCTACACACAGTCATCGGAGTGATGCCTCGGACATTCTGGTCTTACCCTCCGAGAGATGTGTGGACACCGTTGCGCGTCAACATTCTCAGTGGAGGGAGGAACTACCGGGGTTTGGGGCGGTGACGGTGGATCAGGCTCGGGCGGACCTCGAGGTTCTTAGCCGCGACTACGCGCGCGACTCCGGAGTAGAACCCGACAAGGTGAGATTCGTGGCGGTGGACCTGCAGACTCACATCGGGACACCAGTGCGGCCGGCCTTAGTCGCTCTTTCGTATGCCGTTGGTCTTATCTTGCTGATCGCGTGCGCCAATCTCGCATGCCTGCTACTGGCGCGTGGATCGAGCCGCCGAAAAGAGATTGCAATGCGCGCCGCTTTGGGCGGAGGGCGTGCGAGGATCATCCGGCAGCTGCTTACCGAAAGCACATTGCTCGCTGTGTTGGGAGGAGGCCTCGGTGTCTTACTAGCGAAAGCGGGCGTACGGACCTTACTCGCGCTGAGTCCGCTGAGTTACACGCTATGGGGCGTGGAGGTTGACATACGTGTCCTGCTGGTCACCTTGGCCGCATCCGTCGTGGCCGGAGTCGTGTTCGGTTTAGTGCCGGCGATCGAAACAACCAAGCTCGACTTGCGCGATGCACTTCAACAGGCTGCGGGCCGTGTATCCGCCGGCCGGCGTTCCGCGTTGTTGCGCCGGGCGCTCGTAGCTTCAGAAGCGGCTCTTTGCGTCGCCCTGCTCGCCGGCGCCGGATTGTTGATCCGACCCTTCGTTAACCTTCGCAACGTTGAACTCGGTTTTCATCCGGAGGGAGTGGTGACGGCGGGCATGAATCTTGAGGGGGAAGCCTACCGCGAGCCACGCAATGTCACGGCATTCTTCGCCCAGGCTCTCGATCGTATTCGTAGCCTGCCGGGCATAGAGGCCGCCGCCGCGGTGAACAGTATCCCCGTCGACAGGGGATGGAATCTGCCGATTATGATTCCCCATGGTGCCTCGAAAGGTGAACTCACCAGCGTCGATTGGTGCTTCACAACGCTGGAGTATCTGGAGGTTCTTAGGATTCCGCTGTTGCGGGGCCGCGGGATTGAGGAGACCGACACGCTGGGCTCCGCGCCCGTCGCTGTAGTCAACCAGCAGTTCGTGCGTCACTTCTTCGGAGACGACGACCCTCTGGGGTCCTATGTGCAACTACACAAATTCACACCGGACCTGGACGACCCGCCGCGACAGATTGTGGGCGTAATAGGAGACGTTAAGACGCGCGGTCTGGCAAGCGGCGCACGGCCGACGATGTTCGTTCCACGGCCGCAGGTGCCCGCCAGTCTGCTGACGCTCGGATCGGTGAACTGGATTGTACGAACCAATACGGAAAGCGGCCAAATGGCGGGTGCGATGCAGGAGGTGATCCGCTCACTCGACCCGCAACTGACTTTCTCCAAAGTGCGGACGATGGAGGAGGTGATTGATGGCTCGGTCGGCACGCAACGATTCCAGATGGTGCTGCTGAGCATCTTTGGCGCACTTGCGCTCGTGATGGCGGCGACGGGCATCTATGGGCTGGTGGCATACCTGGTTGCGAGCCGCCGCCGGGAGATCGGCATTCGCATTGCCCTGGGCGCGACACGGGGGGACGTAGCGGGACAAGTGGTTCGAGAAGGAGTGCTCCCGGTTGCCGCGGGCACCGTGGTCGGGATCGTGGCTTCGCTGGGCTTGGCCACCGTGCTGCAAAGCTTTCTCTTCGGCGTCGGCACATCGGACCCGCTGACACTCGGCGCCGTTGTGGTTGTGATCCTCGCCGTGGGCCTCGGGGCCAGTCTCATTCCGGCCGGCCGGGCGGTTCGGATCAGTCCGGTGGTGGCTTTGCGGGAGGAGCAGGTCTGAGCGCTCGTCTGCCTACTCTTTACGTAAGGTTTCGGCGGGGCTGATGCGTGCCGCTCTCCTGGCGGGTATGCCGGACGCGGCGGCCGCGATGAACAAGAAGAGCGCCGCGACGGCAGCGAAGGTGGCCGGATCGTTCGGTTCCACGCCCACAAGCAGACTCGTCATTCCACGAGTGAGACCAAGGGCTGCGACGAGCCCTAGAAGGATCCCTATCACGCAGAGACCGATTCCTTGTCCGACCACCCGACGGAATATTACGGTGGGCTGTGCGCCCAAGGCCATCAGCACGCCGATCTCGGCGGTACGCTGCCGCACTACCGCGGATAGGGCACCATAGATTCCCACAGCAGCCAACAGCACCGCTAACACTGTGAAGAGCCCGACCAGGATCAGCACAAAGCGCATCCCCGCCTTCGAGCGCGCGACGAGTGCTTCCATGGGCTGCATCTCGGTGACGGCGAATCCGCCCGGTGCGATGTCAGCAGCCGCGCTACGGACAGAGGTCGCGATGTCCACCGCGTCTCGGGTAGTCCGAATCGCCCAATGCCTCGAAATGCCTATGCCCGCCATGCCATCCATGAGATAGATCTGTTCGCGGCCGGGAAGGGCGAGGGATTTCTGGCGCTGATGGGCGACCACACCGATGACCTCGAGTGTCAGCGCTTCGGGAAACCATTGGATCGTGACCGTTTTACCCAAAGCGGACTCATTCGGAAAAGCCTTGGCTGCAAACGCTTCATCGATGACGGCGACATGTCGGCCGGGGACATTGTCGTCCTCTGAAAACGTGCGTCCCTCGATTAGCGGTGTGCGGAGCGTCTCGAAGTATCCAGGGAGGACGACCTGCCCGTCGGCGAGTGACGTGCCGCCAACCCACTGTACCCCAGGCGACCCAGAACCGCGCCGACGGGAGCGGCAGGGAAAGAGCGGCGCTCGCCCTTGCGACACCCGGTATGGCGCTGAGCTGGTTCCGCATTTCACGCAGCAACACGCGGCGGCGCTCCGGCTCGATCCCCTGGGCGTCCCCGATCAGTAGACAGGTGAACACGCCTTTGGGATCGAAGCCGGGGTCGATATTCGACAAGGCGTGAAAGCTGCGCACCATCAAGCCCGATGCAATCAACAAGATAAACGAGAGCGCAACTTGTGTGATCACGACGCCGTTGCGCACGAACCGGCCACCTCGCGCGCCCGTCGTTCTCCCGCCGCGGCCAAGCAGTTGTATCATGTCCGGGCGAGACGCACGCAGAGCAGGGATGACGCCGAAACCCGCGGCGGACAACAGTGCAGTCAAGGCGGCGAAAGCAAGCGCATGAAGATCGATGTCTGTCGCATTGATGCGCGGGATCTCTGCCGGAACAAGTCCGTGAAGCACGTGGATGATTGCCCACGCCAGGCCAAGTCCCAACAGAGTGCCGGCCGCCGAGAGAAGGACCGATTCCGTGAGAACTTGGCGCATGAGAAGTCCTCGACTCGCCCCGAGCGACGCACGCATGGCGAGTTCGTGTTCACGCGTCGAGGTGCGCAGGAGGAGAAGATTCGCGACGTTCGCGCAAGCGATCAGCAGCAGCAATATCACAGCGCCCATCAGGACGAGGATGTCCGGACGAAACTCCGCGACAACGGATTCATGCCATGACTCGATGCGAATCGATAGTCCAGCGTCGGCATTGTGAGAAAACCGCGAGCGTAGGTCGGCAGCGACGCGGTCCACACGAGCCTGCGCCTGTTCCAGGCTCGTTCCCTACTTGCGCCTTCCGATGACACGGTGAGACCCCATGCCGCGATGAGCTTCGTCGTACCCAAAGTTATTGGCGATCCACACGTCGGGTTCCCGTTCCGTCGTTGCTCGCGCGGGCAAGAGCAACGTGAAGCCCGGCGCGAGGACGCCGATGATTCGCGGACCTGGTGTGCCGGAAGCACGCATGGCGCGGCCAATCACGCTCTTGTCACCGCCATAGCTCCGTTGCCAATATTCATGGCTCAGGATCGCTACGTCGCCCTGGGGGGGGTCCTCTTGCGCGGCTCGGGGTTGACCGTCGGCCGTGGTGAAATCATGTCCGAGGGCCACCCGTGCGCCCATCATGGAAAAGAAGTTTGTTGTGACGTGTGCTTTGCTGATGCGTTCGGCCGCGCCACCCTCGCGGGGCACGATCGCGCGAAACACCATGATGCTGCTCATCTCCTCGAACACGTCTTGCGTCCCGTCGCGTAGATCATTGAACTTGGCGTTTGAGAAAGGAGCGTCACTCATGCTGCTCTTGTAAAAATCCAGCCAAGCCAAGACGAGCCGGTCGGAATCGCGGTAGAGAAGGGGCCGCAGAAGCACGGCATTGGTGACGCTGAAGATCGCCGTGGCCACGCCGATGCCGAGCGCGAGCGTGATGATGATTATTGCCACGAAGCCCGGGCTGTTCGTCAGAGTACGGAAGCAATAGAGGATGTCGCGCCACCCGCTCTCGATATGAGCAAAGCCGCGAGTGTCACGGCATTCGTCTTTGGTTTGGCTCACGCCGCCAAATTCGCGCAGCGCTTTGCGGTGCGCTTCGACCGCTGGAAAGCCAGCGGCGATGTTCTGTTCAATCTGGCGTTCGATGTGGAAACGCAATTCTTCGTCGAGCTCCTCGTCGGCACTGTGGCGGCGGAAGAGCGACCGCAAGCGCAGGCGCAGACTGTCGAGCCGACGTGACATCACGTTCCTCTATCCCTCGGCCAGAATCAGGTTGACGGCCGCCGAGAGCCGCGACCACTTGGAAGTCTCGCTTGCGAGCTTCTGACGACCGACCTTGGTCAGTGAGTAGTACTTGGCGCGGCGGTTGTTCTCCGACGCCCCCCACTTGGCTCTGATCCAGCCCTGGTGCTCCAACCGGTGCAACGCCGGGTAGAGCGATCCTTGCTGCACTTTGAGTACTTCCTCGGAGATTTGCTGGATGCGCTGGGCGATCGCCCAACCATGCATCGGTTCGTGTCGGATGGTGTTCAGGATGAGCAGGTCCAGCGTGCCTTGGAGAAGGTCTTTCGATTCGCTTAACGATGCTCCCCTCGGTGATCTACAGCAATGCTAGGTCGCCTCTTGTAGATTGTCAAGGAGAGGGCAGGTGCTGACGCCAGGGGTCACCTGAAGCACTTCGAATTTAGCGACAAGTAGTCTACAGTAGTTCGATGTACTTGAGGACGCGTGGGGACCGTCCCCTCGTTCCATGCATGACCTCGCGTTCATACAGAACGCACCAGAGCCCTCGGTCGATAGGAATGCGATGACACATTGCCGTGTACTACTTCTCTTGCCGCTGCTGATAGCGCTACCAGCGCCGGGCCAGCGCCCCGCTCCAGGCCACGTCGACCCCTGGCCGGTACTACGGGCTTCGACCCAAGCGATGGGTGTCGGTGATCTCAAGTGCGTGACATTTTCAGGGACAGGCTACAGCGGCATGGTCGGCCAGAATATCACCCAAGACACCGATTGGCCTGACGGAGAGCCGCTGGAGGGTTACACACGCACGATCAACTACGAAGCCCGCTCATCGGTCGAGACTTTCGAGCGCCGGCCAGGGCTCAACCCGCGTTCCTGGAAATACGGCACCGGTTGGATGGGCGGAACACCCTTGCAGCAGCACGCACGGCAGACATTTGCTGTCGCCGGAGAGCACGCCTGGCACAAGGACGGTGACAATGCTGAGCCGATTCCCGCGCCGAGCGACGCCGAACTCTGGCAGCTCGATATTTGGCTGAATCCGCCCGGCTTCATCAAGGCAGCGATGGCTCCCGGCGCCAACCCCACGGCGATCTGGCGGTGGGAGATGGCCGAGAGCGGCCGCGATGGTGCGACTACCGCGGGCATCGAGAAAATCATCGTCGTTTCGGCTACCGTGCTCGGTAAGTACCGCGTTAACGCCACGATCAACAGCGAGAATCTGATTCAGCGGATCCAAACCTGGGTGCCGGACCCCGTTCTAGGGGACATGAACTACGAGCACGAGTACACGCAGTGGAAAGAGGTCGACGGAGTGAAGTTCCCGGCCGGCTGGCACCACCACGACGGTTGGGACGACGAGCGGCAGTTCCCCGTGATCAGCGGCGGTCACAATAGTTTCGGTGGCACGTTCTCGGATATCAGACCCAACGGTTGCGGCGAGAGTCTCAGCGTTCCTGACTCTGCGCGGCGAGACGAATCACAGACAAATGTCGATGCGAAGGAATTGGCGGATGGCGTGTGGTTGCTCGGCGGTTCGTCACACAACAGCGTCGCCGTTGAGTTCGACAAGTTTGTCGCCGTCATCGAAGCGCCGTTGGACGAGCAGCGCTCGCTCCATGTGATTGAGGAGATCGTTAGGCTGGTTCCTGACAAGCCGATCCGATTCATCATCAATACGCACGCTCACTACGATCACCTCGGTGGGCTTCGGACGTACTTGCACATCGGCGCCACCGTCGTTACCCATCAACGGAACCGTTTGTTCTATGAGACGGAGCTGTTGAACTACGTACCGCGTACACTCAATCCCGACATGATGTCGCTATACCCGCCCACGGAAATCTCGGAGGGTTACACGATGGAGGATGTCGACGAGAAGTACGTTCTCAACGACGGATCACGCGTACTCGAGCTGTACTACGTCCAAGGCCTCAATACGCATGTCGAAGGTATGTTGATGGCGTATCTTCCGAACGAGAAGATCCTCATTGAGGCGGATCTGTTCGACCCGCCGGCTCAAGGCGTGGATAGGCCGAACTCCTCGGCCGCAGTGCATCAGGTCTTCTATAACAACGTGCAACAAATCGGACTTGATATCGATACCATCGCGCCCATTCACGGGCAGCCGGTCCCGTGGAGCGATTTCGTCTCGATCGCCCATGGTGAGACCGCGGAGCAGGAGTAAGTCGTTTGACCCGTTGGAAGAGAATTATTTTTTCTCTGGTGCTCGTAGCAGGCTCAATCCTCGCCGCCTTGGGCATCGCGGAGTGGTACCTCGGCGCCAATGCGGCGACACGGCAGGCCATGCCGTTTTACAACGACTTGGCGCCGTACGTGATGTTCAAACCGAAGGCGAACGAGAACTGGGAGAGCCCCGACACCTATGAGATGTCGCACCACCAGAGTAAGGTGTACGACTACACCAACGAGCACGGATTTCGCGTGCCCGCGTTCGACTATGAGCTTCCGAAAGCGAAACCGCCCGGGCAGCTTAGAATCGTCGTGCTCGGGGGCTCGGCGGTCCACCACGGTAGCCGCTATGAGAACGCGCTGCCCGGCGCGTTGAAGGGGGTCGTCCAACAGAATCATCCCGGTATGGACATTGAGGTCATCAATGCGGGGATTATTTCGTGCGTCTCGCGGCAGTCGATCGTGTTCCTGCTATTCACTGTCCTCGAATATCAGCCCGACATCGTCGTTCTTTATGACGGTGCGAACGACATTGGGAACGTGCAGGTTTATGAGTCGCGCCCGAACTTCCCCTACAACTACCAGTCGATGGAAGAAGCCTGGGGAGCATACCGTTCCCAGAACACGAGCCCGTTGTGGGAAGTGGTGCTGAGTCGCAGCCGTGTGTGGGCGGCGCTTCAGTTGCGGTGGGGCGGTGAGCTCAAGACCGCTACAACCGTCGGCATGGGGTTGCGCCGGGCGCCGAATGCGCGGACACCCGAGCAGGTATTGAACGACCCGGAGTACGTCCGCATGGCGATGGCTGCTTATCTGTCGAACTGGACGAAAATGATTGAGCTGTCGAAGTCCTACGGATTCCAGCCGGTCTGTGTTCTACAAGCCGCCGGAGGACTCGACCGTGAGCATGCCGGCAAGACGATGCCAATGCCGTGGCTTGACGCGTTCGGCGCGCTTTATGGTGAGGCCGGCCGTCAGATCGAGGAACTTAGGGCGCGTTATCCCGACGCTGCTATTTTGAACCTAAGCGACTATCTGAAACCCGCCGAAGATCACTTTTGGGACGGCATCCACGTCTACGACGAAAGCAATGTACTACTGGCCGAGCGTATCTATGAAGACCTGGAGATCTCCGATTCAGGGGCAAGCACGGACTGAAACTTTGGACTCGCAGGCGGTTTCGCTCGTGCCGAAGCAGAGGCCGGTTAAGCGTCTCAAGATAAGCTAAGGCATCACTAGCCGCACACCCGCCGTCAACAGGAAGTGACGCGTCGGCACGCCCGTTTCGGGGCTCATGAAACTCACATGTGGGCTGGCCGCCAGGTACCAGACGAGGGGCCCATCGTTGATCTCAATCGCACCCCGGTAGAACACGCTGGGGATGCCCGTCATCGATGGTGTGTCCACATCGCCCGGCAGTGATCGCGTCCCGGTCGCCGCCAAGCCATGTCGAAAGGAAAATACGGCTCCATGATCCGTCGTATGCAGGTGGTGGCGTTTCGAAACCATCACCGTCAGCCAGTCGCCGCTCTCGTGGATGTCGTGGAGGAAGTCCGCGTTCACGGTCGTGCCCCAGAAGGTCGGGTACTCAGCGCCGGCGCTGAGGTAGAACGATCTGGACGTGTACAGCCCCGCCGGATTGTCGTAGTAAGAAAAGCCCCCGTAGAGCCTGACGTCGGGGATGCCCTCGTAGATGCCGCGGGCTTGGAAACGGTTCTCCTCGAAGGTTGAGATGTCATGGAGCGAGTACTGAACCGAAACCTCGAGATGAGCCTTCGCGCAGAGCACGTTCTCTAGCCGGAACTGCCCCAGCCCCTGTTGCACCGGGGGAAAGTAGTCGCCTTGGGCGAGGACGAGTCCGGTCGTGCGCCGGTTATCGTTGGTTATCGATCCATCCAGGGTGAAGCCCGGCGCGTTACAAGCTTGCGGACCGTCTTCTTCTTGTGCGTCGGAATCTCGTTCGGTGGCCTGCCACGGAGGCTCGTCGGATACTGGCGTCCCATCGAATTGCGAGAAGCAGGAACCGACTCCCGCAATGAGTAGGACACTCAGGCGGACCCACATCCCGGCCCGCTGTCCTTTCTGTCGGCAGCCGGTCTGAGCGGAAGACACGTTTCTTTGAATCGTCGCCAACTCCTATCCTACCGGCTCATCCCGAGGTGTCAGCTCGCTAAGCCCAGCGTTGTGTTGAACCGGAGCGCGCCCCAGCAGGTAGAAGCGAAAGTACATGCACTCGCCGGGCCACGGCGGCACCCAATCGAAGCCCAGGAACGTGAAGTGGAACTTCGGGTCGATCCAGTAGGGCTTGATCCAGCCGTGAGCGAAGTAGCGGCACACTTCCCAGAACCCGATCAACCCGAAACAGATACGGAATACAACCGGGACGCAATGTCGACGCGTTCGAACGCGCGGGAAACGAGCAACGGGACCCACGCTTGGTTTGCCCTTGGTTGGCGACGTTTAGGGACGGCGGTTTCGACCGGTTCACCTACGGCCGGCCGCGGAAAAGGCGTCGGCCGCATCGGTGACGGAGATTTCTTCTTCTTGGCTATCGTTGCGCGGTGGCCCTCGACTACTGATCCACGGCCTTCTCTTTCGCCGCCTCTGGTTCCGAGGATGTTCGCTTCATAAGAGGAGCTTCGTCCTGAAGATATATCCAGGGTTTATGCCATAGGTTGCGCGGTTCAGCCGCTAGGTCGACCTGAGGATCGATCAGCGCGCGCGGGGGAGATGAGTTCAGGTTCAAATTGGCCTCGACCCGTACCTCGACGCGCTCGCGGCCTTGCTCCCGATACTCGTGATGGAGAAGGTGGGCGAACTGATGGATGATCTGCGGGTCGGTCAAGGCGGTGCTCTGTCTCTGACCGATCAACGTGCGCGGGTCAATCTCCCACTCCTGCTTGGTATCTGGGTCGGTCATCAGAAATCGTACGTCGCCGATCTTGCGTGTCAATTTCATTCGCCATGAAAACATATGGCCTTCGTTCGTCCAGGAGGGGTTACCCGGATACAGCAATTGGCGCAGCGGCATGATGACCTGGAACGCTAGATAGGCTGCCAGTAGACCCGCAACGATTTGCCACCGTTGCGGGGAGAGCTCGGACGCGGGTGCGATGACGGCCACTGGTGCGGTGGCCTTTGCGCCCTTTCTCGTCCTACGCAATCGTGCCTTCTTGACCGCTTTTTGATCCGGTTTGGGCCAGAATCGAGTGTGCCGCGGCCAATCGGGAGCGAAATAGAGCGTGGTCGCGCAGATCATGAACCACGGGAAGGTCCCGATCTGAAACAGCCGAGCGTTCATGAGGTGAAACATCAACGCCGCGGCGAAGGCAGCCTTGCGCGTGCGCGGCCACAGCAGCAAGGGGACGATCGCCAAGTCGAACAGCATGCCGCTCCAACTGAACAAGTACGCGGCGCTGTCGGTCCCGAGCCACGCGCCGATTACTGGGAAATCCGTCGACGCTTTGAGCCACGTCCCGATCGGCTCAAGGCGGAAGAGCCAGTCATTGTTGATCTTCGCAACGCCCCCGAAGAAGTACGGTAGCGCAATCTGAAAGCGCAGCAGCCAAAGAGCCCATGCCGGCGCTTGTGTCGAACGCAAGTTCGGGTTGTTGCGGCTATCGAGGGAGAGATCCCGGTGCGCCGGGATGAAGATGATCAGAAAGCTGAGTAGGCAAAGCAGATAGAAGTGGTTGAGGTAGTAGGTGCGGTCGAGCAGGAAAATGTAGCTGAATGCCACGAAAAACAGCGCCATGCTGATGCGGTACCACAGACCGATCGCGATGAGAACTGCGAGAACGCCGAGCAGGAAGAACAACATGTACATCCCGGCGCCGGGCAGGGGGGACAACCAGCCGAAGGCGATGAACGGGAAGTTGAACTTAGGGTCGATGAAGCTCGGCTTGATTCAGTCGTAGCCGATGTAGCGCCACGCCTCCCAAAACATGATTGCTCCAAAGGCGACACGGAAGAGCACAATCGAGGCGTTGTCGACCGGCTCGAACAGGCGTTCGATCAGGCTTCTCAATGCCTCCGGCGGTGAGGTATTCCGCGCTAGCCGATGGTATCTCGGCTGCGGATCTCTTCTCGTTCGTGCTCATGGCGAATCAGGGCAGAGAAGTAAGCGGCTCACAAAGGACGACTGCCGACGTGTACGCCGCTATTCTGTACACGCGCGTGTAGATCCTTCCAGACCGCGCTTCCATTGTCGGGAATCTCTTCCATGTAGACGCCGCGCGGGTAGACCTGCAGCTTACCCGCGACAAAGTCGGCCCGGAACTCATCGGCGTTGCGGTAATAGCTCGTTCCGCCAGACGGCCAACGGATCGCATAAAGTTTGTTTGGTCGCGGACGCTTCGGAATGGCGTCGATGCGGTACTTCGCAATGGCATCCTCGTCGAGTTCATAACCCAGTCCCGGTGCGTCCGGGATAGCGATCGTGCCGTTTTCACAGCGGATGGCGGGCTTCACGACGTCCGTCACGAACATATGGTTCAGGTTGATCGCCGGCCAGCGCGCATGTGTGAGGACAGCCGCCAAGTGCATCGCCCAGACGGTAGTGATGCCGCTGCCGGTGAGTTGCAGCCAGAACGACTTGTTAGCCATCGCCGCGATCGTCCCGCTTTCAATGACACGGCTCGCTCCGCCGCCGACCACGAATCCGTCGCAAACCTCTTCGCGCAAGGCCGTCATGATCGGCGGATTGCCGTAGTGCTGCGCGATCGGGATATTCGTAGTGCGCCGCAATAGCTTGTTGCCTTCGACGTCCTCCTGCGGAATCGGCGTTTCGAAGATCGCGATATTGGGGAATTGCTCCAGCTCGACACAGTAGCGGGACGCGTGACCGCGGTCGAGAAGCGTGGAGTTGAAGTCGAAGTCGATCTCGAAGTGTTTCGGCAGTGTCGGCGTCAGTGTCTTGCACTGGTTGATCAGATCGAACCAGGGCCGAGCCTTCCCCTTGAATGCCGTGTAGCCGAGCGATACCGCCTCTTTGCACTCCAAAGCCCAGTCCTCGCCCGGCATGTCGACAGCCCACCAGCTCAAGAAAGCCCGCTCACGAACCTGCTTGCCCAGTAGCCGGTGAACTGGGACACCGTTGGTTTTCGCTACGGCATCGAACAAGGCAATTTGCAGGCCTGATCCCAGCGAGTCGTCCCACATGTGCTCGGCGGCGTTGTGGCCGATCACCTTCTTGAGGGCACCGTCGGCGAGGCGTCCTTCGCCGAAGCCCACAACACCATTGCCGAGGTGCACTTGGTAGATCTGCTTGAAGCGCCGTCCTTCGTGGGCGAATTCGCGGTACTGGTGCCGCGCCGGGACGGTCTTAAACGGTGTATCGAGGAAGATCTCTTCGACCTTCTTTACGGTTTGGTCGGAGCTACCAACGACAGCGGGGGCTACCGCCTGCGCCGCCGCGGCCGTGCCAAGTGCCGTTGATGCTGCTCCGAGCAAAGCGGACTGGCGAAGCCAGCCTCTGCGAGAGATGTTCGATGTCATGTTGGCCCCCTGGGAAAGCGTCTTGATTGCCCGGATTATAACTAAGTGCCCGCTGGTGCGTCGACCGAACCGATCTATTTGGATGCGGCGGCGAGATGCGGTGAGAGCGCGTCGTAGAGCGTGTCGGCGATCAACCGATGGCCCGTGGCGTTCGGATGTCCATCCCAAGGCGCTACAACGAGGTCTCGCGCCGGAAGGTCGACTTGGAACACATCTGACAGATCGAAGAAGGTGAATCCGCGTTCCTCCATCGCCGCGGCTTGCGACACGCGCTGGATGGTGCTTGGAGGAGCGGCCAGTCTTGAAGGAAGCAGCGTCATGTAGGTATCGATTTCACGCTCCCGGCAGGCCGCGATCAAGCGCCGCCAGGCGAAATCGGACATCCTCTCAGCGTGGGGCCGGAGCTTCACGCGGACCGCTCTTGCCGAAGGTGCTTTTCCGACTCTCACCTCGCCGAAGATTGACTTGATCTCCGGGTAGGGCATTTCCAGGTCGAAGACGACGGCCCGTGTTACGTCTTCCAGAATGAACGACGCCTCCGATACGTGACCGACGTAGAGAATGGCATCGGGGTCGAACTCGACCGCCTTCGATTCGAACGCCCGCAGTTTCTTGAGCGGGCCGAAGCTCCCCATCGAGAAGTTCAGGATCTCGTACCGCAGGCCGGTGCGCGGGCTCAGTTCCTCGTTCAGCCGATTCTCTATCAATGCCTCGAATGTTTCGTCGTCCGAGACGCCCGAACCCATTGCCCGCGATGCGCCGATGAGGGCGATGCGGTAGGCGCCAGTCGATTTCGCCTTCGGATAGTCACGGTCGCGCATGCCCCAGCGATTCGTCGAGAAGCGCATCCCCTTGTGGCGGGTTCGCAGATTGGGAATCAGTTCGAACTCGAAGAAGTTGTCGCTACGGGATACGGCATCCGACTCGGTGATCTCCTTCCAATCGAGCGGCCGCTGGACGTAGCTGCCCCAGAGCTCCGGATTGAACCGGACTTCATTGGTGAGGTCCTCGTAGTAGCCCCGTGCGAGAAGCGCGCCGTCGCGCGAGCTAAGTTGGCTGCTACGAAGTTGAGCCACTTCATCCCGTAGTGCCGGGGCGAATTCCAGTAGCTTCGGCTGCCAACCGACGAGCAGCAGCACTCCTGCGAGCAAGCTTGTTTGGCAGGCGCTACGCCAGAAACCTCCTTTGCCGCCGGCAGATGTCCCCGTGTTTGCGCCCACCCGATCGCTCGACGTCCGTCCCAACAAGACAGCGCCCACGGCTACGGCCAAGAGGATGCCGCCGATCACGAGCACTCCTTCGAGTGACAGGTTTCCGAACGCCGCCATCTCGGCGAGCCATTGGTCAACCGACTCCGCCGTCCACAGCGCCCAAAGAAGCGTGATTGTGACGAACACGCCCACGGTGCGCGCCATACGGCCGAGTTCCGCTCTCCACGTCCAATCCGCTTCCCTTACGCGCCGCCGCTTCTTTCGTTTTGCCTCCCACAGAACGTTGACGAGGACTAGCAGCGCCAGAATCGCCCAGAACAGCGAGTCGGTAATGACGAGCGGCAACCTGCCCAGCAGCCAGAACATCTGATAACCATGTAGGAACCATGTCGCCGCGAACGCGACCACGGTGGCGATCACCAACGCCGGTGTCTCACCCAGCTTCCGAACGCGAAAGAAGACCGGATAGAAGAAGAGCTTCTGGATGAAGTCCTTCCAGTAGATGTTGATCCGCCGCCAGAAATCGGTGAAGCTCGACGAGAGCAGATAGCGGTGGTGGGTCTCGGCGAGATTGAATCCGAATAGATGGAGCAGCCCTACGATGACGTGAAAGCTACCTGAGACCTTGAGGTACAACAGGTAGGTTGAAACCATGAAGAGTGCCGCCGAACCCGCATCAACCACCGTACCCGGGTCGAGGGGAGCGTTGCGGTAGAGCAGCCGATACATCAGCAACTGGACCACGCCGCGGAAGATCCATACGATCCCCTTCTGATAGATCCGCGTGGCGTCGTCGTTGAAGTGCGCGCGCTGGAAAGCCTTGTAGTCGATCACGGGAAACAACGGGAAGCAGACCGTCGGCAGCATGAAGAAATACGCCACGGCTCGGGAGAGGCTGAACGGGGCGGCATTCGTCCGCAGATCGTAGAGATAGATCATGCCGCGAAACATGAACATGGCGCCGAACGCCGGCCACAGCAGCCCGTTCCACGGTGCGGGGAAGACACCGGCCCGCATCGCCATTAGGCCGCCGGTTGTCCCCACGATCAGAGCGATACGCCCGAGGAAGGGGATCGGTACATGAGCCAACCCGATCAGAAGGCCCCCCAAGCCGAGTAGCCAGACGGCTTCCGCCCACGCTCCCTCGACGCCGAAGGCCACGATCAGCGCGACGATCGACAGCAGCCCGAAAAACGTGATGCGAAAGCGCAGTGGCAGTAGGTGATGAATCACGAACCCTACCGCACTCAGCGCAAGCACGTAGCGAAACGCCTGGGTTTCCACGTTAAACGCGACGACCAGAAGCGACAGGATCGCCAGTTGAGCGACAACAGCGGCGAACTTGAGCCAGTCCGACAGGGGTGAGGAAGCGGAATCTGCGGAGGAGTGCGGCAGAGTGTCTTAGCTTCGAACGGAAGCCACTGAGTCTATCACCAAATCATGCAGCCACATAAGAGCCGCCAGTGACGTTGGAAATCTCAGAGTGGCCGCTCGCCGCTGTGGACGCTACCTTCCTTCATCGCCCGCGCGTGAATCTCTTTCCACTGCGCACTGCCGTTGTTGTCCACCTGCTCCATGTAGACACCCTTTGCGAACACAGGCAGCTTGCCCGCCAGGAAGTCCGCGCGATAGAGTTGGGCGCTAATGTAGTAAGTCGTCGCTCCGGATGGGAAGCGAATCGCCAGCAAGATGTCGGTCGGCGGTTCGCGGCGTTGTTTGAGCGGCTCGATGCGGTAGCGCTCGACAGCGTCCTCGTCGAGGTCAACCCCCATGCCCGGGGCGTCGGGGATCGGCGCCGTCCCGTTTGAGAGTTGGACACCTGGCGTCACCAAACCTTCTGCATACAGGTTGTTGCAGTTGATCGATGGCCACCGCGCGTGGGTGAGCACCGCGGCCAAGTGCATCGCCCAGGTCGCGGTAATCCCCGTACCGACAAGCTGCAGCCAGAAGGGCTTGTTCGCCGTGGCGGCAATCGTGCCGTTGTTGATGACGCGGCTCGCTCCACCCCCGATGACGAACCCGTCACAGACCTCTTCGCGGAGCGCCGTCATGATTGGCGGAACGCCGAAGTGCATCGCGATTGGAATCGTTGTCTTCTTGCGGAGTAGCGCGTTGCCCTCGACGTCTGACTGCGGAATCGGCGATTCGTAAATCGCGAGATGGTGATACTTTTCAAGCTCGGTCAGGTAACGCCCCGCATGGCCCGAGTCGAGCAGCAACGAGTTGAAATCAAAGTCAATCTTGAAGTGGTCGGGGAGGGTCGGTGTCAGTACGCGGCACTGTTCGTCCAAGTCGAACCACGAGCGCGCCTTTGCCTTGAAAGCCGTGTAGCCGCGCGCGACGGCATCCTTGCACTCAATCACCCAGTCATTGCCCGGCTGGTCACAGGCCCACCAACTCAGGAATGCCCGCTCGCGCACTTTGCGTCCCATCAGCCGATGGATCGGAACGCCGTTCGTCTTGCCCACGGCGTCGAACAGCGCCATCTGCAAGCCGTGTCCGATTCCGTCGTCCCACATTGATTCGGCGGCTGGCCGGCCCGTCACGCGTCCAATGATCTCGTCGGCCAGCGGTCGCCCGCCGTATTGCACCATCGATTCGCCGAACCCGACCACACCGTTGGCGAGCGTGACCTTTGTCACTTCGAACAGCGTCCAGCCCGGACGCTCGCGGTGCATGTGGCGTCCGGGCACAGGTCGGAAAGGCAAGTCGACCCAGGTGCGGTCCACCTTCTTGACATCGGTGCTGGAGTTGCCGACTGAGGCGGGAGCGGCTGACGCTCGCGGGGCGGACGATAGCGTCCCAGCAACGGGAAGGAGTGTAGTGGCCGCCGCACCAGCGGTGGCGGAAGTTAGGAAGTTTCGGCGAGAACGTTGGCTACCCATAGCCAGCCAATCATACGCTTCCAGCAAGAATTACGCAACACGAAAGCCTTTCTTTGCGTTTTCGGGGTGCGTGGCGTCCTGCGAAAACGTGTTTGCCGCGGGCGCTAGACGTGGATCTTACAGATATATCCCGCGTAAGGGCTCGTATTCTCCTTATGTCCCGGCGCAATCCCGGCGTCACAGTAGTAGAGGCTACCATTCCACCAAGTCATGCCGTGCGGGTCGGGGTCGTCGTTGTTGAGTTGAATGGCCTCAAGCACTTTCCCGCTCTTGATGTCGAACTTCAGGATGCGGAAATCGTTCGAGAACATGCACCAGATATTCGCGCCGTCCCAGCCCATCCCATGAGCGCGGCCAAGGGGGACAGGGAAGGAGTGCTTGACATTGAGATCGGCGTTGCTTTGGGTAATATTTTTGTTTTCACCAAACTGCGTGATCCAAAGTGAGTCCATTGCCCACAACAGTCCGTGGAGCCCCCCACCGTTCGGCGTCACGTAGTTCTTTACGTGTTTGCCCGTCTTGATATCTACCTTGACGATGCGGCCGCCCTTCTTTACATCGTGCGGACGCGCTTCTCGCACGCCTGCTGGCCCGTTCGCCGCCATCCAGACGAACCCGCCGCCGGCGGCGATGCCACTCGTGTTCGACGACTGCGTCTCGTACGCGGTAAGTGACTTGCCCGTCTCCCAGTCGAGTAGATGAGCGCGGTCGGTGACCTGCTCACCACACCACAAGCCTTCAGCCGTCGCCTCCAGGCCGTTCGGGTTGCCGTCGGGCGACTTGAACAGCCTCTCGACCTTCTTCCGCTTGCGGATGGGATAGTCGTTGTCTTTCGCGTAGGCGACTACCGCGATGGCGGCGAGCAAGGCTCGGCGGGTCAGCATAGATGTCCCCTCGGACGTGGAGTAAAGCCACGGGTATTGTAGCCGATCGCCGCGGTCTGGTCGAATGCAGCCGGGGCGGTGCATTTCACGCGCAGGCAAGAGTTCTCGCCGGACCACATAGCACCAAGAGCGGTCCTTGAACGCGGGCTGCCGGGCGCTTGGCTCGTTTGGAACCATTCGTGCAAGTGTCAGCCGGAGGAGGTTGCTATGCCGGTCTCACTTCCGCGCTTCGGCGCCGGCATCATGGCTGTTTTCTTCCTTGCACTCTCCGCTGAAACGCAGAGGGGCGAGACCCTGTCAGTCAAGGCCTGGGCCTACGAGCCGAGCTACGCCGGCGCGGACCAGCACGGTTGGCGTGAGATTGCTGTCAAACCCTCGAAGGTTCAGGCCGATGATGAACTGACGACCGCGCGTTCTTCACGGGCGGAGGTCCGGCTTGACGCCCCCAACTGGCTGCGTGTCGATGAGTCGTCGACCGTCGCCTTCCCGCTATTGTCCGCCGACCGTTACGAGATTGACATTGACCGAGGCGTCGTCTACTATGGCCGGTTCTTCGGTAGCAGAGCTGACGTTCGCCTTCGGACGCCTCTTGCCACGGCGATTCCCTTGAAGGACGGACGCTACGAGGTGGCGGCACTTGACGACGGCCAGGTAAGAATCACAGTTCGGCGGGGCAAGGTCCGGATTATTGCGGACGACGAAGCCAGAGATGTGGGAGCCGGCCGCGCGATGCTATTGCGGAACGAAGGTGATGAACTGCGATATCTCGTGATGAAGGCCTCCCCCAAGGATGACTGGTACGATTGGAATGTGGACCGCGACCGCATCGCTCGTACCCTGCCCGCCTATCGTGAACGCCGCCGGGCTGTGTACAGGTCCTGGCCAACGTTTGACTCTCCGTTCTACCGCCAGGCGTTCCCTGGGGCTTGGTAGACGTTCCGTACTAAATTGATCCATTTCGTCGCTCGCAACACGAAGGTGGTTGAGTTGACCGAGAGCGAGTCGAGCACGTACCTTGGTTGCGCGATGCTTCCCCAAACCCTTACGGATACCGTCACCTCCGCCGTCAACACCGAACGCCTTGTTGAAACAGCCATGGCCTTGGTCGAGGTGCCGAGTCCGACCCTCAAGGCGCGCGCCGTCGCCGACCGTCTCGCCGACATCCTCCAAAGTGACGGCTTTTCGGTCGAACGCCCTGAAGCCGACTGGCCCGACGCCCCTGCCGTCGTCACCCGCTTCGACAGCGGACGCCCCGGACGCACCTTGCAGTTCAACGGTCATCTCGATACCGTCCATCTCCCGTTCGTGCCGCCTCGTCGTGAGAACGGGAACCTCTACGGGTCCGGTATCTCGGATATGAAAGGCGGCGTTGCCGCTGCGCTCGAAGCCGTCCGCGCATTGCGTGATACCGGCGCTCTCGAAGCGGGTAGCGTGCTGTTCACCGCGCACGAGCTGCACGAAGGGCCCTGGGGCGACAAGCGTCAAGTTAAAGCGTTGATCCGGGACGGCTGCATGGGCGACGCCGTCCTGTTGCCTGAGTACTGCGCGTCTCCACTCCCAATCGCCGGGCGGGGAATGGCGATCTTCGAAATCAAGATCCGCCGCGACGGCGAGCCTGTTCACGAGGTTCTACGGGCGATGGATCAACCGCTGGTCGTCCCCGCCGGTGCCGACTTGGTTTCCCGGCTCTTTGCTTTACATGACCAAGTCTCGATGAATAGCGCCCCTGACGTAGGCGGCGACTCGGTCTTTGTCGGTCAGATGCAGTCAGGTGAAATCTACAATCAGTCACCGTCGGAGTGCTTGATCCAGGGCACTCGCCGCTGGATCAAGCCCGGCGACACCGAGCGTGTTGCACGGGAGTTCCGCGAACTGCTCGACGGGCACGCTGAGCGCACCGGCCTACAAATCGAATTGAACTACAGCATTCAAGGCGACGCCTTTCGTATCTCCGCCACGGACCCGGCGGTCGAAGCAGTGCAAGCCGCCCATGAATCCGTAACCGGAACCCGTCTGCCTCTGGGGCCGAAGCCTTTCCTCGATGACGGGAATTGGTTCTGCTCGCTGGGCGGCGTTCCCGCGATCACGCACGGGCCGAATGCCGCCGGGGCCCATACGGTCAATGAATGCTGCCCTGTGAGTGAGATTGTACGGATCGCCCGCGTCTATGCCCTCACGGCTCTCGCCTACTGCTCCAGGCATTAGCCCGCATTCCTACTCCGAAAATCCTCTTACGAACCTGCTTCCGCTCGTTGGTGTAGGCGTACGCTTGTCCCGTATGCTGGACGGCGATGTCTTTCCCAGGGTCGCGCGCAGTTACGATTGTGTCCGCCGAAGAAACATTAAGTCCGGCTACGTCTTTCCATTCCGACGCAATATCGCTACTATTTAGAACGTCCCAGAGAGCTTTGCCTAGTGGACTGTCGCAGAGATAGTTTTACCATGGCGGATGCGGCGTGAAGGTTTCGAATACTTCCAGCGGAACGGTTTGGCGTCTTTCGAGTAGGCGTTGATGTAGCGGCGTAGTTTGCGAGCTA
>Ga0315336_1000984_pt1 | contig 62465 bp, 43 predicted proteins | sample ASW5metaG_FD_204512 | JGI IMG/M metagenome (GOLD analysis project Ga0315336, IMG submission 204512) | Ammonia-oxidizing marine archaeal communities from Monterey Bay, California, United States - ASW #5 | ecosystem: Environmental > Aquatic > Marine > Intertidal zone | place: USA: California... | reverse complement strand
GCAGGCGCGTTCGGTCAGACGCCCGGCGTTGCCTTCTTCCAGGGCGATGGACACGGCCGGGTAGCGCTCGCGGTAGGCGCGAATGATCTGCGGGATCAGTGGGTGCGCCGCTGCCGAGGAGGTGAAGCCGATCTTCAGCGTGCCCTCGACACCGTGGGCGACGCGTGCGGCCCGGCGCGCGCCGGCCTGCACCCGCGCCAGTATCGCCTTGGCCTCTTCGAGAAACACCGCGCCACCGGTGGTCAGGTCCACACCCTTGGGATGGCGTTTGAACAGCTCGAAGCCGAGCTCCTCCTCCAGCGCGCGAATCTGCTGGCTCAGCGGCGGCTGCTGCATGTTCAGGCGCGCAGCCGCTCGGGTGAAATGCCTCTCCTCGGCGACCATGACGAAATAGCGGAGGTGGCGAAGTTCCATATGACGGCGTCCTGCTAGGCGCTCGCCAGTGCGTTTGGCTGACGGAGTGCCTCGATGGGGTAGGATAGGGAGCACTGAAGCGACCAAAACAACAACATCGCTCGGCGGCCCATGATTCTAGCCAAGCTGTACCGCAACGACACCGCTCTGATCCTGATCGCGATTGCCTTGGGCCTGTTGCTCGGCATCCTGCGGCCGGAACTGGCGGTCCAGATGAAACCGCTCAGCGACGCCTTCCTCGGCGTGATCGGCCACGCGGTGCCGCTGGTGATGTTCGTGCTGGTCGCCTCGGCGGTATCGGCGTTCGGTGAGCGCGGGCAGCACACCCGCTGCGCCGGTCGCGTGGTGGTTTACTTCCTGATGATGGCCGTGTTCTCGCTGATCACCGGTGCAGGCGTGGGGTGGTTGTTGGCGCCGGGCGCCGAGGCGTTGCCACTGACCGGCTCGACCGTACGCCCCCTTAGCGATCTGCCGACCGCCGTGCTGACCAGCCTGGCGCAGGTCATTTCTCATACGCTCATCCTTCCGGTGTTGTTGGCCGCTTTGCTGTTCGGCCTCGGGCTGGGTTGGGCGGGCGATGCGGGCGAGCCGCTGCGGCGTCGGCTGGATACGTGTGTGGACTGGCTGCTCAAAGCGCTGCGCATGGTGCTGCGATTCGCCCCGCTGGCCGCCTTCGGCGCGATGGCCTATACCGTTGGCCGATACGGGCCGGCGTCCGCCTGGCCGTTGCTCAAGTTCGTCGGCACTGTCTACTTCGCCTGCGGCTTGTTTGTTGTGGTTGTCCTGGGCGTCGTTGCCAGGTTGGCAGGCGTCGGCTTGTTTCGACTCATCGGCTACATCAGGGACGAGCTGTGTCTGGTCGCGTTCACCGGCGCTTCGGTGGCCGCAGTGCCGGGCCTGATCGAAAAACTTGAGCGCGCGGGATGCGCGCGGCGGGTAGTGCGGCTGGTGCTCAGCACCGGCTATACCTTCAATCTGGCCGGTTCGAATATCTACGTGACCTGTGCTGCGGTATTCCTGGCGCAGCTCGCCGGTGCCACCCTGGATGTTGCACATGTGTTGAGCCTGTTGCTGGTGGCGCTGCTGACCTCGTTGGGCTCGACCAGCGCGGCGGGCTCGGCCTTCCTGACGCTGACCGCCACGGTTGCCGGCCTCAATCTGGTGCCGCTGGAAGCGCTCGGCCTGTTGCTCGGTGTCGAGCGGTTGATGAAGTGCCGCTCGCTGACCAATGTGATCGGCAATACGTTGGCCTGCATGGTGATTTCGGCCTGGAGCGGTGCGCTGGATCGCAGTGCGTTGCGTGAGGCGCTGATGCCCTGTCGGCAGGCAGCGTTTCCCGGCGCGGTGGTCGGGAAACGCCGAGGGGGCGCAACCTCTTAGTTCTTCAACAACGCGTTGAAGGCCTTGTCCAGCTCGCTTTCAGCGTTCGCCAGCCGGTCACGGCGTACCTTTGTCCAGTGCTGGTCGCCCGCGAGTGCCTGGTTGGCCTCTTTGAGCATGCGCTTGACCTCGGCCGGCTGCGGGCCGCCGGTGCCGACACGGGTCTTGACCATGTTCTGCGGCGACAGTGTGGCGCGAAACGCCGACTCGCTCAGCGGCAACTCGCGGGTCTTCCAGTCGTACTTCTCCGCGGCCTTGGTGAACAGTCGCTGCGCCTCGGCATAGGGGAAGTTGGCCGGCACGACACCTACCTTGCGCGCATGACCGACAACCGCCGAGGCGAAGCTGTGACCGATTCGGAAGGGGACCTTGTGCTCGCGCTCAAGGGTATCGGCCAGCTCCATCGAGGTGGTCCATTCTGCTTCAAGCTCCTCCAGCGCGCGTTCGGGATTGATTACCAGTGCATCCATCACCTTGCCCGTACGGACGAACATCTCGTGGGCGCTATCGAACAGCCCGAGGCCGTCGAAGGCGAACTTGTAGTCGGTCATCCCGGTAGTCACGTTGTGCGCACGCAGGGTGACGGTATGGGCCAGGCCGACGACGTCCGAGGCTGATTCGCGCGCTCGCATGATCAGCCCGGGGTTGCGCTTCTGCGGCATGGCGCTGCTGGTGTAGGTGGCACCTTCTTCGAGCAGCAGCCACGGACGGATCTGGTGGTATTGCGTATGAATGTCGCCCAGCATCGCGCCGATGCGGATCGCCGATGACGAGGCGATGCCCGCGGCCTCGATGGGAATGTCGTAGGTCGACACCTGGCCGGCATCCAGCGAGTTTTCGCGCACATCATCGAAGCCGAGCAGCTCGGACAAGCGCTCGCGGTTGAGCGGCCAGCCGGAATTGGCGAGCACCGCCGTGCCCATGGGGCTGCGGTTCAGGCGGTCGTACAGCTCGCGGATGCGCTGTGCATCACGCTCGAATGCCGCCTCATAAGCCAGCAGGTAGTGCGCATAGGTGATCGGCTGTGCCTGTACGCCGTTGGTGTAGGCCGGGATCAGCGTGTCGACGTTTTTCTTCGCCAGCTCCAGCAACTGGGCGCGGGTGGCGTTCATCGCGTCGGTGTAGTCGAGCAACTGGCTGCGCAGCGTGGCGAGCCGGTAGGTCGCATACATGTCCTGGCGGCTGCGGCCGGAGTGGATCAGCGAAGCCTGCGGCCCGATCTTGTCGATCATGATCCGCTCGATCTGCAGCACGTCACTGGGCTTCTTGCCGTCGGGCTTGTCGGCCTGATCGATCACATACTGCACGCCGCTGGCGATCTCACGGCCCTGTTTGCGGCTGACAATCCCTTCTTCGGTCAGCATCACGATGGACGCCTTGTTGATCCGGTTGACCCAGGTGAACTGATCGTCGTGCTTGCCGGATTTAGCGCCGGAGCGATCGACCGTGGCGCCGATCTTGGCCGCTTCGGCCGCGCATTCGGCCGTGGTTCGGCAGGGCAGGTCGGCCGTATCCGCCGCCTGAACGCTCAGATGGCTGGTGACCAGGGCGAAGGCAACGGCCAGCGATAGCAGATTTTTTGGCATGGTCATGGTGAATCTCCTGTTCAGCGATACCGTCACCGCGGGGCGACGGGAAGGCGAGGGCGGCCGTTACAGCAGCGGCAAGGTGTAACTGAGGATGAAGCGGGTCTGATCGATGTCATTGCCCGTGCTTCGGTAGGTGCCGTTACGCAGCTTCACGCCGAAGTTTTTCAGCGCGCCCTGCTGGAACACGTAACCGATGTCGGTATCGCGCTCCCACTCGCGGCCATTGCGCCCGCCTGGACCGTCGAAACCATCGCCGCGCAGGTAGCGCGTCATGAAGCTCAGCCCCGGAATGCCTACGGCAGCAAAGTCGTAGTCGTAGCGCAGCTGCCACGACTTCTCGCCGGGACTGGCGAAGTCGGCCGAAATCATCACGTAGTTGACCAAGTAGGAATTGGTCCCATTGATGTGCGGAAAGCCAGTCTCGCCGCTCATCTTCTGGTACGCCGCGCCAAAGGCGTGGCCGCCGAGCTGATAGGTGAACTTGGCGCCGAACGCATCATTGTCAACGTTGGTGTTGCCCGCCTCGGTGGAGCGAGCGAAGCGTAGATCGCTCTTGAAGGCCTGGTCCTCGCCCAACGGCAAGACATGGGACAGGTTGAAGATGTGCTGTTTGTAGTTCTGGTCGAGATGGCCGTAGTGGTAGCCAGTGGTCAGGCGGTCGGTCCAGCGATAGCTGGCGCTGGCGAAATCGAACTGATCGCTGTCCTGCCCACCGCGGATGCCCTTGCCGGCGACCTGCATGTCGTCGTTGGCCGCCGAGTTGCGTACGCTGTTCTGCGTCAGCCGGCCGGCGTTGAGCGTCAGTCCGTCGATTTCCTTCGAGGTCACCATACCGCCGCGAAAGGTCTGGGGCAGGAGGCGGGAATCGTTTGGCAGCACCGTTGGCAGCTTCGGCAGCAGAGTCCCGACTCGCGCCGTGGTTCTCGAATAGCGCATCTTCGCCGCCGCGCCGAGCTGGCTGTATTCGTCCGGCGCCTTCTCGTCGCCGACCGGCAGCAGTCCGGAGTTCTGGCGCTCCGGCCCGGAGTCGAGCTTCACCCCGAGCAGGCCGATGGCATCGACGCCGAAGCCGAGCGGCCCCTCGGTAAAGCCGGACTCGTAATTGAGCAGAAAGCCCTGCGCCCACTCGTCGCGCTTCGACTGGTTGGCGCCGTCCTGTCGGTAGTCGGCATTGAAATAGAAGTTGCGCAGTTCCAGCGTGGCCTTGCTATCGGCGAGAAAATCCGCCATGGCCACACCCGGCAAACCCGCACCCAGCGCAGCAATCGTTATCGCCGTAGCAAGCGGCTTCGGTGACTTGTGCATCACTGTCTCCTGATTGTTTTTATACGGAGGTGACGCCGCCGACACGAGGCTGGCGGGCGTCTGGCGTGATGCTAGGGAATTGATTTCAATATGAAAAATATCTAGATCATATCCGTCCGGTATCTTTTGGATATGGCGACGGTTCGTTCCCGGGCGGTGCGGCAGATTCTCAATTGCCAATAACCAGGCGGCACTGGATAGACATCGCGGCTTCACGATGTGGCGAGATCGACGGGTCGCCGGCAGCCTGACCTCACGCCGTACTTTCCCTCCCGTTGTCAGAGACGCCGTTTAGACGGCCACCGAGTGCAGCGTGTCATTTGGATCAATAACGTTGAACTTAAAGGGCAAATCTATTCATTGGTGTTGATTTATTTCGTGGGGCACGCTTCTAGGCTAGTCAGCAGTAGAGGCGCTTGGCATGTGTACTACCATTCAAATGCGCACCGCGCGCCGTCGTCGGTGACGGGCTTGCCCCAGGCCGATTGCAGGGACTGTGTTCTATCCAGCCGTTGCCTACCGTCCGTGCTTGGTCGCAATGACATTCCTGCGGACGAGCTGCGGTTCCGTTCGTCGACTTTGGTTAAAGGACAGCTTTTGTTCGAGGAGGGGGACCGAGCAACGAGCCTCTATATGGTCCGATCGGGTGCAATGAGCGCATCTCGCGCGAATGTTTATGGTGCTCAACAGATTCTTTCCTTCAGCCTTAGAGGCGATCTGGTTGGGGCTTGCTCGCTTCACGAGCCTAGGCATCAAGTCACTGTTCGAGCTGTGCAACGAACCGCTTTGTGTGAGCTTCCGTTGGACGTGCTGCATCGACTGAGCAGCATCAACGGCGGCGTCGCTCGATTTTTGCGTAAGGCTCTTGGCAAGGAACTCAAGCGCAACCGGGAAGCTCGCTTGCAACTTGCAGTGCCTCGCGCGGATAGCCGGGTGGCGAGCTTTCTGGCCTGGTATGCAGGCGCATTGATCGAACGGCGCGTGTCCGCTGCTCGCTTTCGCCTCCCCATGTCTCGCGTAGAAATTGCCAATCACCTCGGGCTCGCGGTCGAGTCGGTCTCTCGCGCGCTCGCCGAGCTTCGTGCCGAAGGCATCCTCGAAGCAAGCGGGAGGGAGATCGAGATCCTCGATTCATGTCGCCTATGGGAAGTGGCATGCAGCATGCAATTCCGGCGCGCTGCACGCGTCCCTGCGCAACGGCTTCCCCCAGATGTTATTGCAGCCTATTGAATGAACGGGGGCTTTTGCGCCCCCGTTTGGATTAGAGGAGCCCGAATTCAGCCAGCGAGGCCGACGTATGACCGGCCACGATTACGTGGTCGAGGGTCCGCACATCGACGAGCTCGAGTGCCTGCTTTAGGCGTCTGGTCAACGCCTTGTCCGCTTCGCTCGGTTCGGGATGTCCACTTGGATGGTTGTGCGAAAAGATCACTGCCGCCGCGTTGAGCCGCAGGGCTTCCTTCACCACCTCGCGCGGGTACACCGAAGCAGCGTCGATGGTGCCGCGAAACAGCTCGACGTACTCGATCAGCCGATGGCGGTTATCCAGGAAAAGGGCAGCGAACATTTCGTGTTCGAAGCCAGCAAGCTTGGCCTGCAGGAAGTTCTTGACGATGTCCGGCGACGTGAATGCTGCGCCTCTCTTCATCTTTAGGTCGATGGCTCGTCGAGCGGCGTCGAGAATCTGTTCAGGGGTCGCCGGTACATAACGGCCTGCATTGTCTCGAACCAGCAGGATCGAATCGTCGGAGGAGGTGAAGTTCGACATGTCGGTGCTCCGGTTGCTCGGGCGAGATTGCCCGGAACCGACCCGGCACGGCGCAGCGCAAGCAGTCAGGGGGCGAAGCCGGCGCCAGCCGCGAACACGCACCGGCGGGTGAAGCCCTTGACGGCGAGCACGCCGTGGCAAGGTGAAGGAAAACAGCAAGTCCGCCCCATTAACTCTCTGGCACGATAAAAAAAAGCGCCCTGTCGGGCGCCCAACGGTCCTCACTAGGCTATGAGAACCAAGCAGTGCGGGGTGTAGCACCCCGCGCAAACCGTAGCGCACGTCACGCAGTGCAAGCGGAACTGACTCACAAAAATGCGCCCTGGATTGCCAGGGCGCCTTGGCGTCATTCAGCCTTGCTTCGGCTCCACATCAGTACGTGGGAGCCTTCGGACTCCTCCAGGAGTCGCGCGTATACGGTGGCGGGGAACGCAGGATCATCGAGCGTGACCGACAGGTAGGGGCGATCGTTCTGGCTGAGCTTCTTCCAGGCGGCGCCGATCTCGACCCCGCCCGAGGTGAGGATGCGAAAATCGGGCGCATTGGCTGTGCCCTTGTCGTTGGGCACGAAGGCGACCTTCGCTTTGAGCATCAGGGTTTGCAGCGTGCCGGTGAAGCCGTCGTTGAGAGTGGTAAAGGTGCCGATGTTGGCCATGGTGTTTCTCCTTTCGGATTGAGGGCCGCGCCTATCGCGTCCTCGTTGTGATCCGGTCGGTGGGAGAGGGCGGGCCGCACTGCCTGCAGCCGTAACGCAGAGAAGGACCGAAAGGACCTAACAATTTGCCTCGCGAGGAAGCCGGGCACCGGCGGGGAAATTGTTTGGTTCGACGGTTGTGGCCACAAAGCCCGAGCCCTCCAGGATTCACTACGAGCAGAGGACGCCTGGCCGGCGCTCTGGCACGGGCAGGCACCAGGCTATATCGATCACCCTGCGCCAGACGACCATTCGCTCGCTTGCACCTGATGTCTGTCGCGACGTCGCCGTGCCTTGCGATGGGGGAATGCCGCGCGCGATGAGTCGACACGGGGCCACAGTGCGAGATCGTCGGTTAAATGATTGAAGGGACCTTGATCGACATGCTCTGCGAAGATCAAGAACTCGGCTACCGGCAGGAGCGCAGCCGGGCCAGGCTGGCCGCAGCGTGGCGTATAGGTAGAAGATTTCGATGCAACAAAGGCCCGATGCAGGCCTTTGTTGCGATCGCCAGATCAGCGGAGCCTGAATCGATTGACCAGCGCCGTCAGGCGGGCATTGCTGCCGACCAGGGACTCTGTGCTGACTTCACACACTGTGAATAAGCAAAAGCGGCGGGCATGCGAGCCTTCGACAATGAGGCTCGCTGTTGAGGTTGGGTTTTCCCCGCCTGCGGGAGACGAGGGCGATGCCGGCGAGGCAAGTTTGATCTAACTGCGGGATGGTGCAGTGGTAGGGTCATCGCAACGCAAGGAAACCCTCATGGGGACACTTTTTCAGGCATCAACGTATCGAAGAATCATTTGGAAAGCTGACATGCATTGAGCTACGGCATTCATAGGTCACTCGTCCTGACTATCAGAAATTCGACTGATGTGGATTGCGTTCGCGCCATCGTCGCCGGTCAGATACAGGCGCAGTGCAAAAAGCAGGTCCGGTGTATGGTCACCGTCGGGCTTTTCGATATTGATCTGCACCCGGCAAGACAAAATGGCAGTCGATTCTTCAACGAGTTCGCTCACCCGTTCGACCCTGCGGGCCAAGGCCTTGGTTATCTGTTGATGAGGCTGGAGCAGCATTCTCAGCCGCACATCGGCGGCTTCGCGCGTACGAAGCACGCCCAGCAGGAGTTCAAGCAACTCGGTGGTTGCGCGCATCCAGTTGACCGCAGCTCTGTCGTCTTTTGCACTTTTCTTCCTAGGGCATGGATTGATTTGACCCAGCGCCACGTTAAGGGACGTCAAAACCATTGTCATTTGCGCAGAATCGAACTGTTCAACGAAGTGCCGGTCTCGCCAGATCGCGCAAGCAAAGATGCGCAGGACGCTCTCCGTGATGTTCCGCATGAGGCCCGAGAAAAGGGCTCGCTGCCAGGATTCATCCAGGCGTCCCAGCGCGAAGCCAATGGCTTGCGGGTTGCGAATGCTGCCCTTCTCGAGCTCCCTGGCTAGGTGCTGGATGAAGGTGCTTGGGGCGTCTTTGTGCATGCAACACATCAACACGAAAATCGCGTTTTTCACCGATGCTGGAAGATCGTCCTCCTCCAGCAGCGAAACGAGATAGTCAATATGGATGCGGGCTGCTTCGGCAAAGACGCCGGGGCAGTCGGCGTCGTCGATGGAGCGACCATCGCGCCATGTCTGGATGACGGGGTAATACAGGGATTTGCGGATCTGGGTGACGAGGTCCTTGCTGGTGGTTTCGTCGAACCGCTTCAGTCGTTGCACTTCCTCGTGATGCTCGCCTGAGACGCGGCGGCCAGAACACTTGCCGTCCTGTTCGTGGCGTTCGAATGAAATGCTGTCGCCGACGTTGAAGTCCGTGTACGCATGTCCGTCCAAGATATTTTTCTGATGAACGAACACGCGTTCCTGTGTGGTGTTGGTGGTAGCGAAAGTGAAATAGCCTCCGTTCTTGTCAGGGCGCCACTCCCTGCAGATCACGGCCTTCGTCCTGGCTCTGGGGCGGATGTAGATATCCTGGTCCAGTCGCGCGATCGCGCGGGTTATCCAGTCGAGCAGGTCAGTAGTTTCACTGCTGCCGGGTTTTGGCACATGGCGCAGATCGGCCCAGGCCATCGGAGCGGGATACTCCGGAGCGGGGGCGTCGGTGACCACCAGATCCCTGGTACGCCGCCAGGTGGCTCGCACGTGTGCGAAGGCGCCATTGCGCGGGATGAACGTCAGTTGATAGGGATCGTCGGCCCCGTATTCGAAGGTCAGGTGGAGCGCACAGTCGACACTTTCCTCCAATGGAAACGCGGAAGAATCCAGGCGGGCCGAGTAGCCGAGGTCTTCGCTGCTGTCGCCAATGAAGAGCGGGAACTGGTAGAACGGTCTCTTCGCTGGGAGGGTGAAATCCTCCTTTACCTCGATTCTGACGGGTCTGCCACGGATCGGAGTGACCGTCGTGCCGCGGGATACAAGTTGGAAGCGCTGCTGACGTCCGTCCTTGAGGGCCTTGATCGTCAGTTCAGGTATCTGGTCGCGCCACAGGGGGATCTCTCCGGCACGCTGTTGCAGCGCATGAAAATGAAGGCCTCCGGATACCGGGCTGTCCGTCACGGTGATGGAGAAGGCGAAGCCGCCGATGCGTGGATCCTGTTTCAGCATCGAGGTATCGAGGGAGGCTGGCCTGGCCGGGACAGCCGGCGGATGCCATTGGTCCTGGTCGTCGATGGAGGTGATGGCGCAGCCGGGTTCTGACTCCTGCGCAGGGGTGTCCGAAAGGATCACCGGTGGATGCCGCTCCCAGTAGAAACCTCTCGTTTCCGGGAGCTTGTCCTTGAGCGCCGGATCGAACCTGGCGACCAGTCTCGTTACGCAGGTCGTGCCGCCGACGTTGTCGATCACGACTATCGGAAAGCCAGCGTTCACTTTCGAGTAGTCCACGCGTTGAACAGCGGCGGCAATACTGCGGGGGAGCGGCACCGCGCCCTGGAAGCGAGCGTTGAGATTGCGCCGGGTGACGTCGAGTTCGAAATCACTGAGGGCATCGGGCACGAGCCAGATCAGCGTGTCGCTCCTGAACACCTCGTGCAGTCTGGAGGTGAAGGCGCGTGCAGCGCGGTCCAGATGCTCGGGAGCGGCTTTGGAGAAGAACAGATCCGTCGGGAATAGGGTCGTCACCTGTGGATGCCGATAAATCGCGTCTGAGGTGAACAGGTCAAGTGCTACTTCGGTGTTCTCGCCTTGCCATTGTTGCCATAGGAAAGACCCAGGCAGGTACCTGGCCGTTTTACCTGCGGCATAGCGTGGGAGTGAAGTCGCCAGATCAACGCACACCGGTATCCGAACTTCGATCCTTGTGTCGCGCTTGATCTTCTCCGGTACCGATTGCATCGCGACGCTGTTGAACCAGGGGCGGATCTCGAAGGTATCGAAGTCGAAGAAAATCGGCATGTCTGCCAGGCAGTGGCGACCCTCGCTCCATATCCGGCTGTAGGTGATCCAGCGATGCCGGGTCTGGCGACGCGCGTGGACCTCGGACAGGTCGCGAGCGGTGTCATCCTCCAGGGTCTGCATCCAACGCCAGGCGTCCCATACCCGTCGGTAATCGCGATGTGACAAAAGCGTGTTGTTGGGCGGCAGGTTCTCCCAGTTCCCGATGTCCCGCGCTTCTCCGGAGCGCAGCCAGGACAGGATCGTCACCAGCAGGTCGTCCTGTCGATCATGGCGCGCGCCGCACAGCTCCAAGTGTTGCGCGAGACGCACCATGCATGCCTTGAACAGGCGGTTCTCCGGCAGGTCGACGGACTGGAACCGCCGAACACCTTGCAGATAGGGGTTACCTGCGAGCTTTTCTCGCAGGTTGCGTCCGGGGCGATTGCTCAGCTTGATGAAACTGGTGGCATTGAGTTCGCGCACCGCATGGGCGGGCAGTAATGCTTGCTCCCGGCAAGGTGCCTCGTTGAGGCCGCGGACAAGCCGATCTACCGCCGCGCGGCAATGTTCGGTGATGCGCCAGAGGCGGTCGCGGCACGGGGATCCTGCCTCGGGCGGTGAGTATCCGGCGACCCTGGCCAGAAATACCGACAGTGATTGCGGCAGCGCCTGCCCGCTCCTGGGGTCGAAGTCGGCGGCATGGCAGAACCAGTCCGACTGCTCGAGAACCTCGCTGATGGCGGCGCTGTCTTGCGCGACGTTGCGGCGTACGGAGTCAAAGCTCGACAGGCGTTCACTGGTCACGGCCGGCGATTCTCCCTTTCCTGGCGTTTTCCTCCAACGCCCTGCGCAATTCGTTTCGTTTCTCAGGGGACTTCAGGTTCCAGACCCTGCGGCGCTCGTCCGGATCCGTCAGGCCTAAGTTGAACAGGGACGGCGGTTCTTCCAAGGTGTTTGAGGTCGGAATGGCGGGGTGGGCGTCGTGTTCCAGCACCGTTGGCGAATCAGATGCGTTGAGATAGTTCGCCGATTGCCAGATGAACTGGCCGTAGCCCAGCTCGCAGGCTATATCGAAGTCCTCGGTAAGGTTGAAGGGACGGCCACCGATGCCATTGATCAGTCGGTTGCGGATCTTGTCGAGGCACTCCGTCTTGCTCTTGCCGCGAGTGTCGATGCCACGCAGCTTGGGCATGACCTTCTGTACCAACTGGTCTTCGAACGCAGTATGCATCGCGTCGGCAAGTCGGGATGGGGACTTGTCATTCTTGGCCGCCCGGACCTCCGGGTAGTTGGCCATGTAGTACTCGATGGATTGCCATACCCGATGGCCAAGTGCCCGACCAGACACGGATAGTGCTTCATTCAACGCCTCGACGAAGGCCATGTACGGCTTGACTTCGTCTTCCGAGAAGCTGCTGCCTTCTGCCAGCCAGCTTTGCCAGGCGGTTTTGTGCAGCGCCGGGCCGCGATTCCGGTCATCGAGCGGCAGCAATTTCAGGCGGCGTTTCAATTCGGTCGGCCGCGGGAAATTGACGATGATGGAGCGGTCCAGAACCTTGTCGGAAAGAGACTTGGTGGTTTCATCCTGGTTCATCGTTCCAGTCCACAGCACATTCCGGCCCAGCGGCAGTTTGTAGGCTGGCATGCCTGCCCCGACCTTCACCGGCAGCCAGGGTACGTCGTTGCCCTTCCTGCCACGGCGCAGCTCGAGCTTGCTCAGGAATTCGGCAAAGTACAGCTCCGGATGGGCAAGGTTCATTTCGTCGAGCAGGACCAGGCACATAGCCTCGGACAAGCCGGGGTAGTCCTCGCTCCAGGGCTTCTGGCTCTGCGCGAGGAAGTTCAGTACCGGTTGGGCGTCGAACTTGTTGTCGATCGAGTTGAAGAAGCCGAGCATGGACTCCTGCGAGTCCCAGTTCGGCTGGACCGACAGCGGCTCGAAGAAAATGCCGCCGAAGTGGGCGTACAGGCGGGGCAGTTCGGACTTGCCAGTGCCGGAGACGCCCGAGAGCACGGTCAGGGGCGACCACTCGGCGGTCTTGAGCGCCGTGTGGAAGGCGTTGAGGATCCGTGGGTTGAAACTTAGGCCATAGCTTCTGCACGCATTGCCGATACCCTTGAGCCAAGTCAGCTCGTCGATCTCCGCCTTCACCGGCAGCGTGGCACGATCCACGGCGAAATGCGGCCGTTCGATTTCCTTGTGCCGTGCCTCGACCTCGGCAGGGCGTTCATAGGCGGCACGGAGACGGTTGAGTTCGACTTGTGCTTCGTTTGCTGCGCCCTCGAAGATCGAGGCCTTCTGCATCAAAGACTGGTTTTCCGCGGAGAGCTCGGAGTTCTTCCGGCGTAGCTGGCCAACTTCCGCAACGGCGGTGTCATTGCTCGCGATCTGTCGGGCAAGTTCATCCGCCCGGGCCTTGTGGGACCTTATTTCGGTTTCGAGTTCGAGGGTTCGCTTGCGCATCTCCTCGGTGGGCCGGTTGGCGAGCTCCTCACGCAGGCGCTTCAGTTCATCGGTCTGACTGTTCAGGTCACGCAGGATCGCGGACGGGTCTTTCCCTCCGAGCTGGCGCTTCAACTGCTCGAAGACGCCCAGCAGGTCGGCCTGTATGGCAAGGGTTTCACGCAGGCGCCGGTTGTCCTCGATACAGGACTGCTTCTGCATTTCCAGTGATCTGCGCGCTTCCTCTAGGTTGCTCTCGAGCTCATCGGCGAATTGTTCACTACGCCGCCTGGATTGCTGTTCGAGCCGCTGTTCCTTGCGTTCCAGATTGCGCTCGGCGGCTTCCAGTTCCATCGCACGCCCGTGTACTTCGCTCTGCAAGGCGCATAATGCCCCCTTCTGTTTAGCCAGCTCGGACAGTTCTGCATCCAGTCGTGCGCGAGCGTCGTCCTGGTGTTTCGTCCAGGCCTCACGCTGCCTGCTCAATTCGTCGCGGATGCGCTCGCGCTCGGCGTCGCCGGCTGCGGATACTTCTGACAGGCGCCTGGACCGGAGATTGGCAAGCTCTTCTTCCAGAGCCGATAGCTGCTGCTCCCGGATTTCTGAAATCCGGCGCTCGCCCTCGGCGCGTTTCTGGCGCAACTCCGCATTCAAGGCGGCGCGCTTCTCGTCATCGTCCGCTGCGCGTTGCTGTTCGGCGAACTTGAGCTGATCTTCGCGCCGGCTGAGTTCGGCGGCTTTTCTGGCGAGGGCCTCGCGCTCGGCAGCTATCCGCTGTTTTTCTTCCTCCACGGCGTGCTGGCCCTTGGAGATAGCCTCGGGGAGCGCGATCTCGGTGTCGCGCAGCAGTTGCGCGGCGGCATCCCGCTTTGTGACGTCTTCCCTATTGTCGGAGTGCTCCATTTCCTAAACCTCGATCAGTGCTTTGATAATTTTGTACGATGCCTTGCGCAGCTTCGCGACATCTGTGCTTGCTAATGGCAGTGGCTCATTACCGTGTCCGCGTCTGACGATGATCGCGGCTACATCGTCGACAAAGGACGGTTGGGTCGCCGCGAGCGACTTGAGGACCAGCTCGTCAGCCATCAGCAGGAACGCGATCATGCAGGCCCCGAGCGACTGGCCGCTGCCTTGCAGCGTCTGGCGTACAGCCGAAGCCCTGACGGTGAGCAGGCTTGGAGGCAGCCGATGGCACAAGCCGGACCCGATGGCCCTGTCTTGCGCAGCCTCGATCAGCAGTGCATCCGCCATGTCCGGTGGCAGCCAACGGTTCAGCGACAGCTCGAGGACGGACTGCATTGCTGCATAGAGGTCGCGGACGAACGCCAGGGCATCGTCTCCCTCCTGGCAGGACAGGAAGACCCGTTCGGCATGGACGAGCCGCTCCTTCACGTTCGTCCCGAGGCGGTTGAATGCGCCGAAGCCGAACTCGTCCTGGATGCTCGCGCGGGCATCCAGTAAGACGTCTGCGTAGGCGTCAGGGTTGCTGCTGGCGGTCGGCTCGCGGGTGAAGGTCACTTCCTGCAGCAAGATCTCGATGATCTCGCGCACCAGCGGTTCTGCCAGCAGCTCCGATTCCGGGGCGTCGGCACTGCCTTTGCCATGTCCCTTTTCGTCACGCGCCTTCTTGATTTCGAGTAGGCGGCTGATGAGTGCAGGGTCGCGCGCAGCCAGGCGTCGCAAGGGGTGAGAACCATCGAGCTGCGCGCGAAGGATGCTCAAGGTAAGCACCGTTTCCAGCTCTGCCTTTCCCTCCTGGAAGTCCCGCAGCTTGCCCTCCCGAACAGGCCTGAAACCGCATCCCGGTGGTAACAGCCCGACCTCGGTGGCCGCCCGACCGAGCAACTGCGCATGCTCCGCCTGCGGGGTGAATCTCAAGCGCTCGATATCACCTTCGAAGGGGCGCTTGGCACAGGCGTAGAACAATGACCACTCCACGGCGGCATAGAGCTGGGCGATCGAGCGGAACGCGGCGTTCGGCAGCAGCCGCAAGTTGCTGATGAGCTTGGGGTATCGCTGCTGGTTGGCAGGCGTGTCGAACGGTTCTTTAATACGGGGATCCTGGGATGGCGAGCGCGGCTGGCTCAGTGAGGCTTTCCACTTGCCCAGCCACTCCGTTGCGTATTCATCCTGTTCGAGCAACTGTTCGAATGCCCGTTCGAGCACCAGTGAAAACCCGTTGCCGAAGGGATCTGCGATACGGAATTCGCCGTCGCTTTTCTGAATGGCGATAGGGCAGTCCAGGTAATACCGTTCCGGCTGCTCCACGATCATGATCTTGTGCAGTGCAGGCGTTCGCTCCGCTTTCCCGAACGCCGCGGCCCTCCTTTGCATCGCTCGCGTCACCTTGATCACATCCCGCTGGGTGGGCGGCATTTGCGCGGCAGCGAGAGCGCGAATCTTGTAGGCGGCCTGCTTCTGCTCCTTCTTGCGCAACGGTTGGTGTTCCAGCAGTTGCATGAAGGGCAGGACCTGCCCGCTGACGAGCTCGCGAAACAGCAGCGCGGTCACGAATGCCGTAGCGCCGGCTTCGCTTGCAGCGTTACTGCCGGATGCTTCAAGGACGCCGTTGAAATCGTCGATCAACCCTCTGTCCCGAAGACGCAACAGGATGCTTTTGACCAGGTCGAGCGGAATGCAGGTTTCCTCGGCCAGTGCCTGTGAGGTCATGTTTCCAAGGGCGAGCAGGCTGAGGATGACCTGCTCGAACGGGTTGAGGCTCAGGCCGTCTTCGTCAGGCTTGGGCAGGGTGATCCGGTAGGTGTCGACGGGCCAGGACAGATTGCGGCGTCGGCCGACGGTTGCCCCGAAGGGGTCCGGGGTGCCGTAATCCAGAAGCTTCAACATTCCAGCACGACTCCTTGTTCACGGCAGAGCTTATGGAAGTCAACGAGCCCGGGAATGAACTCGGCTGCAAGGTCGCCTTCCAGCAGGCCCGGGTCGCCGACTACCACCAGCAGTTTCTTCTGGCGGCTCATCGAGACATTCAGGCGGTTGTACAGGCAAAGGTGACCGAATAGTGATTGCGCCTGTTTCTCGCGGTCATCGGTGGCGGGTTTCCACGGCTGTGGCACGGTCCTAACCGTCGACAGGAAGACCACGTCGAACTCCATGCCCTGGAACGAGTCCACCGTACCGATACGTAGTCGCTTGTCATTGTCACCGAGTGTGCCGAGCTGCTGCCTGATGTATTCGGCTTGCGCCCTGTAGAAGGAAATCACCCCGAAGGTTAGGTCCTTGCCAGCCTCGCAATTCATCCATGCGAGTAGCTGGCGGACGATCAAAGTGGCCTCGATCTGCCGAATCCAGCTGGTTCCGCTGCGTTGGTGCTTGCCTTTCTCCACGGGTACCGCCAGCCACGCGGCGGGTTTGCCTCCGGTGTCGGGGAGGGCGTGGGCAAAATCGCTTGGAGGCCTTCCGGAGTCGAACTTCTCGGAAGGGTCGAAGCGCTCGTAGAAATTGCGGCTGATGAAGTCGCCTAGCAGCTCATGCATGCGGTATTGCCTGTCCAGTGTGACCCGACGAGTGATTTTGTCGCCTTCCTCCAGGGTCTTCAGGCGCTCCGAGAACAGGTAGTGAAACATCGATTTTTTTAGCCAATCGGTTTCCGACGGGCCGTTTTCGCCGTCTTCCATCCGGCGTGCGACCTCGTCATCGATAATATGCGGCAACTGGCGGTGGTCGCCGACCAGGATGATGCGCCTGCCCTGTGCCATCGGCACCATCAGGTCACGTGGCGAGACGCGTGCGGCTTCGTCGACGATCACATACTCGTACTCCAATTGCTGTTGGTTCAGGTTGGTGTCGCCCCCCCGAATGCCCTTCTGGAATTGCATGCTTCGGTTGACGCTTTGCTGGCACGTTGCGGCGAAAGCGAAGCTGTAGTCGGATACAGCCTCCAGCATGGCGCGAGGATTGTTGTCGAGTTGGGCGAGAAACTCGGCCAGCGCGGCGGATTTCCTGTCGCGGCCCGAGTACCCTTTGAGCTTGATCTGCTCGATTGCGAAGTTTGCCAGGGCGACGATCTCGTCATTGGTTTTTTCGATGCGAAAAACGGGAGGTGCGCTGAAGCGGGTCAGCAGCTTCTTCTTCAGTGCTACCAACCGCGGAAGGAAAGACGGGAGGTCATTTTCGTTGCGCCACAGGCTGGCATCGTCCAGCAGCGCAAGGTCCTCGCTGTCCAGCACATCGGAGAGATCGGCCAGCGCGTCGGCGGCGCGTTCGGGACCGTCGTCGGCAAAGCTTTCAGGCCGGCAGCGAAGGCGACGCACCACGTCGAGCCACTGGTGGTTGGCGTCATTGAGCTTTTCTTCCAGGCACAGTTTCTTCTGCAGGTTCTCGGCTTGACGTACCCGCTCCTCGCCCAGGACCGTAATGCCGAGCGCTGCGATCCGACCTGCAAGGCGGGCGCCGAGTACCCGTGTCGGCGTCTGGTTGTATTGCAGGTACAGGTGCCTGATTTCCGTTTCTTGCTCGATTTCGGCGATCTGTGGGTTTCGTTCACGCAATTCGGTAGCGAGTTTTCCACACCAACCATCGAGCTGTTCCTCGAAGAAGCTGGCGTTCTCCGTAGCTGCATTGGCGCGCTTGCCGAATTTTGGAACGGGGAGGCTGTTGAGCGACAGGCGTTCGATCATGTTCTCGACCGCGTCGTGCTGGAACCCTGTCAGCAGCACCTGGCCCCTTATGGTGGCGCCACGCTTGTCCGCCATTTCATTCAAACGCTCGAGAATGGCAGCGATGACCGTGGTCTTGCCGGTTCCGGGAGGTCCCTGGATAAGGGCAATGTCCGGCGTTTCCAAGGCACAGCTTATGGCATCTAGCTGTTTTGGCGTGGGCGTGCTCTTGAAGACCTTGTTCAGGACGAACGCCGTCAGCGGCTCCACAGGTGACGGCCTACGAGTCTGAGTAATGACGCCTTTTTCCTCGATCAGCGGTCCGAGCTGGGGATTGGCTGCCCGGCCTTCGAGAATCAACCGGCGCGCCACCAGGCGGCGCTTGATCTGGGCAACTTCGCCTGCGAGTGAAAGGATGAGCATGCCCGACTTTTCTGGAAGCCGTTCAGTCTTCAGCTTGAGCGTGTTCGATGCCTTGTCGAACTCGATCACCTCGTAATGCTTAGGGTTGGCTTGTGGTTCATCCTGGGGTGAAGAGGGGGGATTGTCCGCAGAGCGCTCGATGCCGCTGGCGAAGTCCTTGAAGAGCAGGGCGGGGTCAAGCAGATAGTCCGGGAGCTCCTCGACCGACCGGAGTTCGCCGACCTGGCCTTTATCCAGGGCTTTGAGGGCGGCCTCGGAGGCCTGGGCCACGCGTACGGCCACGGTTCCGTCTCTGTTCTCGACTGCGCCGGCAACGTGCAAGACCCCCACCTGACGTGCCTTCTCCAGCAGCAGTTCGCCTTCGAGGTCGCCGAACTCGTCCCATTTTCTCAAGTAACTGACGTGTGTCTGCGTCAAGGCTGTCATTTGGGCTTTGGCAAGGAGCCGGATATGTCCGGTTCTGCTCCAGTCAGCGAAGTGAAGCTTGCCTCGGACCAGGCGTAGCGCGCGGTCCGGGTGCTTGCGTGCCTTGGTCAAGCGCGTGGTGAGGAAAATCGATTTGCCCTGGGGTAACGGCGTCTCTGTCGCAACGAAGCGCAATCCATCGCCGCTGATGCAGAACGAGTTGTTGCGGGTTGGTTGCTCGCTTCGAGCTGGCTGTGTGTCGCCGGGCATTGCATCCTGGCCGGCTTGTGATTCCGGGTCTGGCGCCAGGTCGATGTCGTCCCCGCCTGCTGCCGTTTCCTCTTCCTGGACCGGGTCCAGCTTGAGGATCTCGTCGATGGCCGGACCTGCGGTCAGGAAGAAGAAGTCGCTGTCGCCTTGTCGAAAGCAGAAACGGCGCTCCAGCAGCTTGTAGAGTGGCTCACCCTTGAGTCCATTTCTGCGGCGCTCGAGGCCTGCCATTGCCTTCTCGGCATATTCGTCCACGCCGATTTCCAGTTCACCCATCTCCAGGCACGGGCCGGAGAAAAAGGCGATTTGAAGTTCCATGCTGCCGTCGGCAGCACGATTGGCCAGTTGCGCAAGCAGCGCGCGGCCAATGGCGAGCTCGGCGTTCAACCGCCGATTATCGATCGCTGTGACGGTCTGCACCGCGATCATTGCGTCCTTGAGACGCAGGTCGAACTCACCGGGGCGCGAGAGATCGTACTCGATCGAGTAGACGGCCTGGTCGCGCCAGTCCTGCGTGCAGTGGTCAGCCAGTCGGACGCGGATGGAAAGAATATCGGCCGGTATGTCCTGGAATTTCATTGCGCACCCGCCTCAAATGTAAAGGTCAAGGTATCGGGGAAAGCAGCGGTTCCTCGTACAGGACGTGCGGTCCTGGCGGTGAAATCGATGTCGACTTCGTATGCCTGCGTCTCGTTATGCTCGAATGAGAAAGGATGGAAAAGACGATGCGGCAGGGGGAAGTGCCGGGCGCTGGCGGGAATCACGATCTCACCCCGCGAAGTCCGGGCGCAGGCGAACGGCGGGCGGGGTGCGCCGCAGTAAGGGCAGCGGGTGTGTTCGTGTGCCAGGTAGCTCATTGTGCAGGCACCGCAGTGCAGCGAGCGGTCGAACGCCTTTTTCAGTTCCAGCGCCCAGAAGGCCATGGCTGGACGGCGATGCGGCTGAAGTCTTCCGGCCCCGAAGGTTTCCTGGAAAAGCCGGCGAAGCCCGGGCGTGGCGACCAGTTCACGCGGCAGCCCGCCACGCCCGGCGTTGGAATCATCCTCCGCATCATCGATAAAGGGCAGATATCCCGCGTACGCCTGTTCATCCAGGTCAGCGGCTTGGCCATCTTCGTCTGGCTCGGAGTCCCAGCCGCTGTCGTCTTCCTCGGGTTCCAGTACTGTCTTGCCGATGAACGGATGACAGAGTGCAAGAGTCTTGAAGGCCATGACCGCAAATGACCAGCAATCCGAGCGTGGGCGCGAGGTATCGGTGCCCCGCACCACTTCCGGCGCGCCGTAGGCCGGGGTATAGACCGAGATACCTCCGCTGGCCATTTCAAATCGCAGGTTGTCCGCATCGATGAGCCAGACATCGTTCGATTGCGCACCAATGAAGGCGTTGTTGCTGGATATGTCGCCGTAGACCATTCCCGAGCAGTGCAGGCGCGCGAGGATGGCTGCGCACTCCGACAGCGCGAACAGGCGACGGCGGGTCGAGCCCGTGCGAGCGTAATGGATGAGACGCAACGCCAGGTCCTTGTCAGGGACGCCAGCCAGCCATCCAGGAAGGGTGAACTGCTGCTCTTCGAGGTCCTTTTTCGTTTTGCCGTCGAGATCGAAGACGGTGAAGGGTGTCATGTCGTTGAGCAGGCGCATCACGTACCCCGGTTGATCCCGCAGGATGGCCAGGGGCAACGACAGTGGAATGCGCGGCGGCAGGGGCAGCAGGCGGATGTTCTGGAAGCGATGACGCAGGTTGATGTTGGTGTCCGGCTCACCCTGAGGGTTGAGCGGTTGCTTGATGGCCAGGTCTGCGTCCTTGGTGCGGAATACGACGCCTTGCCCACCCCTGGCGAGCTCATCGGCAAGCGCATGGTGATTACCATATTCGTCGCACAGCGGGGGCGTCCATTCAGTCTTGTCCATGGGAAATCTCCTCGCGACAGAGACAGGCGATGGTCTTGTCGTCGCTGTGCTTTGGGGTGGGCCAGTGCTCGAGCATCGCTTGAAGACGCTGGCTGGCAGTGACGGCGGCCAGCGAACGATGCGCTTCGATTACACCGGTCACGAAGCCGGGGATGTCCTCCAGGTCGTCCGCTACGCCGTCGGAGCAGAGCAGGATGGCTAGGCAATCCCGCTCCGGCAGCGAGGTGATCTGCCAGTGCCGCTCTGAGACGCGCTGGGACAGTGCTGACGTGATGTTGGAAAAGCCTTGCGACTTGTCATCAGTCAGGGTCATCACCGAACCATCCGATCTGATAGCTGCGACCAGGCCATCGCCCAGCATTCCCAAGTGGATCACGCCGTTCCCCGCCCGGAAGGCGAACAGGCACGTGGCGGCGCAATCACGGGGTTCGAGTGGTGCGACGAGAGACAGCCAGTTCGACGTGATGCGTTGCAGTAGGGACGCCGAGGCTGCTCCGGCGCGGGAGCGGCAAGCCTGTGCTACAGCCTGGCAGGCGGCCTTGCTGCCGAAACTGGAATACGGCTTCGAGCCAAGGCCGTCGGAAACCACGATGGCATCTCCCCAGCTACGGTGGGAGGCTGTCCATGCGTCCTGGTTGGGGGTGCCGGCGGCCAGGTGCGCGGGGCCTGGAACGCTGGCGCCGAAGCTCCTCCACAACATCATGCCGAGGGTACTTCCAGCCACCCGTCCAGCGCTGCGAACAGGTCCTCGGCAAGGAAAACGTCCGGGCCTTTCAGCTGCGGATTGGCGTCCGCGCCGGTCTTGATAAACCGCACCGAGTCGTGGGGAAGCCCCGCCCGCCACTGTTTCAGGTGGCGGGTTTCGGTGCTGGACCAGAAACCGTCGGTCAGGAGTAATACTTTTCCGTCGGGTGAATCACCCAGCAGGCGGGTCAGGGCGGTTGCGCTGGAGGTACCGCTGCAAACCCGCATGTGCTCCGGGTAATCGTCGGTCATGGTCCAGTCGCTGAAGACGGCTTCGCTCCCCCAGGCACACAACCTGATCTGTTCCTGTCCTCCGGCCAGATGTATCCACTGGGCGATGGTCATGACCGCCGTCCTCGTGATGAATGGCTTGCCCCCCTCGCTCATGCTGCCGGAGGTGTCGCACACCAGGAATAGCGTCATGCCGGCTCCCTGGCCAGCCTAGTGCGTGCGGCGATCCCGTTCATCAAGCTATTGAGTTGCTCCAGGAACGAACCGCCGCAACAAAGTGCCAGCTTCGCGTCGCTAATTTTTTTCCGTACCGAGTCCGACCTTGGCGGGAAACAGCAGGCGACGATTCCACGACCTTCGACGCCACCATAGAAGCGGACGAGGTTCTGCAGCTTCATCACTTGCTCCTGCGTGACCTTGCCCGCCTTGCATTCGACGATGTAGAGCGAATGTCCGTCGGTGAAGGTGACGTCGAGCTCGTTGTGTTGCACGTCGCGGTGAAATGAACCGGTCATGCCCTGGTTGAGTTGCAGGGTGAGGTTGATTCGGAGGTCCCGGATGATGCCGCGCTCCTCATAGGGTTTGCACTGTAGATAGACAAACTCTTCGAACCAGCCACCGGACATGTATTTGGCGAAACCCGTCCAGTGCTTGAAGTGCAGGTTCAGACCGTTGCCCACAACCGATGCCTCGGCTTCCCGGGTGAAGGCGAAGACGAAACCGTGGCATTCGATGCGGAACGGTGTCAGTGGCTCATCTCTTTGCAGGCATCTTTCGTGTTCGTTGTTGAACCTGCACAAGTCGGTGTAGGCGTCAGCGATCTTGCTTCGGTATTTCCACAGTGTTCTGGTCAGGCGGCATCGGTCCGCCGAGAACTCGTCCTGGGGCTCGGCGGTCGACACTTTCAGTCCATCGCCGTTGAGTAGCAGGAAGGTTTCTATCGAGTCGATGGGCCGGATGATTTCCCGATGCAGACTATCGACATAGGTCACGCGCTGGTTGCGGCTGTCGAAGTAGAAGGGCACGGCACCCAGTGCCCTGGCTGCGGAAAGCGCGCCTGCGAACATCAGCTTGGTGCCGCCCGTAAGATTCACGCCGATACGCGCGCCTGGCGGCAAGGTCCTGGCATGGGCAATGATCCTTTCCTGTACGTCATTGGCATCCCACGGGTCGACGGGGAGTTCATAGAAGTCTGCATCCTGGATGAACGCGCGCATGCAGGTCGCTGGAAAGTCCTGGGAGTTCACGAACACATGCCGGTCCGAGGCGAACTGGCGGATGCCTAGCAGCGACGGCATGCGTTGCTCCCCGAACAGGTGATAGGTCACGGCGAACCCTTCGTGGACGTTGCCTATCGCCGTCTGGCTGGCACCGTGGCGCTCGAGCCATTCGGCAGGCAGGGCAATGGCTTCGGGAGGCTTGCCGACAACGGGCGAGACGATAAGGCGTTTCTTCAGGTGAGGATGGGCCAGCGCAGCCAGTGCCCACATGAACGCCATGACCGGTGTGCCCGGGCTCAGGTATAGCGTGACGAGTTTCTCGCCGGCGGCCTTGGCGACGAAATCCAGGGCGCGCATGGCACAGGCGTAGATGCCCTCTGAATCGTTCAGTTCGCGGAGCGTTTCGCTCTTGAGCGAGATGCACGAGTGCCTGCCGAACTTCTGCAATTGCGCTTCTAGCCAGCGGAGGTAGTGCTCGTGGGCGGCGGGGGTATTGGCGAAGGTGGAAATGAAGTCGTTGGTCACGCCCCGATCATGTTGCTGGTTGGCGGCATGGATCGCTGCCAGCCGCGTCGCCAGGTCAGCGCAGGCCGGTGTAGGCGCATGATCCTGGAGGTCGCTTCGCGTGTAGCCAAGAATGACGATTTCGCTATAGTCCTCTGCCGCCAGCGCTGCGGCGATCGGACCTTCCGTGCTTTCGAATCCCAGCGATGCGCGAAAATCCGTGATGCCATACCAGGTGAGTAGAAACTTCTTCATAGGGAACTCCTGGCAACGTAGGGACGGAACCACGTCGTCTCACCGGTCATGCGGTTCACCAGAACGGCCCGGTTTGGCTTTTCGAGACCTTTGAACTTGCCGATGCCGGTGGAGACAAGCGAGCCGGCGTCGTCTTCAGTCATGCAATACGCCAGGCGCAGTTCAAAGCACGAAAGAAGGTCCTTGCATGCCGATGCGCAGCGCTGCCAGCGCTCGACGAAGGCGAGCACGAACACCCCCTGGCGCGGACCATCCTCGGCAATCCGCTTGAGCAGATCGCCGGGAGAGGGCGGCTCACCCGGCTTGGGGGCCCTGAAGGCGGTCGGTGGATGTAGCAGTTTTTCTGAATCGAGACCGTCGATGATCAACGCGACGCGGCGACTGCCGATGGCGTCGGCAACCGCCTGCAACGGGAGTGCCGCGAGGTCGTCGAATACCTGCACGGGACTGCCGGACGCGCGCGTGGCTGAGGTGAACCCGCCGTTCGCGGTGACGCCGCGAGCGTTGAAGTAAATGATCTCGTCGAAACGGTTGGATGCAGCCAGGCTGGACAACGTTGCGTTGAGCAAACCATCGTGGATGGCATCGTTGTAACCGCTGAACAGGATATTGAAGGCCGGGCGCTGAATGAGCGGGACCGTGAGCATGTCGGCGTCGAACGTCAGCTGTTGCCCGAGGAGCAGGGCGCCCTCGCGTGCACAGACGTTCTGGTAGGTACTGGCGGAAGGCGGCTCAGGCAGGCTGGCGCCATTGAAGATTCGGGTCTTGTCCTCCATACGCAGGAGCGCGGCGTGCTCCGCCAGCTTGCTGATGTGCTTGCGGCACGCGTCGCTGTCTGCCAGGGGTATCAGGAACTTGATGTTGCCGGACCTGGCCCCGTTGGCATTGTTGATGATGCCTTCGGGCGGGCTCTGCAGTTCCGACGCGGCCCAGTTGTTCGCGCCCAGGATCATCGCCGAGTCTTCCTGGCCGCAGGCCAGAGCGATGCGGCAGCCCAGTTGGGTGGTGATGCTGCCCAAGGACATGGCATTGATGCCTTTGAGGGTCTGCGTCGCGAGCAGGACATGAATGCCGAATGAGCGCCCCTGTTTCAAAAGTTGCGAAAGGAGTTGTTCTGCGGCCTCCGCTACCGGGCGTGTGCCGGCGAAGAGCACCTGGAACTCGTCGATGACCAGGAGGCTCCTGGGCAACCGTTCACCGGTCCTTGCGCGGAATCCGGCGAAGTCGGACACCTTGTGGTCCTTGAACAGGCGTGCGCGCCTCTGCATTTCGCCCACCAGGTGCCGAAGGACCGTGACGCCGTATTCGGGATCGCTTTCCGTGGCAACCAGCCGGGCATGCGGGAGGGGCGGGTCCGCATAGATGTTGAATTCCGTCGATTCCTTGTAATCCAGCAGGTAAAGGTCGACTTCCGCTGGCGAATAGCGCTGGCACAGAGAGTGGATCAGGACGTGCAGCAGGTTCGACTTGCCTGACCCGGTCTTGCCGGCGAGCAATGCATGGTGTTCGGACGTCGTGGCACCGAGGATGAAGGAGGCGGGCGCGCCGGCGGCCGTCCAGCCGATCGGGATGTCGAAGCCTGCGCAGGTCGTGGCGCCCTTGTGGAAGCCGGCCCAGAGATCCTCCAATGATCGGCTGAACCGCGCCTTCCGGGCGCACTCTTCAGCGAGCGCCAAAAGATAGGGTCCTAGCCGTTCTTGGCTGGGCCATTGCTCGGGCTTACAGGTCAATGAAAGGCCAGTGCGTGTGTCGGACGAGGGCGTGAAAAGGGCGTCGAACGCTGCGACCGCTTGCGCTGCGGTTGCGCGGAATTTTTCGTAGCGCTGGTCCGTCAAGCGGCGCTCGTCGATCGCGATGATCGGCAGGACGCCACAGCGCGGGCCGTTTTCGCACAAACGCTGGAGGAACCACAGGCTCTTTTCGGACAGTTGCTCCGGCGCGTCGAACAGCACCAGCGCTTTATAGGCAAGCCGGCAGTCGGGGTTCTTCGCGTTGTACGCTGACCAATTGGATGATTCGTCATTGAAACGATGCTGAAGTAGTTCCTCGACGTCGTCCGTCAGCCGGCCGAGCGCAGACTCGATCTCGTCCGCGCGAGTCAGCACCCGTTGTGCCGGTACCAGTTGCTCGACCTTGAGCAGGGGCAGGAACGGCTCGACCGATTGTCCGAGTCGCAGCGGGTCGATGAACGTCAACTCCAACTGCGTTGGGGGCAAGGCAGAGAGCAAGCGCAGCAGCAGGCCAGTTACCCACTGTTTGTGCCCGGTGTGGCTTTGCAAAAAAGCGAGCGCGCTGGTGAGGGGAAATGGGATGCTGTTTGGCGTCGAGCAGGTGAGATCTTCGAAGCCCAGTTGCCGAGAACCGAGAAACAGGCACGCAGGCATATCCGCGACCGCCCATGGCGTTGTAGGGACGAGATCCGCCAAAGCCGGCTGTTCGCGGCGGAGCCGCCCACTCGAACGCTTTTCGTTCGTGGCGATTCCTTCCCATCGCTGCACGAACGCCGATCGCCAGGCCGTTGTCCGCTGGCCGCGGCTGGCGTTTGTCTTTCTTTCTTCATCTGCCAGCCGCCGTACGGCTTCTTGCGCCGGGGCAGCGAGGTGCGTTTGCCCAGGTTTACGTAAACCCTGGAGGGTTTGCTCCCTCCTGGTCGCGGCCGCATCGAATTCGCGGTCGATGCGGGCCAGCCCTTCTTTATAGTCGGCGATGGCCTGAATAATCCTGCAGACAATCTGGTCCGGATGCTCGAGTGATCCCTTCATGCATCACACTCCGAATGTGACGTGCCGACGCCTTGCGCTTCCGCTAGGACGCAGTGGATGGCCGTAACCTGACGCTGGTAGTCTTCGCTGAAACTGCGCAGGAAGGCGATGTTCTCCAGGATCGGGGAGAGCACTTCATTGACGATGGATGTGCCGAATGCATCCCGCACCCCAGCGTCGAACCTGTTTGCACAGCCCACCATCAACCCCATGACATCGTCAAACATCGAAGTCTCCCGGTTCATCATCCATGGGGATTTCCAAAACGTGCGCATCGTTGGCGATGCCTGGGAGCAACGAAGCACACGGCTGGGCCGCCAGCAGGTAACGGGACTCGAACTCGGGATAAACGCGCCTTATTCCGCTCAGGAACGTTCGCCACTCCTCCTCGGATAGGTCGATCGAGCGGCAGCCTGCGGTCAACTCCAACAAGCGCGTAGTGGCCTCGTCCACGTCATCCATGTCGCCGGTGTTGACCGCTCGCTGCAACTGCTCCACTCCCGCCCGAACCGCTTCAAGGATGGCAGGATCCACTACGGCGAATCGCACTTTCATGGTTGTACTTCCTCGCTCTGACGGACGAAATCAAGACAGGACAGGTCTATCTCGTTCTTGCTCGGCAACATGCCTATCAGAGGCGAGCCCGCCTCTCGCAAGGCATCGCGCAGTTCTTTCTGTTTCTCGGGCGAAAGGTCCTGAATGTCCCGCGAGCAGAGCGTGAATTGCGCATCCGCGTGCTTGTGTCCTTCAGCCTGGAACACCATGTGGTCCTTCTGCGCGTAGAGATATTGGGCTTTGCCGCATTTCACCTCCAACGCCAGCGATCCACCCACCTGTGCTCCCATGCCTTGACCCCGCCCCAGTACAACCGGGACGCGCAAGTCGGTTATCAGTAGGTCGGTTTTGGTGTATCGACCGTTCTCGCCAACGAACGTCCGCCCTTGTGTTTCGATGCGTCCACCCATTGGGGCCAAGGCGTGGCGAGCCAATTGTTCACCGAACTCGCCACACAGTTCGATGCGGATCTTGCGTACAACCCCGTTGCGCTCGACATCGCCATTCGCGGCTACCCATTGCTCGCGGAATCTGTCGACCTTCGCCCGATAATCAGGATTACGTTCGTACAGATATTCCTGGAGCATCTGCCGATGCTCCGACGACAGGTTCATTCGATCCCGCAGTACTTCCGGTGTCACGACGCCACCCTGTTTCACCGGGTCCCACTTCAGCCAGGCATAGAAGTCCGCAGCGACGGGATTGGTTGCGAGGTAGGCCTCCAGCGCCTGCTGGGCCGCAGAAAGGCGTGCAATACCGCGATCGATGGCCTGGCGGACGCTGAGAAGTCGTGTATTGCACTCCTGCATCGCTTGCGCCAGTGCCTGCGCGGCCATCGTCGTAGCCTGCCTAGTCATTTCCAAGCGACGTTCCATGGCCATGCGGTTCTCCATGGCAGTTTCGAGATCGGCGCGCGTTTGCTCCAGCGCATTACATGCCTGGTCCACCTCGGCTCTGGCTTCGACAGTGCGGTCATGTTCCCAGGAACAATCAGGGCTTGCCCCGTCTTCGAAGACTGGTTGGGCGGCACAGCTGGACAGCGAGGCCTCGGCGGCGTCGAGACTGGCGTATGCCGTGTCCACTGCCCGCTGGGCGTCCTCGGACGCCTGGCTGGTGCTTAGTTCCTGCTGAATGGCGTCGTCGAGCAAATCCTCGCTGAGTTGCGAGGCGTTCTCAGCGCCTTCGTACGTTCGCTCTGCCAGAGCAATCTGCGCACGGCAGGAGGACTCTAGAGCCTCATGAACGGCCTGCAGGTCGCGCACGAGGTCTTCGAGATTCTCCACTTGCCCTATGGATACGAGTGCCATTGCCCTTGCGACGTCCTCAGCTTTGAAGGTAATCGCGCAGGCGCGACGCAAGTGCGATCAAATAGGGCACCTGTTCTGTTGCGCTCGCATTGAACTGATGGAGGTGCTGGACGAGCATGTTGAACTCTTCTTCGAATTGTGAGCGTTTCTCGTCCTGCCAGGTGTCACCGAGCGACACGAACGCTCCATCTAGGGCGCCGACACTGTCATTGAGCGAGTCGGTGAAACGCTGCAACGCATACGCAAAGCGCTCTAGCTCTTCGGGATCTCCAATTGCTTGTGCCATTACCAGTAGCCTCCGTCCTCTTCTGCAACCTGTGCCGCCGACGTCGGTGATCCCTGTCGGGCGCCGATGGTTGCTGGCTGGACATCGATCGCACTTGCAGGCGGTATGGAGTTCGGGGTCTGCGACCTGGTGCGCAAGGTTACGGACATGGTCACGTACTTGAAGAACTCCTTCAGTTGCCTCGCATTCTCTGCATAGAAGAGCGCGTTCTGCGTGCCCTCGATGAATGTACGGAGCACGGCCTCGTTGGCGTCGGCACCGATGGCCATCGCCATGCGATCACATTTCGCGGAACGCCCCTCACTGACGAACGCCTGCAAAGCGTCTTCCCAGCCATTGTCCGGCTGCCCGTCCGAGACCAGCACCACGGTGGGACGATAAGCGCGTGATGGCACGACATCCTTGTCTTCAATCATTGCTTTGGCCATCTCAAGTGCGACACCCAACGGAGTCGTGCCGCCAGCTGCAAGCGCTTGCCATCGGATGTCGTTAGCACTGGCCAGGGGTTGGTGCAGCGTCACCTGAGCGCCGAACGTGATGATTGAAACCCAGATCTCCGTCTCGCTGGTCTCGTTGTCACGGAACACGTTTAGCATGTCGCGCACCGCGTCATTTAGGTTGTGAATCTTTTCCCCACCCATGCTGCCGCTGACGTCGAGCAAGAAAATAACAGGGAGTGGCTTGGCTTTTGGCGCCGTGAATTTAGACGGATCAAAGGGAGTGTTCACAGGCAATACTCTTTAATCAAAGAAGGTGGATAGACCAGTTGCAGAGCTGCGCTCATTGCATCAGCGATGCTGAAATGAAGCGATATAGAGAGGATCCCCAAGCCTGCTTTCGTAAGACTCTGTCTGTAATGTGATGGAAAACAGCGATCAGGATGAGGCGGGGATACTGTTCTGGCAGAATATCGTCGCTTGGCACATGGGACTTCCTTGTTCTAAAACAACGGCCGAGTGGACATCAGTCTGAAGGTGAGAAGAACCAATGCTACCCAATTGGATGGCGATGTGCCATCTGCTTGTGGGGAGCTAATCTGGCGTTTTTTGCTACGAGAAACGAGGGAAGCGAGACCATAATTGAGTCCTGTGAGGGTGCGCATAATAGTGACCAGTCCAGACTTTCTTCTAGGATCGCTTCTATACTCATCGTCAAAGTAGGCTTCAGGTACGGCTGATCTAGGCTATGTCACTGTCGCTACTTGCATGCGTAGGTTTCTGCAAGGGCGCGCTACCCAGGGCCGTCCTGGTTATCCGGCGGGTGTGCCCAAGCTCTACGTACACGGTTACGTCCAGCGAACGATTTCCGCCCGAGCGCCAACGCAATGGCTATTTGATGTGGCTGCTGGGACCGCTGGCGGCGATTTTTCATTGCCGATTTTCGCAAGCACAGCGCTGTGGCCGTTCAGGGCCTGCCGGAGCTTCGTTCAGTTCTGTAGTCAGCAGGGGCTGATTAGCGGGTAGTTCGACGCATCGATGGCAACAAGGCGGTGTTTCACGATGCGAGCACCGGAGCGTGACGAAGTTTAAGTATCAACAAGTGCAAAATTGAATGGCGCAGATCGCTCATTATCTGGTGGTAGCCCGGGTTCAAGGCAGGCTTCACACACTCCATATAAATGGAAGTAGAGGGCTCGGCTGCGAGCAGATGCTGTGGTGGGAGTTTTGCGGGGATCCGTTGAGCATCGTTGAACAGCGTAGGGCGTTGATTGCAGTAGGGCGCCGTTAAAAAAGTGTTTAAAAACAAGCAGATAGGTGTTCGATAACCCGCATGGGGTGCAAGGGGTAGAGTGTTCGAATCACTCCGTCCCGACCATATACCTCAACGACTTAGGTCAGTTCGGTAACGACTGGCCTTTTTCGTTTCAGGGACTTTTGCGAGACTTTTCATCCTGCCTTCCTCCTCAGTATCGTCAGCGCCGGCCCTCGCGAGTCCGTCGCCGATATCTTGTTGGCCTCATCGAGTTTTCCCAGCTCCGCCGCCGAGTAGTGACTGGTGACGCTGCCGTTCTTGTGTCCCAACAGGACCTTCCTGTCTTCCTCCGTCACGACCGCGGCGCGACGCCTGCGACCACGTGTGCTTCAGGTCCGGAAATGCAGGAGGTGTTCGGGCAGGAATTTATATCGACGGTCGGTGCCTGCCACTTGAGCAAGCTGAGCGCCACCACCCACGGTACGGCTGGCCGCAATGGTCCTGAATGACCCTGCTGCGTCTGCTGGCCTGCTGGTTGGACTGATCCAGCCTGAGAAGGGCACAGTCAGGGCGTTCGGCACGGACACGAGAACCTTCGACGGCACTGCGTTGCTCTACGCCGTTTCGGTCGTCATCCAACATCCGCTGCTCATTGCCGGCAGCGTGGCCGACAACGTCCGCTACGGTGCAAAGCGAAACCTGAGCGATGCCTCCTTGGCCAACTCGGACTCGACGTCCACGTCAGCGACACTCCGACCATGGACAGATATGTCCGCTTCGATGCCGCTGCCGTGTCGGGCGGCGAGAAGCCGCGTATCGCCATCGCCCGGGCATTGGCGCGCGGAACACCGACGATCCTCGTGGACGAGCCCATCTCGGTCCTGGATGTCGCGAGCGAGGAGCGCACCATCGATATGCTCATGGCCAACGCCAGGACGCTGGTGCCGGTCACCCATCGCCCGTCGGTCGTCGCCAAGGCCGACTATGTTATTCACCTCGACGGCGACGGGAGGGTGCGCATGAATTCGTCTCAATCCTAGGCGAAGGCCCGGCTACAGTAGGCGGCAAATTCCCGAACCTGAACAATCTGAGCGAGGTGTCGATTTCGTAGGCGCCCGTACGACTATTTGAGGGGATCGCGTGGTCGTCGCCAAAGCCGCCCTGGCCGCAGCCATATCCAAGAGGCGCCAAGGTTGGCGAGCGCTTCACCGAACCTGCTCGGTGTCATCTCGTTAAGCAACACGGAGACTTAGAATGATCAGTAAGAACACCATCTGCCTCTGGTACGACGGTGCCGCCCTCGAGGCGGCTACCTTCTATGCCGAAACCTTTCCGGACAGTGCCGTGGGTGCTGTGCATCGTGCGCCTGGTGACTTTCCCTCGGGCAAGCAGGGCGATGTCCTCACGGTCGAGTTCACGGTGATGGGGATCCCGTGCCTCGGGCTAAACGGGGGGCCGGCCTTCAAGCATTCCGAGGCGTTCTCGTTCCAGGTTGCCACTGACGACCAGGCCGAGACGGACCGCTTGTGGAGCGCGGTCGTCGATAACGGCGGCCAGGAAAGTGAATGCGGTTGGTGCAAGGACAAGTGGGGCCTGTCATGGCAAATCACTCCACGCGTTCTGACGGCCGCCTATACCAGCCCTGATCGGGCAGCGGCCAAGCGCGCGTTCGACGCAATGATGGGCATGCGCAAGATCGACATCGCTACGATCGAAGCGGCGTTGAGGGGCTAATCGGGCCGGCGATTCAGCAAAAGGCGGCAGCCAAACCGGCGCCCGACAAGCACCTGGAGCCCAAGGCTGCAGCGAGCCAGCGCTTTAGTGCCCCGGGTGGTCGCCAATGAACTTGCTCAGGAACTGCCGCGTGCGTTCGTGCTGCGGTGCGTTGAGCAGTTGCCTGGCGTCGCCCTGTTCGACGATCACCCCGTCGTCGATGAAGATCGCCCTGTCGGCCACGTCACGCGCAAAGCTCATTTCGTGCGTGACGATGACCATGGTGCGCCTTTCCTCGGCCAGACCGCGGATGGCAGCGAGCACTTCGCCGACCAATTCCGGATCGAGCGCCGAGGTCGGTTCGTCGAACAGGATCACGTCCGGCTGCATGGCCAGCGCGCGGGCAATCGCCACGCGCTGTTGCTGGCCGCCGGAGAGGCGCCTGGGATAGGCATCTTCCTTACCCTCCAGGCCCACCTTGGCCAGCAGTGCCCGGCCGCGCTCGATGGCCTCGCGGCGTGGCTCCTTCTTCACCTGCACCGGGCCTTCGATGACGTTCTCTAGCGCGGTGCGATGGGGGAACAGGTTGAAGTTCTGGAACACGAAACCGACGTGCTGGCGCAGTTCGCGAATCAGCCCCTGCTGTGCCTTCAGCGGCCGGTCGGCGTCGATGTGGATCTCACCCACGCCAATCTGCCCGCCGCTGGGTTGCTCCAGCAGGTTGAGGCAGCGCAGCAGGGTGGTCTTGCCCGAACCGCTGGGGCCGATGATCGCCAGCACCTCGCCGGGCGCGATGTCCAGGTCGATGCCCTTGAGTACTTCCTGGTCGTTGAAGGATTTGCTCAGGTTGCGCACGGTGATCATCAGGCGTCCTGCTCGTGGCGGTTGACCCGGTATTCCAGGCGACCCTGGAAGTACGCCAGCACGCTAGCCAGCAACCAGTAGATCAGCGCGGCGGCCAGGTACATGGTGAAGATTTCGAACGTGCGCGCGGTGATTAGCTGCGCCTGGCGGAACAGCTCCGGCACCTGGATGGTGGCAGCCAGCGCGGTGTCCTTGACCAGCGAGATGAAGCTGTTGCCCAGCGGTGGCAGGGCGGTGCGTGCGGCCTGCGGCAGGATGGCCCGGTACAGGGTTTGCGCGCGACCCATGCCGATGCTGGCGGCCGCCTCCCACTGGCCACGGTCGATGGAGGCGATGGCGGCGCGCAGGATCTCGGCGGTGTAGGCCGCCATGTTCAGCGAGAAACCGATCAGCGCCGCCGGCAGCGGGTCCAGCTGAATACCCAGTTGCGGCAGGCCGTAGTAGATCATGAACAGCTGCACCAACAGCGGCGTGCCGCGGAAGAACGACACGTAGACCCGTGCCAGCCACTGCAGCGGCCAGAACGCATATAGCCGCAACAACGCCAGACCGAAGCCCAGCAGCAGGCCGAAGAACATCCCACCCAGGCTCAGCACCACGGTCCACCACGCACCCTTGAGCAGGAAGGGCAGGGAGTCCAGTACCAGCTGCAGGCTGCCCTCGATCATTGCGTGACGTCAGCCCCGAACCATTTCTCCGATAGCTCTTTGAGTGTGCCGGCGGCGCGCAGCTTGGCTATGGCTTCGTTAATGGCGGCGAGCAGCTGCGGGTTGCCCTTGCGCAGGGCAACGCCGGACTCCTGGCGGGAGAAAGCTTCACCAGCCACTGCCAAGCGATTGCCGGTTTTCTCGACCATCTCGAAGGCGGCCAGACGGTCGACCAGGATCACGTCGATGCGGCCGACGGCAAGGTCCTGGAACTTGGTCGGGTCATCGTCGTAGGTGCGGATATCGGCCTGTGGCACGTTCTCCTTCAACCACTGCTCGTAGTTGGTGCCCAGGCCCACACCGACCTTCTTGCTGGCGAGGTCGGCCGGACGCCTGATGCTGTCGGCATCGGCCTTGCGGGTGAGCGCCTGGATGCCGGAGACGGTGTAGGGCGTGGAGAAGTCGTACTTCTGCTTGCGCTCCTCGGAAATGGTCACCTGGTTGATCACCACGTCCAGGCGCTTGGATTCCAGGGCGGCGAGGATGCCGTCCCACTTGGTCGGCTGGAACTCGGTCTTGACCCCCAGTTCCTCCGCCAGGGCATTGGCGAAGTCCACCTCGAAGCCGGTCAACTCACCGCTTTCATCCTGGAAGTTGAAGGGCGGGTAAGTGCCTTCCAGGCCAACCTCGAGCGTGCCGTCGGACTTGATCTCATCCAATAGATCGGCCGCGAACACCGGCATGAACAGGCTTCCGAGCAGCAGGCTCAGACTGCCGAGCAGGAAATGGCGACGCAGGATCGCAAACGTCATGGCAGGCCTCCAGGGGGAACGGAAAGGTCACAACTCTAACGACGGATATTTATTCGAGAAAATAATTAGAAGGCATCAGAACCAACACCAAAGGAATATGGCGTTATGCACCCAGTGCCCATGGATAATAGGCGAACAATGCGGGTTCTACCCCGTTAGCACGGATACTTCGTTGTCGCCCTTGTTTGAATTGGGCTGGCCTGCGTTGCTGTGGAGTGTTCTGTATGAATGAGTTGGAGCTGGAGCAGGCCCTGCAGGCCTAGGTGCGGGCCAAATGGCACTCATCACATCGCGGCGGCTCAGGTGTCAGGAGGTGGTTACTGGACGATCAAGTGCTTGGAAAGGTATTTCTGACGCCTGAAGACCACTGGCCGCCTTTGGGTGTGGATTCAACCGGTCGACGCAACAGCGTGGTTAAAGCTCTCGGCAGGAGTTGAGTAACTCAGAGTTTTCCTGGGGCGATCGTTCAACTGCCGAGTGACTTCATCCAGCTTATCCTGCGAGTAGAGCGAGCGATCAGTTCCCCTTCGGAAGTACTGAGGCAATCTCCGAGCGTTTTCGATCAGCGCGTCCACCACTGTCTGGGTGTGGTGTCTTTCCCAGCCACCTTCACCAGCATCACGTAGCGGCTTTGGCGCTCTACCGGCGTGGCAAAGAGATCAGGCGCGCTACGCATTTGAGCTGCTAAAGCTTTTGGATTTCGTATCCTTCAATGCTGGATCAGCAGTGCCAACGTTGAACCGGAATCACGGCTATTTTTCCGGCAGGACGAGTAAGCATGTTGGGCTATGTGGGGGAGTCAGTGTGAAACTGGATATCCAGATCGCCGACCCGCGCGAACGCTTCGTCATGACTCAGGAGCTGGCGTAAGCAGATAGCGGGATCACTGGAAGTCCCGGCTGCGCACGTCCAGCCCGGTGAGCAGCGGAGTGAGGTCGCTCAAGCGGCCGGCGATCAGGTGGTGCACGCCGTCCGCTGCCTCCAGGTGGCCGTCGATGCGCAGCATCCGCGATTGCACCAGTACCCGGCGCTGGCGCTCGGCCAGGTCGTGGCGGACCACCACGTTGGTCATGCCGAACTCGTCTTCCAGGGTGACGAAGATGATGCCGCTGGCGGTCTGCGGGCGCTGGCGGCCGACCACCAGGCCGGCGACGCTGACCGGGCGGCCGGGCTCGATGTCGAGCAGCTCGCGCGAACTGCGACAGCGCCTGGCCCTGAGCTGGCGGCGCAGCAGCGCCAGCGGGTGCGGGCCGAGCGTGGTGCCGAGCGTGGCGTAGTCGGCGAGCAGGTCCTCGCCGACCGAGGGCAGCGGCAGGTTTACAGGGGATTCCCGTGGTGCGCCCAGCCCGGCGAACAGCGGCAGTTGCGGTTCGACGCCGGCCACCGCCCAGCGCGCCCGATGCCGGTGGCCGGCGAGGCCGCGCAGGGCGCCGGCGTCGGCCAGGCGTTCGCGGCTATGGGCGTCGAGACCGGCGCGCCGGCTCAGGTCCTCGGCATCGGCGAACGGGCGCGTCTGGCGCGCGGCTTCGATGCGGTGCGCCGCTTCTTCGCGCAGGCCGCGGATCATGCGCAGGCCGAGGCGGATCGCCGGCTGCGGGTTGCCGCTGGGTTCCAGGGCGCAGTCCCAGTCGCTGTAGCGCACGTCCACCGGGCGCACCTCGATGCCGTGGCGGCGGGCGTCCTGCAATACCTGGTCGGGGCTGTAGAAGCCCATCGGCCAGCTGTTGACCAGGGCGCAGGCGTAGGCCGCCGGCTCGTGGCATTTCAGCCAGCAGCTGGCGTAGGTGAGCAGGGCGAAGCTGGCGGCGTGGGATTCGGGGAAGCCGTAGCTGCCGAAGCCCTCGATCTGCCGGAAGATGCGTTCGGTGAATTCCACCGTGTAGCGCTTTTCGAGCATCCGCGAGGTCAGTCGCTGGCGGTGCGCTTCCAGGCCGCCGTGGCGTTTCCAGGCAGCCATGGAACGGCGCAGCTCGTCGGCCTCGCCGGGGCTGTAGCCGGCGGCGACGATGGCCAGTTCCATCACCTGCTCCTGGAACAGCGGCACGCCGAGGGTGCGCTCGAACACCGGGCGCAATTCCGCGGAAGGGTATTCCACCGCTTCCTCGCCGTTCCGCCGGCGCAGGTAGGGATGCACCATGTCGCCCTGGATCGGGCCCGGGCGGACGATGGCCACCTGGATCACCAGGTCGTAGAAGGTCCGCGGGCGCAGGCGTGGCAGCATGGCCATCTGCGCCCGCGACTCGATCTGGAATACGCCGATGGTGTCGGCGCGGCTGATCATGGCGTAGGTTGCCGGGTCTTCCGGCGGCAGGCTGGCCAGTGTCCAGCGCGTGCCGCGGTAGCGTTCGATCAGCGCGAAGCAGCGGCGCAGCGCGCTGAGCATGCCGAGGGCCAGCACGTCGACCTTGAGCAGGCCGACCAGGTCGAGATCGTCCTTGTCCCACTGGATCACCGTGCGTTCGGCCATTGTCGCGTTCTCCACCGGCACCAGGGTTTCCAGCGGATGTTCGGAGATGACGAAGCCGCCGGGATGCTGCGACAGGTGGCGGGGAAAGCCGATCAGCGACTCGCTCAGCGCCAGCACCCGGCGCAGCAGCGGGCTGTGCGGATCGAAGCCGGCCTCGGCCAGGCGCTCGGCGGACGGCGCACCCTCGTGGTGACGTCCGCAACACCCGGCCAGCGCATCGATCTGGTCCGCTGGCAGGCCGAGTGCCCGGGCCACGTCGCGCACGGCGCCGGCGCCGTGGTAGGTGCTGGCCACCGCGGCGAGCGCGGCGCGCCCGCGGCCATAACGGCGGAACACGTACTGGATGACTTCCTCGCGGCGTTCGTGTTCGAAATCGACGTCGATATCCGGCGGTTCGTTGCGTTCGCGGGAGAGGAAGCGCTCGAACAGCAGCCGGCTGCCCGGCCGCGCCGGGTCCAGTTCGGTGATGCCCAGCGCATAGCACACCGTCGAGTTGGCCGCCGAGCCACGGCCCTGGCAGAGGATGTGCTGCTCGCGGGCGAAGCGGACGATGTCGTGGACGGTGAGGAAGTAGCTCTCGTAGCGCAGCTCGGCGATCAGCGCCAGCTCGTGCTCGATCTGGCGGCGGACCGGCGCCGGGACGCCGTCCGGCCAGCGCCAGCCTGCGCCCCGTTCGACCAGCGTGCGCAGCCAGGAGGTGGCGTCGTGGCCGGCGGGTACCAATTCATGAGGGTACTGATATTTCAGCTGGCCGAGATCGAAGTGGCAGCGTTCGGCGATGCGCAGCGTCTCGGCGAGCAGTTCGGGCGGATAGAGTTCGGCCAGTTCCCCGCGACGGCGCAGGTGATGCTCGCCGTTCGGGAACAGGTGGGCGCCGGCCTCGGCCACCGGCAGGTGGTGACGGATGGCGGTCATGCAGTCCTGCAGCGCGCGGCGGCCACGGGCATGCATGTGCACGTCGCCACAGGCCACCGGGGTGATGCCCAGGCGCCCGGCCAGGGCCAGGCACTCGCGCAGCTGGCGTGCGTCGTCGGCGCCACGGTGCAGCTGGACACCCAGCCACAGGCGGGCGGGGAAGCGTTCGTGCAGCCAGCGGCCTTCCGCGTCGTCGGCGGCGTGCCAGGGAGTCCAGATCGCCAGGAGGCCGTCCAGTCGCTCGTCCAGGTCCTCGCGCAGCAGGCGGTAGCGACCTTTCCCGGCACGCCGCCGGGCACGGGTGATCAGCCGGCACAGCGCCTGGTAGCCGGCGAGATTCTCGGCCAGCAGGACCAGCCTGGGGCCGTCGTCGATGCTCATCTCGCTGCCGACGATCAACGGCAGGCGCGTTTCCTTCGAGGCCTGCCAGGCACGGACGATGCCGGCCAGGCTGCCCTCGTCGGTGATCGCCAGGGCGCGGTAGCCCAGGCGGGCGGCGCGTTCGAACAGTTCCCGGGCGCTGGACGCGCCACGCTGGAAGCTGAAGTTGGACAGGCAGTGCAGCTCGGCGTAGTCGGGCGTCATGCGAACCAGCCGTGCAGCAGCAGCGGCCCGTCGCTGCCGGGCGCGCGAAAGGCCCAGCCGCGCTGGCCGGCGCGGGTCTGCACCTGGTAATAGTCGCGGCGCACGTCGTTGCCGTCCCACCAGCCGGACTCGATGCGTTCGGGACCGGCGAGGATGCGCGGCGAGGTTTCGCGCAGCGGCTGCGGTTCGGCCAGCAGCCAGCCGGGGCGCGGACCACAGGCTGGCAGCGGTTCGCCCGGCGCCTGTTCGCCGGGTTGCCAGGCGTGTTCGGGACGATGGTCGGCGCGGGCGCCGAGGCCCTGCACGGCATCGTCGCCCAGGCGCGCGCGCAGGCGTTCGCGCAACTGCTCCCAGGGCAGCGACTGTTGCGGCCGTTCGTCGAACAGTTGTCGGTGCTCGGGAGCGAAGGCCGGCAGCTCGCGGGCGACCAGGCGCAGCGCCTGCACCGGCGCCGGCAACTGCAGATGCTCCAGGCGGCCGCGGGTCAGCTCGAAGAGCATGGCCGGATCGCGCTCGGCGGTGAGCAGGCCGACCGGCAGGCGACTGGCGGCCAGGGTGCGATGCTCCAGATACAGGGTGAAGCGCTGCACGCCGCTGTCGCGCCCGGCCAGGTGAGCGGCGAGGTCGGCGGTCAGGCGCCGCAGCGGGAACAGCAGCGCCTGGTGCGACTCGACCTCGAAGTTCAGTTCCAGGCGTTCATCGAACACCTCCGGTGGCCGGTAGAAGTCCAGCGCGAGCGGGCGCTGGCCGAGCAGCGTGTCGAGCTGGACCAGCAGCTCGGCGGGGAAGCGCCTGGCCAGGCTGTCGCGGGGCAGGGCGAGCAACTGGCGCAGATGCAGCAGGCCCATGCGGACGAGGGCCGTGGTCACTTCGCGCGGCAGGCCAAGGCATTTCACCGGCAGCGCGCCGAGCACCCGGCGCAGTGTGGCGGCATCGGTCACGGCCAGTCCGTCGTGAGCGTTGGCCAGGATGCGTGCGGCCGCCGGATTGGGCGCCAGGGTGATGCGCTGACGAAAGCCCAGGGCCGTCAGCTCCTCGCGCAGGCGCGCCTCGAAACGTGGCCAGGGGCCGAACAGGCCGAGGCTGGAGTGCACCTCCAGCAACAGGCAGCGGGGGTAGTGCAGGCTGACCTGCGCGCTGTAGCCATAGGCCCAGGCCGCGAGGAAGCGCTGCCAGCGATCGATCGCCGCCAGGTCGTATTCGGCGGTGGCGAAATCACGCGCCAGTGCCTGGGCTGCGACCAGCGACTGCCCGGGCGCGAGGCCGAGGCTGCGCGCGGCGTCGTTGACGGCCTGCAGCACGCGGCGTTGCGGCGGGCCGGTGAGCAGGGCCAGCGGCGCGGCGGTGTCGTCGCGGTGGCGCAGCACACCGTCCATGGCCAGTTGCGGCAGCAGGATGCAGGCCCAGAGCATGTCCGACCTATTGCCAGGCGCTGGCCGGCAGCGGCCGCGCCGGAGCCAGGCCGCCACGGCACTTGATCACGCGCAGCTGCGCCGGTTGCGCCTCGATGGCCAGGCGCAGCGCCGCCGGCGAAGGATTCGCCGCCTCGCGCAGCGGGCGGTAGGCGAAGCCCAGGGCCTGGCCGGTCTCGGCGGCGACCTGCAAACGGCGCAGGGCTCGGTCGTCGGCCTGCCGCGGCCAGCACAGCACGGCGGCGCAGCTGCCGGAGCGCAGGCATTGCTCGGCGGCCCACAGCGCATCGCGTCCTTCGGCTTGCACGATGATCAACTGGCGCAGATCCACGCCGGCGGCGAGCCAGGCCTGGGGGCAGGGACGATGAGGCGGCGCCACCAGCACCACAGGCTCGCCGGCGGCAGTCAGGCGCGCGAGGGTCGGCCAGAGCAGGCGCAGTTCGCCGATGCCGGTGGCCGCGACGAGCAGTTCGCTGAGCGCCGACTGCGGCCAGCCGCCGCCGGGCAGGATGGCATCCAGCATGGCGTGCCCGCTCGGGTGGGTGGCCGATCGGGAAGCGACGGCCTGGCCGCGCCAGATGCGGCGCGCATCCAGCAGGCGGTCGAGGGCGACCACGGATGTCATGAAGGAGATTCCAACTAAGCTGTATATAAATACAGTATTCGGGCTTTCGTGCATTGGTCAAGCCGTTGCGACGAGCGCAGGCATTCGGCGCTGTCGATTCGAGCGTTGCACTCGGATTATGCAATGTTATTAAATAACATTTTTCTCAATCCGGTTCTTCGATCATGTCCTTTCTAACGTGCCGCTTCCCACGGCAGCGCCTGGCCTTGGCCATGCCTGCATTCTGGTTTTTCCCGCTGCTCGCCCAGGCCGAGCCCGTCGCGCTCAAGCCCCTGGTGGTCACCGCCACCAGCACCGAGCGTACGCTCGAGGATGCGCCGGCGAGCATGACGGTCATCAGCGCCGAGGAACTGAGCAAGCGCCCCGTGCAGGATCTGCAGGAAGCCCTGCGTGGGACCGAAAGCCTGCAGTTCAACGGTGTCGGCTTCGAGCGCCGCGGCATCAGCGTGCGCGGCATGCCCAGCGAGCACACGCTGGTGCTGGTGGATGGCAAGCGCATCGGCGGTTCGGCCGACGCCATCGCCCACGCGGACTTCGACCTCGGCTGGGTGCCGGTGGAGGCCATCGAGCGCATCGAGGTGGTGCGCGGGCCGATGTCGTCGCTCTATGGTTCGGAAGCGCTGGGCGGCGTGGTCAACATCATCACCCGCAAGGCCACCGATACCTGGCGGGGCAGCGGCGTCCTCGACGGCGGCGTGCGCGAGGACGGCCTCGGCGGCCAGAGTCATCAGATGGGCGCCTATGTCGCCGGCCCGCTGGTGCCGGGCGTGCTCGGCCTGACCCTGAATGGCGAGACGCGCCGGAAGCAGGAAACCCCGGATTTCGACGACGAACGCCTTTCCGAGCTGGAAGGACGCAACGCCAACAGCGGTGGCGCGACCCTGAGCTGGACGCCGGACGATGCGCAGCGCATCGACCTGGGTTACGCAGCCGGCCGCGAACGCCGCTGGCGCAACAGCCTGACCGCCGGCGCGAATCCGGGCAGCTACGAGTCCACCGACGTGATCGAGCGCCAGCGCTGGTCGCTTGCCCATAGCGGCGACTGGTCCTGGGGCAGCAGCCAACTGCGCCTCTATCGCAACCAGCTCGACCGTGAGAACGCGCGCAGCGACGCGCAGCCCGCCAACGATCCGCAACGGCTGACCGATACCGTGGTCGACGGCCAGTTCAGCCTGCCGCTGTTCGACATGCACCTGCTCAGCGCGGGCGGCGAATGGCGCAAGGAAGAGCTGGAAGACAGCACGGTGAACGCCGCGGGAGACGAGAGCGCCGTGCATCGTGCGCTGTTCCTGCAGGACGAGATCGCCTTCGCCCCCGACTGGTCGCTGACCCTCGGCAGCCGCTTCGACAAGCACGAGGCGTTCGGCTGGGAGACCAGTCCCCGCGCCTACCTGCTGCATCACTACAACGATGCGCTGACCTTCCGTGCCGGTGTCGGCCGTGGCTACAAGGCGCCGAGCCTCAAGCAGCTGTCGCCCGACTATGCCGCCGTCGGCGGCGGTGGGCGTTTCACCATCTATGGCAACCCGGAACTGCAGCCGGAAACCAACACCTCCTACGAACTGGGCGCCGACTACCGGGGCGATGGCTGGTCGCTGACCGGCATGCTGTTCCAGAACGACGTGCACGACCTGATCCAGACGGTCTGCGTGGCCCGCTGCGGCATTCGCGGCGCCGAGGTGCGCAACTACGAGAACGTGGAAAAGGCACGCATCCGCGGCCTCGAACTGGGCGGCGGCATCGACCTGCCGGCGGATCTGCGCTGGGAGCTGAACTACACCTACCTGGATGCACGCAACCTCACGGCTGGCCAGCGCCTGGGCGACCGCTCCCGGCACCTGGCCAACAGCGTGCTGAAATGGACGCCGAGCGCCACCTTCGATGCGCAACTGCGCACCGAGTACGTCGGCAGCCAGCTGACCTACAGCAGCAACGTCGCCTACGCCCTGCCGGCCTACAGTCTGTGGCACCTGGAGCTGAGCCAGAAGCTGAGCGCCAACCTGACCCTGCGCGGCGGCATCGAGAACATCGGCGACGAGCGCCTGGCCGATCAGAGCGAGAGCTTCAACTACGCCGAACCGGGCCGCACCTACCATATCGGCCTGGTGGCGACGTTCTGATGCGCCGATCGATCATTCTCTTTTGCCTCATGCTGGCCTGTTTCGGCGCCCGGGCCGCGGACGATCCGGCGCAGGTGCGCGTGCTGAGCAGCGACTTCGTCCTGCCCGGCAAGCACCAGCGCCTGGCCGACTGGGCGCACGAGGCGGGCGTACGCCTGGCGAGCCTGCGCAGTGGCGACGAGCGCGCGCCCGATGCCGCCTGGCTGGAGGGCGCCGACCTGCTGATCCTCGATACGCCGCGGCCGACGGACCTGGCCGCCGTGCAGCAGCGGCTCGGCGACCTGCTGGAACGCCAGCCGGTGCCCTGGATTCGGGTCGGCGGCGGGCCGCCGGCCTTCGGCAATCTGCCGCCGCCCTTGGCGATGCGCCTGATCGGCTACTACGGCAACGGCGGCGCGGCCAACCTGCGGCAGCTGTTCACCCTGGTGCAGCGTCGACACGCAGGTTTGCCGTTCGACGACCTGCCGGCAGCGGTCGAATTGCCGCAGACCGGCTTCCATCACCCTGCTGCCGCCGCGCCGTTCGCTTCCCTGGACGACTACCTGAGCTGGGGCCGCGAGCGCTGGGCCGAGGGCGCGCCGCGCATCGCCTTCGCCATTCATCGCGGCGCCATCGCCGACGGCCAGCTCGCGGCCATCGACGAACTGATCAGGCGCAGCGAGCGGCACGGCCAGGCGCCGCTGGCGTTCTGGTTCGACGAGAGCGACCCGCAGGGGTTGACGGAGCTGTTCGCCGGGGCCGACGTGCAGGCGCTGGTCAACCTGCAGCACATGCAGAACGGCCCGGCGCGCAAGGCCGAGTTCCTCGAGCTGGACGTGCCGGTGCTGCAGACCTTCGGCTACCGCGACGGCAGCGAGGCCGACTGGCTGGCCGAGCCGAGTGGCATGCAGGCGCGCACGGCGGCGGCCTTCCTCAGCGTGCCGGAAGCCTGGGGCATGAGCGATACGCTGGTGATCAGCGCGCTGCAGGACGGCGAGCCGCAGCTGATGGAAGGGCAGGTCGAGGCCCTGCTGGACAAGCTCGACCGGCTGGTGCGCCTGCGCCAGCGGCCGGCGGACGAGAAACACCTGGCGCTGATGTTCTGGAACCACCCGGATGGCGAGCGCAACCTGTCCGCCTCGCACCTCAACGTGCCGGCCAGCCTGGCCGGTTTGAGCGATGCGCTGCAGCGCGCCGGCTACGACGTGCCGGCCAAGGCCGAGGCGGAGCTGATCGCCCCGGCGCAGCGCCTGCTGGCCGGCTACTACCGCCCGGAAACCCTCGACCAGTTGTACCGCGACGGCCTCGCCGAGAGCCTGCCGCTGAGCGACTACCAGGCCTGGTTCGATCGATTGCCCGAGGCCACGCGCGAAGCCTTGCGCGCGCGCTGGGGCGATCCGGCCGAGCATTGGGCGCTGCGCGAGATCGACGGCGAGCGGCGTTTCATCGTGCCGGCGCTGCGCCTGGGCAAGCTGCTGCTATTGCCCCAGCCGCCGCGTGCCGGACGGCCGGGCGAGGCCTACCACGACGCCCTGGTGCCGCCGGACCACCTCTACCTGGCGGTCTACCAGTACCTGCGCGAGCGTTTCGACGCCGACGCGCTGATCCACTTCGGCACCCACGGCACCCAGGAATGGCTGCCCGGCAAGGACCGCGCGCTGGCCATCGGCGACTACCCGTTCCGGGTGCTCGGCGACCTGCCGGTGTTCTACCCCTATATCCAGGACAATATCGGCGAGGCCATCCAGGCCCGGCGGCGTGGAAGGGCGGTCACCGTCAGCCACCAGACGCCACCGTTCGCCCCGGCCGGGCTGTACGACGAGCTGCGCGACCTGCACCAGCTGATCCACGAATACCAGCAACTGGACGAGGGCGCGGTGCGTCAGCGCAGCGCCGAGCAGATCCGCGCCGCGGTGCTGGAAACGGGCCTGCAGGCCGACTTCAGCTGGGACGAGGCCGGCATGCGCGAGGACTTCCCAGTCTTTCTCGCCGCGCTGCACGATCATCTGCACGAGCTGGCGCGCGGTGCCACGCCACTGGGCCTGCACACCTTCGGCGAACCAGCGTCGCCCGAGCACCGCCTGGGCATAGTGATGCAGCAACTGGGCGCGCCCTATTACCAGGCGCTGGGGCTCGACCCTGAAGAGATGTTCGCCGTGGACTTCGCCGTCCTGCAGGAAACGCCACCCTACCGGACGCTGAAGACCTACCTGCGCGACGGCCATTCCCCGGACGAGGTGGACGACCCCGCGCTGCGCGAGCAACTGGCCCGCGCTACCGAACTGGACCGCCACCTCGCCGAAACCCACGAGATCGAGGCGCTGCTGGCCGGGCTGGCGGGGCGCTTCGTCGCGCCGGGGCCGGGCGGCGATCCGATCCGCAATCCGGACGTGCCCAGTGGCCGCAACCTGTACGCCTTCGAGGCGGACAAGATTCCCACCCGGGCCGCCTTCGAGGCCGGTGAAGCGGCGCTGCGGCAACTGATCGAGCAGTATCGCGCCGAGCACGACGGGCAGGCCCCGCGCAAGCTGGCCTTCAGCCTGTGGTCGTCCGAGGCGCTGCGCCACCTGGGCATCGTCGAGAGCCAGGTGCTGCATGCGCTCGGCCTGCGGCCGGTGTGGGATGCCGGTGGGCGGGTCACCGAACTGCGGATCATTCCCGCCGAGCGACTGGGACGGCCGCGCATCGATGCCGTGCTGCAGGTCACCAGCGTCTATCGCGACCAGTTCGACGGCTTCATGCGGCTGCTGGCCGAGGCCGTCGAGCGGCTGGCCGAGCTGGACGAGCCGGGCAACGCCATCGCCGAGAACAGCCGGGCGCTGGCCGAGCGCCTTCAGCAGCAGGGCATGGCCGAAGAGCAGGCCCGGCGGCTGGCGCGCCTGCGGGTGTTCGGCAACGAGCCGGGCGACTATGGCACCGGCCTGCCGCAACTGACCCTCGACTCCACCGAGTGGGACGACGAATCGGCGCTGGCCGAGCAGTTCCTCGGTCGCCTGCAGTACGGCTACGGCAGCCAGGACTGGGGCGTCAGGCTGGAGGGCACCAACCTGTTCGCCGAGCAACTGAAGGGCGTGCAGGCGGCGGTGATGTCGCGTTCCTCGGAGCTCAACGGCGTGCTCTCCAGCGACCATCCGTTCGAGTTCCTCGGCGGTCTGTCGCTGGCGGTGCGTCACCTGGACGGCAGCAGCCCGGCGCTGTACATCAGCGATCTGCGCCAGCGCGAGCCGCGCACCACCGGCGCGGCGCAGTTCCTCGCCAGCGAGCTGCGCGGCCGCTACCTCAACCCGCAGTGGATCGGCGCCATGCAGCGGGAGGGCTACGCCGGCACCCTGGAAATGCTCGATCTGGTCAACAACCTGTGGGGCTGGCAGGCCGCCGACCGCAGCATGGTGCGCGCCGACCAGTGGCAGGCGATCCACGACACCTTCGTCATGGACAAGCGTGAGCTCGGCCTGAACGCCTGGTTCGAGCAGCACAACCCGACGGCCCAGGCGCAACTGATCGAGCGCATGGTCGAGGCCATCCGCAAGGGCTACTGGGATGCCACCGAGCAGACCCGCCGCGAACTGGCCGAGCGCCGCCGGCAACTGGCGGCGACCGAGGCCGGTGAGGTCGGCCAGCCGGCGACCCGCGACTTCATCGAGCGCATCGCCGCCGGCTTCGGCCTGCAGGGCGGTCCGGCAGCGGAAGGCGCAAGCGCCGATGCCGGCCAGACCGTCAGCGGGCAGGTGCTCGAGGACATATCGGCCTCGGGCGGCGACGAGCGGCCGCGCTGGTTGCCGTGGCTCGGCTTCGCAATCCTGCTCGCACTCTTCATCGCCGGCGCCGCCCGGCAATCTCTCTCCAATCGACGTCTTGTGGAACACCTATAAATGAACGGTCTGGAAACCAGTCTCTACGAACTCACCCGGTTGTTCCTGCTGCCGGTCCTGCTGCTGATCCTCGCCGCGCTGGCCTACGCCTTCGTCGCCCTGGGCGCCTTCGCCCTGGAGGCCTGGCAGCGCCGCGCCGGCCGCTACCGCTCGTGCCTGGCGGCCTGGCACCGCGCGCATGGCGGCAGCAGCGACGACCTCGAACTGTGGATCATGCAGCGCCTCGAATGGCTGCGCGTGACCTCGCGCAGCGCGCCGATGCTCGGCCTGGTGGCGACCATGATCCCCATGGGCCCGGCGCTGCTGGCGCTGACCCGGAACGATGCCCAGGGCATCGGCGAGAACCTGGTGGTGGCCTTCTCCGCGGTGATCCTGGCGCTGGTCAGCGCGAGCATCACCTTCTTCATCCTCACCGTGCGCCGCCGCTGGCTGCTGCAGGAACTGCGCGTCATCGAGCGCGCGCGGGAGCAGGGCTGATGCGCTTTCTCGAGCACGACGAGGCGGACGACCCGATCCTCTCGATGGTCAACCTGATCGACCTGTTCCTGGTGGTGATCGGCATCCTGCTGATCGTCATCGTGCAGAATCCGCTGAATCCCTTCGGCCAGGACAAGGTGGTGGTCATCGAGAACCCCGGCGAGGCGGACATGCGCATGCTGGTCAAGGACGGCCAGGAACTGAAGCGCTACGAATCCAGCGGCGAGATCGGCGAAGGGCAGGGGACCAAGGCCGGCGTGACCTACCGCCTGGCCGACGGGCGGATGATCTACGTGCCCGAGGACAAGGGCGCGGCGGGAGGCGAGTGATTCAGGCGTGGGCCGCTTGCTCTTCCGGGACCAGGCGGATTTCCACGCGCTGCTTCAGGGCGCGTGCGGCGCTGGCCAGGGTGGCGAGAGTCATCCCCGCATCATCCTGGTCAAGCGCCCTGTCCAGTGCGGCACGGCTGGTATGCATCCGCTCGGCCAGGGCCTTCTTGGTCAGGTTCTGGCTTTTCATCGCTTCGGCGATCTGCCAGGCGATGACGCGCTTCAGCGCTGCGGCCGATACTTCCTCGGCCAGGCCTTGTTCGGCCAGGAAATCGTCGAAATCGGAACCGATGTGGCTGTTCATGTGGGGTGCCTCTGTGTGCTCACAGTCTTGCCTTGCGTTGCTTGGCGGTTTGCAAATCGATGGCCGGTGTCTTCTGGCTTTTCTTGATGAAGCCGTGGAGCAGTACCATCTCTGCCTCGACGACAGTAAAGATCACCCGGGCTATGGTGTCGCCGAGCGTCGTCCTTACTTCCCAAAGCGCGTTATCGAGCTTCCGGACCATGGGCATGCCAATGGGCCAACCGAACTGTACCGTCTTGATATCCGTACCGATCAGGCGCTTGTGTTCTTTCGGCAGGTCCGTCAGCCATTCGCGAACGGGTTCGTTGCCGGCATCCGTGCGGAAGAAGCGAACACTCAAGATGGGTGGGATATTCGTCATGCGCTGGAGTGTATCAAAAATGGTGCTCGGGGCAATGACCCGGTATCGGGTCGCTTCGAGTTGCTCGCGGCGCCGAGCATCGCCGGTCGGCAGGCCGGACGAACTTTGCGGCGTCGCGGCCTGTCCCGAAAGGAACGAGGGTTCCCTATCGGCGCAGGCTTCCTTGCCGCGCTGGGCATGCCGGCAGGAGGAGAGCGCAATGAGCACGACCGTCAGCGATTTTTTCGTCGAGCGCCTGTACCAGTGGGGTGTGCGCCGCCTCTACGGCTATCCGGGCGATGGCATCAACGGCGTGTTCGGCGCGCTGAACCGGGCCGGTGGCAAGATCCGCTTCATCCAGGCGCGGCATGAGGAAATGGCGGCGTTCATGGCCTCGGCCGACGCCAAGTTCGGCGGCGGCCTGGGCGTGTGCATCGCCACTTCCGGCCCCGGCGCCTCGCACCTGCTCACCGGCCTCTACGACGCCCGGCTCGACCATATGCCGGTGCTGGCCATCTGCGGCCAGCAGGCGCGCACCGCCCTGGGCGCGCACTACCAGCAGGAGATCGACCTGGCGTCGATGTTCAAGGACGTCGCCGGCGCCTTCGTCCAGCAGGCCGCCGCGCCGGCGCAGGTCCGCCATCTGCTCGACCGCGGGATACGCACCGCGCTGGCCGAGCGCCGGGTCGCGGCGATCATCCTGCCCAACGACCTGCAGGAGGCGGAATACGCCGAGCCGCCACGCGCGCATGGCGCGGTGCGCTCGGGGATCGGCTACAGCCGGCCGCAGGTCGTGCCCCACGACGAGGACCTGCGCCGCGCCGCCGAGGTGCTCAATGCCGGCAGCAGGGTCGCCATCCTGGTCGGCGCCGGCGCGCTGGAGGCGACCGACGCGGTCATCGCCGTCGCCGAGCGGCTGGGCGCCGGCGCGGCCAAGGCGCTGCTCGGCAAGGCGGCGCTGCCGGACGAGCTGCCCTGGGTCACCGGCTCGATCGGCCTGCTCGGCACCGAGGCCAGCTACAGGCTGATGACCGAGTGCGACACCTTGCTGATGATCGGCTCGGGCTTTCCCTATTCCGAGTTCCTGCCCGAGGAGGGCCAGGCGCGCGGCGTGCAGATCGACCTCAAGGCCGACATGCTGAGCATTCGTTATCCGATGGAGGTGAACCTGCACGGTGAGGCCGCGCAGACCCTGCGCGCACTGCTGCCGCTGCTCGACGAGAAGACCGACCGTGGCTGGCGCAGCGAGGTGGAGCAATGGCGCGCGGATTGGGAGGCGAAGCTGGAAGAGCGGGCCATGGCCACGGCCGACCCGATCAACCCGCAGCGGGTGGTCTTCGAGCTGTCGCCGCGGCTGCCCGAGCGGGCGATCATCACCTGCGACTCGGGCTCCTGCGCCAACTGGTTCGCCCGCGACCTGAAGATCCGCCGCGGCATGAAGTGCTCGCTGTCCGGGGGCCTGGCCTCGATGGGCGCGGGCGTGCCCTATGCCATCGCCGCCAAGTTCGTCCATCCGGATCGCCCGGTAGTGGCGCTGGTCGGCGACGGCGCGATGCAGATGAACAACATGGCCGAGCTGATCACCGTCGCCAAATACTGGCGGGAATGGGAGAACCCGCACTGGATCTGCTGCGTGTTCAACAACGAGGACCTCAACCAGGTGACCTGGGAGCAGCGGGCGATGGAGGGCGACCCGAAGTTCGAGGCCTCGCAGAACATCCCCGACGTGCCGTACCACCGCTTCGCCGAATCGATCGGCCTCAAGGGCCTCTACGTCGACCGCGAGGACGCCGTCGCCGCTGCCTGGGAGGCGGCGCTGGGCGCCGACCGGCCGGTGCTGATCGAGTTCAAGACCGACCCGGACGTGCCGCCGCTGCCGCCGCACATCAAGCTCGAACAGGCCCGGGCCTACCTCTCGGCGCTGCCGCGCGACCCGGATAGCCGCGGGATTCTCAGGCAGACCGCCAGGCAGATGTTCGGCTCGCTGATGCCGGGGCACACGGACAGGGAATGACTGCCCGTACCAGCCGATCATGGGTTCCCGGGTAGGTTGGCGCTGAGCGCAGCGAAGCCCAACGAAAGTCGGGCATGAGCGTGCCGGCCTTCGCCGTTTCGCTCCTCAGACTGGGCGCCCCGAGCCAACCTGCGGCGCCGCATTCCTGAACGCCGGCGACCGCCGCTCGACTCGTGCGTGGGTGTTGCTTGTGCTTGGAAAATCGGTCGATTAGCATTCGCGCCCGGGACGCAGGGGAGTCGCCGCGTCCCGATCATATCGAGATGAAAAAAGCCTGGTTCGGTCACGATCCGGGCTTTTTCTTTGCTGTGCGGGGCGCATGATGGGTCCTGCTTCGACGACGTTGAACGAGGGGAATGCCATGCGCGAGCGCCTGCTGGCCGCGGAGAAGGTGAAGGCCATCGAGTGGCGGGACGGTCGTCTGTTCCTGCTGGATCAGCGCAAGCTTCCGCTCGAGGAGCGCTGGTGCGGCTACGACTCCGCGCAGGGCGTGGCCGAGGCCATCCGCGACATGCTAGTGCGCGGCGCGCCGGCCATCGGCATCAGCGCCGCCTACGGGATCGTGCTCGCCCTGCGCGCGCGCCTGGCCGAGGGCGATGACTGGCGCGAGCGCATGGAGGCGGATTTCCGCGTGCTCGCCGAAGCGCGCCCGACGGCGGTGAACCTGTTCTGGGCATTGCGCCAGATGCGCGAACGCCTGGAACGGCTCAAGCCTGGCGAGGAGCCCCTGGCGGCGCTCGAGGCCCAGGCCGTGGCGATCCACCAGAGCGACCGCGAAGCCAACCTCACCATGGCCCAGTACGGTGTCGAGCTGATCCGCAGGCACCAGGGCCATCCGCAGAACCTGCTGACCCACTGCAATACCGGCGCGCTGGCGACCGGCGGCTTCGGTACGGCGCTGGGCGTGATCCGCGCGGCGCACCTGGAGGGGCTGGTCGAGCACGTCCATGTCGACGAGACACGGCCCTGGCTGCAGGGCTCCCGGTTGACGGCCTGGGAACTGGCCGGCGAGGGCGTCCCGGTGATCCTGAACGCCGATTCCACGGTGGCCCACCTGATGAAGACCCGCAGCATCAGTTGGGTCATCGTCGGCGCGGATCGCATTGCCGCCAATGGCGACGTGGCGAACAAGATCGGCACCTACCAACTGGCCGTGCTGGCGATGCACCACGGCGTGCGCTTCATGGTCGTCGCGTCGAGCTCGAGCATCGATATGGCACTCGAACACGGCGATGACATCCCCATCGAGGAACGTGCCGGCAGCGAGCTGCTGGAGATCAACGGGCGGCGCTTCGCCGCCGACGTGGAGGCCTACAACCCGGTCTTCGACGTGACGCCGGCCGATCTCATCGATGCCATCGTCACCGAGAAAGGCGTGGTCGAGCGCCCCAGCGCGGCCAAGCTGGCCGAGCTGATGAGCCGCAAGCGGCTGCACTGAGCAACGGTCGGTTGCGCTTGGGTGTGGCGTGCAAGCCGGTTTTGCTCCGTGCAAGGCTCAGTTTATAGCAGTCGTCTGTGTTACCATCCCGCGCTTATTACAGGACCCTGCTGACTATAAGGAACCAGGCTTCCATGGGCGAACTGGCCAAAGAAATCCTCCCGGTCAATATCGAAGACGAGCTCAAGCAGTCCTACCTTGATTACGCCATGAGCGTGATCATCGGCCGTGCGCTGCCGGACGCGCGCGATGGCCTGAAACCGGTACACCGCCGCGTACTGTTCGCCATGAGCGAACTCGGCAACGACTGGAACAAGCCGTACAAGAAATCCGCCCGTGTGGTCGGTGACGTGATCGGTAAATACCACCCGCACGGTGATTCGGCGGTATACGACACCATCGTGCGTATGGCGCAGCCGTTTTCGTTGCGCTACATGCTGGTCGACGGCCAGGGCAACTTCGGTTCGGTCGACGGCGACAGCGCTGCAGCGATGCGTTACACCGAAGTGCGCATGGCCAAGCTGGCCCATGAGCTGCTGGCCGACCTGGAAAAGGAAACCGTCGACTGGGTGCCCAACTACGACGGCACCGAGCAGATCCCGGCGGTCATGCCGACCAAGGTTCCCAATCTGCTGGTGAACGGCTCCAGCGGTATTGCGGTAGGCATGGCGACCAACATCCCGCCGCACAACCTGGGCGAAGTCATCGATGGTTGCCTGGCGCTGATCGACAACGCCGATATCACCATCGACGAACTCATGCAGTTCATCCCGGGTCCCGATTTCCCCACCGCCGGTATCATCAATGGCCGTGCTGGCATCATCGAGGCCTACCGCACCGGCCGTGGCCGCATCTATATCCGTGCTCGCGCCGATATCGAAGATATCGACAAGGTCGGCGGTCGCCAGCAGATCGTCATCACCGAGCTGCCTTACCAGCTGAACAAGGCGCGGCTGATCGAGAAGATCGCCGAGCTGGTGAAAGAGAAGAAGATCGAAGGCATCACCGAGCTGCGTGACGAGTCCGACAAGGACGGCATGCGCGTGGTCATCGAGCTTCGCCGCGGCGAAGTGCCGGAGGTGATCCTCAACAACCTCTATGCGCAGACCCAGCTGCAGAGCGTGTTCGGTATCAACGTGGTGGCGCTCATCGATGGCCAGCCGCGTACGCTGAACCTCAAGGAGCTGCTGGAAGCCTTCGTTCGCCACCGCCGCGAAGTCGTCACCCGCCGTACCGTCTACGAACTGCGCAAGGCGCGCGAGCGTGGGCATATTCTTGAAGGGCAGGCGGTCGCGCTGTCCAACATCGATCCGGTCATCGCACTGATCAAGGCCTCGCCGACGCCGGCCGAAGCCAAGGACGCGCTGATTTCCACTGCCTGGGAGTCGAGCGCCGTTGAAGCCATGGTCGAGCGTGCGGGGGCTGATGCCTGTCGTCCGGAAGGCCTCGATCCGCAGTTTGGCCTACGTGACGGCAAGTATTTCCTGTCGCCGGAGCAGGCGCAGGCGATTCTCGATCTGCGTCTGCACCGCCTGACCGGCCTTGAGCACGAGAAACTGCTCAGCGAATACCAGGAAATCCTTACCCAGATCGGCGAGTTGATCCGCATCCTGACCAATCCGGTTCGCTTGATGGAAGTCATCCGCGAAGAACTGGAAGGCGTGAAGCGCGATTTCGGCGATGCACGGCGTACCGAGATTCTCGAGTCGCGTCTGGACCTGACGCTGGCGGACCTGATCACCGAGGAAGAGCGCGTCGTCACCATCTCTCATGGTGGCTACGCCAAGTCGCAACCGCTGGCCGCCTATCAGGCGCAGCGCCGCGGTGGTCGCGGCAAGGCTGCGACTGGTGTGAAGGAAGAGGATTACGTCGAGCATCTGCTGGTTGCCAACAGTCACACCACGCTGCTGCTGTTCTCCAGCAAGGGCAAGGTGTACTGGCTCAAGACCTACGAGATTCCCGAGGCGTCACGCACCTCGCGTGGCCGTCCACTGGTCAACCTGCTACCGCTCGACGAGGGCGAGCGCATCACCGCGATGCTTCAGGTCGATCTGGAAGCGCTGCGCAAGCAGGCCGCCGAAGGTGAGGAGGATCTGGACGAAGCAGAGGGTCTGGTCATCGAGCACGATGATACGGACGAAGTCGAAAGCGATGACGCCGACAGCGACGAAAAAGACGAGCCGACCGGCTCCTACATTTTCATGGCTACCGCCAATGGCACGGTCAAGAAGACACCGCTGGTGCAGTTCAGTCGTCCGCGTACGTCCGGCCTGATTGCGCTCAAGCTGGAAGAAGGCGACACCCTCATCGCAGCGGCCGTCACCGACGGTGCTCAGGAAGTGATGATGTTCTCCGATGGCGGCAAGGTCATCCGTTTCAAGGAAAGCAAGGTTCGTATCATGGGCCGTAATGCCCGCGGGGTACGCGGTATGCGTCTGCCCGAAGGCCAGCGCATCATCTCCATGCTGATTCCGGAATCCGGTGCGCAGATTCTTACCGCCTCTTTGCGTGGTTATGGCAAGCGCACCGCGATGGAAGAGTTTCCTCGCCGCGGCCGGGGGGGGCAGGGCGTCATCGCCATGGTCACCAACGAGCGTAATGGCCCGCTGATCGGTGCCGTGCAGGTGCTCGAGGGTGAGGAGATCATGCTGATCTCCGATCAGGGCACGCTCGTGCGGACCCGCGTCGACGAGGTGTCGTCGCTGGGGCGCAATACTCAGGGCGTCACCCTGATCAAGCTGAGCAAGGGCGAACACCTGGTTGGTCTGGAGCGTGTGCAGGAACCATCCGAGGAAGACGTGCTGGAAGACATCGACGCGTTGCTCGATGGCGACGCGCTCGAAAAGGAAATGCCGGTACTCAGCACCGAGCCTAGCGAGGATGAACTGCTTGGTGGGGCTGGTGACGTATCGCCGGATGTGGTGCCGACAGACGACGAAGACTGATCGGCGACAGCAATCCGCAAACAGGTGGTAGCGAGGCGGTCGGTAGAGGTGCCGGTCGCCGCGCCGCGGGATTCAATATCGAGCAAGAGCGAGAGAACTGCAGTGAGCAAACGCGCTTTTAACTTCTGTGCCGGTCCGGCTGCGCTTCCCGAAGCCGTCCTTCAGCGCGCCCAGGCGGAGCTTCTCGACTGGCATGGCAAGGGCCTGTCGGTCATGGAGATGAGTCACCGTAGCGACGAATACACCGCTATCGCCGAAAAGGCCGAACAGGATCTGCGCGACCTGCTGGCGATTCCGTCGAACTACAAGGTGCTGTTCCTCCAGGGGGGCGCCAGCCAGCAGTTTGCCGAGATTCCGCTGAACCTGCTGCCCGAGGACGGTGTTGCCGACTACATCGATACCGGCATCTGGTCGCGCAAGGCGATCGAAGAGGCGCGTCGTTTCGGTAGCGTCAATGTAGCGGCCAGCGCCAAATCCCTCGATTACTTCGCCATTCCGGGGCAGAACGACTGGCAGTTGAGTGAGCGCGCTGCGTATCTGCACTACGCGAGCAACGAGACCATTGGCGGCCTGCAGTTCGATTGGATCCCGGATCTCGGCGATACGCCGTTGGTCGTCGACATGTCTTCGGACATCCTCTCGCGCTCGATCGACGTCTCGAAGTTCGGCCTGATCTACGCCGGCGCGCAGAAGAACATCGGCCCGTCCGGGCTGGTGGTCGTCATCGTTCGTGAAGACCTGCTCGGTTATGCGCGTTCCGCCTGTCCGACCATGCTCGACTACAAGGTCGCGGCGGACAACGGCTCGATGTACAACACGCCGGCAACCTTTTCCTGGTATCTCTCGGGGCTGGTCTTCGAGTGGCTGAAGGCGCAGGGCGGCGTCGAGGCGATGGAGCAGCGCAACCGCGCCAAGAAGGACATGCTCTACGGCGCCATCGATGCCAGCGATTTCTACACCAACCCGATCGCCGTCAACGCGCGCTCGTGGATGAACGTGCCGTTCCGTCTGGCCGATGAGCGCCTGGACAAAACGTTCCTGGCCGGCGCTGACGCGCGCGGTCTGTTGAACCTCAAAGGTCACCGCTCCGTGGGCGGCATGCGCGCCTCGATCTACAACGCCGTCGGCCTGGACGCGGTCGAGGCGCTGGTGGCCTACATGGCCGAGTTCGAGAAGGAGCACGGCTGATGAGCGACGCCGATCAGCTGAAGGCCCTGCGGGTTCGAATCGACAGCCTCGACGAGCGCATTCTCGACCTGATCAGCGAGCGCGCCCGCTGTGCCCAGGAAGTCGCCCGGGTCAAGACCGCGGCGCTGGCCGAGGGCGAACCGGCGGTGTTCTACCGTCCGGAGCGCGAAGCCTGGGTGCTCAAGCACATCATGGAACTCAATCGCGGCCCGCTCGACAACGAGGAAATGGCGCGCCTGTTCCGTGAGATCATGTCGTCCTGCCTGGCCCTGGAGCAGCCGCTCCGGGTTGCCTATCTCGGTCCGGAAGGTACTTTCTCCCAGGCCGCGGCGCTCAAGCATTTCGGTCATGCGGTGATCAGCACGCCGATGGCGGCCATCGACGAGGTGTTCCGTGAGGTTGTGGCGGGGGCCGTGAATTTCGGCGTAGTGCCGGTGGAGAACTCCACAGAAGGTGCAGTCAATCACACGCTGGACAGCTTTCTCGAGCACGACATCGTGATCTGCGGCGAAGTGGAGCTGCGTATCCACCACCATTTGTTGGTGGGCGAGACGACCAAGACCGATCGCATCACGCGTATCTATTCCCATGCGCAATCGCTGGCGCAGTGCCGCAAGTGGCTTGATGCCCACTACCCGAATGTCGAGCGTGTAGCGGTTTCCAGCAACGCCGACGCTGCCAGGCGGGTGAAGAGCGAGTGGAACTCGGCGGCCATCGCCGGCGACATGGCGGCGCAGCTGTACGGGCTGACCAAGCTGGCGGAGAAGATCGAGGATCGCCCGGACAACTCCACGCGATTCCTGATCATTGGCAGCCAGGAAGTGCCGCCGACCGGCGACGACAAGACCTCGATCATCGTCTCCACGCGCAACAAGCCGGGCGCGCTGCACGAGCTGCTGGTGCCGTTCCATGCCAACGGCATCGACCTCACCCGCATCGAAACGCGGCCGTCGCGCAGCGGCAAATGGACCTACGTGTTCTTCATCGACTTCCTCGGTCACCATCAGGACCCGCTGATCAAGGACGTGCTGGAGAAGATCGGCCAGGAAGCGGTAGCGCTGAAAGTGTTGGGCTCCTACCCCAAAGCCGTACTTTGAGCTGCAAGCTTCAAGCTCAAGCCGCAAGAGCGCGGAGTATCGCTCTTTGCACGGCTTGTCGCTCGAGGCTGGTGGCGCCGTTGTGAGTTGGCTTTTTTCTTGAAGCTTGTAGCTTGAGGCTTGTAGCTATGCCCTGTGATTTCCTCGCCCTGGCCCAGCCGGGTGTGCAAAAGCTGTCGCCCTACGTGCCCGGCAAGCCGGTTGACGAGCTGGCGCGTGAGCTGAATTTGGATCCCGTTGGAATCGTCAAGCTGGCCAGCAACGAGAACCCGCTGGGGCCAAGCCCGAAAGTGCTTGATGCGATCAGGGCTGAGCTTTCGGAGCTGACTCGCTACCCGGACGGCAACGGTTTCGCGCTCAAGCAGCGACTCGCCGAACGCTATTCGGTCGGCATCAATCAGGTCACCCTGGGCAACGGTTCCAACGACATTCTTGAGCTGGTTGCGCGCGCCTATCTGGCACCGGGGCTCAACGCCGTGTTCAGTGAACATGCCTTCGCTGTCTATCCGATTGCGACGCAGGCGGTTGGGGCCGAGGGACGTGCCGTGCCGGCCAGCAACTGGGGCCACGACCTCGACGCAATGGTGGCGGCCGTCGACGAGAATTCCCAGGTGGTCTTCGTCGCCAACCCCAACAACCCCACCGGTACCTGGTTCGATGCTGCAGCGCTGGGCGAATTCCTCGCGCGCGTGCCGCCGCACGTGCTGGTGGTGCTGGACGAGGCCTATATTGAATATGCCGAAGGGCAGGAGTTGCCGGATGGCCTGGCGTTTCTGGCCGACTATCCGAACCTGCTGGTTTCGCGCACGTTCTCCAAGGCTTATGGGCTTGCTGCGTTGCGGGTTGGCTATGCGATCAGTTCGCCGGTCATCGCCGATGTGCTCAACCGCGTCCGCCAGCCGTTCAACGTCAACAGCCTCGCCCAGGCGGCGGCCTGCGCCGCGCTGGATGACGTCGACTACCTGGCCGCCAGCCGCCGCCTCAACGATGCCGGCATGCACCAACTGGAGGAGGGGTTCCGTCAACTGGGGCTGGACTGGATTCCTTCGAAGGGCAACTTCATCGCGGTGGACTTCGCCCGCGACGCCGCGCCGATCAATCAGGCGCTGTTGCGTGAAGGGGTGATTGTGCGTTCTGTGGCCGGATACGGTATGCCAACGTTCCTGCGTGTCTCAATTGGCACCGAGCAGGAAAATGCACGCTTTCTCGATGTATTGCGCCAGGTGCTCGCTAAGTGAATCACGTTCGTCACGCGCAGCAGCCTTCGCCCATTGTGAATCGTCTGGCGGTGATCGGCCTCGGGCTGATTGGCGGCTCATTCGCCAAAGGCTTGCGTGAGGCTGGCTTTTGTCGCGAGGTGATCGGTTTCGATCTGGATGCACGCTCGCGTGAGCTGGCGGTCGAGCTGGGCGTGGTGGATCGCTGCGCCGAGACGCTTGCGGAGGCTTGTCATGGGGCTGAGGTGATTCAGCTCGCGACGCCTATTCTTGCGCTGGAGCGGCTGCTCGCCGAGCTGGCAAACATTGAACTGGGCGACGCAGTGATCACTGACGTCGGCAGCGCCAAGGGCAATGTCGTGCGCTGTGCGTGCAAGGTGTTCGGCAGCATGCCTTCAAGGTTCGTGCCTGGCCATCCCATCGCCGGCTCCGAACTCAGTGGCGTGACGGCGGCGAACAGTACGCTGTTTCGGCGGCACAAGGTGATCCTGACGCCGCTGGAAAATACCGATCCACAAGCGCTCGCGCTGGTGAGCAAGCTCTGGTCGGCGCTGGGTGCGGATGTCGAGCATATGGAGGTGGCGCATCACGATGAGGTGCTGGCTGCCACTAGTCATTTACCGCATCTGCTGGCCTTCGGTCTGGTTGATTCGCTCGCCAAGCGCCATGAAAATCTCGAGATCTTCCGTTACGCGGCAGGTGGCTTTCGCGATTTCACCCGTATCGCCGGTAGCGATCCGGTGATGTGGCACGACATTTTTCTCGCCAATCGCGAGGCCGTGCTGCACACCCTGGACGATTTTCGTGCCGATCTCGACGCGCTGCGCGCCGCGGTCGATGAAGGAGACGGGCACAAGCTGTTGGGCGTTTTCACTCGCGCCAAGGCGGCCCGGGAACATTTCAGTAAAATACTGGCTCGCCGAGCCTATGTGGACGTTATGCATTCCAATGACCTCGTTTTCCTCGCCAACCCCGGCGGCAGCCTGACTGGCCATCTACGTGTGCCAGGCGACAAATCCATTTCTCACCGTTCGATCATGCTCGGCTCCCTTGCCGAGGGCGTGACGGAAGTCGAAGGCTTCCTCGAAGGCGAAGATGCTCTGGCGACCATTCAGGCGTTCCGGGACATGGGCGTCGTCATCGAGGGCCCTCATCAGGGGCGCGTGACGGTCCATGGTGTCGGCCTGCACGGCCTCAAGGTTCCGCCCGGGCCGATCTACCTGGGCAACTCCGGAACTTCCATGCGGCTGCTGTCCGGTCTGCTCGCGGCGCAGCCGTTCGATACGACGCTGACAGGTGATGCGTCTCTGTCCAAGCGGCCGATGAACCGCGTCGCCAAGCCGCTGCGCGAGATGGGAGCTGTGATCGAAACGGCGCCGGAAGGGCGCCCGCCGCTGACCATTCGCGGCGGCCAGCGTCTGTCCGGCATGCATTACGAAATGCCGATGGCCAGTGCGCAGGTAAAGTCCTGTCTGTTACTGGCTGGCCTGTATGCAGCTGATCAGACCTCGGTAACCGAACCGGCTCCGACGCGTGATCACACCGAGCGGATGCTTCGCGGTTTCGGCTATCCGGTGACCGTCAAAGGCAGTACTGCGGTTGTCGAGCCAGGGCACAAGCTGCGTGGTACCCATATTGAAGTGCCCGCCGATATTTCTTCAGCGGCCTTCTTCATGGTGGCGGCGAGCATTGCGCAGGGTTCAGAGATCGTGCTCGAGCATGTCGGCGTGAATCCGACCCGTACCGGCGTAATCGACATTCTGAAGTTGATGGGCGGTGACCTCTCTCTGGAGAATCCGCGCGAGGTGGGCGGCGAGCCGGTAGCGGATATTCGCGTGCGTGGCGCGCAACTCAAGGGTATCGACATTCCTGAGGATCTGGTTCCGCTGGCGATCGACGAATTCCCGGTGCTCTTCGTAGCTGCGGCCTGTGCCGAAGGTCGCACCACGTTGCGCGGTGCCGAAGAGCTGCGCGTCAAGGAGTCTGACCGCATCCAGGTGATGGCTGACGGCCTGCAGACGCTGGGGGTCAAGGCTGAACCGACCCCGGACGGGATTGTCATCGAAGGTGGCGCAATCGGCTCCGGTGAAGTCTGGGCGCATGGCGATCACCGCATCGCGATGTCCTTCAGCGTGGCTGCGCTGCGAGCCAATGGCCCGATCCGAATCCATGACTGCGCCAACGTGGCAACGTCGTTCCCCAACTTCCTCGCCCTGGCGCAGCGTGCCGGCATGCAGGTTCATTCGGAGGGTGATTCATGATCAGGCCCGTTCCGGTCATCACCATCGACGGGCCGAGTGGCTCGGGAAAGGGCACAGTCGCAGCCTTGCTCGCGGGCAAGCTTGGCTGGAATTTCCTCGACTCGGGTGCCTTGTATCGCCTGCTGGCATTCGCAGCGCGTAACCACGGCGTCGATCTGACCAACGAAGAAGCGCTGAAAGTGCTCGCCGAGCACCTCGATGTTCAGTTTGGTGCTGCTCGCGATGGGCACGGCATGATCATCACTCTGGAAGGGGAGGAGGTCACCGAGTCCATCCGTAACGAGCAGGTCGGCGCCGGCGCATCCCAGGTCGCCGCGTTACCGGTGGTTCGCACTGCTTTGCTGCAGCGACAGAAGGCGTTTCGCGAGGCGCCGGGATTGGTCGCCGACGGACGTGATATGGGCACCGTGGTGTTTCCCGATGCACCGTTGAAGATATTCCTCACTGCAAGTGCGGAAGAACGTGCTCGCAGACGTTACTTGCAGTTGAAGGCGCGGGGCGATGATGTTAATCTCGCGAGTCTTCTTGAGGAGATCCGGGAGCGCGATGAGCGCGATACCCAACGTGCGGTGGCACCGCTGAAGCCGGCAGACGATGCCGTTCAACTGGATTCCACTACACTCTCCATCGAAGAGGTGTTGCAAAAGATTCTGAGCGAAGTCGCCGAGCGCGATTTGGCTGGATGATCGGAACGCCGAAAGGCGGCCAAACGGACCTTGAGTAAATTGCAGCCAGTAGGTTGTGTGCTCGGGGCCGTTAACAAGGAGGCATGTGGGAGACCAGATCCAGTCCCACAGGCCTTTTTTTATATGAATGAACCCACATTGTCTGGAGTGTGGAGATTGGGCGGATTCTCGCCTGAAAACAGCAGGAATCAACATGAGCGAAAGCTTCGCAGAACTATTTGAAGAAAGCCTTAAATCCCTCGACATGCAGCCGGGCGCCATCATCACCGGCATCGTGGTCGACATCGACGGTGACTGGGTCACCGTGCATGCCGGCCTCAAGTCCGAGGGCGTCATCCCGGTCGAGCAGTTCTACAACGAGCAGGGCGAGCTGACCATCAAGGTGGGTGACGAGGTCCACGTTGCTCTGGACGCGGTTGAAGATGGCTTTGGCGAAACCAAGCTGTCCCGTGAAAAAGCCAAGCGCGCGGAATCCTGGATTGTTCTGGAAGCGGCTTTCGCTGCAGAAGAAGTGGTCAAGGGCGTCATCAACGGCAAAGTCAAAGGTGGCTTCACCGTCGACGTCAACGGCATTCGTGCGTTCCTGCCGGGTTCCCTGGTCGATGTCCGCCCTGTGCGCGACACCACCCACCTGGAAGGCAAAGAGCTCGAGTTCAAGGTCATCAAGCTGGACCAGAAGCGCAACAACGTTGTCGTTTCCCGCCGCAGCGTACTGGAAGCCGAGAACAGCGCCGAGCGCGAAGCTCTGCTCGAGTCCCTGCAGGAAGGTCAGCAGGTCAAGGGTATCGTCAAGAACCTCACCGACTACGGTGCGTTCGTTGACCTGGGCGGCGTAGATGGCCTGCTGCACATCACCGACATGGCCTGGAAGCGTATCAAGCATCCGTCCGAAATCGTCAACGTTGGCGACGAGATCGACGTCAAGGTGCTGAAGTTCGACCGCGAGCGCAACCGCGTCTCCCTGGGCCTGAAGCAGCTGGGCGAAGACCCATGGGTTGCCATCAAGGCTCGTTACCCGGAAGGCACCCGCGTTCAGGCGCGCGTCACCAACCTCACCGACTACGGCTGCTTTGCCGAGTTGGAAGAAGGCGTCGAAGGTCTGGTACACGTTTCCGAAATGGATTGGACCAACAAGAACATCCACCCGTCGAAGGTCGTACAGGTCGGCGACGAAGTGGAAGTCATGGTTCTGGACATCGACGAAGAGCGTCGTCGCATCTCCCTGGGCATCAAGCAGTGCAAGTCCAACCCATGGGAAGACTTCTCTGGCCAGTTCAACAAGGGCGACCGCATCTCCGGCACCATCAAGTCGATCACCGATTTCGGTATCTTCATTGGTCTGGACGGCGGCATCGACGGTCTGGTGCACCTGTCCGACATCTCCTGGAACGAGCCGGGTGAAGAAGCCGTCCGCCGCTTCAAGAAGGGCGACGAGCTGGATACCGTCATCCTGTCGGTCGACCCGGAGCGTGAGCGCATCTCCCTGGGCATCAAGCAGCTGGAAGACGATCCGTTCTCCAACTACGCTGCTGTCAATGACAAGGGCAGCATCGTTCGCGGTACCGTGAAAGAAGTTGACGCCAAGGGCGCCATCATCGATCTGGGCAACGATATCGAAGCCACTCTGAAAGCTTCCGAAATCAGCCGCGACCGCGTTGAAGACGCACGCAATGTGCTGAAGGAAGGCGACGAAGTCGAAGCCAAGATCATCAGCATCGACCGCAAGTCCCGCGTGATCAGCCTGTCCATCAAGTCCAAAGACGTCGAAGACGAAAAGGATGCGATGAAAGAGCTGCGCACCAAGCAGGACGTAGAAAGCACTGGCCCGACCACCATTGGTGATCTGATTCGTGCTCAGATGGAAAACCAGAACTAAGTTCGGGTTCTTCATGAAAAAGGGCGACTTCGGTCGCCCTTTTTTGTGTCTGTTGTCCCGTCCTGAATAGGGTTTACACCTTCTGATCGATTTTCAGGAGGATGTAATGGAAGCAGCAAAAAGGCG